>Ga0316196_10001289_pt1 | contig 10888 bp, 5 predicted proteins | sample Eddsed2cm_MG_FD_204938 | JGI IMG/M metagenome (GOLD analysis project Ga0316196, IMG submission 204938) | Coastal sediment microbial communities from Maine, United States - Eddy sediment 2 cm | ecosystem: Environmental > Aquatic > Marine > Coastal > Sediment | place: USA: Maine | collected... | reverse complement strand
GGATTCTGTTTGCCAAGCTGGTTTTCTATTTGCGACATCGGACCCTACCCAATCCTTATGACCGCGGATACATCAGGCAGGAATTAATCAACGGTCGATGTGGATTTTTATCACTGGTCGGCAAGAAGACTTTCTACCGTCGATTTATCAAAGCCCGAATCGATCCGATTCACTACCTTATCGACATGCAGAAGTCCATCGATCAGCCGATTTACCTGATACCCCAACTGATGTTTTTCAGTAAAAAAGCCCGTCGTGAGAACCCGACGTTGATCGATATCCTGTTCGGACCTGAAGATAAACCCGGTAATATCAGACGGCTGTACACTATGACCAAAAATCCCGGCAGGGTTTTCGTGGAGGTGTCTGAACCGTTAAACCTGAAACACTACCTGCAGTCTGCGCAAATCCGGCATCAAAGCACGGAATATCAGGCTTTGGTGTTGCGTCGCGATCTAGTGGTACGGTTAAATCGGCACCGCCAAAGCATCACCGGACCTGTCCGCAAATCCAGAGAGGAGCTCAAGGAGAGCATTCTGACCTCCGGACGTTTTCAACGATTCATGGATACCTATGCGGCAAATCGAAAAATCCCCATCCAGGAGGTTCACCGCAAAGCGGATGGGCTCATAAAAGAAATCGCCGCCAATTATAAGCCGGGTTTTATAAAAATTGCTGCCGGACTTGTGGACTGGAGCACCCGAATCATGTTTGACGGTGTTGCAATTAATCATATGGTTCTCAACAAAGTAAAAAATATGGCCCACAAGGGTCCTCTGGTCCTGATTCCCTGTCACAAAAGCCATATCGATTACCTGATTCTTGATTACGTCCTGTATTGTAACAACATGCAGGTACCCCATATCGCGGCGGGCAAAAACCTTTCATTCTGGCCCATGGGCCCCATATTTCGCCTCGGCGGTGCCTTTTTCCTCCGTCGGTCTTTTGGTGGGGCGGTGCTCTATTCAAAGGTTTTCGCAGAATATGTCCATAAGCTGCTGGAGGAAGGCTATAATATCGAGCAATTTATCGAGGGCGGTCGAAGCCGAACCGGCAAACTACTCATGCCGAAGCTGGGATTGCTGTCCATCCTCATTAACGCCTTTAAAGGCGGTGCCTGTGAGGATATGATTATCGTTCCGGTCTATATCGGGTATGACCGGATTATCGAAGAAAAATCCTATCTGCACGAACTTGGGGGCGGGCAGAAAGAAGCGGAAAATTTTTTTCAGGTAGTTAGGGCTCGCAAATTCCTCAAAAAACGCTACGGCAAAATATATATTCAATTCCATGAACCCATATTTCTAAACCAGCTCTTAAGTCGCTACAATCAGCCGCTGGGGCAGATGACTTCCAAAGAAAAAAATGCCCTGATTCGAAACCTGGGCTATCGGGTGATGAACGCCATCAACCGGGTATCGGTGGTAACGCCGCATGCGGTGGTCGCCAGTGCGATTCTCAATTTTTCTAAAGAAACATTTTCTTTTAGCGAGCTGCTCGATGTCAATGCAATCTACCTGAAACACCTGACATACCACAATGCCAAATTGGCCGACACCCTCGTTTCCGATAGACGCCGGGCCTTTGAACAGGTGATTGATTCCTACTCCCAGAGAAAATTCATTGAAAGGATCAACAAAGTTAAAAAGGAAGAAGATGCCGAGCAACATTTTTTAATTAACGAAGACAGACGGCCCTACCTGGATTACTATAAAAACAATTGCATCACGTTTTTCATTCCGGCGGCCTATACGGCAATGGCAATCCTTCAAAAGGACACCTTCCGGTTTTCTGCCGCCGAGTTGCACGATGGATATGCGTTTTGGCAAAGTTTTTTTAAATATGAATTCGCCTATGACGTGGATAGCAGCCCTGGGTTTAATGTCAGAAAAACCATCAAGACGTTTATTGATGACGGCATTGTAACACCCCATCAAACCCTGCCCGACACCTATGATGTCACCCCGATGGGATTTCGCAAACTAAAGCTGTTTGCCCTTTTTCTTAAAACCTTTTTAGAGTCATACTGGATCGTGCTCAACTACTTCATGCGCAACCCGCAAAAATCAACGAAACCAAATGATCACCTGAAAAAAATAACCAACAGAGGAAACCGTATGTATAAGCGCAAAGAAGTCGATCGCAAGGAAGCCTTGTCCAAGGTCAGCTATCAAAATGCCGTTGATTTGTTCACCAGCCGCGGGATAAGAGGAACCGAGGACACCGAAAAAATCAAAATTTATGCCGCCGCCATCCAAAATGCACTCAGACATTTGCAGCCATGAAAGCACTGATCCTGGCCGCAGGCTATGGAACCCGCTTACGGCCCTATACTGAACATACACCGAAACCCTTGTTTACCATCGCCGGTCGTCCCCTGCTGGATCTCATTATTGGTCAACTGCAGGAAGCCGGCTGCAGGGCAGTCATTGTTAACACCCATCATTTGCATCACAAAATCGAAGCGTTTCTCAGGTCACAAAGATACGGTCTTAAGGTATTTACACGATATGAACCGCAGATCCTCGGCACCGGCGGCGCCATTAAAAATGTGGCGGATTTCTGGGACGAGCAGCCCTTTATGGTGATCAATGCCGACATCGTCGCCGATATTGACTTAAAAGAAGTTTATCACGCTCATTGCCGCCTTCACCCGCCCGCTACCCTGGTACTCTGTGACAATCCCGTCTTTAACAGTGTAGCCGTCAGACAAAATAAATGGGTTACGGGATTTTATAACCCGACTCAAAGCGAAATCATGCCGCCGGGCAACCTGCTGACATTTACCGGCATTCAGGTTTTGGACCCTCAGATCCTGAATTATATACCGAAAAACACGTTTTACAGCAGCATCGATGCCTTTAAAAAAATCCTGGCGGAGGGCCAACAGATAGGGGCTTTTGTCACACCCAAAGACCGGTGGCAGGATATCGGTACACCGGAAAGTTATCGACAGGCAGCAATAAATAAGACATCGTCCAAAGCGTTTCAAAGGGCTTTCGCCGCCCCCCCCGCCGGGCGGATTGATCGGGAAAAGCTCAAGGGGGACGGATCGGAAAGGCAATGGTACCGGCTGAAAGCAGCCCATCAATCCATCATCATGGTCGATCATGGTATCCGGCAAATCGCCATGACATCGGAGGTCGATTCTTTTGTTCACCTGGGGCGGCATTTATACCACCGGGGTGTGCCCGTACCGGAAATTTACTTTTACGATTCCTTCAGTGGCCTGGTATTCCTGGAGGATTTGGGGGATGTCCATCTGCAGCAAGCCGTGCGATCCAAAAATAGTTCGACGATCACAACCATTTATAAATCGGTCATCGATCAGCTCATAAAGTTATCCTGCAATGGTGCCGACAATTTTGACCGAAGCTGGACCTATCAGACGCCGGATTACAATCGGGAATTGATACTTGAAAAAGAATGTCACTATTTTCTGGAGGCCTTTTTAAACGATTATCTCAACTTCAAAGAGCGTTCTGAAGATTTTCAGACCGACTTTAGCGCCCTGGCGGACAAAGCCTTGCAATACCCAAATCCGGGGTTCATGCACCGGGATATGCAGTCTCGGAATATCATGATCAAAGGCCGTAAAATTTATTTTATTGATTTCCAGGGCGGACGTATGGGGCCGATTCAATATGATCTGGCCTCCCTGCTAATCGATCCCTATGTTGAAATCCCTCAGGTCGTCCAGGCTGATTTGTTGGACTATAGCATTGAAGCGCTGTCGGCGGTAACCGAATTAGATTCGGAAAAATTTCGTTCCTGCTATCAATATTGTAGGTTGACCCGAAATCTGCAGATCCTTGGTGCCTTCGCATATCTGAGCAGGGTGAAAGGCAAAAGGCAGTTTGAAAAATACATACCGGCGGCCGTAAGATCCTTAAGATCCACTCTCGCCGCGGGTGCTCAGGGAGAATTTCCCGCGCTCGACGCCATCACCCGGAAAATTTGCAACCATATGAAAATAAATCAGCGACCACCAGCAGAGCTGGGGGTATGAGGATGGCCCCTGGAAGGGGTCCAGGGCCACCTCTGCTGGTGGTCGCTTGATTTTTAAAAAGAATTTTTTTGATCTCTGTTTTATCGGATCTGTCAGTTTTGATGACCACTTGAGCGATTCATCATTGGCAGTATCTTGTTCGCTTCAGCCGGATTTGGTGCTGGTTGTTCAGCTGGCGTATACCAATTAACCATAACAAATAAGCAAAAATTCTTTTTTATTGGAATAGTGGCCTCCGGCTCGTAGAGCCTACGACTCGGAGAGAAAAATGGAATGTTGGGTATAAAGCGCGGATGATGTTCTGATTTAGATTTCTGTTCAATGTCATCTATATAAAATTAGATCTCATTCCGCCAACCCAGTATTCCAACATTCCATTACTCCAGTACCCCATGACATTCCAATACGACATCTGCCCTGAGCCAGAAGACCAGGTTATCAATGTTAGAATAAGATTTAGGAGGTATTAAATGAACCCAATCAACGTCATGGTCAATGGACTCCCCGGAAATGTTTCCCAAACAGTGGCCGCCCAAATCCTGCAGGACGAACGGTTTGAATTGATGCCCTATTCTCTGACCGGCCCGGAAATCCAGGAAGCCGAATACTCCCTTGAATCCATCACAATGAAGCTCCTTCGGCCCGATCAAAGGAAAACGCAAATCGAAGAAGTCAAAAATTCCTATGGAAATTTTCTAAGTGTGGATTACACCCACCCGGCAGCAGTCAATCCCAATGCAGAATTTTACTGTGATTGCGACTTACCATTTGTAATGGGCACCACCGGCGGTGATCGTCAAAAGCTTGAACAAACCGTGGTTTCATCATCCATCCCTGCGGTTGTCGCACCCAATATGGCCAAGCAAATTGTGGGCTTTCAGGCCATGATGGCCTATGCGGCCGACACGTTTCCGGATTTGTTTAAAGGATATTCACTCGAGATACGGGAAAGCCATCAAAAGGGAAAGGCCGATACCAGCGGTACGGCCAAAGCCATGGTTGGATATTTCAATAAATTAGGCGTATCCTTTTCAGAAGATCAAATCTTCAAAATGCGGGAGCCCGAGGATCAAAAAAACCAATGGGGTATTCCTGATCGATATCTGGCGGGGCACGCCTGGCACACCTACACCCTGTTTTCGGAAGACCAGACGGTCCGGTTTCAATTCAGCCATAACGTCAACGGCCGTCTGGTTTATGCCAGCGGCACCATGGATGCGCTTTTATTTCTATCTGCAAAAGTCAAAACGGGTGTTAAAGGTAAGATGTTTACCATGATCGATGTCTTGAAAGGCATTTAGAATGAAGATTGAAGATAGGAATTGTAAATGCTTAATCCGGATAAACCGGAAATAACAAATAAGAGTAAAGAATCTTGGCCCAGAGGACCAGGCTTTGGTTTGCTCCCTGGAAGGGGGCTCTCCATGACTCTGCTCTGCTCAAAATACTTATGGAGTGTTGGAGTAATGGAGTATTGGAAAAACGAAAACCCAACACCGATCTTCCGCAGCCTTAAACAGAGGGCATCGAGATTCTCTGATGCATAGAGTTCACGAGTGATAGACCATCACTCCAGTACTCCAATACTCCATCACTCCTTGAAACTGTTGCAGGCAAAGCCGATTATCTATGACCACGCCCAAAGGACGTGGATTTCTGTGCCCAATAAAAAGCCAATTGTTTGGGAGTTTGAATTTCGGTCATTGTTTATTATTTGGAATTTGTGTTTTGTTATTTGAAATTTTTTTATTCATCAATCGTCATTCATCATTCCAAGTCGTCATTTGTCCGACAACCTCATAGGCTTTTTCCAGGGCCTGATTCAGCTTTTGGGGTTGGTTTCCCCCGGCCTGGGCCATGTCCGGCCTGCCCCCGCCCCTGCCCCCGACCACAGCGGCAACCTGGGTAATAATATTGCCGGCGTGATAGCGATCGGTAAGATCTTTGGTCACGACCGCAATTAGCATGACTTTGGCGTCGACCGTGCTCCCCAGAACCACAATGCCTGACTTGATTTTGTCTTTGAATTGATCGGCCAGATTCCTCAAGGCGGCCGGTGTATCCACCGATACTTTTTGAACCATCATTTTTACGCCGTTTATGGATTGAACGCTGTCACGGGATGCATCTGTTTCTTCTGCGGCCAGCTTTGTTTTCAGATGATCCACCTCTTTCTCAAAAGCTTTTATACCCACGATCATTTTCTGGACCCTGCCGGGAACGGCGGAAACCTTTTCCTTCAGCAGGTGAGCCGTATCCTGTAAAATCCTTGCTGTCTTTTGGGTGTATGCCACGGCCGCCTCTCCGGTGACGGCTTCAATGCGCCGGACCCCCGAAGATACGCTGGATTCACTGACGATTCTGAAAAGACCGATATTTCCGGTTCGGTCGGTGTGGGTGCCGCCGCAAAGCTCCTTGCTGAAATCTGCCAAGGAAACGACCCGGACGCGGTCTCCGTATTTTTCCTCAAATAGAGCCGTTGCCCCTGATTTAAAGGCATCATCGGCATCCATTTCCTGAGTGCTCGTTGCCATGTTTTCACGGATACGCCGGTTGACGAGGCTCTCGATGTTATCCAGGGTTTCGCTGTCCACCAGGGAGAAATGCGTAAAATCAAAACGCAGTCTGTCCGGCGCCACTAAAGAGCCGGCCTGTTTGATATGCTCTCCGAGAACCTGCCGCAACACGGCGTGTAGAATATGGGTGGCCGTGTGGTTTAAGGCGGTGGCCTGCCGCAGGGCGCCGTCCACATTCAAGCTGACTGCCGCGCCTTTTTGGATTTGTCCGGAAATTACCTTGCCTTTGTGGATGGTAAGTCCGGTGGGATCTTTAATCGTGTCCAGCACCGTCATTTCAAAATCGGATCCGGAGATCGTACCGGCATCACCGACCTGGCCGCCGGATTCTGCGTAAAACGGGGTGGCTTCCGTGACGACTTCAAGCGGTTGGCCCGGCCCGGCTTCAGTGATCTCATGGCCGTCAGCCACCATGACCAGTATCTTAGAATCAGCGGTCAGGGTCCCATATCCCAAGAACTCGGGTTTGACCCCCCGGGCTGAAAGATTCTTATAAGCATCGCTGATCTCATCAAACGTTGCCACCGATCTCGATTGGGTCCGCTGCCGCTCCATGGCTTGATCAAAGCCTGCCATGTCCAGGCTCATATTCTCATCGCGAATGACATCCTGCACAATATCCACCGGGAATCCGTAGGTGTCGTATAACTTAAAGATGACATCGCCGGGCACGCAATTGTGGCCGCTTGCTTTAATCTCCGCCAGGGAATCGTTTAAGAGCTTCAGCCCGGTATCCAGGGTTTCCAAAAACCTGATCTCTTCATTTTTAATAACATTGGTGATAAAAGCAGCGGCTTCGGAAAGCTCGGGATAGGCCGGTTTCATAATGTCAAACACCACTTCGGCGGTTTGATAAAGAAACGGCCGGCTGAGCCCGATATTGCGGCCGTACCGAATCGCGCGACGCATGATTCTGCGCAACACATAGCCCCGTCCCTCATTGGCGGGCAGAATGCCGTCACCGATAAGAAAAGCGGCTGCCCGGCTGTGATCGGCAATCACTTTCAGGGCCACATCGGTCTCGGGGGACTCGCCCAATTTTCTTTCAGCCAGATTTTCAGTTTTTTCGATGATCGGCCGAATGAGATCCGTGTCATAATTGGTCGGTACATCCTGCAGGATCGTCACCATGCGTTCAAGCCCCAAACCGGTATCGATGCTCGGTTTGGGCAACGGGGACAATTCCCCGGAAGCATCACGGTTAAACTGCATAAATACCAGATTCCATATTTCCAGATAACGGTCGCAGTCGCAGCCGGCGGTGCACTCAGGCCGTCCGCAGCCGTATTGCTCACCGCGATCTATCAGAATCTCCGCACACGGTCCGCAAGGCCCTGTATCTCCCATCGACCAGAAATTATCTTCTTCACCCAATCTCACAATGCGATCTTCGGGCAGACCAATCATTTTGTGCCAAAGGTCGTAGGCGTCATCATCATCAAGGTAGACCGATGCCCACAGTTTGTCTTCCGGCAATCCATACCCATTGGTCAACAGGTCCCAGGCATACTCAACAGCGCCCTTCTTGAAGTAATCGCCGAAGGAAAAATTACCGAGCATCTCAAAAAAGGTATGGTGTCGTGCGGTATAGCCGACATTTTCCAAATCATTGTGCTTGCCGCCGGCACGAACACACTTTTGAGAGGTAGTTGCCCGGACATAGCTTCTTTTTTCCTCGCCCAGAAACACACGTTTGAATTGCACCATCCCGGCATTGATAAAAAGCAGGGTGGGATCTTCCTGGGGTACCAGAGAGGCACTCCGGACAATCTGGTGATCATGATTTTTAAAATATTCAAGAAATTGTCTGCGTATATCGTTTCCTGTCATTTAAATCTCCGGTTACGGGTTGCGGGTTGCGCGTTACGAGTTACGGGTTGCGCGTTACGGGTTGCGGGTCGAAGGTTATGAACTTTTCTTGCCTTGATCCTTTAGCCTTAAGCCTTAAGCCTTGCGCCTTAAGCCCTGAGCCTTGATCCTTTCGCCTTAAGCCTTCAGCCCTGAGCCTTTAGCCTTCGTCCTTCGGCCTTATCCACTTTCAATTTTCAGCCTTGAGCTTCTTCTCCTTTCCGCCTTCGCCCTCTTCCTCTTCTTTCTTGACGAACCCCAAGGCCTCCCTGGATTTCTGATATATATCGTCATAAATATCTCGGTTATCACCAAGAAACCGCTTGACATTCTCACGTCCCTGGCCGATTCGCTCTCCCTGATAGGAGTACCATGACCCGCTCTTATCGACAATGCCGGCGTTCACCCCCACGTCAATCAAGTCACCCGTTTTGGAAATCCCTTCACCGTAAGTAATGTCAAATTCTGCTTCCGTAAACGGCGGGGCCATCTTATTTTTGACCACACGCACCCGGGTGCGGTTGCCGATGACGTCCTGCCCATTCTTGATAGCGCCGATTCGGCGAATATCGAGCCTCACCGAAGCGTAAAATTTCAGGGCATTGCCCCCGGTGGTGGTTTCCGGGTTACCGAACACCACACCGATTTTCATCCGGATCTGGTTAATGAAAATAACCGTTGTCATGGTTTTGCCGATGGTACCGGTTAATTTCCTCAGTGCCTGGGACATGAGTCTGGCTTGCAGGCCCATATGGGAATCCCCCATTTCACCCTCGATTTCAGCTCGTGGCACGAGCGCCGCCACCGAGTCAATCACAAGGATGTCGATGGCACCACTTCTAACCAGCATATCAGCAATTTCAAGGGCCTGTTCACCGGTATCCGGCTGTGCCACCAACAATTCATCACAGTCGAGGCCCAATCTCTTGGCATAGCCGATGTCCAGGGCATGTTCGGCATCGATAAAGGCTGCGATACCATTATTTTTCTGAGCTTCCGCCACCGCATGCAGGGCCAGGGTTGTTTTACCGGAAGCTTCGGGCCCAAAAATTTCTACAACCCGGCCGCGGGGTAATCCGCCGATACCCAGCGCCTTGTCCAGAGACAAAGCACTGGTGGATATCACCGGTACTTCCATAACCGGTCTACTTCCCAATTTCATGATGGCGCCTTTGCCGAACTGGCGTTCAACCTGAGACATTGCGGCGACCACGGCTTTTTCTTTATCTGCTGAAATAGACATATGTTCTACCTCCCATTAGGAATGACGAGTGTCGAATGTCGAATGACAAATATAATGCATTCTATCGTTTTATATATTAAATTGACGGAGCAAAGCGATCTCCTCAATTCTTCAATCTTCAATCGTCAATCATCATTGAAACTGGCCTGCTGCAGTTGCGAATATACCGCACCAGTCGGTTTCAAATCGCTTTTATAGAATATAACACGTCTGGCAGTGAATTCTTCAATAGCTAGATTCCCAAATTCCTGCAGGACGCGACGGATTGTATTGGGATTGACACTCTGCTTGAAACGACCCAGCGTCAAATGCCCCTTAAACGGTCTTTTTTCTTTTTTATAACCCAAGGCCGCCAGGTTGTCCTCCAACAGGCGTTGCATTGCGAAAAGCAACTGAATTTGTCCTTTAAGTCCCACCCAGATGACACGGGGGCGATTGATTCCCGGGAAAACGCCAATCCCTCCGGCAACCAGGTTGAAGGTCTCAATTTCGCCGACAGCATCTACCATCGCCCCGCCAATATTGTCAATGTCAGCGGGGTTGATATTTCCTAAAAATTTTAAGGTCAGATGGATGTTTTCCGGTCGCACCCACTTCGCCCGGAGCCCCATCGATTGTATATCTTCCTGCACTTTTGCCAACAACGAAATAAGCGATGGCGGCAATTCTAATGCGATGAAGGTGCGTATGGTCGCGGACATGTAAGCTGATTGAAGATTGTCGATTGAAGATTGATGATTTAAGGCATTCTATCCATTTTAGTTAAATTTAGGGGTCGACATCTATTTTCAGAATACGCTATTTTCCTGGACAAACAAAGTAGAAATCATACATCACAAATTCATTTTACGGTTTCCGCAGATAGGTCTAAATTCTGCAATTATAAGCAAAACGATCGAGCGAAGCGAGTTCCACAAATATTCAATCTTCAATTTTCAATATTCAATCCACTAGCTCGGCAAGGTAAACTGTGGCTCCCCGAGAGTGAATTTCCCCTGGGAAATTTTCTTCTTCAGAATTTCAGCGATCTTTCTCGCCCGAACCAGGCTAGATAATGGAACCGTCGGAATCTCTTTCCCGGCGAGCTTAATAGAGCCGCTTTTGAGTTCGGCATAACTCACCTGGCCGAGACTCCTCGAAATGCCTTTGGGATAGTCGTTTCCGTAATCGATGATTTGCGTGACGAGGTCTTCATCGGATACGGCCGTATAG
>Ga0316196_10001284_pt1 | contig 10912 bp, 8 predicted proteins | sample Eddsed2cm_MG_FD_204938 | JGI IMG/M metagenome (GOLD analysis project Ga0316196, IMG submission 204938) | Coastal sediment microbial communities from Maine, United States - Eddy sediment 2 cm | ecosystem: Environmental > Aquatic > Marine > Coastal > Sediment | place: USA: Maine | collected... | reverse complement strand
TACTTTTTTTATCCAGCATCTTAAGGGCCTGGATCGTTTTTATTCTCGTTTCCACCGGGTCAATGATGTCGTCAATCACCCGTAAACCAGCCGCCAGGTAAGGCGTCGCGTAATTTTTTTCATATTCAGCGATGAATTTTTGACGGGCGGCTGCAGGATCCGTCGCGCCGGCAATTTCTTTGGCCCAGATGACTTCAGCAGCGCCTTCCGGGCCCATGGAAGCGCATTCCGCCGTTGGCCAGGCGTAGACCAGGTCGATCCCCAGTTCCTTGGGGCCCATGGCCGACCAACCGCCACCGTATGCTTTGCGAAGGATGATCGTGATCATGGGAACAGTGGCTTCAGAATAGGCGTACAGCATTTTTGCGCCGTGGCGGATGATGCCCCCATGCTCCTGGTCAATCCCCGGCAGAAAGGCAGTCGTGTCCATTAAGGTGACAATCGGGATGTTAAATGCATCCAGGGTCTGAATAAATCGGGCTCCCTTATCGGATGCATTGATATCGATGCTACCGCCTAAAAATTTAGATTGGTTGGCAATGATGCCGATACTGCGTCCATCCATTCTGGCAAGGCCGATCACCAGATTGGACGCATAATCCGGTTTGATTTCTAAAAATTGTTCATCATCTACTATTTCCTGGATGACCCGACGTACATCGTAGACTTTTTTCTTTTCAGCAGGCACGATTTCCAGCAGCCCCGGGCATCGTCTCCTGGGGTCATCTGTGGTGGTGATCCTGGGAGGTTTCTCAAAGCAATTGGGAGGGAAATAGGACAGCAGCGCTTTGATCGTTTCCAGGCAATCATCGTCATTTTCGACTTCAAGATCGGCAACGCCGCTTTTTCTGCAATGAATCTTTGAACCGCCTAGCTCTTCGGGGCTGGTTTCCGCTCCGGTGACCGCCTTAATCGCGGCCGGTCCGGTAATGAACATGAAGCTGGTCTTTTTGGTCATCAGGATAAAGTCCATAAGCGCCGGTGAGTAAACAGAGCCGCCCGCCGATGGTCCCATGATGGCCGCGATCTGGGGGATGACACCGGAACACCTCGCGTTTTGGTAAAATATTCGGGCAAAGGTAATATTTTCAGAGCCTTCCTGAAGTCGTGCGCCGGCCGAATCATAAAGGCCGATCAAGGGAACCTTTTTTTCATAGGCCATGGCAGCCAGATCAGCCATTTTCTTTTGGTGCACCGGGCCGGCAGAACCCCCCATCACCGTAAAATCCTGGGAATATATGAAAACGGTCTGGCCTTGAATCTCCCCGTAGCCGGTGACAACCGCATCTGCCGGGAGCTCCTTTTTATCCATGCCCAGACGGTTGCAGCGATGGTACGCAAAAAGCCCCAATTCGACGAATGTGTCCGGATCCAGGAGTTTTTGAATCCGCTCACGGGCTGTCAGTTTTCCTTTTTCATGCTGGGCTTCAATTTTGGCCGGACCGCCCCCCAACTCCAGTCCGGCGCGTCGTTCTTTCAGTTCTTGAATTTTGTCTTTCATCAAGCTCATCGCTTTACCTTTCGAATTGAGGCGTGAATCTATCCGGTTTTACTCAAATCACCCCTTCGTCTTTCAAGTGTTGAATATCTTCAGCGCCATAGGCCAGTAAATCCCGCAGGATCTCCTCTGTATGCTCGCCCAGCTGCGGTGCCGCTTTGTTGATATCTCCGGGCGTTTTAGACATTTTTGCCGGTGGACCAACGATCCGATGCTTGCCCGCAATGGGATGGTGGACATCGACCAGCATTTCTCTGGCCTCAACCTGTGGACATTTGAAGATATCATCCACCGTCTGTACCGGGGCGACCGGCACATCGTGTTCGATCAGCAATTCAACCAGCTCATCGCGATTGTTGGATTTGACCCAGGTGTCGATGATGGGTCTGAGATAGGGGTAATTTTCAGCACGCCCCGACATCGAATTGAGTTCGGGTTTTTCGAGCAGACGATCCTGTTTCATTGCGTGGCAAAAATTTTCCCAGTGTTTTTCCCAGTGGCCGGCAATAACGATATATTTTCCATCCTTTGTTTCGAAACAATCATAAGGCGCATAGAGAGGATGTGCATTTCCTTCTCTGCCTGAAATGATACCGGATATGGAGTACATCATGATCGCGCGTTCAATCATATAAAGCATGGTATCATACATGGCACAATCCACATGCTGCCCCTGGCCGGTTTTGTTGGCATCGTGTAAAGCCACCATTGTCGCAAATGAGGCAATGGTGGACGTCCAGATATCCCCAATCCCCGGGCCGACCTTATAGGGGGCCCCGCCTTTAGGGCCGGTCATGGCCATTACCCCGCCCATCGCCTGGGCGATTAGATCAAAGGCGGGCCGTTCGCGATAGGGGCCGGTATGACCAAAACCCGAAATGCTCGTATAGACAATTTTGGGGTTGATTGCGCTTAAAGTTTCGTAGCCCAACCCCAGGCGATCCATTACGCCGGGTCTGAAATTTTCGATGACCACATGGGCATTTTTGACGAGTTCCTTAACGATGGCCACCCCTTTGGGGTGCTTGAGGTTGAGCGTTATGCTTTTTTTATTGCGACTGATCGAAAGAAAAAATCCCCCGGCCCGCTTATCCTTGTCCTGGGGGGAATGAGGTCCGATGCTCCTGGTATTGTCTCCCGTACCCGGCTGTTCGATTTTGATAACTTCAGCGCCATAATCACCGAGCATCATTGTGGCATACGGGCCGGCCAGCATCAGTGTAAAATCAAGCACACGGATATCATTGAGCGCCTGTTTAGATAATGGATTCATTTTATATCAGCATCGTTGATCGTGTCGCCCGTTTGACCCGGGCTTCAAGTTTAAGAGAAGTGCAGTTTTATCTCCCTTAAAAATTTAATTAAATTTTGAATTATTTTTGGATTATAATAGGCGACCTTAGGATGTCAAGCAAAATTTATTCTTAGGTGGGTGGATGCCGCTTTAATACGAACCTTATCGTTTTATAGTGTAAACAGCGAATGTTATACATGAAATGCTTTTGATCACAGAGTGAACTTTCGCTTGACAGGAATTAATTATTGAATTAAAGAAAAAATTAAATTTAATTCCCCTTTTGAAGACCAGGCATTTAGAGATGGGGCTCGTGGCAGTTAATTAAATTAGACAGCCGCAAATCAAACGACACAGCTTTACAAAAAAGACAGAGTAGGATAATAGACACATTTGTCCCATTCCCGAAACTGCTGCAGTTTTCAATTAAGTTTATAGGCGGATATACCCCTCGTGCTTTCGCAGTGGTGGACAGCTATCAAATGTAGGCACCTAACCGACCGTTACGGTTTGTATAAATTATTGATTTGGGGGAACCCATGAAGGGAGGTGAGATAAACTAAAAAGATTTATTTTCAATTGTTTTTGGTAAAAACGAGGCCATGGGTTGTTGATGTCTAAATATGCATTAATTAAATTTAAGGAGGGTTCTTATGGAAACTAAAAAGATTTTTTTGCCCGAGTCCGAGATGCCGCGGTACTGGTATAATATCATGCCGGATATGCCGACACCAATGGAGCCTCCGCTGCATCCGGGGACCGGCGAGCCTGTTGGGCCGGCTGATCTGGAACCGTTGCTGCCCATGGCATTAATCGAACAGGAAGTGAGCCAGGAAAGCGAGATCCCTATCCCGGAAGAGGTTCTCGAAAAATTAGCCATCTGGCGGCCTTCACCCCTTTACCGCGCCTTTGGGCTTGAAAAAGCGCTCGACACACCGGCCAAGATCTATTTTAAAAATGAAGGGGTCAGTCCTGCCGGTAGCCATAAACCCAACACAGCAATTGCCCAGGCGTATTACAATAAAGTGGCCGGAACCAAGCAAATATATACGGAAACCGGAGCCGGCCAATGGGGCAGTGCGCTCTCTTTTGCCTGCGCCCTCTTTGGATTGCCTGTTCAAGTATTTATGGTGAAGATCAGTTATCATCAAAAACCGATGCGACGGGTGATGATGGAGACCTGGGGGGGCAAATGTATACCCAGTCCCTCCACCGAAACCCAGGCGGGCCGAAATGTCCTTGAAAAAGACCCGGATAACCTGGGCAGTCTGGGTTTGGCCATCAGTGAAGGCGTGGAAAAGGTCGTGCAAGACCCGGATGCCAAGTATTGCCTGGGAAGTGCGCTGAACCATGTACTCATGCATCAGACCGTCATCGGTTTAGAAGCCCAGAAGCAGATGAAAATTGCCGGGGACTATCCGGCTGTGGTTATCGGGTGTTCAGGTGGTGGCAGTAATTTTGGCGGCATCATGCTTCCGTTTGCCAGAGATAAAATCAACGGCAAAGATATTGATATCATCGGCGTCGAACCCACCTCCTGTCCGACCATGACCCGGGGACCGTTTACCTACGACTTTGCCGATACCGCTGGAACCACACCGCTTTTCCCCATGCACACCGTGGGTCATGAGTTCATGCCGCCGGCCATCCATGCCGGGGGCTTGAGATATCATGGCAATGCACCGATTAACAGCCAACTCCTTTTGGACGGCATCATCAGGGCTGAAGCAATCTCCCAGCTTGAAACCTTTGAAGCCGGTATTCTGTTTGCCAGGTGCGAAGGATTTATCACGGCTCCCGAGACCAACCATGCCTTAGCCCAGGCCATCCGCGAAGCCAAAAAGGCCACGGAAGAAGGCAAAGAAAAGGTTATTCTCTTTAACTGGAGCGGGCATGGGCTGATCGACATGAACGCTTATGAGGCTTATCTTGCCGGCAAACTTGAAGATTACGCACTTTCAGAAGAAGAGTTAACCCGAGCACTGGGACAGCTTGAAGGTCTGCCGAAACCCAAGCAATACGTTCCTGCAAAATAAGGCCAATGTGCCGAATAAATGCCGGAAGTCCAAACGGACTTCCGGTATTTGGTAATTAAAAGGGATGAGATGAGCAAACCATCCAAACCACCTGATGACGAACGTCAGATTCGGTGCCCCAAGCTTGGGCACCAACTTTATTTTTCCTATTGCGTCAAAGAGAATCAGGGGATTCCCTGTTTCCGGACACTTGACTGCTGGTTTGAGCATTTTGAGGTGGCCGCCTTCCTTGAAAAAGCACTCACACCTGCCGAATGGAAAGCTGCTTTCGAAAAACCTCCCAAACCCAAAATGCTCTCCCTGCTTGAAATGATCGAACAGGCAAAAAAAAGGCAGACCAAAGAATCTTAACGGGAAAGGGCATTTGCGGCAGCCATCAAACCTTCCGGATCATTCAATCGATGTATTTCTGCCATTCACCGGAAATAAAAAAACAATTTCCCCGGATTATAGCGGGGGCCATGTTTGTGGATAAGATTCACCCGGGAGTTGATGCGGAACCTTATCTTAACCTCTGGTACCAGAATGCCCGCAGCCGTCTAAAGGCACAGGCCGAATCACAGATGCCCGAGATCAGCGCCTGGCGCAAGGCTTACAGCCAGATGGGTTTAAAACCCACCAAATATCGTTCTGCGGCCGAAGCACTTTTAAGACGGTTTCGGCGTGAAGACGAGTTGCCCCGTCTGCACCCCCTGGTCGATTACTGCAATGCGCTATCCCTGGCCTTTGCGATTCCGGTAGCGGCTTTTGATCTGGACCGGGTCGCAGAATTTATCCAAGTCCGGCACGCTAAAGGAACCGAACAGCATCTGGCGTTTGGTGGTAAAATGGAACACCCATCACCGGACGAAGTCATCTTGTGTGATGGGCTTGAGCACGCGCACGGCCGGCGCTGGACATTTCGACAAAGCCGGCAGTCCATCGTCACCCCTGAGACTAAAAAGGTGTTGGTTCTTTGCGAAGCGATGCATGAATCCGCCGATGCCGATGTGCCCGTGTTGATGGAAAAACTGACTGAAGGTATTAGCGCCTTGTGGTCGCCCCCCAAACAGCGTGGCATGATCACCGCTGCATCAGACCGGTTCGAGTTTTATCCCGCTTTTAAAAAATAAATTCCGAAATACGGAAGGCTGGTATAAGTGGTTGTAGAAAAAACGTTCGAATAACGGAACGTTTTTTTGACAACCACTTTAGCAACGCCACTCTCGTAGTTATTCTTGATTTTCATCCAAACCGAAAAAATGCTACCGTAAATGCCGCACGGCAGAAAAATCGATACCGATCGTTTTTTTGAATAAGCGAATTGTTTCAGAAGGGTCAGTGAAAACATGAAGATGATGCGGGAGACGGCATGAAACCGTCCCCCGTCAAATGGATCGTTATTGTACCGCGGCAAATCCGAGATCAAAGGCCTTAAGATTCGACTCCACGAAGGCCTTTTTGGTTGAAGTCGAAATGGTCTTTTTCATATCGGCTGCGGTGATGGGAATCGTTTCTGAGCCGATGAGCGCGCCCAGCATGACCATGTTCAAGGACAACGGATTGCCGGCCTTTTCAGCCAGGGCGGATCCGTCAAAGGCGATGACCTTATCGATTTTGGCTTTGATCAATGATAAAATTTCTTTCAAAGGTGGATAAACACCCTGTCCCAGAGCCGCAGTGAACGGTTGCATTGATCTTGTGTTGGTGATCACAATGGTTTGGCGGTTGCATTTATCCAGGCCCCGCAGGGTTTCAAGGGGTTCGAAACCCAGGAACACATCGCTTTCGCCGGGAGAAACAATCGGGCTGCTGATGTCGCCCAATAAAACAGCTGATTCCACAATTCCCCCCCGTTGCGCCATGCCGTGTATTTCACTGGCAACCACGGGTATGTCCAGAGAAAGGGCTGCCTCTCCCAGAAGATTTGTGGCCAAAAGATTTCCCTGGCCGCCGACGCCGATAACGACTATTTTTTTTGGTTCCATAAAAGCCTCCCGCTATTATTCTTTGATTGGCAAAATTGCATTTTCCGGACAGATTTGCGCGCATACCGTGCACCCGGTGCAAAGATGTTTATGGATTCCCACTTTTTCATCTTCCATGTACATGGCCGGGCAGGCCAGTTTGTTTAAGCAAATCTTGTGATTCTGACATTTTTCCTGATTGATATAAAAAGGCTTTGAGCGTTTCAGCTGGCTCGTGGCCCTGGCAAACATAGGACACATCTCCTCAGAAATGATGACCGATATGCCGTCATATTCAGCGGACGCTTTAATTTTTTCGATGGCACTTTTAACTCTGAAAGGCCGGATCAGATGCACATCTTCAACGCCACACCCACGGACGATCTGCTCGATGGAAACGCGGGTGCGCGGGACCCCCAGAGCCAGCGGCTCAGTGTCCACGCCGGGGTGGATCTGGTATCCGGTCATCGCCGTCGTACCATTATCCAGGATGACCAGCGTGAATTTGTGATTGTTGTGGACGCCATTGATCAGGCCGGTGATGCCGGAATGAAAAAAAGTGGAATCACCGATGAAACCGACCACCTTTTGATCGGTGGCCTGGGAAAAGCCGCAGGAAGACGTCGCTGAAGACCCCATGCAAATAATGAAATCGGCCATGTTAAAAGGCGGCATAATCCCCAAGGTGTAACATCCGATATCGGTGGGATAGACGGTATCCGTTCCATAGACCTCTTTGACCGCGTAATAAGTGGCCCGGTGGGGGCAGCCCGCACACAGATTGGGGGGACGTCCGGGCAGCGGCGGCACATCGGAGAGGTCCGGAATTTCAGGCTGGCTGTAATCCACACCGAAATACCCGGCAATGGCTTCTCGAACCATACGCGGATTATATTCCAGGAGGCGCGATAAAGAGCCCACCCCTTTGCCGTTTATAGCGATAGTCATACTGTTTCGCTGGGCCAATGCCTGCAGTTCTTTTTCGTTCAGGGGTTCAAGCTCTTCGACAACGAGTACTTTTTCTACCTGGCTCATAAATTCCAGACACAGCTTCTCGGGCAACGGCCAGGAGAATCCCAGCTTTAAAATACTCACCTGATCGGAAATGCCCAGATCTGCCACGGCATCCATCACATAATTGAAGCTCACGCCGTTGGCGACAATTCCCCATTTTCCTTTGCCGATGATTGCGTTGTACGCCCAGGTTTCCGCGATTTCCTGTGCCTGTTGATATTTTTCCAAAAGGTGCTTGTGAAGCACCCGGGAGTGGGCCGGCATGGTGACCCACTGGGCGGGGTTCTTTTCAAATCGGCCCTTTGTTTTAACCGGCTTTAATTCGCCCAGCTCGACTTTGCCCCGGATATGATTCAAGCGGGTGGTGGTTCGTAAAAGGACCGGTAGCTTGAGCGTTTCGGACAAGTCGAAGGCCATTGCAGTGACATCTTTGAGTTCCTGCGCATTTGTGGGTTCCAGCAAAGGAATCCCTGCGAGACGGGCATACTGACGGTTGTCCTGTTCATTTTGACTCGAAAAAAGATAAGGATCGTCAGCGTTAACGATGACCATGCCCCCCTCGACCCCCACATATGCCAGGGACATCAAGGGATCGGCCGCCACATTGAGTCCGACCTGTTTCACGGTGACCATTGTTCTAAGACCACTGGCAGCCGCAGCTGAAGCCACTTCCATCGCGACTTTCTCATTGGTGGAGTACTCGAAATAAAGGTCCGTCTCCTGGCTGATGTCAAAAAATTGGGCGGGGATTTCCGACGAGGGGGTTCCCGGATAGCAGGTGGCAAACGACATTCCGGCCTCAAGGGCTCCCCGGGCAATGGCTTCGTTGCCCAGAAGGAACATGGCTTTACCTGGCGAATCGGTTAATAGCTTGTTCATGATTACCTCCAATGGTTTTAAATTCAGAATTTATAATTTTTCAAATTTTTCTGGTTTAATTGACTCTCAGAAACCGGGTTCGAAAAATTTATTTATTCGGCAGATAGGGGTCTTGATTTTGCATAAAATCTTTGTAAATTTTATAATGTTCAGTTTCCTCGTAAGTAACCCGTTTCACGGGCATTTGGTCAAAACTGTAGATTTCTGCACCCGGACACGCCAATAAAATCGGAGAGTGGGTGGCAATAATAAATTGGGCATGACCGGCCTTGCCCATATCATTTAATATGGTCAACAACTCCAACTGGCTTTTTGGGGACAGCGCCGTCTCGGGTTCGTCTAAAAAGTAGAGGCCCCTGATTTTATAGCGACTCCTGAAAAGCGACATCAGCGATTGACCGTGGGACTGGGTGACCAAAGATTCTCCTCCAAAATAGTTCAATATCTTTGGATCTGCGGCGGCCCCTTCATCCAGATATTTGGCAAAATCCTTGAACGTCTGGGAGGAGAAAAATGATCCCGGCACACTCCCATCCGTCCACTCTACTGCCATAAAAAGGTACAGGACTTTTTCATAGGGATTCGGCTCATAACGGGTGCCGCCAGGACTTTGCCAAATTGGGACACCGCACTTTTTACATATGGCTGTGAGCAACGTAGATTTGCCAGTTCCATTTTCGCCCACGAAAAAAGTTACCGGTGTCCGAAACGCGATACTAGCGGTTGTTTGAAAAATGACCTGATTGAACGGATAGTGGTCCTTGGTGGGGTATTTTTCAGGAAAAAGCGTTATTTTCTTGAGATGCATTTAATCGTTTCCCAAATCGGTTAGTGAATTAATTAATTTTTGAATTATTTTTTATGGGTTATATGGATAAGTTGGCTTCAGGTCAAGGAAAAAATTAATCATGCTTAAAAAGTATTACTTTGGCTTATAAAAATTATGTTTTATTATCAAATAGTTAAAATTATTATGGTAAATTTAATTTTTGGTACCCGGATTTTTTAATTTTACAACCGCTGAGCCCATGAGATTATCTTGACTCATTTGTAAAATTGAATTAAATAAAAAATTAAATAGAATGCAACCAGATCTGCCTGGCAGGCGGAATCAAGCATCTTGAATTCAAACAGGGTGTCTGTTTAAATAAAATCCGTTCATCTGACTGGGTAAAATCAGAAGGCGGACTGGCCGAAATGGAAAAAAGGGCACTGGCACGCTCCGGCGCGCTTTACGACACCATCGACAACTCCGGAGGCTGGTACCGCTGCCCGGTGGACAAAGCCTCTCGCTCCCGCATGAATGTTTGTTTCCGCCTGCCCACAGAAGAACTGGAAACAAAGTTCATTGCCGAAGCGCTAGAAGTCAATTTTTCAAGCCTGAAGGGCCACCGTTCAGTTGGTGGTTGCCGGGCATCCATTTACAATGCCATGCCGCTGGAAGGTGCCGAAAAACTGGCGGAATTTATGGCGGACTTCAAAAAGAAAAACGCTTAATCGGAGATCCTCAGATCCTTTGCGAAATGTCATGTTGGAAAATGAATGATCTGACAGGGATGATTTGATGTACCCTGAAAAATAGAAAATCAAGTTGCCGAAAATTTAATTAAATTTTGAATTCTTTTTTAATAAGCATTGAATTGAAGCTTTATCAAATAGTGATCCTAATGATTCCCGATATAGATGAAGATTCATAAAATCCATTGAATTATTTGATAATATGTTTGCGCAGCGATGAGGTTAATGCGCTGCGGAACCGGCATCGATAGGGGACTTTTCTCTTGACAGGGATTAATTATTGAATTAAAAGTGGAATTAAATTTACCCGTTTACAAGAGAAAAGTATTATGGAAAATAACAAAGAAAACAGAACTCTTATAGAGGATGCCTACCGTAAAATCAAGCAGATGATCTTTCAACAAAAGGTCATCCCTGGACAGAGACTGGTTTACAGTGATTTGTGCAAGCTTTTTAACATGTCCCGAACCCCGATTATTAATGCCCTTACGCGACTCGAACAGGAGGGATTTCTTGTTTCCGAGGCCTTCCGCGGTTTTCAGGTGAAACCCCTCGATCTTCAGGAACTCTGGGACCTTTTCGGGGTGCGAGAAGCACTTGAGTCGTATGCCGTTGAAAAAGCCATCGAAAGAGCCGAGCTCACTGATTTCGAAATGTTGGAGGAAAAACTTCGCAATCATAAGCACTACATGCCGGACAGATACACCCCTAAAAAATTCATGGTCGA
>Ga0316196_10001282_pt1 | contig 10913 bp, 7 predicted proteins | sample Eddsed2cm_MG_FD_204938 | JGI IMG/M metagenome (GOLD analysis project Ga0316196, IMG submission 204938) | Coastal sediment microbial communities from Maine, United States - Eddy sediment 2 cm | ecosystem: Environmental > Aquatic > Marine > Coastal > Sediment | place: USA: Maine | collected... | reverse complement strand
ACTCTACCGACTGAGTTAACGGCCCCTTGAAAATCTATTTTCTAATTCCATTCTTCATTAATGTCAATAAAAATAGTGATTTTTTTGATTATTTTCGCCAAAATTCCGGCACCACCAGGATAATCAAAGTAAATATTTCCAACCTGCCCAGCAACATGCACCAGATCAGCAGCCATTTCCCAAGCAAAGGTATCTGAGCGTAATTTTCCACCGGTCCGACCATGCCGAAACCGGGGCCGATGTTTCCGATGGCGGACGCTACGGCTGTGAAAGAAGTCGTAAAATCGGCCCCCAGACCTGCCAGCAACACCGTCGTCAAGACAAAAAGTCCCACATAAAGGGCTAAAAATCCGAGGACACTACGCATGACATCATCCGGTACCGGTTTGCCGCCGATCTTTACGTGGGACACCGCATGGGGATGAATCAGTGAAAACAACTCCTTATAACAATACTTAAAACATAGCATGATCCTCAGGCATTTCATGCCGCCGCCGGTGGAGCCGGCCGAGGCCCCCAGAAACATACACACCAGCAAAATAAGCTGGGACATGGCCGGCCATTGTTCATAATCGGCAGTGGCAAAACCGGTGGTGGTCACAATGGACACCACCTGAAATGCGCCGTAGCGCAATGCCTCACCAATGGTTTCATACACACTTCCAAAAATATCCAGGCTCACCACCAAAGTCATCAGGGCAACCGCGCCTAAAAAGAAACGGCATTCGGAATCCTGCCAGAATATCAGGGTTTTCCCCCGCAGCATCTGGTAGTGGAGGGAAAAATTAATGCCGGCCAGCAGCATGAAAAACATGAAAACGCTATCAAAATAGACACTGTTGTAATGCGCAATGGAGGTATTTTTGGTTGAAAATCCCCCGGTGGGCATGGTGGTGAAGGTATGGCAGAGGGCATCAAAAAGGTTCATTCCACCGAGCATGAGCACAATGACCTGGAACAACGAAATGAGGGCATACACTTTCCAGAGGATCATGGCCGTATCGCGGATCCGCGGTTTGAGCTTGTCTGGAACTGGACTGGGGACTTCCGCTTTGTAAAGCTGCATGCCGCCGACACCCAAAAAAGGGAGAATCGCCAGCGATAGTACAATGATGCCCATACCGCCCAGCCACTGAATAAAACTGCGCCAGAAAAGAAGCCCCTTCGATACCGCCTCGATGTTGTTGAGAATGGAAGCTCCCGTGGTGGTAAATCCGGAAACAGATTCAAAAACCGCGTCGGTGACCGTAAAATAGGCATCCCCCAGATAAAACGGCAGTGCCCCGAACAAGCCCACGGCCGTCCACCCCACCGCCACAATCGCCATGCCTTCACGCTGAGTGATGACTTCCGCCTTGGCCTTGCGGAAGATATAATAGAGTATCAATCCGGCCAAGACGGTGATTGCCATGGATGCGAAGAGAGGGATCAGACTCTGTTCCCGGTAATAAAGTCCGACCAAGAGGGGGAAAATCATGGTCAATCCGAAAAAAAATAACAATACCCCGAGAATATTCAGGATAAACCGCCAGCGCATCTCGTGTGGTCTCCGATATGGAAATCAGCGACGACCAGCAGAGCTGGGGAGTTGATGAGGGACCCTGGAAGGGGCCATGGCCATGCTCTGCTGGTGGTCGCTGATTTGTAAAAAGAATTTTGGCTTCATGTTACTTTTCATCTGATAGCGTGTGCCATCAAGGTATTTGATAAGATTATTCTGAGCACGTTTTTACCTGATCTGCCTGTTTTGATACGCAGGGCGCTGCTTGCATGTCTGAGCGAGTCGTAAAAAATGAGCCAAAATTCTTTTGATTAACTCGAACTGACCCTAAATTTTGAAAACTAGTGCTTTCTTGCCCAGGATGACATTGGTTACTGATCTTTTGATGCTGGTTTCGCGATACTGGAGAAATGATGGAATATTGACAATTTATGGATTACTTTTTTTTTTCACCTCGTCGATTCAAGACCGAGTTTGCTAAAAATACTCTAACTTCACCGATAGAATTTTTTCAACCTTGGGTATTGCTCGCTTGCGCGCAAAAATGATGACCCGGTCCTCCGGCTGGATGACACTGTCGCCGGTGGGTATGATGATGTCGTCCTGGCGGATGATACCGACCACAATGGCCTCCTTGGGAAAGGAAATCTGGTTGAGGGGTATGTCGACGATATCCGATGTTTCAAGCGCCAGCGCTTCCATGACTTCCGCTTGCTCTCCTTTTATGGAAATAGCCGAAAGTACCTTGCCTTTGCGGATGTGCTGCAAAAGCGTGTTGATCGCCGAAAGCCGGGCGCTGACCACCTGCTCGATGCCGATGGTTTTCATTAACGGGAAGTAACTGAATCTGCTGATCCGGGTGATGGATTTTTTGGCCCCCATGCGCGTGGCTAAAAGTGAGGTCAGTATATTCGTCTCTTCATTGCCGGTTACCGTAATGACCACATCGATATCCTGAATATTCTCTTCCGCCAACAGGGCCTGATCGGATCCGTCACCGCAAAGCACGACCGTTTTATTTAATCTTTCGGCAATTTCAGTGCAGCGTTCGGGATTTTTTTCGATGATTTTACAGTAAAGGCCATTTCCCTCCAGACTTCCGGCCAGGCGAAATCCGATATTGCCACCACCGATGATCAGCGCCCGCTTCAAGGGTTGATCAAATTTGTCGAAAACCGCCAGTGTCTCCTGCAGCTTATCTTCCTCGCTGATAAAATAGACCAGGTCACCGGGCATCAGGTAGTCATTTCCTCTAGGTATGATTAGTTCCTCCCCGCGCACCACCGCCGCAATAAGCAGTCTGATATGGCTTATTTTTTCAGGGATATCCGCAAGCTTCACTCCGGCCAATCGCGAATTCTTATCCAGATAGATACCGATAAATTTAATACGGCCGTCGGCAAACTCGCCCACATCCGCCGCTCCCGGAACACTCATCATCCTTTCAATGGTCTTGACCACTTCGATCTCTGGATTGATGATAGTGTCGATGTGGGGCGCATTCTCACGAAAATGATCGTGGTACTGATCGAAATCGGCATCGCGCACCCGGGCCAGCTTTTGGGTGGACGGCGACAGCATATTGGCCACCAGACAGGCCACCAGATTGGCTTCGTCGCTGTTGGTGACGGCCAGAAGGATTTCCGCATTGGAGATGCCGGCTTCTTCCAAAACCACCGGGCTGCTGCCCGATCCCTGGACAACCTGTACATCCAGATGGTCGGACACCCGCCGAATGGCATCGGCGTTCTTGTCGATAACCACCACTTCTTTATTTTCCAGGGTCAGATGATTAGCGATGTGAAACCCGACTTCACCCGCACCGACAATGACGATTTTCAATGCTTTAGCTCTCCGCTTTCATGGGGTGATAAGATCCAAATGATGGCTGAACGTTTAATGAGTCATAGGACATAATCTGGGATTTTGGATAGCTGATTTTGGATTTTGGGATATCTGCCATCGCTGCGTTCTAATAATTCATGATCGACAGAATTCCATAAATCCCAAATCCAAGATCCCAAATCCTAAATCTCCATGCGCCTAGTCCCTGCTCCCTGCACTACGAGCTATGCTCTATGCCCCCTGCCCTATGCTCTTTGCCCTATGCCCCCTGCCCTATGCCCTTTGCGCCATGCTATTTCATTCCACCTTCCCTCCGGTGTGCAGACCCTACGGCTTCCGGCTCGTAGAGCCTACAGCTCGGAGAGGCCGGAGGCGGAATTCCCTTTAATACTGCCTCCCCAGGCGAGCAAATTTTGAACAATAAAGTCAATGACATCTTGATGGGCCTGCCGCCCCTTGCCCTCCACAACCAGCGGTTCGCCGAATTTGAAATATATCGCTTTGTGTGGATTGATGGGTCCCAGTTCTTTAATCCATTTCCCGTTCTGTTGAAAATCGGTTTTAACAGCCACCGGAACCACGGGAACGCCGTTTCGGGCTGCCAGTTTAATCCCCAAGGTATTGAATCCTTCGACATCAAATTCAACACTGCGGGTGGCCTGGGGGAAGATGAAAATGGACACCCCGCTTGAAATGAATTTACTGCCCTCGCGCAACACCACTTTCAAATCGTCACGGGGATTCTGTCGAGACACCGCAATCAGCTTCAGCGCGATCATAAAGTGTTTGACAACCGGATAGTGACGCAGTTCTTCTTTGATTACAAAATTAACTCTGTTAAAGGCCAAAGCGATGCCGGGAAGAATAAGGGTTTCAAGAAGGCTCATGTGATTGGCGATGTACACCAGCGGTCCGCTTCGCTGGGATAGCGCTTCCAAACCGGAAATATTAACTTTGCCGCCAACGGATTCAGCGATCTGCACAATTCGATGGGAAAACCAGGCCCACTTTTCATCGTCAAGCTCACCTCGACGGCCGAGAATGCCGGCATGGGTGAGGGTTGATATCAGGCGCAGGTAATAGATGAAATTCAGCCACCCCGGAAAAAAATTACTGGAAACCTTTTGTCCGGGTGGCGTTTGATAGCCGAACTCAGATCTAAGAAGATGATGATACTGATCTTTGTTCATTTCCGGTATCGAGACAGAATCAGACTGGCATTGGTTCCACCAAATCCGAAAGAATTGGTCATGGCATGTTCGACGCTGGCTTTTCGCATCACATTGGGCACATAATCCAGGTCACAGTCTTCGTCTGCGTGGTCATAATTGATGGTTGGCGGAAGCCGGCCATTGTGAATGCTCAGCGCCGTGAAAACCGTCTCAATCCCGCCGGCGCCGCCGAGCAAATGTCCGGTCATGGATTTGGTCGAGCTGATCGCCATTTTGTAGGCATGATCTTGAAAAACCGTTTTAATGGCAAGGGTTTCAGCGAGATCGTTCAGCGGGGTCGAGGTGCCGTGGGCATTGATATAGTCGATTTTATCGTAGGAGAATCCGGCATCGTCCAGCGCCGCCTTCATGCAGTTGACCGCCCCGCTTCCGTCCGGCGGCGGTGCGGTCATGTGATACCCGTCACTGCTCATGCCATAGCCGGTCAATTCGGCATAAATTTTCGCACCGCGATCAAGGGCATGTTCAAGGGTTTCAATAATCAATATGCCGCTGCCTTCTCCCACTACAAAGCCGTCCCGGTCACGTTCAAATGGACGAGATGCCTTCTGCGGCGCATCATTGCGGGTGGACAGGGCTTTCATGGAGTTAAACCCGGCAATGCAGGTTGGATTGATCACCGCCTCAACACCGCCGGTAATCATGGCATCGGCCTGGCCGTTGAGGATAATTTTATACGAATCTCCCACCGCATGGGCACCGGCGGCACAGGCCGTCGCGATGGAGGCATTGGGGCCCTTGGCGCCGAATTGGATGGAAATCATCCCGGGCGCCATGTTGCCGATCATCATCGGGATGAAGAAGGGGCTCACCCGCCTCGGACCTCTACGCTTCAATGTAATGCAAGTGTCTTCCAGGATCGAAAGACCCCCCAGGCCGCATCCGGTGATCACACCGACTCTTTCGGCATTGTTGTCGTCAATGACCAGCCCGGAGTCTTCCAATGCCATGCGGCTGGCTGCGATGGCATATGCAATAAAGCGCTCGGTGCGTTTGGCCTCCTTTTTGGGCAAAAAATCTTCGGCATGAAATCCTTTGACCTGCGCAGCAATCTTGGTTTGAAATTTGGATGTATCAAATCGTGTAATTTCGCCGACCCCGGATTTGCCGGCACACAAGGCTTCCCAGGACTCCTGAACACCGATTCCTAAAGGCGTTACGAGCCCCACACCGGTTATCACAACTCGTCGATTCAAATGGTCCTCCCGTGAATCAAGGATTTTATCCTAACTCAATTCATAAGCCACCCCGCCCTAGCGGGATGAGAATTTAATAGGTTCTACCGTTACCGCGTTGGCATGCTTCAGGGTGAAAAACTGATTGATACCGGTGGCTTATGAATTGAGATAAATCAGCGACCACCAGCAGAGGTGGCCTGAGCCCCTTCCAAGGGCCATCCTCATATCCCCAGCTCTGCTGGTGGTCGCTGATTTTGCTTATTACCAACAAGGATAGTAAGTAAAATGATATTTTGTAACTACTTGAAATAAAATTTATAATAATACCTATGATCAGCTTGTTCAAGGTTGGGGTTAAGTAATTCAAACAATCGGGATTGTCAAGTGGAATTAGGGCACAGATTTTCACAGATTCCCACAGAATTTATTTTTTGGTAGCTTTTATTATCCTGGTGATCCGAGTTCAGGCGGGTTCCCAAAATGGAATTTCCTATACTTTCAATTTCAGACCTGGTTGATTAGGTAAATTATAGGCATAGTTTCAGGGTGTTACGATTTTTTAAATATGAAGTGTCCAATTATTTTGCAAATTCGGGATAAATCGATATTTACAACCACTTAACCAATCAACTAATCAACCAATCAACGATATCTTAAGTTATAATCCGAAGCTGTCCCACGATCATTCGAGGCTTTCCAGCAGTCGCTGGTGAATATTGTCAAAACCGCCGTTGGACATGATGAGGATAAGGTCTTTGGGTTTAGCAGCTGCTGTCAAAAAGGCGATGATGGCGTCGGTATCTGCAAAATAATGGGCATCTTTTCCGCGACGTTTCAAATCAGTTACCAGCTGCCTGGAAGAAAATCGCTGCCCGGACGGAATTTTTTTCAGTAAAGGGGGGTGTCTGATACAGATGAGATCCGCCATTTCAAATGATTGCAGATACTCTTTTTGAAATATGCTGCGCATGCTGGTGTTGGTTCTGGGCTCAAACACAGCGATCAAACGGCCATTGGACTGAACCGATTTTACCGCCCGAATGGTCTCCCGCACGGCGGTGGGGTGATGCGCGAAATCATCGATCACCGTAATCTGCCGCTTTTCTCCCCGGATTTCCTGCCGCCGTTTGATGCCATCAAAGGATTCCAGGGCATCGGCGATGATTTGCAGCGGAATTTTCAGTCGGTCCGCAATAGCGATCACCGCCAGCGCATTGAGCAGATTGTGTTCGCCGAAGAGCTTTGTCTTAAAGGCCGCAAGGTGATCATTATTTTTTATGATTTCAAACGTCGTCCAGGGCGATTCGACAGAAATAGCGCCCAACCGCCAGGTGGAGTCTGTATTTTTGCCGTAGTTTTCGACCCGGCAATTGGCGTGGTTAATAATTTCGGCCAGATTTTTATCGCCATCATAGGCAAGCAGCAAGCTGGACTTGCGAAGACCGGAGATAAAACCTTTAAAAATCTTTTTGACATGATCCAGGTCGTCAAAGATGTCGGCGTGATCAAACTCAACACTGGTCAACACCGTCATTTGGGGATCAAAGTGGAAAAACTTCGGTCCTTTGTCAAAAAAGGCCGTATCATATTCATCGCCCTCCACCACAAAATAAGGGCCGTTTCCCAGGCGGTAGTTGCTGTCAAAATTTTTTACAATTCCACCGATCATAAACGACGGATCTAAACCGGCCTCGTGCAGGATCCAGGCAAGGATCGAGGAACTCGTCGTTTTGCCGTGTGTTCCGCTCACCAGGAGCGTTTTCTTGCCCCCCGCCACAAATCGGTTAAGCGCCTGGGGCATGGAACAAAAGTTTAGTCCCATGCGGTCTAGTTCCCCGACTTCGGGATTCTCCCTGATCACGGCATTGCCGACGATGACGAGATCCGGGGCATAGGACAGGTTTTCCGCTCTGAACCCATCCATGATGCGAACCCCCTTTTTTTCCAGAAAATGGCTCATGGGCGGATAGATTTTTTGATCGGATCCGGTGATCTCAAATCCTAGATCCTGCAGCATACAAGCAAGCGCTCCCATACCGGTACCGCATACAGCAATTAAATGGATCGCCCGAACGGTCTCCGGAATTCGATTTTTATCCATATCCAGCATCATAAGATAGACCCCTTGCGGATATTATCTGGCAATATTTTGCAAAAAACGCATGGCTTCCCCGCTTACGCTTCGCTTCATACGGGATCGTAGACAGGTGTCGGTGTTTCAGCAGTTAAAAAATTTCAAATAGCAAATCACAAACCACAAACAAATTACAATAACCGAAATTCAAAATGTCGTAAGAAAATGAAGTTTTCAGGTGTCAACTAACCCTCTTAACTTCCTATCTTCTCATTTTTCCTCCTATCAGCCTTCAGCTTTTAGCCCTTTTTTCTCCGCACCTTCTTATCTTCTCATCTTCTTACCTTCGATCTTTTTCGCTTTCAGCCGTGAGCCTTCAGCCCTTTTGCCTCTAACCTCCAGCCTCAAACGGCCGAAGGTCCTAGTTTCTCCAAAACCTGCTGCGCCGCATCGATCGTGGCATCGACGTGTTCATCGCTGTGTGCTGTGGACAGGAAAAGAACTTCAAATTGGGAAGGCGCAATGTAAATTCCGTGCTGCCGCATTCCCTGATAAAATTTGGAAAACAATTCAAGATCGCAGGTTTTGGCATCGTCGAAATTGGCGACATTTCGATCCGTAAAAAACATCCCCATCATGGAGCCGACATGACCGACCCTGGCAGCAACACTTGCCTTATTAGCCGCCTGGCCGAGACCGGTGATCAACCGCTTTGAGCGTTCATTCAAGGCTTCATAAACACCGGGTTTTTGGAGCTGTTTGAGTGTAGCGATACCGGCCGCCATTGCAATGGGATTGCCGGAAAGGGTTCCGGCCTGATAAATCGATCCCTGGGGTGCAATCTGAGACATGATCTCTTTTTTACCGCCATAGGCCGCCACCGGCAATCCGCCGCCGATAACCTTGCCAAAACAGGTCAGATCCGGCCGAATATCATATAGTGACTGGGCACCGCCGTAGGCCACCCGGAAACCGGTCATGACCTCATCAAATATCAGCACGGTGCCGTGCATTTCGGTTAATTCCCGCAATGTTTTCAAAAAACCGTCCTCGGGTGCCACCAATCCCATGTTGCCGGCCACTGGCTCTACGACGACGCAGGCGACCTTATCACCCTTGTCTGCCATCACCTTTTTAATCGCTTCGATGTCGTTAAACGGCAGCGAAACCGTGGACTGGGCCACTGCTTCCGGCACCCCGGGGCTTCCGGGGATTCCCAGGGTGGCTACCCCGGAGCCGGCGGCCACCAGCAAGGTGTCTGCATGGCCGTGGTAACAGCCGTCAAATTTTATAACCAGATCCCGGCCGGTTACCCCCCGGGCCAGACGAATCGCACTCATAGTGGCCTCGGTACCGGAGTTTACCATGCGCACCAAATCCACTGACGCCACGGCCTCAATAACCATCTCGGCCAGTTGAATCTCCAAATCAGTGGGCGCACCGAAGCTGGTGCCCCGTTCCAGCACAGCCGTGATGGCATCCACAACCGCCGGATGGCGGTGCCCCAGAATCAGAGGCCCCCAGGAGCCGATATAGTCAATGAACCGGTTGCCGTCCGCGTCATAGATCAGACAGCCCTCACCGCGTTCGATAAACAATGGATCGGCACCCACCGATTTGCAAGCCCGGACAGGGCTGTTAACCCCTCCGGGGATTATTTTCAAAGCTTGCTCAAAAAGCGATTGGGAGTTTGTAAAATTCATATTATCCAACTCCTTTCAGTTGCAAAATAGGTTGACATTTAAAATTGGATGACAAAGTATCAGATAGTATTTTCATGGTCAAGCGATGAATAAAGCTCAAACCCTAATTGAGCGATGCTAAATTTGGTGGTACTGGGTATTGGGTATTCGGTATTGGTGTCTATCGGAAATCGGCATAAATTTCATATATCTTCGTATAGTGAAATATAAAAATCGTAGACCCAAGGCGTATCTTTATGTACATCGTGACGTGGTTCGTGGAGTAATTCAGTTTCGATTTTAGCTTGTGAAGATTAGGTGGAAATTAAAATAGGATTTATTTCTCAGAAAAAAATTCCGAATTCCCGCCGGGGCGTAGGCCCTATGGCCCTATGGGCCGGAGGCCGCATTCCCACTTCCAAATTCAGGATCATGGCACTTCAGAAATCACCCAAAAGACTTGCAAAACTATTGGATTACATCCTGGGTCGACGTCCCGACGAATTCGGCCTGGTGACGGACAGTGATGGTTATATCAAGATTAAGGAGCTCTTAAAAGCCTTGTCCGAAGAGGAAGGCCTATCCTATGTGCGCCGCGCCCATTTGGATGAAATTCTGATTACCCTGCCGGATCCGTCATTTGAGATATCAGACAACACCATCCGGGCAAAATCCCGCCGGCATTTGCCCGCACACGCCTATGCCCCGGACCCTCCCAAACTGCTCTATCACTGTATACGTCAAAAAGCCTATCCCCATGTATACACCAAAGGCATAAATCCCACCGGATATTCCCAAGTCATTTTATCTTCAAATCTCAATCTGGCCCAACGGATGGGAAAGCGAATCGATCGATCCGCCATCCTGCTGACAGTGCAGGTGCAACCTTGTCTGGAAAAGGGGGTTGTCTTTTTTGCAGCCGGAGAAGCACTTTTTCTGGCCGATTTTATTCCGCCCGGCTGCTTTAGCGGGCCACCCTTGCCAAAAGAAAAACCGAGTGTCGCAAAACCGGCTGAACAGCAGCCGCTTCACCAACAAGGGCCTGCCGGAAGCTATTTTATCGATCTGGACGAAAAGTTTGTCGGTAGGGTGCCCAAAAGCAAACGCACAGGCAAAGACGGCAAATTCCAAAAAAAACCAAAACGTAAGCGGGAGCGGCCCCCATGGCGGCGGTGAACGGTCATTATTAGGTCGGATGGGGGATTGTACTTTTGAAGGATGAACGACAAATTGACTGAACATGGATAATTAGCCATTTTCAATTTTTTTTGAATAGGCTGGTGGCCCTCCAGCAGCGGTGAAAATTTGTTTATTCATTTTAGCACCGACAACAGACAACGTACGACTCACATTCGCTCAATAAATGATTGACAACCCAAATTAAAGCTGATAGCAAGCGTT
>Ga0316196_10001280_pt1 | contig 10918 bp, 10 predicted proteins | sample Eddsed2cm_MG_FD_204938 | JGI IMG/M metagenome (GOLD analysis project Ga0316196, IMG submission 204938) | Coastal sediment microbial communities from Maine, United States - Eddy sediment 2 cm | ecosystem: Environmental > Aquatic > Marine > Coastal > Sediment | place: USA: Maine | collected... | reverse complement strand
CGGACAGAAAGGGGCTGTTAAAGACGAATTTAAAACCAAATTCCTGGAAGCAATAAATGATGATCTAAATATGCCCAGGGCCATGGCGGTGGTGCAGGAAATGCTGAAAAGCAGTATGGGGGATGCTGATAAACATGCCACGATACTCGATTATGACCGCGTCCTGGGGCTGAGTCTCGATCAGGTGGACATACCTGAAGAATTGCCGCAAGAAATCAAAAACTTGGTGGCAGAACGCCAGGCTGCCCGGGATGCCAAAGATTGGGCTGCCTCGGACAGGCTGCGCGACAAGATCCAGGATCTGGGGTATCTGGTACAGGATGCCAAGGGAGGGATGCAGGTCATTAAAAAATGAAGTACCGCAAGATAAAATGGGCATCTGTTGTCATTGCAATGACGTTGCTGGTTGCTGGATCTGCAGCAGGGAAAGTGGCGGTATTTGTCAGCATCATGCCTCAAAAGTATTTTGTGCAACAAATAGGTAAAAATTTAGTGGATGTTCGGGTGATGGTTCATCCCGGCGCAAGTCCGGCGACGTATGAGCCTAAGCCCAGGCAAATGGCAGCCATCGCCAGGACCCATATCTATTTCTCTATCGGCGTGCCGTTTGAAAACGTCTGGTTGAATAAAATCGCTTCATCAAATCCGAATATGATGGTCGTACAAACAGACCATGGAATCCAAAAAGCCTCCATGGTGGACCATCATCACCACGAGAAAGCTCCAGACCATCAAAAAACAGATCAGCAACATAATAACGAGGGCGGACATGATGCAAATCTTCGAAATACCGGTATCCTTGATCCTCACATCTGGTTGTCTCCGCCGTTGGTGATGATTCAGGCCCGCACGATGGCAACGACGCTTCAAACGGTTGATCCGGCCCATCGTTCTGATTATGAGGCCAATTACAACGCATTTATCTCTGAGATTTCAGAGTTGGACACCGAACTCAAGAATATCTTTAACGGAAATCATGGATTGCAGTTTTTGGTGTTTCACCCGGCCTGGGGTTATTTTGCCGACACCTACGGTTTGAAACAAATCCCGGTAGAGATCGAAGGTAAGAATCCAAAACCGGCTCAACTTAAGTCCTTAATAGAATTCGCCAACACCAACGCTATCAACGTCATTTTCGTGCAGCCGCAATTCTCCGCCAAAAGTGCTGAGGTCATTGCCAGGGGCATCGGTGGACAAGTGGTTGTTGCCGATCCGCTGGCCGCAGATTGGGCCGCAAATTTGCGCAAAGTGAGCCGGGAAATTAGGACTGCTCTCAAGTAAATCCCATATGAATCAAACGATTATCGAAACGCATAACCTTCATTTCTCGTACAATGGACAACCGGTGATTAGTGGCGTGAATCTGAAGATCCAATCGGGTGATTTCATGGCCATGATCGGACCCAACGGCGGCGGAAAAACAACTCTGTTGAAGCTGATGTTGGGTCTGCTGAAGGCGGATTCGGGCAGTATCCGAATTTTCGGCAAACCGCCGAAAGAGGTATCATACCGGATCGGCTATGTACCTCAGGATATCCATATCAATCAGAATTTCCCTATTTCAGCATCAGATGTGGTTTTAATGGGAAAATTGAAGCCCGGCAAGAGATGGTCCCGGCATGCCAAAGAAGATCGCATGGAGGTGCTGCAGGCTCTGGAGCGCGTAGGGATTGGAAAATACAGCAATCGCCGGATCGGCGAACTTTCAGTCGGTCAAAAACAGCGGGTTTTCATTGCCCGTGCACTGGTAACGGATCCCGATATTCTTTTTTTAGATGAACCGACTGCCAGCATCGACACCAAGGGGCAGAATGAGTTTTACGCTATCTTAAAAGAATTAAATCAAAAAATTACCATCATCGTCGTCAGTCACGATTTGATGGTGATATCCAGATACGTCAAATCTGTGGCCTGCGTGAATCAGAGCCTGCATTACCATGGTGATGCGGAACTCACCGGAGAGATGATCGAGATGATGTATGACTGTAAAATCGAGGAGACTTGCCCCGTTGAGTTGATTGCCCATGGCCTGCCCCATCGGGTGCTGCACAAGCATGAGGATAGCTAGCGTTGTGTTTCACAGGTTACCGACATTGTTATATATTTTCTGATAACAATCAAATCTAAGGCTTTTTAAAATTCCAATGATCAAATGACAAATCACAAATAATAACCAAATTCCAATTACCAATTACCGACAGTTTTGAATTTGGTCATTGATTATTGAGATTTATTTGAAATTTGAGTTTTGTAATTTGGGATTTTAAAACGATATTCCGGCAGGGGATAGTTTCACTACCCAAATGACTTAGTTTTTATATGACTAACTAAGATTCGTGTTAAACCCATGATTGAAGCGCTCCAATTTGAATTCATGCAAAATGCCTTGTTAGCCGGACTGCTGGCCAGTGTGATTTGCGGTATCATGGGAACGTTGGTGGTCGTCAACCGGATTGTGTTTCTGTCGGGAGGAATTGCACATGCATCCTTCGGCGGCATCGGACTGGCCTTTTTCTTCGGATGGCCTTACATGGTGGGAACGATTGGCTTCTCTCTTGTGGCGGCAGTCACCATGGCGGCCATTACATTCAAGGCCAAACACAGGGCCGATACGGTCATCGGCGTGATTTGGGCAATCGGAATGGCGATCGGGATTATTCTGCTGGATTTAACGCCGGGCTATAATGTCGATTTGATGAGCTATTTATTCGGCAGTATCCTGACGGTTCCCGATTCCGATATCTGGATGATGCTTTTGGTTGGTTTGGCGATCGTTGGTATCGTCTTTTATTTTTATAATGACTACCTGGCGTTGTCCTATGATGAAGAATTCGCCCAGATAAGGGGCGTTCGTGTAAGAAGCCTGTATTTCCTTATGATTGTCATGGTGACAGTTGGAATTGTAATGGTCATCCAAGTGGTCGGATTAATTCTGGTGATAGCGCTGCTGACGATTCCACCGTATATTGCCGAGAGATACTCGACGTCCTTGTTTAAAATGATGATTTTATCCAGCATACTGAGTGCAATTTTCACGGTCATCGGTCTGTGGTTTTCTTATGTATTAGACTTGACCTCGGGCGCATCGATCATTGCGGTGGCGGGAATCGGTTTTCTTATCTCATTGGCGATTGAACGCCTTTGGCCGAAAATTGCCGTGAAATCGATTCAATAGGAAGGTTGGCTGATTCTTAGAATCGGCAGGACCCTTTTGCGAATACTAAAAATGGACTGGGCAGCTTTCTTAAACCATTCCTCATTTTTCATTTTCAGCCCTCTCACCATAAAAATGTAATATTCCCAAAACTTTATATATTGGTTTTTGGAACCAAAATCATCGTGTGTTGTGGCGGAAACGCTTTAGGGAATTGATATCTATTCCCAGCAATTCAGAGATATGATGTTTGGCTTCAATGCCCTTGGGTGATCCCATTGAAGAATAAATCCCGCCGATCTTAAGATCTTCTCTAACCTCTCCCATCACGGTCGAATCAGTGAGTTCATTTGCCGCAACGCCCAGTTTAGCGGCTACATACTTCTTGGCTGCGTTTATTTTCATACCCTTGGTCATTTGCATGCGTGCTACCAGATCTCCGGAAGTCCGCATCCCGCCCATGCCCGAGGCCATTGCATGTGTTATCGCCACACCGGCCGGATCTCCGTCGCCAACCTACAACCCGTCCAATCGGGTGATTTCGACGATGGCCTTGGAGGCCAGCGAAACTGCGTCAATCGGCGGCGTGGTGCAGAGCGGCAATCCTCCCACCCCCATGCCCATGTTGGCATGCACCGGGATTTCAGCGGCTTCCACACATGCCTTGGTGAATGTGATGGCGCGTGCCACATTCCAGGGAATCGATCTGGTGGAGACCGTATTTATGGCCGGACCGAATATATCCACGCCGGCATCCTGAGCGATTTTAACCTGATCATGAGGATAAAGGCCCGCAAGCCGCACACCATTGTGGGTCATCTCTCCATGCATTCCTAAAACAAATTCACCCGCCATGCCGACTTCGACACAAATATCGGGGTATTGTTTCTTGAGCGTCTCAACAGCCAACAATGTCGCTTTAAGGTCCGGATCACCGGAGGCGCCCACGGTATCAAAGTTAATCCCGTCCGCACCGGCTTCACACTGGGATGTAGCCACATAGACCATATCGCGAACGGCGTGTTCAATGGCCCCATCATAGGCCTCGCGAGCTTCTTTGATTTTACCCTGGGGGAGAAGCTCGGCCGGATTGGGTACCGGACCATCCGGCTGAGTATAAAGACCAAGATTGGGCATGGCACCGTAAAATACAGGTGCCACCATCAGGAGTTGAGCCTGTTCCATGAGCGGAACATTTTCTCGTATTATGTGCTTGACCTGCTTAAAGCTATAATCCAGATCGGATAGCTCCGTTGTGTCAGCCCCAAAACAACGCTCGTAAAGCTGAAGCACCTGCAGACGCCCTGTATTTATACCCATTCGTCCCACCTTGTTGGTTCCGCCGTCATAGCTCATAATCACTTCACATCCTTTTTCAACACTGGAGATTTTACAGGCCGATTTACAAATTTCAAACAGATGTTTTTGTTCATCATCGGAGAGCGGCGGTATTTTCCCCCTATCTGCGGCATCCAATGTGCCGTCCTCAATGTCCTGTATCAGGTTTTTTTCATTTAACTCAACGGAAAAACCATCTCCCATGCGGGTCATTATTTTGCTCATTTACATCTCCTTATATGGATAGAACTTCATTAGTAAGCTACACTAATAATACGGAAATAATCAAATTGTCAAAATTCATCTGCCGCAAACGGATTGGGACAAAAAAAGAGGGTCGCAATTGACGACCCTCTTCTTTATGTTTACATCTCAAGTGAGTTCGGATTAAAAAATCATAAATAATTGATATTTTTTCTTTGGAAAGGCCCCCAGGGCTCTTTCTAAAGAAAAAATTTTTAGCCGCACTTGTTAAAGCCACAAAAATGACACATCATGCAGCCTTCCTCAAAGCTGATGGTTTGTCCGCATTCCGGGCATTTTTCTCCCATCAAGCTGTACTGGCTTTTGTGATTTTTTGGGGCATTCTCGCCGCTCATGTAACGTCTTTCCAGTACCCGTGAAATGGCATCCGGAATGGACAGCACCAGACCGCCGTTTTGAAATATAGGATACTCCCCACCGATGCCTTTCAGCTGATCGACAATTTTATCGACCTTAACGCCCGTTCGCAAGGCGAGAGACACCAGTCGGCCGATGGCTTCTGTCTTGGCAGTGGTGGATCTGCCTGATTTTCCGATGGTGGCAAACACTTCAAAGGGTTGTCCATCAAATTCGGTGACAGTCACATATAGGTGGCCGTAACCGGTTTTCATTTTAGTGGTGAAACCATCTAGGGTCTCGGGTCGTTCCTTGACCGCCGTCATAAATCCATCTTCTTTTTTAGCTTTTTGAGAAAACGAGAGAACCTGGTTTTCTTTACTGCCGTCCCGGTATATGGTGACCCCCTTGCAGCCCAGCTCAAAAGCCAGGTTGTACACTTTGGCGACATCATTTTCGGTGGCATCGTGGGGTAGATTGACGGTTTTAGATACGGCATTGTCCGTGTGTTTCTGAAAAGCGGCCTGCATGCGGATGTGCCAATCGGGTGACACATCATGGGCGGTAGCAAATACCTGCCGCACGTCTTCCGGGATCTCCACAAGTTCCCGGATGCTGCCCGTTTTGGCAACGGTATCCATCAATTCATGGCTGTAAAAGCCTCTTTCGGCAGCCACTTTTTCAAAATAGGGATTTACTTCCAGCAGTTTGTCGTTATCCATGACATTTCGTACGAAGCTTAAGGCGAATAAGGGTTCGATACCGCTGGAACATCCGGCCAGTATGCTCAGTGTACCGGTGGGGGCGATGGTCGTAGTGGTGGCATTACGATATTTGATGCCGCGGTCCTTGTAGACGCTTTGATCGTAATTTCCAAATACCCCTTTTTCCTCCGCCAGATTGCTGGAGGCATCATGGGCGGTTTCCTGAATAAATTGCATAACGGCATCGGCGGTTTCGAGCGCTTCATCACTGTCATAGGGAATGTTCAATTGATACAACAGGTCGGCGAAACCCATGACGCCCAGCCCGATTTTACGATTGCCGCGCACCATCTCAGTGATTTCAGGCAGTGGATACCTTGAAACATCGATGGTGTTGTCGAGAAAACGAACCGACAACGTGACGATCTCTTTTAATCCCTCATAATCGATCATCGGTCCATCTCCGTTTTCAACCACAAATTTGGCCAAATTGACGGAACCCAGATTGCAGGCTTCCAGTGGCAGCAGCGGTTGCTCGCCACAGGGATTGGTGCTCTCGATTTCACCGAGGGCCGGGGTGGGATTGTCGCGGTTGATTCGATCCAGGAAGATGATACCCGGATCGCCGTTTTTCCATGCCCGTTTTACCAAGGCACGGTAAACTTCGGCGGCATTCAATTTGTCGACATGGGTTTGATCCCGTGGGTCTATTAGATCATACTCAGATTTATCGGCGGCCGCTTTCATGAACGCATCCGAAACGCCGACGGAAATATTAAAATTGTTCAGATCCTGGTTGTCCCTTTTGCTAAAGATGAATTCCATGATATCCGGGTGGTCCACCTTTAAAATGGCCATATTGGCCCCCCGGCGGGTGCCGCCCTGCTTGACCTGTTCGGTGGCTGTGTTAAATATCTTCATAAACGAAACCGGCCCCGAGGCCACACCTCCCGTAGTGCCCACCATGCTGTTTTTCGGCCGCAGCCGGGAAAAAGCAAACCCCGTGCCGCCGCCGGATTTATGAATGAGGGCAGCATTTCTCAGCGCGCCAAAAATACCGTCCATGCTGTCTTCGACCGGTAGAACAAAACAGGCGGCCAGTTGCCCCAGACGACGTCCGGCATTCATCAGGGTGGGGGAATTCGGCAAAAATTTGAACTCAGTCATGATCTTAAAAAAGATCTCCTCCAGTTCCTTGACACGCTTTTTGTCGGCGCCGTATTTTTTTTCCGCGCCGGCAATATGATGGGCGACCCGCCTGAACATCTGCTCCGGTGTCTCGATGACTTTACCGTGGCTGTCTTTCCTTAAATATCTTCTTCGCAGGACCCTCCTGGCGTTATCCGAGAGAACCAGACGATGTTCGACAAATATGGACTGGTCCAGCCGGATCGGGGAAGGTTTGGTCAGTCCGAACTCCATCAACTTCGCTTCGATCATTTTTTCGATAAACGACATCGTGATGGTTTGAAACTCCATTCGCAGAATCTCCGCCCGCAAGGATCGGCTGATGCCCATGGCCTTTTCCGTGTCAATGGGGTTGTCCCTGACCAGAATATCGGAAAACAACTGGTCGTCCCACATGTGCTTGCTTAGATCAAAGCGCCCTTCGTTTGTTACTAAAAATTTACCTTTTTGCCCCATTGGAGGTCTCCTGTGACTGTTTGATGGTTGCCGATCATCTCTGGTTGATCAAAAAATTAGAAACAGTTCGCCTTAAAAAAATATACCTTTTTAAAGAATTTTCAACCAGGGAAGGTGATTCAGATGAAAAGGGCGCCGTTTAATTCTTTCCCAAAGCTGCATATTTTGTGACCGCTATCGTTCTAGGATGGACCGAGAAACGTTCGGTTTGCTGCAAGGGAAATTCGATGCCGAAAGAACACACAATTGTAAATATCAACCTGCTCGGGTGAAACTATTCTTACTATCTCATACAACATATTGTATGTCAACAAAAATTGTACCCCAATATCTGTATATTCATTTCAATAACTCCATTCATAAGCCACCGGCTCTGTCGGTGAGAATTGAAAAGGTTCTACCGTTACCGGGTGATCAAGGCTGACGAATCTAAACCTGAACAAGGCTGGTGGCTTATGAATGGAGTTAATTAAAAGACAAACAAACATTGCATCGGCACCCTTTTCACAAAAGCAGACGTCAGAAAAGTTCCCTGAGCATCCCTCGCCCGACAATGCCGCACTATTGCGCGTCATCAGCGGGCATTTCCGGGCGTTTCTTTTCCTCAGGGTTGGTCTCAGATTCCTGGGGGCCGTTTTTCTTTTCCTCGGCGTCCGTTTCCTCGGCCTTTGGCCCCAGGATCACCCACTCACCCTGGGAACCGGTGAAGAGGCCTTTTTCCGGCCCCTCCTCCCGATTGTTGGGCGGTTCGTAAGGCTCGATACCGGCGCAGCCGGCCATGACGACCACCATCAACAGCAAGACCGCCGTCCACCGATTCTTTCGGCTATGTTTGTTGCAAATACCCATCAGAATTTCACCCTGGCCCCGACGGTGCCAACGTTCATATCCTCGACACTGGGCTCAACATCCCGATCGAGGGAGTACAGGCGATACCCCAGGTAAAGCTCAGTACCGAAATTCTCAAATTGCTGAACCGCTGCCACTCCGACGGAGTATCCGTTATCTCTTCCGGTGGGAAGATTCAGCGAGCGGGCGTAGTCGACGCCAAATCCGGTCTGGCCGACGGAAAAGAACCGCGTCAACCACCCGCCCTTGACGTAGAAGTTGGTGGGGTCACCTTCGTCGTCACGGTCCAGCAACCCGGCCGACATGGTCAGGTTCAGCCCGGTTCCTTCGTGCAAGACAGAAAAGGAACCGTCGTATTGCAAGTCGGTGTCGTCATTGTTGGGATCGGCGACCGCCGCTGCCGCCGCCGCTTTGAAACCATAGCCCTGTCCGCCCCAAAACAACGCCCCATCATAACGCTGGTTGCTGACCGCCGAGCCGGCCAGATGAAAGCCCCAGAAGGTGGGCGTGTCATAGCGCAGCCGGTCCCGACGGCTCAAACCGTCTTGGTTGTTAAACGCATTGGCGACTGAGACCGTCGTGAGTGAATTGCCGCCGCCGCTTTCCCGGAATAACATCCCCCCGGCAGGGTCGGCAACGCTCGAGTAAGCGAGCACGTCAACTTTAGACAGGTCGACTTCGGCCGTGTTGTTGGAGGCCGTGTCGCCCCGGCCCAGCCAGATCTTACCATAACGTTTGCTCGCCAGGGTCAAATCCGCCCAGCGTACATTAAAAAAATCGCCGGTGTCTTCATTGTCCTGACTGACATCACCGGACTCGTTGGAGGTCACCGCATATTCTAGCCGTGAGCCGAGGGTCAGATCGTCGGTGGCCTTGGCGGTGCCGACAAAACGCACGCGAGTATTGCTGGTATCGTTGTCCACGAAGTAGAGTTCGGTGTTTTTGCCGTCATCGATGAGATTTACCGCCCGGTTGACTTGCCCGGAGATGGCCAGTTTAACCCGCTCCTGGCCCGAAGCAACGGTCTTTTCAACTTCCCTTTCGGTATTTTGTGCCTCTTGGGCCGCCGACTTGGCTTCTTTGGCCTGGGTTTGTGCGTCGGTGGCGGTTTGCTTCAATTGGTTTAATTGTTGTTGCAACGATTCCAACTGTTGCTGTTGTTGCTTGATGAGACGTTCCAGTCTTTCAACTGTTTTAGGATCTACAGTTCCCTCCTGGGCCGCAACCGTGCTCACAAAAACCACCTGGACTGCCAACAATAGTCCGATAATAATAATTCCTTTATTGCGTTTCATCGACATGTTTTCCTCCTGAATTCCGTTGCGTGTCTTCCAAAGCTGTTTTCAAATTCTAAGACGTTTTTTTTCAACTTGTGATATCGGGTTGAACGTTTAGTCCATCTTCGCCACCCCCCTCCCTGGTTTGGATATCCGTGAATTATCAGATTGAAACATCGTTAATTTTATTTGATTGGCAATTGGGCTGCAAGCGCAAGAAAGGTTCAGATATGACGGCATCAAATTTTTTTCTGGAAAATTCAGTCGCTTGGTCATTTCAGCGCTGATAATTTCCATTGTTTCATAACTAATTTTTAAAAAAAATGGAATAAATTTCTTTTCTAAAGGCTCTTTAAGATACGAAAAGCCTTTCAAAGTGTTTATACCCGCTCGAGGTTCGGCGGTTCTAATTTCAGCGGTTATTGGCGAACCTGATCGGTTGGTTCCTAAAGCTTGAGAATCGAGCTTTAGGAGGCTGTATCTGTAATTTATAATAATTATTTTAAAAAAATATTTGAAACCACAATTTCAGGGCTCCTGACCCCAGTCAGGAAATCTTTACGACACGTCAGTAGTTCTGAATTTTAATCGGAGGATGAAACCATGAAAAAAAAATATGCTATATACGTTCGTGTTAACAATTGCACTGGCCTTCATTTTACCCGTCGGTGTGAGAGCTTCAAAGACGGTTGAAGGCTGGATCCAGGGATATAACTGTGTTGTACATGGTCATAGATGTCCAATTGATACTTTGGATCCTCATTTGATATTAGAGCCTGATTTCGCTCTAATTCTCAATGATGGCAACTATTGGCTGATGCCGAACATAGCCCGCCACGTTAAAGCCAAATATGTTCATAACGCCATTCGCGTTACCGGGGATTTGAACTCTAAATACAATAGTATCGAAGTTGACAAGCTCGAGGTTAAAAAAAATGGCAGTTATGCGACCGTTTGGTCCAAAGAGATGATGAGAAGGGAGATGGAAAACAGGCAAGAGGAATATTACGGCGTAGAACACTAACTCATTTCATAAAAATGGGACAAACCCTGTATTTACCCAAAAAAACACTTTATAGGATCGGTTGAATGAACTCTACTGTCGGACTATGTTGAATTCTCGAGTGTATGCTCTCCCCCCACCCGGTCTTCATGCTTGTCGATATCCTGATCCGATAAAATCAATCGAACCAGATTGATCATGTCTGCACCGGTCCATTCATCCCTGACTACCACGTGCGATACCCCTGATTCTTCCGCAGCGGTTTGATATTCCGGTAAATTATAGCTGGTCAGAATAACGATGATGGTTTCGGGACGTTCGATTTTTATCCGGCGGGCGAGGTCTAGAC
>Ga0316196_10001277_pt1 | contig 10930 bp, 9 predicted proteins | sample Eddsed2cm_MG_FD_204938 | JGI IMG/M metagenome (GOLD analysis project Ga0316196, IMG submission 204938) | Coastal sediment microbial communities from Maine, United States - Eddy sediment 2 cm | ecosystem: Environmental > Aquatic > Marine > Coastal > Sediment | place: USA: Maine | collected... | reverse complement strand
TATTTCAACATGCTGCTTTTGAAGGTCCCGCTGCAATACAGAGCTGGATTACAGACAATGGCCACAGCCTGGCAACGACGAAATTATTTCGTGGTGATCCGATGCCATCTCAGGATGATTTCGATTTCCTCATCATCATGGGTGGCCCTATGGGAGTGGAGGATTTCGAGCAGCACCCATGGCTTGCAGCAGAAAGGGAGTTTATTATTCAGTCTATCGAGGCGGATAAATACATGCTCGGAATCTGCCTGGGAGCCCAGCTCATAGCCCGTGCCTGTGGTGCAAAAGTGACAAAAAATCTACACAGGGAAATCGGCTGGTTCAATGTGACTATTGATACTCAGAATCTTCCTGAAGTACTGCAGAATGTTTTTCCTGCAAAGACTGAAGTCTTTCACTGGCATGGCGATACCTTTGAGATTCCGCAAGGCGCCAGCCATTTTGCATCAAGCGAAGCCTGTAGTAACCAGGGGTTTATACTAAATGGAAAAGTTTTAGGTTTGCAGTTTCATATTGAAACAACAGCTGAATCTGCAGCTTCGCTGATACTTAATTGCGGCGATGAACTGGATGGGTCCAGCTATGTGCAATCTGCATCAGAAATGCTGGGTGACTCAACACGTTTTAATAAGATAAATCAGCTGTTGTCTGCAATACTGAATAATCTCACTTCTCAGACCGCTGAGCAGGACAATAGATGATACGCATTTGACGGTATCGGTTTGAATTTAATCAACCAGGCAGCTACCTGAAATAACACGATTTCGATCTGCATCTTTGGCTTTATATAGAGCCTGGTCAGCAGACTTAAATAGGCTCTCAAGGCTTGATGTGCAACTGGCGACAGCACAACTTGCGGTGATATTAAAACTCTTAGCATTAAGTGTTATTGTAGTATCCGCAATAAACCCGCGCAGTTTTTCAGCGAGGTTTGTGGCATCTAGCGGTGAAGAATCCTGTAGTAATATGCCAGGTTCTTCTCCGCCAATTCTAGCGCCGACGTCTGATTTGCGTATCTTTCTTTGCACAATTTCCCCTACTTTTTTCAACGTTTCATCACCGACGGTATGATCAAAAGTGTCATTGATACTCTTGAAGTTATCAATGTCCATTACAGTCATGGAAAGTTCATTGTTGTTGCGCTGGAAAAGGCCTGCCAGTAACTGCCCTTTCTCATAAAATGCACGTCGGTTATATAGGCCGGTAAGCACATCGATTCTTGCCAGTTTCTCTGCGCGATCTTTCGCATTTTTAAAATCATCGGTCAGTTTGAAACTCTGGTGCATTGCTGAAGAAAGCACTTTTCCTCTACGTGCTGCAGAGAGGAAATAGAGGATAGTCGCTACGCCCATACTGACCGTGTACAGCTTTTCCTGTGATAAAAACCAAATAGTAATGAGTAACAAAACGGTGGCAATAGTTACCAGTGCAATTCAATTCGAAATAAATATTCAGATGGTGGGGCAAGGGATTATTTTTATAACACTGGGATTATCTTTCACACTGATGAAATAATTTACAGCTAGGACAGGTAGTCATCAACATTGACTTCATCAATCTGTTCTGTAGCAAGAAATTTGTTCGCATATTCAAGATAGATACCACTGGTTAAAAACAGTTCGAATAAATCCGGGTCTATGTGATTATCATTTCGCATAAAACTTAGAATTCGAATTGATTCACTTAATGTCTTTGCTTTTTTATATGGCCTGTCTGAAGCAGTTAACGCCTCAAAAATATCTGCGATCACCATCATGCGTGAGGTCAGTGGCTGTTCACCCATCAGCAGTCTGCGGGGGTATCCTGTGCCATCCATCGTTTCGTGATGGCTACCAGCAATCAATGGCACGTTGCGTAAATACCTGGGGTAGGGCAGATTACTCAACATTTTTATCGTCTGTATCATGTGGCCATTGATCATGTAACGTTCTTCTTCGCTCAATGTACCGCGCTGAATGGAAAGATTATATAGCTCACCCCGGTTATATTTATATTCAGGAGTATCTACTCTAAAGCCCCATGGATTATCCTCGGCCAACAAATCTGAATCCTGGCGTGTAATTAAGTGTTCTGGTTTGTCAGCCAGTAATTTTTCTTCGGCAGGCAGCGAAACCTTATGATTTTTCTTTCGGTTTAATTCTTCCCAGGACAAACCGGAATTATCATCCAGTGTGCGCATCCATGTCGTATCTGCAATGTCATGCAGACGTGCAATTTTCTCATCATCCATAAACTCGCCACCGATATTACAATCGGCGACAAATGCAAAATCATCATCTATTTTTTTATGCTGCGACTTTAATTCTTCTAAAAGGACTTCTTTAATACCGCCTGAAGAAATTTGTTGCCAGTATTCGATTTCCGCATCACGTTTTAATACCTCGAAGCGCATTCTGACTTCGTGAATTCGATCATAGATAGTTTCAAGCTTTGTCGCCTTATCAACGACATATTCCGGCGTAGTTACTTTTCCGCAGTCATGTAACCAGCAGGCAATATTGAGTTCTTCCCACTGTTTCTCATCGAGATTGAAATCCTTGAAATTATTATCATTACTTTCACAGGCCGCTTTTGCCAGCATCATGGTGATCTCTGGAACACGCTGGCAATGCCCGCCTGTATAGGGGGACTTGGCATCAATAGCACCGGCAATTAATTTAATGAACGAATGCAATAATGCTTCCTGCATTTTAAACAGCTGCCTGCTTTCAAGTGTGACTGCTGCAAAACCGGACAAGGCTTCAATAAAATCAATATTACCCTGGGAGTTTATATCGCTACTGTCGCTTGTCTGGTAGATAAGGCAAAGCATACCAATGATTTCATTGTTACGATTTTGTAATGGAATAACGATAATAGACAGCCGTTCCGCGTTTAACAGTTCGAGCAGTGAAGAGAACTTATTGTTACTGCCTTTATTAAGGTTCACTACCACGCTTTTATGTTTATCTTCAGAATCCAGCAGTACTTTAGATTCTGCAAGAGATAACACAGGTAAACTATCTGTTTCTAGCTGATTCTCGTTTTTGTCACATAAGAAACTGGCTTTGAGTAAATCATCCTGTTCGTTTACAAGGTAAATTAGTGCGGAATCAGAATGACTGATTGTCATTGTTTCTTTAGTAATACTTTTTAATAGCGCATCAAGGTCCTGCTCTCCGGCCAGGGAATTAATCAGCTTGATGAATTTGTTGATTGTAGATTTCATTAAATCCATTGCGGAATCAAGAGAATCTACCTCTTTAATAAACGATGGCTGGGCGGGTGTCTCATCAAATTCAAAACGGGAAATCGCTTCTGCATCATTTGAAAGAATATGTAACGGTGTAGAAATTCTTTTTGCAGTAAGCCAGATTAACGGTACAAAGATAAGCAATACGATCAATGCAATCATAATTAAATGCCAGCGAATAGCTATTGCTTCAGCCAGCAGTTCATCCTCCGGTGAAAGCATTAAGGCATATAAGTCAACACCACCAGGTTTAGCGACAATCCGCGTACTGCCTATCCATCGACGACCGCTAAAGATAAATTCAAGTTCCTGTTCTTTCGCTACTAAGGTTTTGCTTAGATGAGAGAGAACGCTACTGCCAAGTTGTGATAAATGTGCTAATTGAAGATTTTCACCGTTCGCAGTCCCTCTGCGGGTAATAATTTTTGACTGATCCTTATAGGCAAAGGTTTGACCATCTGCATTAATCAGCAGAACCTCTGAGCCTGGTGTGACATGGTGTTTAGCGATTGTTTCACTTAAATTATCGAGTGTGATATCAAACATAACCACTACGCCCGGTTCCCTGGTAGCAGACATGGCCGTCAATCCAATAATTTTACTGTCATAGAATATATAGGGCTTCGTTGCCTGTGGCGTGTTGGTTGCCTGCTTATACCAAAGACGTGTACGAGGATCATATGTGGTTTCTTTGCCTGTTCGACGCGATATTTCGTTCAGATCTGCATCAAAGAAAGACACATATCGGTAGCCCTGGTTAAAACCTGGCTCTGTCTGCGTATTTTTAATATATGTGGACATTAATACTGCACCAGCTGGCGGGTCGTACAATTGACGTATATGTTCAGTATTCGTCAACGATACACTCAGGTAGTCACCATCTGCATAAGCAACACCTGCTGAAAAGACTGACGGAGCAGATTCAAGGATCGCCTGAAAATTTTCCACGTAAGATATTCGCTCGGGAAAGGTCTCGGCTTTGATAACAGGCGACAGGCGAAACTGGCGCAGTTCTCCAGGGATGGAGCCGTAAGTTGATTTGAAATCGAGAGCCAGCTCGCGGGTAATGCGCTGATAAATATCCCTGGCGCTGCTCAGCATGATATCAGAGGTTTTATCAAAGCTTTGCCAGCTCAGAATGACCGCCAGGACGACGGTAATCGTGATGAATAGAGTGCCTATAGCTATCTGTAGCGGATATTTTTTTCTTAAATGATTTGCCATATTATCTGCCCGTACCTGTTGCCTAATGCCATCAGTGAAACTGCTACTGCCAGTTTCATGCAGTTATTAATATACTCCGTTTGAAGATCATTCCAAAAATATGTAAATGAGACTGGTTACGTATTAATCAGCGTTAACTAATTTTTTTACAGCAAAGACTTGTGCCATTTAGTATGCACTTGTAACCCTAAAAGATCATCAATTAGTCTTCGGGAGTAAATGGGTTTCAGTCTTTCATCAGTGTTAGAATACGGGCTGGCCTGATGTAAATGAATCCTCAGTAAATGAGAGTTTCTTAAGGCGAGTAGAAGGAAAATCAACAGAATATCCAGCCAGGCGCCGACATAAACGCATAGTATTCTTGAATCCCGGAAATCAATTATGAAAATGACGGTATCTACAATTTAGCTTTTATTGGTTGCGTGTTTATTCTCTGATGATATATGTCCTTCAGGACATCGGCATTAATTTTAATCACTTCAGCGGTAACATATGGGAAATAATTTGATGGGACATTCAGTTAAAATTGGTATTATCAGCGGCAGTCATCGCATCAACTCGCAGAGCGAGAAAGTGTCTCGTTTAATTGAAAAGACACTAATAGACAAGGAGCAATGCAGCAATACCTGGTTATATACCCTGACAGGTAATCCTCTGCCGCTATGGGAAGAAGGAATATGGGATAAGGAACCAGCCTGGGAACAACTCCTTAATCCTATTCGTGAACAATTGCAGTCCTGTGATGGTCTGGTTATCGTCACACCGGAATGGCATGGGCAGGTGCCGGCAGGTTTAAAGAACTTATTACTCATGATAAGCCGCTTCGATGTGGGTCATAAGCCGGCAATGATTGTTGCTGTTTCCTCTGCAGATGGCGGTTCTTATCCAGTCGCTGAACTGCGCATGAGCAGCTATAAGAATAATCGCATTCTTTATATCCCAGAGCATGTCATAGTAAGGAATGTTGAGAGCGTATTGAATGAGAATCCCGACGACAACAATGAAAGTCCCGACAGTTATTTTCGTGAGCGCATTAACTGGTCTCTGGATGTTCTGCTGGCCTATGCTGAAGCACTGAAGCCAGTACGGGAGTCCGGTGTGACGCTTAATTCCAAGTTTGGTAATGGCATGTAAATCATTGCTTAAGTGTGCGGGCGCACGGCTGATTTGTTTTCTTCATTTTTATTGTTTGTTCAATTTGAGCCGTGTTTTTCGCCCATAAAGGGCGAAACACGAACATAAATTCAATCGAATATTATTAAAAGAAACCTTTTAACAAAGAAACAAACATCCGCTATTCGTCAATGCAAAATAAAAATATATTCATCCTGAATAACTGGAAAAACGTATGACCTCAGACAATTCCGTAATAGCAATAAAATGGCAGGATGATCACCTCAAGCTGCTCGACCAGCGACTGTTGCCGCATGAAGTCACCTGGCTGGATATTTATAGCACTGATGACACTGTAGATGCCATTCGTGACATGGTGGTACGCGGGGCACCGGCAATAGGTATTACCGCTGCTTACGGTATTGTTATCGCGGCTCGGGCGCATTATGCAGATACACCTGAGAACTGGCAGTCGTTGATTCAGTCAGACCTTGTGCTGTTGCGTAACGCACGACCTACCGCTGTCAATCTTGCCTGGGCGATAGATCGAATGGACAGTGTCTTCGACCAGGTAGTCGGGGATCCGTTTACACGTTTGTTGGAAGAAGCTAAATTGATACATGAGGAAGATATAGCAGCCAACCAGCGTATGGGTGAGCTTGGCGCTAATTTGATAGCACCGGGTAAAGGTGTATTAACACATTGCAATGCCGGCAGCCTGGCGACTGGCGGTTACGGCACAGCACTTGGGGTTATCCGCAGTGCCTGGCAAAAGAAGCGCATAGACGCCGTTTATGCAGATGAAACACGTCCCTGGTTGCAGGGGGCGCGCTTAACGGCATGGGAGCTGATCGAAGATGGCATCCCAACCAGCCTTGTCGTCGAAGGGGCCGCTTCTGCGCTGATGGCCAGTGGCAGGATAGGATGGGTTATCGTTGGTTCTGATCGAATCGCTGCCAATGGTGATGTTGCGAATAAAATTGGCACCTGTAATCTTGCAATTATCGCACGCTACTATGGTGTTAAATTCATGGTTGTTGCACCGGTCTCTACCTGTGACCCTGCAATGCCATCAGGTAAGGAAATTCCGATCGAGGGCCGTGATTCAAATGAGATACTGTCACTGTCTGGGCAGAGGATTGCTGCGCAGAAGGCAACCGCATGGAATCCAGTGTTTGATGTCACTCCTGCTGAGCTGGTAGATGCTATTGTCACCGAAAAGGCAGTAATTACACGACCAGATAGAGTGAAAATGAAAGTATTGTGGGACTAGACAACCTTACAATATAGCAGGGTCGCTATCGGCGCGATTGATGCCTCAGTTTTACCATTTACATTTTATGTCCCAGGTAACACCAATAACGTAATTCGTAAAGCTACTAATCTTATTCCGCCAAGGGTGACGCTCCTACAACAATACAATCATCAGCAGTACACTGTCGGAATATCAGGTTTCACCTTTTTCCGCTGTTTCCATTATGTTGATTTCCGGTGGGCCTGCAACACCTGCTTGCTGCATCGCTGCTTTGAGTTCGTCCGACTGAAGAAATGTAATCGCATTCTCTGCACTGTCCCATTCGAAAATGACAACCACATTATTCAGATTATTGAGGGTGCGGTAGATATGATAGGCCTTTTCACCGCCAGCCTTGCGGTTATCAATGAAAGCATCGAATGCGTCTTTCCATTTATCATAGTCTTCAACCGGGTGCTTGATTAATACAGTTGTCATATTTTGACTCCTCCAGTTAGTAAAATGATCTGTAATTCTCAACCGGGTATGTTCTAGCTAATTTTGTCTATCCCTGGTGTCAGAACAGATTAGCATGACTGACATTTTCTGTGCATAAATCAATCTTGCAGGCTTTGTGTGGGAAAGTGATGACATTGATCAATCTGCAGGTGTCAACGGTCACGGTTTGAGGTAGATTGTCCTGCTATATAAAATTGACAATAATATGGCTGGTAATTAGTACGGTTGTATATGTAATTAGCAGGTTAAATAATGAGTGAAGTAAATCTGGATGAAGTGAAAAACTACTTGCTTAGTTTACAGGACAGCATCTGTGATGCTATTTCAGCGGCAGATGGACAGGCAACATTTACTGAAGAGGTTTGGCAGCGTGAAGCGGGTGGTGGCGGGCGTACACGTGTACTGACCGATGGTGCGGTTTTCGAGCAGGCAGGCATCAATTTTTCCCATGTCTATGGTGATAATTTACCACCCTCTGCCACAGCTAGCCGGCCGCAACTGGCAGGGCGTAGTTTTCAGGCGGTGGGAGTTTCGCTGGTCATCCATCCGAATAACCCTTATGTGCCAACCTCCCACGCCAATGTGCGTTTCTTTATTGCGGAAAAGGAAGGCGAAGAGCCTATCTGGTGGTTTGGCGGCGGCTTCGACCTGACACCCTACTATGGCAATGAAGAGGATTGTATCCACTGGCATGAACAATCGAAGGCGGCCTGTGCCGTGCTTGGAGAAGAAGCCTATGCAAATTATAAAAAATGGTGCGATGAGTATTTTTATCTCAAGCATCGTGATGAACCGCGGGGTATAGGGGGGCTTTTTTTTGATGATCTGAGTGAACCCGGTTTTGAAAAATCATTCGCCTTTATGCGCAGTGTGGGCGATCATTATTTAAAGGCCTATCTGCCGATTGTAGAAAGACGAAAAGGCATGCCCTGGTCAGAACGTCAGCGTGACTTTCAGTTATACAGAAGAGGGCGATATGTAGAGTTCAACCTGGTGTTCGATCGCGGTACACTATTTGGCCTGCAATCAGGAGGACGCACCGAATCAATCCTGATGTCACTACCACCGTTGGTGAAATGGCGCTATAACTGGAAGCCTGAAGCAGGAAGTGAAGAGGCTGAATTGTACGAGGTTTATTTAAAGCCTCGTGACTGGCTGGGGTAACAGAGTTTCAAGGGGAAAGGCTAAAGGGGAAAGATATCTCAACAACTATTGCTTCCCCCAGAGTTATCTAATAGTAAAAGATATTTTAATCTAAAGAGTATTGATTCAAGAGGTTTGTGTTATGAAATGGCAAGGTGGGCGGCGTAGCAGTAATGTTGAAGATCGCCGCGGTAGTCGCGGTGGAGGTCGTGGTTTAAAGCTTGGCGGTATCGCAACGATAGCCATTCTGGGTATTGGTTATTTCCTTGGTGCCGATCCGTTGCAGATGTTAAACGTGCTCAGTGAACTTGAATCTGGAAGCACTGCTAGCCAGTCCAGTGAACCGGCACCAAAGAATGATGAACAGGCACAGTTTGTTTCAGTTGTACTGGCGGATACAGAGGATGTCTGGAATAAGTTATTTACCGCTGGAGGTGAGCAGTATAGTGAACCGGGTCTGGTGTTATTTACTGGTGCTGTAAGATCCGCCTGCGGCATGCAGTCATCTGCAACCGGTCCATTTTACTGTCCCGGTGACCGCAAGGTGTACATCGATCTTGGTTTTTATCGTCAGCTGGCTCAAATGGGCGGCGCCGGTGATTTTGCCCGTGCCTATGTTATCGGACACGAAGTTGGCCATCATGTGCAAAACCTTTTGGGGACTTCCGCGCAGGTACAAAGAAAACAGCAGACATCCAGCCGTGCTGAAGCAAATGCTCTATCAGTGATGCAGGAGTTACAGGCAGACTGTTACGCTGGGGTCTGGGCGCATCATGCAGAAAAGGATCGCAACTTGCTGGAAGAAGGAGATGTTGAAGAAGGCCTCGCTGCCGCGGCAGCAATTGGAGATGATGCCCTGCAGAAAGGAGCGGGACGCAGTGTCCGTCCGGAATCGTTCACTCACGGTACTTCAAAACAAAGGGTGAAATGGTTGAAGCGCGGGTTGCGCAGTGGCAGGGCTGATCAATGTAATACTTTTGCTATTGCCAGTTGATATAACCATCGGTGTATATTTTATGGGCCATATAACCTGGTTTTCAGCATAAATTGTCAATTCAATAAGAATCTGTAACGTCTACATAGATTCCATTTTTATAATACGACTCTGCAGATTATTCTCAAATACTTCCACCACTCATTGATTGCAAAGCAGATATCATCAATATCAGTCATTTTCTGAGTCATGGTGCGCATCGGGTTCTTTATTTCTGGCATTATGTAGGAAACCGCCTGTTAACCATTTTATCGAATATGTTTACCAATCTTAATCTGATTGATATGGAAACCGGCTATAAAGTTTTTCGGCGTGAAATTATTCAGAACATAAACCTGAAACAAAATAGATTTGATGTTGAGCTGGAAAAGACTGCAAGGGGAGCTTGGTTGCCGGCTATTAGAATATACGAGGTTGTGATATTGAACATCATTAATTATGAACAGGTACGAAAACACCAATGAATGAAATAATAGGCGCACAGCATGAATTTCATGATAAAGAATTTGTCACCGGCTGGGCGGACCGTTTTGTGCCGACACCTGAGCGCCTGCAGCTGTTTAAGGTCATTCTTGCTGAACTGAAATGCCACGTACCATCGGATAGCTGCATTGTTGAACTGGGGATTGGCCCCGGTTACCTCGCTGATCATCTACTGCGTGCGATGCCGGGTATTAGATATTTTGGTGTCGATTTTTCTGCTCCTATGCTTGATATCGCTCGTCAAAGATTGGGCCAGCATTCTAAACGCGTCACTTATGTTCAGGCTGACCTGGTAAAAGACAGGTGGTGGAGAGACATCCCTGTACCGGTAAATGCCATTGTTTCGACCTGGGCATTGCATGATCTTGGCAGCCAGGAAAACGTCGAAACAGTCTATCGGAACTGCTCACAAACGCTGATAAACAACGGCTTGCTGCTCAATGGAGATTTTATTAAACCTGACAATGCAGTGTACGAATATGAACCGGGTCGATTTGAAATAACCAGGCATATCGAAATGTTGCAGCAGGTAGGTTTTAAAACTGCAAAATGCCTGCTGGTGCTGGAAAAAGAAATTAAATCGCCGACAGCCGCGCAGAACTATGCATGTTTTAAAGCTGTTGCAGTAAAAACGCTTTAAATAGTATTCCTGCTAACAGCATTTCTCATATTATGCATATTCCATAGGGCAGCGGATTATGCATAATCTGGCAAAAGGACACACATGCCAGTATCATTGGGTCGAAATTTATTTGATAGGTTCACACTATTACATCGTTAAGCAGTTCTGCCGATGTCTCACCTAATACAATATCGAAATGCTATGACACCACTAATGCCCTGGTTAAGAAACCTGATAATCGTACTGTTTCTGTTCGAAGTTTTTTACCTGGCAGTGATAAATATCGCTCTCAGCCTGCCAGTTACACAAACGCTGATTAACCAGATAAGGCCTGATAAATTTTCTGTTTCATGGGAACAGGCATGG
>Ga0316196_10001273_pt1 | contig 10944 bp, 10 predicted proteins | sample Eddsed2cm_MG_FD_204938 | JGI IMG/M metagenome (GOLD analysis project Ga0316196, IMG submission 204938) | Coastal sediment microbial communities from Maine, United States - Eddy sediment 2 cm | ecosystem: Environmental > Aquatic > Marine > Coastal > Sediment | place: USA: Maine | collected... | reverse complement strand
TTCATCCATGGAATCGCGAAGGAAGCGACACCGGCCTCACCGGATTGTCGGCGGCGTATCAAGTGTGGACTCGTGCTGCTTCTGATGCGCCTTTGCGGTGCGTAAAACCAGGAGTTTCTTCATTGCGCCCCTTTCTTGTGCGTCCATCGCGTCGCCCGGGTTGAACAATCCTATGCAATGACGGGTTCTCACCGCGGTTCGCGGATATGGCAAGTTAATTGCTGAATGCCAGGGGTTGGGCTTTCCGGTTCATAACTTGTCCGACTTGTCGGCCAGCGGCGCTGGCGTTGCTGGCATGGGTATCGATCTCGATACCTCCGTGGCAAAAACCATCGCTGAAGAAACCAATGCCATGATGGCCGCAGTGGCAAAACTGGCGGAAGCCGCGACCAGGGAAGAGTTTGCGTCGACTGACGAGCATATGCAGTATTGCGCTACGGTTATCTGCGCCCTGATGGATGAGGTCCGCTTACATGCCGATGCGCTCGAAGCAGAAATATCCGGTGAGCAGTGGCCGCTGCCGAAGTATCGGGAAATGCTCTTCATCAAGTAATCTTGGCAGGTGCAAGGGTGAGCTTCGCGCAGACGTTCACCCCGGGATCCAATGATCCTGCACCAACGCTAAGCTGGCTTTCACTTCAATCCGGTTTCTGGAAGCTGAGTTGCCCCCATGTATCCTGGCGGTAGGTCGGCACCTGTTACAGTATCGGGGAGGTGCACACATAGAGGAGAAAAGCTTTGAGCAAGAAGAAGTCAGAACGTAAGAAGAAAAAGGCAATCCGGGTCAAGGTCGTGAACGAGTCGTTGAGCGTCGGCGTTACCGCGAAACCCTGCCTCGTCACCCTGTTCGAGGCGCGCGAGATAACCCCCGGCGGCAGCGTGCTTGGACCGCTTGGCGGGTTGGACCTGACGGGCTATGGCGAATATCGCCTGACCCTGCATTTCGCCGGCACCCCTGGCACCGCATTTTCGGTCGATGAACTGTTCGGGCCGGCCGGTTCGGTCGACCAGGTTAAGTTCAATGTCGGCGGTGGCGAGATCGGTCCTAAGGGCACGCTGAACTACCGTGCGCGATTCGATATTTTCGGCCCTAGAAACCTGTTCATCCAGATCAACAACGACGGCCTGGAGCCCTGCCAGGTCGATGGGACCCTGTATGCAGTGCAGTAACTGATCGCAGCAGCATGCTGGACGCATTGCCCTGCAGCCAGGGCAATGTCGTGTGCGCTAATGACCCGGGAAGGATAAAGACTAAAGGTCCGTCGGATGTCACGCTGCATCGGGCATACCGCAATGTAAAGATCGCCTTGTTCCCCGGATTCTTGCGGGCCAGCGGGAAAAAATGTGTCGCCTCTCTTCCTTGAGGATCAGTGTGACAACCGGCTGCCTTGTGCGGACTATCGCATTAGGGTTTTTTGGATCCGTCACGAATTGATACCTGGGTCTTTGTTTCCGATGTCGCTATGGTCTCCGGATCCCGCTTCGTCGTTCTTCGCGTGAGCAGAATACCTGATCTTGACCGTGTCCGACGCACAAACCGCCGGTTTTTGGCCAGGTCTGTAGAAGGGTGCCCAGGATCTTCAGATGGAACCCTTTAGTCGCTGTGGGTGAAGCCAGTGCCCGGCACTTACGCGCTGATGAACGCTTCTCGGTAGCCCCAGCCGGCGGCAAGCAGGCCGTGAGTTTGCTAACCTTGCGTGTGCTCAGGCGGCCGTTTCGCCTTCGCCTGATACCGACAATCCGTAAATGAGTTGACTCGAAGAATGGCCACTCCCCCTGCCCAAAAGCGCGACGCAGCCGCATGGCTCAATGGTTTCTGGCACTGGTTAGACCGCAACATCCTCGAGCTGGGACGCGAAATGCGGTTGTCCTACCTGCCACCGCTGATGGTCTACGCGGCCGCGGGTATATCCGGTCTGACCAGCATCGTAGGTACCTTCTTCGTCAAGGACTACCTGAACCTTTCGGCCGGGTTCCTGGCGGCGCTTGCGTTCTGGGCCGGTATCCCCTGGGCCCTGAAGATGCCGTTGGGCCACCTGGTGGACCTGATCTGGCGCCATAAGGCGGGGTTGGTTTTTCTCGGTGCCGGCATGATCACCGGGAGCCTGTTCATCATGCTCGGGCTGCTTTCCGACCCGGATGCAATGGCACAGGTAATGCCGGTCGAGGCCTGGTACGTTTTCAGCGTACTGCTGGCACCGGTGGGATATGTCGTCCAGGATGTGGTGGCCGATGCGATGACCGTCGAGGCCGTGCCACGTGTCGATGCACGCGGCGAGGCATTCGACGCCGCTACCCTGCGCCTGATGCACACCACCATGCAAACGCTCGGCAGGGTGGCGATCATCGGTGGCGGTGTCTTCGTGTCATTGCTCAACGTACTCCTTTTCCAGGACGTTGAGGCGATGCCGGAATTGCAGAAGGTTGCGACCTACATCCGCATATACGAGCTTGCGCTCGCCATCCCCGTCGTTTCGGTGCTCGGCGTGGTATTGGGTGGCTTGGTCAAGCGCCGCCAGTTGCGGCGGCTGCGCGCAAGCGGGCTGGCTGCCGGGGAGGCCGCCGAGCTCGCCTTCGGCCGAATAGAGAAAACGCCGCCGAACTGGTGGATCCTGGGCGGTGGTCTGGCGTTTGTCGCCTTCACCATCAGCATGGGTCTCAGCGAGATCAGCTACAACAAGGAGATCATCTTCGCGGGGTCCATGGCGATCGTCTTGTTCCTGATGAGCCGGCTCATCAAGGTGCTCAAACCGGAGGACCGGCTGATCCTGGTGGGCACGGCGGTGATCATATTCATCTACCGCGCCATGCCCACGCCGGGCGCCGGCCAGACCTGGTGGATGATCGACGAACTCGGGTTCGATCAGCAGTTCCTGGCGGTGTTGTCGCTGATCAGCAGTGTCCTGACTTTGCTCGGCATGTTCATATTCCGCCGCTTCATGGCCGAGCGCTCCATCGCCTACGTGATTGTGTTCCTCACAATCGCCAGCACCTTTTTGTACATGCCCATTGTCGGCATGTTTTACGGACTGCATCATTTGACCGCCTCCCTGACGGGTGGCATCGTCAACGCACACTTCATTGCCCTGGTGGATACGGCGCTGGAATCGCCGCTGGGTCAGATTGCCATGATCCCGATGCTCGCCTGGATCGCGAATTCCGCGCCCAGTCATCTCAAGGCGACCTTCTTCGCGGTGATGGCGTCCTTCACAAATCTGGCGCTGTCGGCGAGCCAGCTCGGTACCAAGTATCTCAACCAGATTTTCACGGTGACCCGCGAGGTCAAGGACCGAGCCACCGGTGCGATCACGATTCCCGCGGATTACGGCGAGCTTGGTTGGCTGATGTTGACCGCCATGCTGCTCGGATTTGTGGTGCCCGTCGCCGCGGTGTTGTTTATAAAACTCACCCGGCTGAAAAGCGCCTGATGCTGCTTTGTGATCGATCGCTGATCAGGTCCGCGGTTCCAGGAGCCTCTCCAGCCGCTCGAGTTTGTCGTGAATGTCCTTCAGCGTCGGCTCGTGTGCCTCTGCTGCCTGCGCCTTCAGCAACTTCTCATTTTCCGCGTTCATCACGTTGACAACGATCCCGATCACCATGTTCAAAAAGGCAAAAGCGGTGAAGAAAATGAAGCTGAGATAATAAATCCAGCTCAACGGGTAGACCGCCATGGTTTCGTACATGACATCGGTCCAGTCCTCGAAGGTCATCACCCGGAACAGCGTGAGCATGGAGATCGCAATGTCGCTCCACAGGGTAGGGTTGATGGATTCGAACAGCGTGGCGCCGATGGCCGCGTAGATATAAAAAATGATGAACATCAGCAGGATCACGTAGCCGAGCTGTGGCAGCGCCTTGAGCAGCGAACCAAGGAGCATGCGCAGTTCCGGAATGATGGAAATCATGCGCAGTACGCGAAAAACCCGCACCAGACGTGCTACCAGCGCCATGTCGCTGTTGTCGATCGGGACAAGACTGATCAGCACCACCAGGGTGTCGAACAGGTTCCATGGGTTGCGGAAAAATGCCCGCTTGTCTGGCTCGGCGATAAACCGGATGCTGATTTCGGCGAGAAAGATGAGTGTGACCAGAATATCCAGCCAGCTCAGAATGCGCATGCCGGTTGTGGATATCTCGTAGGTCTTCGCGCCTACGAGGAGGGCCGACGCGATGATCACTGATACCACAAATAGCTCGAAAGCTTTTTTGCTGCGCAGGCGCTCGAACGAGGCCTGAATTGCTGAACTGTTCACGATCGGCAGGACCCAAGGAATGTAGTTTCAGGATGATGATCTTAGTCTACCGCGCAATTGGCCGGCGGCGAATGCCATGCCCCGGGAAACCATAAGGCCTACTTTCCCGGGGTTTTTGGCAGGCCAAGGAAGCGTTAAGTGTGTATGGCCAGCGCTTCTGCGCTAACTCACTGATTTGATAAGAGGGGTTGAGCCGATGGAACGAACAGGCGTCACTGGATTTGTTTGTAGTTCAAACAGGCCCTAGGCCGTTGAGGCTTCTGGCGACATGTTGCCTCGCGGCATGCGTTATTGCAGGCTGCTCTTCAGGCAAGGACTGGCGTACGGCCAGCCGTGAGCCTGCCGGGATTGCCCCCGATCCTTTGCTCACCAATGAGGCGGTTCTGCAGGTCTACGGGGCCGACGCCTGGAGCTGGCGGGGATGGTTTGCCATTCATACATGGATAGCCGCCAAACGGACCGGCGAGACCTCATACAGGGTGTACGACGTGGTTGGTTGGCGGGGCTACCGCGGTCAGCCGGTCATGCAGATCGCCCGGGATTTTCCGGACCGCTACTGGTTCGGGGAAAAACCCGTGATCCTCAAGGAGCACCGGGGCGAGGGGGTCGACGAGTTGATCGATGCCGTCGACAGGGCCGCCCGTGCGTACCCCTGGAAAACGACTTACAAGGTCTTTCCGGGCCCCAACAGCAACACATTCACCGGCTGGATCGCCAGGCAGGTGCCGGAACTGGAGCTCGATCTGCCCTTGTCCGCCATCGGCAGCGGCTACCAGTCCCGGGAAAGGTCAGAAGACGGCCGAAAGCGTTGATGCAGTTTTCAGGTTGATTGCATGCCGCTCGGATCAGCTACCTTTGCCCCAAAACGCAAAAAGCCCCGTCTATGACGGGGCTCTTCTTTACCAGGTGCCAGGCACCTGGTAACCCAGCCTTACTGGGTTACGACGTTGGCCGCGCTGGGGCCTTTGGGGCCTTGCTCGACGTCGAAGGAGACGGTTTGTCCCTCGGCCAGCGATTTGAAACCACCGGCCTGGATGGCGTTGTGGTGGACGAAGACGTCCTTGGAACCATCGGTAGGGGTGATGAAGCCGAAGCCTTTTTCGTCACTGAACCACTTAACTGTACCTGTAGCCATTACGGTTACCTCTGTTTAATTTAACGTGTGTTTATGCAGACGAATGCTGAGGAATTGCGGAAGGGTCTGCCACGAAAAACGCGAGAGTAACTGCCGAAAAACTACAATAATGTACTGCGACCCGAGCACTATGCCCAATACTTGACCATTATGCAAGGTTTTTATTATGCATGCCGAACCGAGATAGGGAATCCGTGGTGATGCAGCATGGGTCACTGGATCCAAGATGTTAGAGACAGGCCCTCGGCCCCGTCATCGGCGAAGCTGGAGTCGTCGCAGATGAGGACCTTGGCCCACTAGTGTCCTGAACCAGACGTTCGCATCCGGGGCGCCCGCACTCATCAGTCGATCTGCTTACCAACAGTCGCCACGAAATCCGTGAATCGTTCGCCCTGAATCTTGACGTGGTCCTTGATGTTTGCCTCTGCGGCTTGCTCGTCTCCCCTCAGAACCGCATCCACGATGTTCCGGTGCTCCTGCAGCGATGTGCTGGCACGGTTTCGGACCCGAAGTTGCAGCCGCCGGTATGGCTTTAGCCGCATTTGCAGCTGTCTCGCCTGCTGCGTAAGAAAGCCGTTGTGGCTTGCCTGGTAAATACAGTCGTGGAAACGCTCGTTTTCGTAATAGTAAGCGTCCGGGTCGCCTTTTTCCTTCGCTTCTGCACAGCCATCGAGCAGCGACTGCAATGCTTCGCTTTCTGCATCTGTGATCCGGCGCGCGGCGAGTCGGGCACACATACCCTCGAGCTCGGCCATCACCTCGAACATCTCTATCAGTTGGGGTAGCCCGACGCTGGCGACGTAGGTCCCGCGGTTTGGGATGGTCTCGACCAGACCGGAACCGACCAGGTATTTGAAGGCCTCCCGGATGGGCGTGCGCGACACATTGAACCGCTCGGCCAGCGTGGCCTCATCCAGACGGTCCCCCGGCTTCAGGGCGCCGTTGACGATTTCATCCTCGAGTGCATCCCGCAGTTTCAATGCCTGTGAAACATTGCTTTTCGTATTCGCCTTGGTGCCGAAGACCGCTGCCACTATGGGTACTGCCTCCTCTGTGCCTAAGTTCGGTTGGGCGTCAAATTATCCACATCCCAAACAATAGCATACGTAATTGACACAACAATATTCTGTACTAGACTCTTCGCATGCAAAAATAGCCAGATTTGCATACAAAATAACAGGAGGAGAGTGATTCATGGGCAAGTTTATTCTGAAGGCAGCTGTTCTAAGCTGCATCCCGGTCATCTGGGCCGGTACGGTCGCCGCGGCGGATACGGTGCTGAAGGTTTCTCATCAGTGGTCCACGTCTGATGTCAGGCACAAGGTGGCACAGATGGTTGCGGACGAAGTTGCCGCCGCCGATGTCGGTCTCGAACTCAAGATCTATCCGTCAAAATCACTGTTCAAGCCGAAAGAGCAATACCGCCCGCTGACACGAGGCCAGCTTGACATGACGGTCGTGCCCCTGGCTTACGCTGCGGGTCAGCAGCCAGCCTACAATCTGACGCTTATGCCGGGCCTGGTGAAAAACCACGATCACGCTGCGCGTCTGGTGAAATCGCCGTTCATGCAGGAACTCGAAAAGATCATGGCCACCGACGATGTCATGGTGCTGGTTCACGGCTATCTTGCCGGGGGGTTCGGCGGCAAAGAGAAATGCATCACCAAGCCCGATGACGTGAAGGGCCAGAAGATACGTGCCGCCGGGAAGTCGTTCGAGCAAATGGTGGCGGCCGCTGGTGCGTCGGTAACCTCGATGCCGTCATCGGAGATCTACAGTGCGATGCAGACCGGCGTGCTGGATGCCGCCAACACGTCGTCATCGAGCTTCGTTTCCTATCGGCTGTATGAGCAGATCGGCTGTTACACACCAGCCGGCGATGTCGCTCTGTGGTTCATGTACCAGCCGATGTTGATGAACAAAACCACCTTCGAAGGCCTCAACGATGAGCAGCAGGCCGCGCTGCTCGCGGGTGCCGAAAAGGCCCAAGCCTACTATCTCGCCGAAGCGAAAAAAGCGGATGAGGCTTCTGCAGCCAAGTTCGCGGAAGCCGGGGTGAAAATCGTTCAGATGAGTCCGGCCGATTTCGATGCGTGGCGTGAAGTTGCCAAGGCGTCGTCCTACAAGAAATTCGTCGACGAGACGGAAGGCGGACAGAAGCTGCTCGATATGGCGCTTGCCGTCGAATAGGAAAAAGCCGGCCGGCCATCCATGACGATGGCCGGCGCACCCCATTGGGCGTCCTGCGGGAGTTTTCATCATGGCTGAACGGAGCGCGTCCGCCGCCGATCATTGTCAGCAGGTGTTCGTTCGCGGTGTAAGCGCCGTCTCGACGGTTTGTGGTGTGCTCTCTGCATTGATGATCCTGGTCTCGGTGATAATCACCTGCCAGATGATCTGGATGCGCTTCGTGCTGAATGAATCGACCATCTGGCAGACCGAGGCCGTTACCTATCTGATGATCTCTGCGACATTGATCGGGCTGCCGTATGTTCAGTTGCTGCGCGGTCACGTCAATGTGGATCTCGTTCCCATGCTGCTGCCGCCGAGAATGCGCAAGGTCCTTGCTTTGCTTGTCCTGGTCCTGAGCATCGCGGTGATCTCGATCATGGCCTTCCACGGTTATGAACTGTTCCACGAGGCCTGGCGGCGCAACTGGCGCTCGGAGAGTGTTTGGGGCGTCAAGATGTGGATACCGTACCTGGCGTTGCCGCTGGGGCTGGGGCTTTTTGTCATGCAGATGATCGCCGATCTGATCGCGGCCTGGCGGTGTGACGCCGAAGTCCTGGGACACGGAGAATTCGAGGAGGATTACTGATGGATCCGCTTGCCCTCGGTGCCCTGGTTGCTCTGGTGACGGTACTGGTGCTCTTTTCCGGCGTATCGGTGGCGGTTGGTCTGCTGATCGTTTCCGCCGGCTTCCTGCTGGTCTTCCAGGGCGCCGCCTCTTTCGAGCTTCTGCCGGAGATCTTCTTCGGCAAACTGGACAACTTCGCGCTGCTCTCGATACCCATGTTCATCATCATGGGCGCGGCGATTTCCTCCACGCGCGCCGGCGCTGACCTTTACGAGGCGCTCGAACGCTGGATGACCCGAGTCCCTGGTGGGTTGGTCGTTTCCAATCTGGGTGCCTGCGCCTTGTTCTCCGCAATGTCTGGCTCATCCCCTGCGACTTGTGCGGCCATCGGCAAGATGGGTATTCCGGAGATGCGCAAACGTGGCTACCCCGATGGGGTTGCCGCAGGATCGATTGCAGCCGGTGGCACCCTGGGCATCCTGATACCACCGTCTGTCACTATGATCGTCTACGGTATTGCAACCGAGACCTCGATTGGCCGCCTGTTCCTTGCCGGAGTGGTGCCTGGCCTGCTGCTGGTGGGCCTGTTCATGGTCTGGTCCATATTCAGCACATGGCGCCAGGGCAGGGCGACGACTGCATTGGGTGCGACCCGTTACAGCTGGGCCCAGAAGGTCGAGGTGTTGCCGCGTGTCGTGCCTTTTCTGCTGATCATAATCGGGGTGCTGTACGCGCTTTATGGCGGCGTCGCGACGCCATCAGAAACGGCGGCCGTTGGCGCCCTGTTGTGCGTGCTGGCGGCGGTGTTTATCTACAAGCTGTTTCGTTTCGATGCGTTATGGGCGGTGTTACGCGACTCGACCCGCGAAAGCGTGATGATCCTTTTCATCATCGGTGCGGCCGGCGTGTTTGCGTTCATGTTGTCAAGCTTGTTCATAACCCAGTCGATTGCGGAATGGATCGCCACGCTCGAGGTGAACCGGTGGGTCCTCATGGGTGCGATAAACGTGTTCCTGCTGGTCGCCGGCTTTTTTCTGCCGCCGGTCGCAGTGATCCTGATGGCTGCGCCCATTCTCTTTCCGATCATCATGTCGGCAGGATTCGATCCCTACTGGTTCGCGGTCGTCCTGACCATCAACATGGAGATTGGTCTGATCACGCCTCCAGTCGGACTGAATCTCTACGTCATCAACGGCATTGCACCCGACATCCCATTGAAGACTATCCTCACGGGTTCCATGCCCTTCGTTGTCTGCATGGTCTTGGCGATCGTCATCCTGTCGGTTTTTCCCGGGGTGGTCACATGGCTCCCGGATCTACTCATGGGTCCGGCGCACTGAGGAGCGGCCATGCAGCTTGAAACCAGCAATGGGGGCGGGCAATGCCGGCTGTGACATGGTTTGAGCGCATGATGAACACGGTCGCCGACCGCGGCCGTGAGTTGCTGGGTCTCCGCGAGGATGAGACCAAGGACCCGCTGCCCGAGCTTTGCAGGCGCTTGATCGCCGGCCGTGGCGAGGCTTCCAACATCGCCCTGGCGCGTGAGGTCCTGCAGCGTTTCGAGGGACTCGACCCGGAACATAAAACCGCATTCTTCGTGACCCTCGCCGAGCAGTTTGGCCCCGATCCCGAGCGCATACGCGAGGCGACGGCCGACTTCCGCACCGATCAACCGGAGACCCTGGTGCGCCTGATGGGTGCCGTGGAGCCACCGCGCCAGGAACTTTTCCGGCGCCTCAACATGGCCCCACAGGGCACGGCCAGCCTGGTGGCGATGCGCACCGAACTGCTCGAGCGACTGCGCAAGCACCCTTTGCTGAGCAGCGTCGACGCCGATTTCAGACACCTCCTGGCTTCGTGGTTCAACCGTGGTTTCCTGCGCGTGCAGCGCATCGACTGGCACAGCCCGGCCGCGGTGCTTGAGAAGATCATGCGCTACGAGTCGGTTCATCCGATCAATGGTTGGGATGACCTGCGGCGCCGGCTCGCCGACGACCGGCGTTGCTTCGGTTTCTTTCATCCGGCGCTGCCGGAGGAGCCGCTGATTTTCGTTGAGGTCGCGCTGACCCGGCAGGTCGCCGCCGAGATCGCGCCGCTGATCGATCCCCAGGCCGTGGAGACCGATCCCTACGCCGCGGATACGGCGATGTTCTACTCGATCAATAATTCCCTCAGGGGGCTGCGCGGTATCAGCTTCGGCAACTTCCTGCTCAAGCAGGTGCTGAGCGAGCTCGGCGCCGAATTGCCAAAGCTGAAACACTTCGTCACCCTGTCTCCGCTGCCGAGCTTCGCGGAGCGACTCGACCTTTTGCTCGCGGGGGGCATCGAGGACTGGCCGCTCGAACGTCTCGACCAGCTGCTGGCGGATTTTCAGCCAGCGCTGGGGGCGCATAGCGAACAGGCCAGCCCAAGCGCGGCGGTGTTTGAACTGCTGCAGGACCCGGCGCGGCACGAGGAGCTGCTGAACGGTCCGTTGGCACGCCTGGCGCTGCTGTACATCACCGCAATGAAGCGTTCGCCGGGGGTGTGTTGTGACCCGGTCGCAGCCTTCCACCTCGCGAACGGCGCCGTCCTGGAGCGCATCAATGTTTACGCCGACCGCTCGGCCAAAGGCATGGCGCAGTCGCATGGCGTGATGGTGAACTATCTGTACGACCCGGACCAGGTGGTCACGAACCACGAGGCCTTCGTGCAGGACGGTCGTATCGTAATGTCTCGCACGCTGCAGCGCGAATATGACAAACACATCAAGGCCGAGC
>Ga0316196_10001272_pt1 | contig 10961 bp, 3 predicted proteins | sample Eddsed2cm_MG_FD_204938 | JGI IMG/M metagenome (GOLD analysis project Ga0316196, IMG submission 204938) | Coastal sediment microbial communities from Maine, United States - Eddy sediment 2 cm | ecosystem: Environmental > Aquatic > Marine > Coastal > Sediment | place: USA: Maine | collected... | reverse complement strand
AGGTCCTTAGTGGTTTTAACCTGGAAGTCTTCAACACTCACCTCACCGGCCAGGCCTGGACCGGTCATCAGCGTTGCCAAAATTAAACAGAAAAAAACTTGCCTCATGATGCACACCTCCTTTTGTGGGAATCCATGGTGAAAGATGATCACTTCATTTTTATCAGCACCGTCAAGATGCATTCGCAAAACCCAGAACACCCTTTGTAAAACGCGTATCACATCCCCCGTAAGCGGTCAAATTTGGGGCGACCATGACAAGCGGTCGTTTTGCAGCAATGCAGTCAAATACAGAATAATTTTTAAAAGTAAACATTTTTTGGATCTTCGCTACCCCCAAAAAGAGTTAAACGCACGTGGCCCTGCGGGCCGCCACGGTGCATGAAAATGACGCGCTGGAGCCCGGATGAGCGGTTGTGCCCGTTGAGCCGGTTTAGCCGGTTTAGCCAGTTGAGCCCGTTGAGACCGGATGAGCGGTTGAGACCTGCGGCTGACTGTTTGAGCCGTCTTGTATGGTGAAAACACATCAATTGTTCTTTGAAAAATAAAGCTTCCATTTATCGGTAAAACCATCAAAATCACGGAAGAGAAGGAGAGTCGCCTGGGCCGAGAGCCCGTCCCGTAGTTTCTTCCTTCCGGCCAGGTTTAAGTCGGGGAACAACTTGGTCCAACCGAGACCGGATAACGACAAGGCTGATGATGCCTGGCACCCACAAACTGATGGACCGATTTAAGGAGGTTGTTTATGCAAACGTTCTACCTGGGTATCGATGCCAGCAAGGGATACGCGGACTTTATCATTCTCAACCGTTACAAGAAAGTGGTCGTTGAAAGCTTCCAGTTGGATGACACCTTTGATGGTCACTGTCTTCTCTATGAGCTGCTGATGAACTTTTCAACCGATCATCCCGATTCCATCATCTGTGCGGCACTTGAGAGCACCGGCGGCTACGAGAACAACTGGCATAATGTCCTATTGGAATTTCAGGGCACCTTAAACCTTCAGACGGCCCGGCTCAACCCCCTTGGGGTTCACCACAACAGCAAGGCGGATTTGAAGCGCAACGTGACCGATAAAATCAGCGCCCGGAATGTGGCCGAGTATATGATCGCGCACCCTGAAAAGGTATCCTATCAACCCCAGGACCACCTGGCGAGCCTGCGCAAGCAGTGGGGATTTGTCAAGATGCTGACCAAGCAGTGCACCCAGCTCCTCAATCAGCTGGAATCCCTTCTATACAGCGCCAACCCCGAGATCCTGACATACTGTAAAGACGGGGTGCCGGCCTGGGTGTTGAAGCTGTTGGTCAAATATCCCACGGCCGCCAATCTGGCCAGGGCCAAAATGGGCTCGGTATCCCGGATTCCGTTTGTCTCCACAGCCAAGGCCGAAGCACTCGTGCTGAATGCGAAAAAAAGCGTTGCCTCTGCCGTCGATGAAGTCACGCAGCAACTCGTCGCGGCCACGGTCAAGCAGATCCTGCATTTGAAAGAGACCATTAAGATCCAGAGCGCAATCATGGCCAGGGCGTGCGCGGTGCCCGAGGTGGAGCTGTTGAAAACCTTTATCGGAATCAGCGATGCCTCCGCCATCGGCTTGATGCTCAACATCCAAAGCGTAAAGCGCTTTAAAACGGTCAAAAAGCTGGCCGCCTTCTTCGGACTGCATCCGAAATTAAAGATCAGCGGAGATGGCGTCAGCTATGTTCGGATGAGCAAACAAGGCCGTGCAGAGCCCCGGCAGATCCTGTACATGGTGGCCATGGCCGCGATCACCCGAAACCCCCTGATCAGGGAGATCTACCAGGAACGTGTCGGCCAGGGGATGGAGAAGATGGCGGCCATCGGCCTGTGCATGCATAAGATTCTTAGAATCGTCTACGGCATGCTCAAAAACAACAGGCCCTTTGATCCGGAAATCGACTGGAGGAACAGGCAAAAACCGATAAGCCAGAGAAAACAAAAACAAAACAAAATCCGTCGTTACCAGGATTATGATTTCAAAGCACCCATATCGCGACGGCAGAAAGCAAAAAGAATGGAACAGAGGCAGTCCCAAAGCGACAACGGCGCTGAGTGCGGGATCTTAGCCCCCGTTCCATTCCCGACGTAAAGTTACCATAAAACAGGAGTCGGTCATATAGGTTTTACCGAATTTCAAAGAGCTTTAATTTACGGCATCGCTTAGCCGAAAAATTTGTGCTTGACTTTTACCGGAACAACTACGGGGTCTTGGACCGGACCCAATACCAATGCCGTATAAAAGCCACAATCTTGGCCATAATGCCAAACGCCTATTTGAAGACGGGACTGGTCCGGGTTTAGACTCCGTTGACGGCGAGTTTCAGCCGTCTTCCGAAACCGCTTATCCGGGCGGAGTCGCCCACCTTATTGTGGACAGTATTTGTCATTGACATAACTCGTGAATTTCACCATACTTCGCTCCGACAAAAAAGCGTTCTCATTTTCAATACAGATTAACCGGGATCCAGCCTGTACAAAAACCGCCCTAAAATCCAAATATAGCCGCCTTGGTTATTGCGAATCCAAGCGTTCAGCCACATCAAAAACGTTCCCGATCATAAGGAGTTTTTCATTGGCGCTTCGTCCTTATCATTACCTGCTCATATACGGGTTAATACCCTTGGGCTATTATCTGCTTCGCGGCTACCTCTTTCTGCTGAGAATCCGGGTCGTCGGGGAGGAAATCGCTCTGGGGTGCCTGGACGATTACGGGCGGCTGATTATCGCCGTGTGGCATCAGCGTCTGTTGGCTGCCGTGGCCTATGTCTTGAAATTCAGAAATTTCGACCCCATTATCATGATCAGTCAGAGCAAAGATGGAGAGGTGGCCACCAGGCTGGCCCGGCGGTTTGGATTTGTCCCGGTGAGGGGGTCCAGTTCGAAAGGCGGCACGTCAGCTTTGTTCGCCATTACGGAAGCCCTGAAGACCAACCCGGCGGTTATTCACATCGTGGATGGTCCCAGAGGGCCCAAGGGGGTTGTCAAACCCGGCCTCATCAGCATGGCCGGGTTTTCCGGCGCCGTCATCCTGCCACTCATCGTATCTGCCAAGAAGGCCTGGACTTTAGGAAGCTGGGACCGCTTCCTGATTCCCAAGCCGTTTAGCGAGGTGACGATCGAATGGGGACGCCCCTTTGTCGTGCCCCGCGACTCAGATACGGAAACTTTTGAAGAATTCAGGCGCGAGATTGAAATGAGCCTCTTAGAGGGACACGCCGAAGCCGACCTGAATTCAGGCTGGCAAGAGCCACTTTAATGCAATGTTATCCTTTATGCCAAAATATATAACGCTCAATTTATGTATGACTAAACACGAGCGAGGTTATAACTTTTACCATGACGACGAAACCATCACGACCCGTCCTCTCTTTTTTGTGGCGACCCAATGAGATCACGCCGGCGGTGGTCGAGGCGGCGCGCCAGACCTCTACCGGCGCCATATTCGACATCAGTACCCATACCACCGATGATACCGCCAAGGCCCTCAGGGCCTCAGGGGCGACGGATATAAAGATTTCCGCCGAAGAAATCATGCAAACTGCCCTCGAGGGTTTTCTGCAGGACAGCGGTGTGAAAACTGTTTGGGTGGAATACCATCCGGCCCTTGTCACCTGCACCCCCGAGGCTTTTCTTGAGCGGCTGCATGAGTTGTCGACCCGTTTCACTTGTATTCCGGTCAGCGGGGATCTGGCACTACTCACCCTTATTCTTCAGTTGGCGCAGGCGCCCCGCGCCGTTGCCGTCAAAGGAGCCGAAACCGCAGGCTTCGTCAGCAACGAAACCACCGGCATTCTTTACGCGACCCTGCGGGAGAAGGCCAACCATCAGGGACGGTGCCCCGAGGTGATGATATGGGGTGGCGTGGCCACCCCCGAGGCTGCGGCGGCCTTTCTGTGCAGCGGCACAAAGGGTATCGTGTTCGAGAGTCTCCACTGGCAGACCGATCTGGTATCCGCCGACCAGAGCCTGAAACAGCGCCTGTCCAGACTGCGGCCCGAACACACCGCCGTGGTGGGACACGGCCTCGACGTCGCCTGCCGATTCTATGACAAGGGCAATTCGCTGGCGGTCAAAGAACTCAAGCAATACGCCGATACCCAGTTCTCATGCGCGGTCACAGAGGATCATCGCCGCGCCTTTGCCCGCCGGGTCAAAGAGACCGTCATACCGGTGCTGGAAAGCGACTTGGGTCGCCAGGATCTCGTCTTCATGGGCCCCGAGGCCGCCTTTGCGCCGGTATTCGCCGAACGGTTCGGCCGCTCTACCCGTCAGGCCCTGGCATCTTTCCTCGATGAGGTCGAGCGTCTCTGCTGGGAGGCCCCGCAGAAACTGGATCGGTTCGCAGAGAACGCCGCCGCCCGGTCCCTGGGAACCCAATATCCGATTATTCAGGGGGCCATGACCTGGATCAGCGATTCGCTGGAGTTTGCCCGGGCGGTCTCAGGGGCCGGCGGTCTGCCCACATTGGCCTTGGGCCTCAAAAGCCGCGTGGACCTGGAGAAGGACCTCAATCGACTCAGTGAAGTCATGGGCCAAGTTCCGTATGCGGTGAATTTTATCGCGCTGCCGGAAAATCCGCATCTCGAAGCGCAGCTCGCCTGGATCGAGCAACTTCGCCCGCCCTTTGCGGTCATTGCCGCCGGAGACCCTTCTCATGCCGCCCGCCTGCAGGAGCACGGAATCCAAACCGTCTACGTGGCCTCGAGCGCGGATCTGATCCGCATGGCCCTCGGGGCCGGCGTGCGTTTTGTCGTCCTGGAAGGCAACGAGGCCGGCGGCCATGTGGGCGAACACTCCACCTTGATGCTGGCCCAGATAGCACTGGAGCTCAAGCGGAAAGAACCGGAGCTCTTCCGGGATCGTTACGTGGTGCTGGCCGGCGGTATTTATAACCGCGAGACCGCTTTCAGAGCATTTATGTTGGGCGCCGACGCCATCCAGATGGGGACGGCTTACCTGGCCACCAGGGAGATCGTCGCCACCGGTGCGCTGAGTCCCTTGTATCAACGTCTCGTCGTCGATTCTGATCCCGGTGCGACGGCGGTCTCCGGCGAGAGCGTTGGACTGAGGGTTCGGTCCCTCAAGACCCCTGTGATTGATGGCATCTGCACCTTGGAGCGTGAATGGACGACCGGTCGGCATGATGAGAACTCTTTTCGACAGCGCCTGGAAGCCCTGAGCGCCAACAGCCTGCTTGTGGCTGCCCGGGGTGTCAAACACCCCCATGGCCCCAGCCTGGGTGAAGATGCCTGTCTGCGCGAAGGTCAGTTCATGAGCGGCGCCATTGCCGGCGCGGTCAACCGCGTCCAGTCCATCGCGGCGTTTCACCGCAGCCTGGCCGAGACGCCTTTGGAGCTGACGCTTCCCGAAAAAACCGTTCGCCCGGTACCAGAGGTTCCCCGGGTAAGCGCGCGACGAGAAAATGGCGAGCGGATTGCCATCACCGCCATGGCCCTGGTCAATTCTTTGGGCAACGCTCCGCAGGAGGTCTGGGAAGCCTCAATGGCCGGGCGATGCGGCATTATCGAGGTGCCCCGATCAAAATGGAACCACAACCTGTACTATGATCCCGATCCCCGCGCCCAGGGCAAAACCTACTGCAACGTGGGCGCCTTTCAGAATATCGACATCTCCCGCAAGGAACTCGGTATCGCTCCGCAGGACTTCCGTTCCATGGCCGAATCCACCAGGTTGACCCTCTGGCTGGCAAAACAGGTCATCAAAGAATCGGGGCTTCTGGATTCCGACATCCCCAGGGAACGCATCAGCGTGCTCGTTTCCCAGAACTCGGGCGAGGCCGCCGGCACGATCACAGACCTGGTCTTCGACGTTTACTCCCACGATATTGTCCAATACATTCGGGATTTCGTTCCCATGACCCCGGAACTGGAAGCCGCCGTCAGGAAAAAGATCAGGTCCGGCCGCCTCACCGTAGACGACACCACCCTCCTGGGCCGTCTCAACTGCGCGGCCGGAGGCTTTGTCTGCAACTGCTATGGGCTGCAGGGCCCGAGCTACTCGGTCTCGGCGGCCTGCGCCACCGGCCTGGTGGCCCTCTACAGTGCGATCCAGATGATCAACAACGGCATTATCGATGCGGCCTTGGTGGGCGGCGGCGAAGAGCCCTTGAAGCCCTCCCATTACCTGGAGTTCTCCGCCCTCAAGGCCCTGGCCATGCTGTCGGGCGTCCAACGTCCAGCTCACAAGAGCAGTCGACCCTTTGACGCCACTCGCGACGGCATGGTGCTCGGCGAAGGCGGGGGCATGATTGTTATCGAGAGGGAATCGACGGCCAAACGGCGAGGGGCACCCATTCACGGATATATTACCGGAATCGGCGCGAGCAACAATGATCAGGGGATGGTGGAATCTTTGGCCGAAACCCAGCTCATCGCCCTCAGGGCCTCCTATCAGGATGCCGGCTACAGCCCCGATCAGGTGGACCTGGTGGAATGTCATGCCACCAGTACGGTTCAAGGCGACATCGAGGAGATAAAGGCTCTCAAAGCCCTGCTTAACGGCAACAACAGGACGATGCTCACGTCCTTCAAGAGCCAGATCGGCCACACCCTCGGCGCTTCCGGCCTTAACAGTCTGATCAGAGGTGTGACCGCAATGCAGTCAGGCATATTCCCACCCACCCCCACCTACCGCACGCCTGACTCCCAGATCGATCTTGAGGCGGCGGGTTTCCATGTTTCCGACCAACCCGCCGAGTGGCCGCAACCCAAGGATCGGCCTCGGCGTCTGCAAGTCAATGCCTTCGGTTTCGGTGGCGCCAATTACGTCGTCCAGCTCGAACAGAGTCGGGAAGCCTCCGGCCACGTAATGGTCGCCGCGTCCTTGGCGGAAAAACCCGAACCTGATCGGCGCGAAGCCCCGGAGACGCAGCCGTCAGCCCCCGGAGTTTCATTTTTCGTCACCCATATCGGCGGCCGCCCCTATCGCCTGGGTGTCGTGGCTCCCAATGCGGACGAGTCCCGGGCCAGGGTGGCGGCCCTTCCACCGGTTGAGCCCGGGGACTCCCTGTCGCAAAAGGCCCTGCGGGTGATGGCCCGTCAGGGGGTCTTTGCCGCACCCGCCGACCAGCCGACCCCGTCCCTGGCCTTTGTATTCGCCGGCCAGGGATCCCAATACATCGGCATGGGCAACGCACTCTACCGGACTTTCCCCGAGATTCGGACATGGATGGACCGGGTGGCCGCGGTGGCCGATTTCGACCTGCTGGACCTGCTTTTTAATTCCTCCGAGGAAGACCTCCAGAAGACGCGCTGGCAACAACCGGCGCTCTACACCATGGAGTTGGCCATGGTGCAGAACCTGATGGCAATGGGGGTCACGCCAAAGGCGCTGGCCGGACACAGCCTGGGAGAAATCGTGGCCTTGTGCGTCGCCGGGGTGTTTTCCTATGCCGACGGCCTGCGGATCGTGAACAAGCGGGCCCAATGCATGGACAAGGCCTCCGGCCTGCGGGGCGATCCGGGAACCATGGTCGCCGTGGACGCACCCATGGCCTATCTGGAAGAAAAGCTCGCCGGCACCGAAAACGTCTATTTCACCAACTTCAATTCACCCCGCCAGGTGGTGCTGGGAGGGGATACCAAACCGGTACTGGCCCTCATGGAGGAGATAAAACAGGCAGGCTACAAGGCCACCCAGCTCAAGGTGAGCATGGCGTTTCACTCGCCGATCATGAAGGTGATCCATGAAGAAATGGCCGCCTTTGTCGCTGACGTTGCCTTTCACCCCCCGAGGATTCCGGTGGTGTCGAATACCACCATGATGCCCTATCCCGACGATCCGGACCGGATTCGTGAGATCCTCATGGCTCACCTGGAGTCGCCGGTACACTGGACCCAGAACGCTCAGACCCTGTGGCAGGATTTCGGCATCAGACACTTTGTGGAGATCGGTCCCAAAGATACACTCTGCAATCTCGTTGGCGAAACCCTGGAACAGGCCCTGTGTATACCCACCTGTATGCCCGAGGGCGAAGTACCGGCCTATCGGGCCGGAGTGGCCCGCCTCTTTGCTTTGGGACATCTGCCAAGGGCCGACGCGGTGCGTTTGGAGACCACAGCCCCACGAAGCCTTCCATCCCCACCGCCTGCCATCGCAACCCGAATCCCTTCCGAAGACCCTGTGGGGGCCATTGTGCAGCGTGAGATCAATGCCTTTATTCTGGAATCCTTCGGCAAAATTATCAAACCGCAGATCGTAGAGGCGGTCCGCCGTGCGTTGGATCCCGGTTTTACCCAGGAACGTCTCGACCGCATCCTGGGGGGCGCACCCGCAGTGCTGCCGGCCCGGGCAGAGTCTCCGAAGATCGATACACCTTTAGCCCTGAAACCCCTTACGAAGGCGGAACCGGTCACCCTCCCCACCGAACCATCACTATCTGAACAAGGGCATTCGGTCGTTGATTACCTGGAGCAAGTCATCCAGATTATCATGGATGCCACCGGGTATGAGCGCGACGAGATTGAGCCCGACATGGATATCCGGCAGGATCTGGCCATCCGTTCCAGCCGTCTGCCCGTGATCATGAACGATGTGGAGCACCGCTTCGGCATCACCGTGAACGTCGAGGATTTCGTGGGTTTGCGCACTGTGAGGGAAATTGCGACCTGCATCGAAGGGTTGGCGGGCCGGAGCGCCAGCGGCGACGAGGCTGAACAACGAAACGATCAGCCCTCCTCAGCCGTTCCGGCCGCGACCATGCCCGGCGAAGCTTCTGCTGAGGACACCGATCAAAAGGCACCGCTCAAGCGGCTGGTCTTCGAAAAAACCGCGCTTCACCCGGCCACCGGCAAACCCCTCGCGCTCACGCCCGATCAGCAGGTGGCAGTGCTCGGGATGCACCCCCAGTCGGCCCTTGCGGCCGAGGTGACCCGTCTCTTGGAAAACCGGTTTGGGGCTTATTGCCTGCATCTGGACTGCTTGAACGGCACCTTCGACCTGCGCACGGCCGAAGGTGCCCGAAATGCCGCCCAGCGGCTCAAAGAAGCCCAATCCCTGGCCGGCCTGGTCCTGGTCCTGGAGGCCGATTCGCAATCCCTCCTGGCGGGACCCGAGGAGACGGCGGCCTTTTTGAGCGGATTCTTCGGCTGTTTAAAATGCCTCATGGGTTCGAAAAACAGAGTCTTCAGCCTGAGTCTGCTGAGAGGGATCCAGTCCCACGCCGCTGACACGGCCGCCGCAGAGGGCGTTTTGGGCATGTTCCTGGCCGCGGCCCTTGAGTACCCTTCCATGTTGTTTCGAAGCGTGGCGCTGGAGAGTCGTACGGACGTACAAAACGCCCTGGATTTCGCCCTGGACACGGATAATCCACTGATTGAATTGAGCTATCACGACCAGAAGCCTTTTTCCATCAAGGCCACCAATGCGCCGCTTTCCTTAGGGCACCCGTCCGAGCTAGCGCTGAAAGCCGGCGATGTGGTCGTGATATCCGGGGGCGCCAGAGGTGTCACATACCATATTGCGCAGGCCCTGGCTCCCTTCAAACCCCGGATTGTGCTGTTGGGCCGAACCGAACTGGATCCTGCCGCAGCCTACGCCACCCTCCGCAATGCCGGCAGTCCTGCTGAAAAAACGGTCAAACGGTTTTTCAAAAAGAAAGCGCCCGGACCGGAGGGTGACCGAAGGGAATTAGAAACGTCAAAGCACCGGGCAGGCCTGGATATCGCCCGCAACGTATCCCGGCTTTCCATTCTGGGACTCAAGGCCTCATACCGTTGCTGTGATGTCACGGACCCCCACCAGGTGTCTCGAACGCTGGAGCAGATCGCCAAAGAGTACGGCAGGATAGACGGAATCATTCATGGGGCCGGTCTCATCCGGGACGGTTTCATGGAGCAAATGACGCCCGAAGGCGTCAAACAGGTCGTGGCGGTCAAACTCCTGGGGGCCGGGAACCTCTATGGCGCTGCCCGGGACCACGGCCTGCGATTCTTTACGGCTTTGTCTTCGCTGGTCGCCATCCAGGGCAACGTCGGTCAGGTTAACTACTGTGCCGCCAACCGATCGATGGCCGCCCTGGTGCGCGCATGGCCGACCGACCATGATGGCCTGGTGTCAAAGGCTCTGATGCTGCCGCCCATCGAAGGGACCGGCATGGCCGAAGACCCGGAGGTCAAGGCACTCATGAAGCTCAAGGGGCTGTCTTCGGCCTTCGTACATGCCGACGAACTGGCCCAGATGGTCTGCCGCGAGCTCTTCCTGGCCCCGCCCCAACCGTCCTGGGTCGCTGTGGCCCGCACTTTTCCAAAGGTCAAGGGGACCCTGGTCGAATCGACCGGATCCGATGTGGATGAAGCAAACAATAACCTGGACGGACTCCGTTTCCAACCTGCAGATCTTCCCATGATCCAGACCGTGGACCAATTGGATCTCAAAGACGGCGAACTGGTCGCCACACGAATATTTTCACAGGCCCACGACTTGTGGCTTGATGATCACAAACCCTTCAAATTCCTCAAGCACCCTCTGGTTTCGGGCATCATGGCGGTCGAGACCTTTCTGGAGGCCGCTCATCTGCTTTACCCGCACTTGTGCGCGCTGGGTGTGCGACGGCTGAGTTTCGAAGATATTCTGGAGTGTCCTGCCGAAATGGAGCGTGAAGCACAGATCACTTGCCGTCGCCAATCGGATGCGGTCCAAGGGGTTCGCTGTGAGGTCCGGCTCTCCAGCATCGATCTGTCCCCTTCGGGTCGCCGGCTGGAGCGGAGGTCCACGAACTACCGGGGACAGGTTCTACTTGGCCCATCGATCACCGCCCTGCCCCATTGGCCGGAGTTCGCCGTAAAATCTTCGGAGCTGGACACACGGGCCATGGAGCCCGCTGAAATTCAAGACAGCTACGCCGCGCGCACCGGTCTCAAAGGGCGTTACCGCGTGCTGGAGCGGATCCACGGCACCGGGCACGGGGTTGTCAAGGGC
>Ga0316196_10001270_pt1 | contig 10965 bp, 10 predicted proteins | sample Eddsed2cm_MG_FD_204938 | JGI IMG/M metagenome (GOLD analysis project Ga0316196, IMG submission 204938) | Coastal sediment microbial communities from Maine, United States - Eddy sediment 2 cm | ecosystem: Environmental > Aquatic > Marine > Coastal > Sediment | place: USA: Maine | collected... | reverse complement strand
AGTAAGGTTTACTGGTGGTTCAGCGACAAGGCCATCAAGGCGCATACCCAACATACCCTGACGCTGAATCCCAATTAGCTGACAAGCACCCGTGTTGTGTCCCGCAAGTAATTTACCAAACACGGTATCAATCGGGGCTAAGATGGGATGTCTTCACTCTTCGAACTACAGCGCCGCAGTTACCGCTGTTGTCGTCGGCGTCCTCGTTCCCGGTCTGCTAGAAAATACTGATGCACGCGGACGAGTACGCAAAAAATCAGATTCGATCGCATTATCATCGAGCTTAATCCGGCTCGACTTTTGTGTCATGAAACTCGCTGGCATTGTAAAAGCGGTCGTAATTTAATTTTTGGTACCAGGTCATATATTCTTCTTCGGGACGGGTCCTTTCTTCCAATTCATTCCACACCTCCTGCGGTAAATCCCAGTCTGCCGGCGCCATGTTCTTTTCGAATTGATCGACGGTTTTAGCGCCGATGATCACCGACGTGACGAATTTGCGTCCCAGGGGCCAGGCAATGGCGAGCTTGGCCATGGGTATGCCGGATTTTTCGGAAATATCCGCGACGATATCAGCGGTTTTATACCCTCGGGAATGCCAGAACCGCGGACCGTCCACGCCGGTCCGAAAGGAGGCGCGGGTACCCGGTTCCGGTTTCTCCTGTCCCCGATATTTGCCGGTCAGCAGCCCGCCGCCGAGCGGACTGAAACAGGTGATTCCGATGCCGGCATCTACGGCCGCTGGTATGGTCTCCCTTTCCAGTTCCCTGTGAATCAGGCTGTAGATGTATTGACCGGCCACCATCTTTTCCAGGTTATACTTAGCGGATACACCCTGGGCCTTGGTCAACTGCCATCCAAAAAACATGCTGGAACCCGTATAACGAACCTTTCCCTGTCGCACGAGATCATCCAGGGCTCGCAGGGTTTCCTCATATGAAGTTATCGGATCGGGAACGTGGATGTGGTAAAGGTCGATATAATCGGTCTTCAGTCGCTTGAGGCTCTTTTCACAAGAGGAGATGATCTGCTTGCGGTTGGCACCAAACTGGGTGATGGCCGGGCCCGAGGGCAGGGTACACTTGCTGGCGATGATCAGCCCGTCGCGGTTCAACCCGGGCATGAGGCTGCCCACGATCTCTTCGGATCGCCCTCCGGCATAGATATCGGCAATATCCAGGGTATTGCCCCCGGCGTCGATGTATTTATTGATAATGGCATGGGATTCCTTTTCATCACATCCCCAATCAGGGGCCCCGAAAGTCATTGTCCCAAGTGTTATCCGTGACATCAGCAGGCCGGAAGATCCAAGATAACGATACTTCATTTTGCGTCCCTCCTTTCACACAGGGTTAGTTTTTCCATACTATCCAGCAACAGCGGAGGCCAGGGATCGCAGAATAAAGTAGCATGAAGTGGCGCCCGCATCCTGGTGGCCGATGGTTCTTTCACCCAGGCGGCTGGCACGGCCCATTTTGGCCAGCATGTTTTTGGTGGATGCCATGCCCTGCTGGGCGGCCTGCTCGAAATTCGCCAGGGCCGCGGGCAGGGCCAGACCTTCTGTGGCGCTTTGCTCCAGGGCTCTGACCGCCGGTGACAGGGTGTCGATCAGGGTTTTGTCTCCCAGGCTGGCTTTGCCGATATCCAGGATGCCCTGTTCGGCTGCTCGAAACATAGGAACCAGATCACTTAAACCCAACTCGGCTTTTCCGGTACTTTCCTGGGCCATTTTAAGAAAGAAGGTGCCGTAAAGGGCGCCCATGGCGCCTCCGACGGAATTTAACACCACCATGCCGACATCATTAAACAGCGTGTTCATATCTGCGGCTGTGCTTTCGGCCAGCTTTTTTTTGACTTCGCGGAAGCATTTGGCCATGTTGACACCGTGGTCGCCGTCACCGATGGCACCGTCCAGTTCCGACAGGTAGTCTTTTTCAGTCTCGATGGTTTCGCACATTTTTTCCAGGGCTTTGTGCATCTGGGTTGTTGATATGGTTTCTGCCATTTTCCCCTCTACTATTTATTCGGATAAGTTCTATCTTTATATTAATGATTTATCAGAGCCGGATTTCACCACGCAATCACTAAATATAGAAAGCACGAAATTTGTCTTAGTTGTTTTTCGTGTTTTCGTCCTTTCGTGCCTTCGTGATTAATTAATTCTTTCTCTACTCCCCTGAGGTCATTTTAAGGTAACACTTTATAGCCGGGTGTGTCGGCCGGCGCTGCCAATAGCTCCTTTAATTCATCATCCAGCTTCATCAGGGTTACCGAAAAGCCCGCCATTTCCAGGCCGGTGAAAAACTCACCCACGTAGGAGGCGCCGACCTTTATTTCTCTTTCATCCAGCATTTGCTTGACCTTGCGGTAGCCGATGTATAATTCAAGCTGCGGCGTTCCCCCCAGGCCATTGATCAGGACGGCCACCTCATCGCCGGCTTTAAACGGCAGGTCGTCGATGACTTCCAGGGTCATTCTTTCGGTGATTTCATCGGCGGTCATCATTTTGATTTTGGCGGTTCCGGCCTCACCGTGATGGCCGACGGCGTATTCCATTTCATCTTCGGCCAGGGTAAAGGTGGGGGAGCCCTTGGCCGGCAGGGTGCAGGGCGAGATGGCCACGCCCAGGGTACGGGTGTTGGCGTTAACCTTTTCCACGGCAGCCTTGCACTCCTCCAGGCTGCCGCCGGCAGCGGCCTTGGCGCCGGCCACTTTCCAGCCAAAGAAAGCACCGACCACTCCCCGGCGTTTGTGGGCTTCTTCCCTGGGGCCCGAGCCCACGTCATCGGTGGAGATCACCTGCTCGACCGGTATGCCGGCCGCTTTGGCCATATCGGCCGCCAATTGAAAGTTCATCACGTCGCCGGCATAATTCCCCAGTAAAAACAGCACGCCCCTACCGCCGTCGGCCGCCTTGGCGGCCTCAAAACAGGCCAGGGGTGGCGGGGAGGTAAAAATCTCACCCACCGCAACGGCATCCAGCATTCCCTGGCCGATAAATCCGATAAAGGCCGGTTTGTGACCGGATCCGCCGCCGGTGATAACGCCCACCTTGCCCGCCACGGGCGCATCGGCCCTGACAACGGTCCGTGCGGCGTCCAGTTTGCGAACATACTTTTTGTGGACATCCAGATAACCTTCCAGCATCTCATCAACTACGTCGTAAGGATCGTTTATAAATTTCTTCACGGTGACCTCCATTTTGGGAAAATACGAAATACGAATTTCGAAACTCGAAACAAATTCGAATGTCAAATTACAAAAATTCTAAACATTACCGAGTTCATATATCGGTTTTTTAAGCCACTGTTATGTTTAGAAAATTAGATCATTGGAATTTTGAAATTGTTTCGAATTTCGAATTTCGTGATTCTGATTTATTGGTTCTATCGACTATTTCGAATCACTCCAACCATCAAACTGTTTGGAATACACCAATTACTTCTCGTGCTCTTGGGCATACTCACAAATTCGCTGAATTTTGGGCTCCGAACGGCCACCGGGCACATACTCCGAATTCATCCAGATAGTCACCAGGCTTTTGGCGAGCTCCACTCCCGTGACCTGCTCTCCCAGGGCCATGATGTTGACGTTGTTACTTTTTATGGAACGCTCGGTGGAATAGGCATCCGAGCAGAGGGCGGCGTAAGCCCCGGGCACCTTGTTGGCGGCAATACTCACGCCGATTCCGGTGCCGCACATCAATATCCCGCGATCGTGTTTGCCTGCTGCGACGGCTTCAGCCACGCCAATGGCCACATTGGCATAAATGGGATCGTCGCTGCCGTAATCTTCGCATTCAAAACCCAGTTCAGCCAGGTGCTTGATGATGGCCTCTTTGAGACCAGCGGCATTGGGGTCGCAGCCGATAGCTATTTTTTTCATATCTTCTTCTCCAAATTCTATAGTTGCTAAAAATAGCAGGGTGCGCCGCATCTAGTCGACGCATATATTGTAGAGGTTTGCCCGTTGTTCCGTATGCCGGTTAGCCCGTATGTGGTAACTCTCATAACATCGTCGACACTTTTTAGTGGCACTATAGTCTCACAACATCGTCGACACTTCACGAATATTATTTATAAATATTCTACTTATTCTATGCACTCATAGTAAATAATACTATATTTTTAGTGGTTTTACGGAGAATCCTTAGTTGGATAATAACAATGTATATTCTCCTTTATAATCGGAGAATATTCAATGTGTCGACGATGTTGTGAAACCTGCCACGTATGGAATAATTAACCGACCAAACGGGCCAACGGGCACACCGGCGAACCGGTCAACGGACTAACGGGCAACGGGCTCAACCACCTATCGCCTGTTTCACAAAATTAACGGAACCTGTCATCACCCGGCGGATCTCCGCCAGATCGACCGGCTGTGGTGCCCGGCGGGGAGAGGCATCCGGCGCGCGGGTGACCCTGAGAGGAATCTCCAGAGACAGCGGCACCGTATCGGCGACAGCTGTCAGTTCCTTTAATATCGTTTGATAGTCGATGGTGCCCTTGCCGATCTCAGTAAAATACCAGCCGGCGTCATTTTCGGCCACATCTTTGATGTGGAAATGAGCTGTCTGGGTCACAACCTGTTTGTAGTCGTGCTCCGGCTTTATTTTGCCAAAGCAATGGGACAGGAGATTGCCGAAATCGTAATTTATTTTCACCGAAGCCAAACCGATCTCTTCAATTGCGCGGGCGGCGGGCTCGGCAGAATCGATCACATTGGGTTTGCCGTCGCCGGGATTCTCGAGGCCGATGATCATGTCCAGGGACGCGGCTGATTGTCCCAGTTGCGCGATATTTTCCATAAATCGCCCTTTATTTGGCAGGGGGGCAGCATTTGAGATGATATACTGCGCCCCTATTTGCCGGGCAAATTCCATCCGCTTTTTGAATGGATCAACAATTCCTTCCCGTGAGAGGTCCACATGGGCGGAAAAAGACATGCAGGCCAGTCCATATTCCGCCAGTAGGGCGGAGATTTTGCCGGCGTTGTCTGCGGTGAAATAATCTTCGGTAAACGGATCCGTGTACCCTTCGATAAAGGCGACTTCCACCAGACCCACCCCGGTTTCGGCAATTTCTCTAAACGCCACGGCAAGGTCATAGCCGTCATAGGCGGCGGTGCTGATTATTAAGGGATTGCTCAAAGATCTTTCCTATTTCAATGAAAAAATATTGTTTTCAATAAACTGCCAGGTTTCTAAATAATCGTCGCCGGCAATTAAGCGTTCTAATTCGGCGGTGTCGATCCGGTCTAGAAGCTCCCAGATCCGGTTGGATATCCGGCTGTTGGCTTCAAAGGTTCCGCTGATGTCCCAGCGAGTGGGTGATGTATCTGAAGTCAGATAGTCATTATAATTATATTTCTTCAGGTAGTACAGAAACTCCACATACTCCAGAAAATGCTTGGTGCCGCAGAAGTAATCCCAGTCCCATTTGCCATCGTTGTCATTGATGTGAACATAGCATTTGTAAGGGCTTTCAGCCAGCATGACAAAGGCTTCGGCCGGATTTTCATTGCCGTACATCGAATGACCGAAATCAAGGGTCACCCCCATGTTTTTGTTCTGGATGTCGTTGAGCAGGCAAAGGGCCTTGGCCGCGGTGTCGACAAAACAGTGCCCCCTGGTTTCACTGGGTTTGTACTCTATAAAAAGCGGAATTTCCGGCGTATGGGATCCCGCTTCCCCAAATGTATCCACCAAATATTTCCAGGTTTGGGCATAATCATACTGGAAGGAGAATTCATAGCCGTCCCCCAGGGGGCAACAGGTTACTTTGTCGGCACCCACGGCCAGGGCAAAGTCTTTGGCTTCCTTGATAAACCGAGTCGCTTTCTGGCGAATCTCTTTATGGTGAGATGTCAAGCCGCCGTTGCGAAATTCAGGTTCGGCCTTTACGTTGACATTAATCGCGGCAACCGTTAAGCCATGTTTTTTCAAAAGTGTCTTGGTTTCTTCCGGATCGCTAACCTCATAGGGGTAAACAATTTCAACCCCGTCATATCCATTGATATCCGTCATCAACTTGAACTTCTGGTCCAGATCGAGGGGCTCGTTATATTCGTGAAAACGATCTTTGGTTTTCGATAAAAAGCCCGTAATGATTGCCATCTTCAGCATTTGCACCCTCCATGTCATATCCTGATTGAACGCAAAGGGTTCAATCAGGAGTTAATTGTTATGGCGTAAAATCTCTTCGATAAATGCCCGGCCCCGGCCGTATTCCTGCCGCACGTCTTCCGGGGGGCAGATGATTTCAATATCAAAAGAGCCCTGATAGCCTGAAACCTGCAGGCCGCCAATAATTTTGGGCCAATCGATGGCGCCTGCCCCGGGGCGCAGGGATAAATTCTCGTTTCCGAAATTATCGCAAAAATGGGTCCCCAGGATTTGCCCGTTGAGTTTGGCCGGAATCAGGTCAAGGTTTTCCTTGGCGGCCCGGGCATGGCCGGTGTCAAAGTTTAAACCCAGGGTATCTGTTTGGAGCTGAGCGCACAGACGCATAAAGCCGTCAATCCCGCCGATGACGGCTGACGGCATGATCTCCAGGGCCAGGCGCCGGCCGGCCCCCTCGATCCGTTCGAGTAATCGTCCGATTTTTTCAACACAACGATTAAACAGGGCGATATAGTCACTGCGCTGGACAATCCCTTGCGGGTCAAATGCCCCGAGGGGAATGGTCACGACCGGGCAGTCTTCCAAGCGATCAACGATTTCCAGGACAGAATCGATTTCCACCAGTCCCGAATCGGACATCACACGCGACGGATTGCTGAAGAAATTCAGCATAAAATGAGCTATAAATTGCGACGGCTGCAGACCGAGGCCGTCCGAACGCTGTCGGACCTGTTGGCTGCCACCGTTTGCCCAATCAGCCAGGTTTTCAGCGTGGAAGACTTCCGGCTGAAATTTCTCAAATCCGAGCTCGGCAATTTCAGCCAGGCCCTCGCACACATCGGCCGGCGTAAAGCGATCGGTGTAGCGTGATATAAAATAAGCCGGTGATACTCCTGTCAACTGGGATCTCCTTATTCGCATTTGCCCGGATTCCATGCGACTTGCCGCAGCTATGAAGATCCGGGCTTAGATCAGGTTAGCCGGTTTATCCGTTAAACCGGTTGAGCCCGTGTCAATAAAGGTTGCAGATTCATTTTTAACCGGCCAACGGGCTAACGGGCCAATTGGCGCAACCTCTGGTCAATAACTTATAACAGATAACTCCCAATTGATTTTTAAATCAATCGGGCCTATTTTTCCTCGGACTGCTTGGGCAGTAGCTCGGCTTTGGCCGATCCGCGAGGAAATATTTTAGCAACGAGTCTATTTTTGTAGTCTTTAAACAGTTTAAACTGGCTTAACACCGTCCACACAATAATCAGAAAAAGAACCAGCGCCACCGGCCGGGTGAAAACCGGCAGAAAACTCCCCTGGGACACCATCAGGGCCCGTCGCAGGTTCTCATCCGCCATGGGACCGAGAATAACGCCGATCACCAACGGTGCAATGGGGAACCCCATCTCAATCAGAAAATAGCTGATAATACCCACCGGCAGCATGAGATACAGGTTGTAGATATTCATTCCCAGGGCATAGGAGCCGATGATGCACAGGACGCCGATGATGGGCATAAAAATCTGGGTCGGTATCCGCAGCACCTTGACCACCTGTTTGGCCAGCAGCATGCCCACCACCCACATGGTCAGAGATGCCAGTAAAAGAATGGCGGCGACCTCTATAATGAAGTTGGGATGTTCAAAATTAATCATCGGCCCCGGTGTGACGCCGTGCAGCATGAGTGCACCGAGCAGCATGGCCGCGGGGGGACTGCCCGGTATACCAAGATTCAAGAGCGGTATCATGGCACCGCCCACGCAGGCATTGTTGGCGACCTCCGTGGATAGAACAGCTGTGTATTCCCCCGTGCCGAATCGTTCCGGGTGTTTGGAGGCGTTTTTGGCGGCCCCGTAGGAAACCCAGGCGGCAATATCCTCGCCGATTCCCGGAACCGCGCCGATGCCGACACCGATCAGGGCGGATCGAACAATTTTGGGGATGTTTTTTACAATGGTGCCGAATTCGGGCAAAATTCGCTGAAACTTCTGGGCCTCGCCGATCTGAAATCGGTCCTTGAGAACCTGGATGATCTGGGGGATACCGAAGGCGCCGATTAAGACGGGCACCACTTCTACGCCGCTGTCAAGTTCAGGGATGCCGAACGTGAACCGGGGGTAGAACTGCAGCATGTCACGCCCCACACAGGCCAGAAAAAGCCCCAAAAATCCGGATATCCAACCCTTGATGACCAAATCCGGACTGGTCAACGTGCCGGAAATGAGTATCCCGAAAAAAGCCAGGAGGAAAAATTCAAAAGAAGTAAACTGGAGTGCGAAAAAAGAGATCATCGGAGAAATGCAGACCAGAAACAGCATGCTGATGATCGTGCCAATGGCCGATGATGTGGTGGTCAACCCAATGGCTTTGCCGCCTTCGCCCTTGAGGGCCAGGGGATACCCGTCCAGCGCGGTGGCCGCCGAGGCCGCTGTGCCGGGAATATTAATCAAAATGGATGCATAGGAACCACCGTAAGTACCACCGACGTAGATTGCCAGCAGGCACAACATGGCGGTCGCCGTGTCCATGCCGTAGGTCATGGTTGTCAAAAGCGCCACACCAAGGGTTGAGGTCAGCCCCGGCATGGCCCCGAAGATAATGCCTAAAAGAACGGAGCCAAAAAGAATGGCGATATGGAGCGGGTCAGAGGCGATTTGAAACACGGTCTGAAAATAAAACTCGATGCGTTCAAATAAGACCATTGAATCTTTATCCCTTCGTTAAAATTCGAAGTACCACAAGTAATCCGTAACGGCCACCACAAGGCCTTCGGACGGCATCGGCACCAGGAGAAAATATTTGAAGATCATGCCGACGACCAATGGAGAGGCGAAGGCGACGATCATTGCGGTCCTGTATTTTTTTCGCAGCAGCGGGTTGCCGCGAATCAGTATCCAGGCATAGACACTGTATGACACTAGAAAACAGGTTGTCAGAATATCAGCCGGAAATGGTACGATCTGGCTCAAGGGATCATTCACCCCGCAGGCAAAATAAAGGATGAGAACCATGATGCCCGCCAGGTAGAAGAAGAAAAGTTTTCTGAGAAGCATGGCATCGTCAAAGTAAAAGGAGGTAATGAACACAGTCAGAAATAAAAAGGCACATAGAAAGAAATCGATCCGTGGGATCATCAGGAAGACAAAGGATAAAAATAAAACAACGATGGTGTAAAACCGCAGAACGGGTATGGAGTTCAAAAATTGCCAGAGCGTTTTGCTCAACAACCAGCGAACGGTTTCACGAAAGGCCTTGAAACCGACCGTTCTCAGGGCTGTGCGGCAGAGCAGGGCACCTAGCAACATGATCATGCACCCCACAAACAGCGGAAAAATTGCCGGAGAAACATACCAGACATTCTGGACGCCTCCCCAACTGTCCTTCATGGGCATTTTTATGGCCTGCAGAACTATCCACAATCCGAATACGCAGATGGCCGCGCCCGAATAAATATCTGTCTTGCGCAGTTTATCTTTATCCATCATGATAGTTTCACCATAAGTTCAGAATCTTGTAAATAAAAGCTTTTTGACTAATTTTTGCTCGCGCAAAGCCGCAAAGCGCGCAAAGAAAAGAATAGGTTATATGTCTTAGCGTCTTTGGGCCTTTGCGAGAGGTTTTCACAGATCGCAGCGATTGAAACCGGGCCGGGTGCAGCACACCCGACCCGGCTTGATAGGATTCAGCTACGGTTTTGGAATACCCAGTGAAGCCGGATCTACTTTGGCGGCTTTGAGCTCCCAGAGGGTCCAGGCAAAATTTGATTCGAGGGCATCAAACACGGCCTTCGATTCCGCTCCGGTTTTACCCGACAGCAGGTAGTAATTGTCAGCGGCCCATTTTTTCACTTTATCGGTGGCGATTGCCTTATTGAAGGCATCCACCAGGACTGCTTTGCGATCTGCGGGAACATCAGCCGGAACTGCGAAGCCGATGGCCTGGGAAATCGGCAGGTATTTGGACAATCCGGGGTAGGAATCAAATGAGGACGGGATTGCTCCCAGTCCCTCGACCTCAAATGAACTCGGGATCAACATGCCCAGAGCTCTTAATTTGCCGCCCCGCAGCAGTTGCTGTTGCTCGGCCAGTGAGGTCACGACAACCGAGACTTCGCCTGCCATGGCTGCATTCTGGCTGGGTGCGGATCCTTTGTAAGGAATGAAGTTGAATTTCGCGCCGGAGCCATTTTCAACGGCCAGCAGGTTGAGGTGATGGATGGAACCGGCACCACTGGCGGCTGCTTTAATGCTTTTGGGATTGGCCTTGGCAGCCTCGATCAAGTCCTTCAAGGATTTGTAAGGCGTGTTGGGAGTCACCGATATAACATCCGGGGATCCACCCACAATGAAGACGTCCCAAACATCAAACTTCTGATCCCAGCCGCCCTGGACAGCGGCGGTGACATTGGACTCGGACAGGCCGGTTAAGGTATATCCGTCGTGCTTCCGGGAATAACCATAATTCATGCCGACCGAACCGGCGACGCCCCCGGTCTTGTTGATTACGTTAATGTTTACGCCCAGGAAATTGGCCATTTCAGCGCTGATGATCCGGTTGCAGGTATCGGTACCGCCGCCGGCACCCCAGACAACCACGTTGGTGATGTTTCTTTGGGGGAAGTCTTTAGCATAAGCTCCGGTGGTAACGGCCAGAAGAACAATCAGGCTAAAAATAATAATCTTTTTCATTTCCAAACCCTCCTTCAATGTTGTTGTTTGGCAGATTCGATGATGGACCACATTGGCCCCCTCGTGCTAATTAGCCTTGAAATCGGCTAATAAAAAAAATGGATTTTTACCGCTAATTTCTTTTTAATCACCTCCTTATCGGTTAAGTTATTCCGCATT
>Ga0316196_10001265_pt1 | contig 10979 bp, 10 predicted proteins | sample Eddsed2cm_MG_FD_204938 | JGI IMG/M metagenome (GOLD analysis project Ga0316196, IMG submission 204938) | Coastal sediment microbial communities from Maine, United States - Eddy sediment 2 cm | ecosystem: Environmental > Aquatic > Marine > Coastal > Sediment | place: USA: Maine | collected... | reverse complement strand
CGGAAATGCGCGAACTGAGCACCCGCAACGAGCAGGAGATCAGCCAGGCAGTGGAGGACGGAAAACGCCGTATGGTCCAGCTGACCGAAGCGGGAAAGACGTTGACCAATGAGTGAAGCCGAAAAATCCGAAAAGATCGAGCTCAACGAGATCATGCTGGCCATGGACGTGGTGGACACGCTGCGGCATCAGCAGTCTCTGGTCGACCGCGAACTCGGCACCGATGATCACGACCAGGCCTTGATTGCCAAGGTCCGTAAGATCTATGCCGACCAGGGTCTGGAGGTTTCCGACGAGGTTATCGCCTCAGGCGTAAAAGCCCTGCGCGAAGAGCGCTTTACCTACAACCCCCCGAAAAAGAGCTTTCAGTTGACGCTGGCGCATCTGTACGTCCATCGCGGACGCTGGGCCAAAAGAGGTGCATTACTGCTTGCGGCGCTCCTGGTGGTCTATCTAATTTACCAGTTCGCCGTTGTCGCACCGCAAAAACGAAGCCGTCAGAAAGCCGCCCAGGCCATCAACCTTAGGATCGACCGGCAGCGGGATCAAATCAGCGTGGCCAAAGCGCGCCTGGTGCGCCTCAACCAGTCGTTGGTTGAAGCAAAAGAGGCAGGTTCGTCCGAAGCCTCTGTCGCCACCACGGGACTTGTCGATAAGGCCGCACGGGATATGTCGGCGGCCCGGGAAAAGATCCAGGCGCTTGAAAAACTTGAGATAACGACGCGCGTCGATGGGAACCAGTTGGCGGCAAACGGCGCTACCGTCACCGGTCGTCTGGACAAGCGTAAAGAGCTGATCAGCGCCCTCAGCGCACATCTGGACAACGCGGAAAAGGCGGTTAGGACCCTGGATGAGCTGAAGATTCTGCCTGAAAAACTGATCGCCCAGCGTGACCGGATCCTGTCTGAAGCCCAGCAGAAGGACGTGGGCCGTCAGGCGGAAGAGCTTTACACTGACGCCATGGCAGCACTGGGAAGGGGGGATGTCGCGGCCGCCCAAAAAGGATACGCCCTGCTTCAACAGTTTTACGATCAGCTGGTGCAGGAATACCAGCTTCGTATCGTGTCCCGGGAGGGCGTACGCAGCGGTGTCTGGCGGGTTCCCCAAAACAATCCCAATGCGCGTAACTACTACGTTATCGTCGAGGCCGTCACCGCTGATGGAAAACGCCTTGCGGTTCCCGTCACCAGTGAAGAGGACGGCAAGACCCGCACCGTCAAACAATGGGGCCTGCGGGTGAAAGAATCTGTTTTCGAGCAGGTTAAGCGTGACAAGATGGACGACGGCATCATCAACGAAAACGTGTTCGGCACCAAAAAGCGCGGCTATCTGCAACCCCAATACTTCATACCAACCACCGGGGGTACGATTACCAATTGGTAAAAACCGAATTGCGGGTTATTGGTTGTCCGTGGCAAATCGTTGGGTGACAGGAAGCAAGTATGTGCTTAGTCCCATAAGTGCTAAGTTATTTTTACCCAGGGAATTGCGGCAGGTTTACTGAAAAAAGATCAAACAAGCCCGCACGGCATAAATGCAACGTGTAAACATTTACAAAAATTTGTATAGATCCCAAGAGGTTTTCCAAATGATCACCGGCAGAGACACCCTACAGCAAATCAACGACTACGTGCTGCAGGCCCAATCTCAGATCGAATCCGCCGACCGGGAGATTGACAAGCTGACTTCGCGCCTGGGCAGGCTGCGCATCGAGGAGGCCGAGCAGTTCCAGAAACTGGCCAGGTTCCGGCTTGGCGAGATGAACGCCGGCCACATGGTGGCCAGGCTGAACAAGGCCCATCAGGTCGTTCAGGCATTTTTGGAACATCACAAACATGCCCTGGCCGAGCTTGAATCCGGTCTCGAACAAATAAAACAATCCCAGCGGAAGCTGGAGCAGCAGCGCGAATCGCGAATCAATGCGCGCGATCAGGCTGTGGAAGAATTTCAGCGGCAGCTTGAAAAGAGCAAAGAGAAGCTGGCGCTTCGGGCGGCAGAGGTGAGCCGCCGGGCCGATGAAAAGGCCTCGCAGTCAGAGGCGGACCTGGCCAGCAAGGGCAAGCCCTACCAGGAGGATGCGATTTTCATGTACCTGTGGCAACGCCGGTACATGACGCCGGACTACCGGGCGAACCGCATCATCCGTTCGTTGGACAACTGGGTGGCCCGGTTGATTGATTACGAACAGAACCGCACCGACTACCACATGTTAAACGAACTGACCGTGCGCTTGAGGGAACATGCCGATCAGGCCGCTGAAGAGGCAAAGCGGCAGCAGCAGGCGCTGCAGGCTCTGGAAAGGCAAGCGGCCGAAAAAGACGGCGTGGGCACCCTTCAGACCGCCCTGGAAAAAGCGGAAGCACATCTGCAGCAGATCAATGAGGAAATTGAGACCCACGAAAAAAAATATCAGCAATTGCTGGAACAAAAGGCCGGCTTTTCCGCCGGGGAGGATGAACATACGCAGAAAGCCGTTGAGATCCTTGCTGCTGAACTCAAGCGTGAAGACACCATCGAGCTTTACCGGCAGGCCCAGGCCACCCCGCGCCCCGAGGACGATGTCATCGTCATGCAGCTTCACAAGTTGCAGCAGGAAGAAAAGGAAATAAACGAGCGCCTTTCCGACCTGAAAGCAGACCGGCAGCAGCAGCGCAAGGCGTTGGAAGAGCTTTCCAAGCTGCGCAGCGAGTTTCGGCGCAGCAATTACGATGCCGGTTTTTCTTCTTTTCCTGCCAACCTGGGGCTGGGTATGCTGCTGGGAGAAGTGCTGCGGGGCGGCAGGTCCTCGGGCAGCGCCTGGGACAGAATCGGTGACGCCCAGAAGTGGGACCTGCCGGATATAGGCGGCTTTGGCGGTTCTGGAGGTGGTGGTTTCGGCGGCTTCGGCGGTTTTGGCAGCGGCGGTGGTTTTGGTGGTGGTGGATTTCGTACCGGTGGAGGATTTTGAGTTGTACTGGAAAACATTAATTTGAAAAAGAAAGGAGAAAAAAATGGGACTTTTCGATTTTGCACGTAACATCGGCAACAAGCTTTTTGGCAGTGAAGACGAAGCACCCCAGAAAATCAAGGAGTACATCGAGGAAGAAAACCCCGGCGTGAGCAACCTCGATGTCAGCGTCGAAGACGGCGTGGCAACGATCAGCGGGCAGGCCGACAGCGCCGAGGCCATGGAAAAGGCGGTGTTGATGGCCGGCAATGTCAAGGGCATCAGCGAAGTGCGCGCTGACGAACTGTCGGCGCCGGCACCGGTACAGGAGGTACAATATTATGAAATACAGTCCGGTGACACGCTATCGGCGATTGCCAAGAAATACTATGGAAACGCATCGGATTATCCTCGCATATTCGAAGCCAACCGGGAAGTCATTAAAGACGCCAACCTGATCTATCCGGGCCAGAAGATACGCATCCCCATGGAATAGAAACCTGCCCGATCCTCACCTGACCGGATCTTAACGGATTCGGCCTGATGTATCGTTTTAGGCGTTTTCCGGGACAAGGCGGCCCTGCCAGCAGGTTAGCTGCAGGGCCTTTCACGACGGCTAAAGAGTCCCGGTGTGTCACTCAGGTTTGATGGAAAGGAGAGATTTTGCCGCAAATAATCGTACCCGTGATTTTTGCTTTGATCATTTTGGTTGCCTGGTTTATCATCAGCTATAACCGGTTCATTGAGTATCGGAACAAAATTGAGGAGGCATGGAGCGGTATTGATGTCGCGTTAAAGCGCCGCTTTAATCTGATCCCCAACCTGATTCGTGCAATTGAAGGTTACGGCGCCCACGAAGAGAAAATATTCCAAACAAAAAAAAACTATCTGACCGGTTCGAACGGCAAGTTGGAACGGGTTGAAGAGGAAAGCCAAATTTCCAAATCACTGCGGGGCCTTTTGGCGCTAGCCCAAGCATATCCGGATCTTAAAGCCAGTGCCAATTTTCTTGACCTGCAGAAGAGTCTGGATGAGATCGAGGAGGATATCCAAAAGGCCAGAAATCAATATAACCGTTATGTGGGCAGATTGAACACCCATATCGAATCTTTTCCAGCCAGCCTTATTGCCAGAAAATTCGGTTTTGAAAAACAAAAATATTTCACCTTGGATCTTGCAACCCAGCGGGAATTGCCGGAAGTGGGTTTTTCAAAATCTCGTGGTTCCCGAAAGTAAATCCAAACTGGTTTGGGAGCAATGATCCATAAAGAAGGTTTCGCAAGCGGCCAGAGGAAGGAGGTCTCTTTTGATCAAACGAATCAAAAATACTTCTGAAAAACCGTTGCGCTCAAAGGAATTGCTGCGCAAAGGCCGCTCACCGTTAAGCGCCAAATCCGTGTGGCTCGCCACAGGTCTCTTGATCGGCGGCGGCAGCACCATGGCGTCGGGGCCGTCTAACAGCACATTAGCGTCATGGCTTCAAGGTCAGGCACCAGCTGTCATGACAATCTCCGGAAGCTATCTCGCCGGGTTTTTCATCGGTTGGGGTGCACGGCGCACGATTAAACTGACATCGATTATCACCGGTATCGCCCTCGCGCTAATCGGGCTATTTGTTTCGTGGGGCTGGGACGGTACGGCAGTTCAATCATGGGTAAATTCAGCCAGCGCGTGGCTCGGCGAAGGTATCGAGGGCACCGGACGCTATCTCGTTTCAATGCTACCGTCGGCAACCGCGGCCGGGGCCGGAGGGGTTCTTGGCTTTCGCAGGAAATAGCCGATCGGTAAACAACCTATTTTGTGATCGATTTCAAACGTACTCACCATTCCCTATCTGGGCAACGGCCCATTAAATACTGATAGTATGCTGCTGTTTTTACTTAAGACGTCCATTGCGGCACTTATCCTTGCCATCGGCATGACCGCCGTGACCGACGATATCGTCTACCTTCTGGCTTCGGTGGTGGTCTCGATACCATACGTGCTGTGGGTTAGAAAACGCCGCAAGCGGGAGTGAATTTCGGTCTCGTATTCCTTATATTGGAATTTAAAAATGAGCTTGACAAAAGTTTCTTAAGGCATTTATATCATAGCAAAGTGGTGACGATGGTACGCCACTTTGACCAATGTACTGACCGTTGATAAACAACTTTATATCATTTTCATCGGTTATTCTTCACACCCTATGAGGATACTGATGATCACTCGCCCAAGATCAAAAATAAGTTCGTTTGCCGTCCACCCTTAATGCCGACAAAGCCTTGTACCCGGCATCATATTATTAAGTGCCGGCTTAATCACATTAGCGGGCTGCGCTCCGAAGTCGACAAAAAAAATTGCCAAGGGAGGTTTTGTTAAAGGCTATCGTCAGACACATCGAAGAGGATTTGAATCGTAGATAGTGCGCGCGATCGTTGCTCAAACGCTTACTCAAAATATAGGAGTTTAGGATGAATCGAGTAAAATCAAAAACAATTTGTAAATTCTGGACTTTTCTTTTGGCAGTGCTCGTTTTTTTCATACAGGGATGCGCAACGACCAAGCCACCGCCGGCCGATCCTTTGGCCTATAAAAGCCGGACGAAAACCAGTGTCAACGAGGATGTGACCGTCACGGTGGCTGTGCCGACCATTACGGAAGCCCAGGCGATCTACGGTGTCGATCTGGCATCAAAACATATTCAGCCGGTGTGGATGGAAGTTAAAAACGACAGTGCTGATCCTTACTGGTTTCTACCTTCGGGGATGGATCCCGAGTACTTTTCCCCCTCAGAGGTGGCCTTCGCTTTCTACAAGGATGAGGACGAAGCCAACCGGCAACTCAAGGGAAAATTTAAGAAACTGCATTTTAAAAATCCCATCCGCCCGGAATCAACCCAGGCTGGCTTCGTGCTGGTCAACCTGGACGAAGACTTTAAGGCCGTAGATATCGATCTTCTTTCCCGTGAAGCAGTCAAAAGCTTTTCGTTTATCATCGCCGACCCGGAATTCAGAGCCGACCACAAAGAGGTCGATTTCGAAACCTTATATGCTGCCGAAGATATCATCAACATCGAAGACGAAGAAGCGTTGCGAAAGGTCCTTGAAGAGCTGCCCTGCTGCACCACCAATGCCGATGGATACGAATACGGCGATCCCCTCAATCTGGTCATGATCGGGGAACCAAACGATTTGGTACCGGCCCTTGTTCGCCGCAACTGGCATGCTACGGAAACCACCTGGTCCCAGGCCATCATACGTACGATGAAATCGTTTTTGCAGGGCGAACGCTACCGTTATTCACCCATCAGCCCGCTGTATGTTTATGGAAGGCGTCAGGATATTGGCTGGCAGAAAGCGCGCAGCACCATCAATGAACGCAACCACATGCGTTTTTGGCTAAGTCCGACCCGCTTTCGCGGTTAGAAGGTATGGGTCGGCCAGATCAGCCGGGACATCGGGGTGAAGTTCACCTTAAAATCTCCCACTATCTCGACCCATGTCATCGACCCGGACGTTGATGAAGCACGGCGCTATTTTGCCGAAGACCTGGTGTATTCACAGGCAGTGGCCAGAATCGGTTTTGTCAAGGGCGTTGGGGTTGTCACCAAGGAGGCGCCCCGGATGAATCTGGTGGGAGATCCCTTCTACACCGATGGGCTGCGGGCCGTTCTTTTTTTCGAGCCGCGGCCCTATACCCTTTCTGATATTGAACTGCTCGATTGGGAAACCCCATCGGGTCATCTTAAATAAACTAAACAGGAATAGCGTTTCGATGGTCCACCCCCCAGTAACTGGGATTCGATAAACCCTATCAAGGAAATTCAAAACATGAAGAAAATACATTCCATAATGATAAAGCGATCGATCATCGTCGGCTCCCTGATTGGTTTTGCTCTGTCCATGAATGCCTGTGCTACCTTCAAGAAACCGGCCACAATTAACGAGGCCCCGGTGCATGAACGGGCCTTGACAAAGGAAGGCAGCGACATCCGAGTGTCGGCCGCTGTCGTTGGCGACCAGGAGGCACGGCAAATCTTCGGAATCGATCTGGCCCGAAAAAAAATTCAAGCAGTGTGGGTCGAAGTCGAAAACAACGCCGATCGTCCGATAATTTTGCTGCCGATAGCCATCGATCCCGGTTATTTTGCCCCGCTGGAAGTCGCCTTCGCCTATCACAAAGCCTTTGCCACCGAAGCGAATGCGGCGCTTGACGAGCACCTGCTGAATTTGAATTTTCCTATTCGAAGCCCGGTTGTGCCGGGAGCGCGTGCGTCCGGCTATATCTTCACCAACTGGGAAAAAGGGATGAAGGTTATCGATGTCGACCTGTTCGGCAACGATTTCAGCCAGAACTTTACCTTTTTTGCCGACAAACCGGATTCGAATCTAGGGCAAGACTTTATTGAGCGTATAGAAACTATGTATTCGCCCGCCGAGTTGCAAAAGGTGGAAAGCGAATCCGAGCTTCGTCAAGCTTTGGAGCAGTTGCCCTGCTGCGTATTAAACGAGAACGGCGGTGCTTCGGCAGAGCCGCTCAATGTCGTGATAATCGGTGCACTTGACGACTGGATTTCCGGTTTTGTGCGCAGGGGCTATCGATACCAACCGCTGAAGCCACGCTATGCCTTCGGACGCACCCAGGATATTTCGGCCAATAAGAAGATCCGGGGGTACACCAAAGCTCAGGCCCATACCATCCGGCTCTGGCAGACACCGATTCGGTGCCAGGATAAGCCGGTTTGGATTGCTCAGACCAGCGTTCGCCTGGGGGGACGTTTTGCAGACAAGGCGCCTGTTGAGGCCACACTTCCCTTAGAACCCGACGTAGACGAGGCACGCATTGACCTTATCCAGGACCTGGCGTATTCGCAAGCTTTAATAAAGATCGGCTTTATCAAAGGCTCAGAACGACCCCAATCAACCCTGGCAGAAAAATCGCCTGAGATCGTTCACTATACGACCGATGGTCTGCGCGTGGTGTTGGTGTTCGCTCAGCGCCCAGCATCTCTTTCCCATATCGATTTTTTTGACTGGGAACGGCTCGTCGATTACCGATAAGGGCATGCTTGGCTGCGGCGGATTTTCAGGTTCCCCCCGATCAGGCAGCACCTTGATCTCCTTTGAAAAAGTTCATCATTCTCTTCAACAAATCGATGCCAATTTATAGTGAGGTATAGAAATGAAAGAACATATCTTACGATTTCTTGTGTCATTAACTCTCATTATGCTGCTCTCCTGTGCGTCGACTGGGAATAAAAGTGGAGAAGGGAAAACGGCTCCTCGCAGCGCTGTGCCAACATCGGCGATTCAAGGCACCCCATTCGGTCCCGCCCAGGAATTTGTCGGCAGCCCCAACGAAGAGGTTGGTATCAGCGGGTTATTTGATGTGCATCCCGCTGGAATCTGCCGTATCGCGGTATTGCCCAATGGTGACGATTCATTCGCCGCCCGCATCCAGGCCCTCAAAAACGCCGACACCTCGGTTCGCATCCAGGCTTTGATTTTCATCGGGGACGAGTCCGGTTTATATATCACCGAATTGTTGAAGCAGAAAAAAGCCCAGGGGCTGGATGTGCGGGTCATTGTCGATGGGATGTCCAACCCGGGTCCGCAAACGCAGTGGATGTATTTTGATTTGAAACAGCACGGTGTTGAAGTGGAAGGCTACGAAACCTTTTATCTCCAGTGGTTAAATGAGATGCCCGTGGTAAGCCATGACGCGGCAGATGAAATAACCAATCCCAATAAGCGCTATCATGAAAAGATGTGGATCATTGATGGTGAGACCGATCATGCCGTGGCGGTTGTCGGCGGGTTGAATATTGCCAATGAATATTTTCGCATCGACCCCCAAAACCCTACCCGTTACTGGCGCGACCAGGATGTGATTGTCAAGGGCGATGTTGTAAAAGACATGGTGGCAACATTTGAACGCAATTTTGAGTATTTTCTGAAAATCAAAGAAAGCCGCGGCATTTTCAACACCAACATATATTGGGAAGCAACCCGCAAAGTATTGAACAAAACCACAAAGGTGGATATGAATCATATCACCGATGAACGATTGAACGAAAATGTGCGTGAATTGGCCGATAAAAGACTGCACCTGAAATATGAAGGTGCCAAGTGTCGTTTTTTTCAAAACCGGCCGCGGTTTGGCGAAACTTATATTGAACAGGCTTATCTCAAATCCATCAAGGGCGCGCAAAACGAAATCCTCATCGGCAATGCCTATTTCGTTGCTTCAGAAGCGTTTGTCGAGACCGTGCAGGATGCCGTGCGCCGTTGCGTCAAGGTAATCATATTAACCAATAGTCCCGAAACCAACGATTTGCCCATGCTGACCATTGTGGGCCGCGAGTACTACGATGACATATTGGTCGTCAATGATGAACCAGCCGTCCAATCGTGTGATGGGGGCGGCGTGCAGATTTGGGAATGGCAGGGGCGCCGAACCAATACAACCGAGCAAACCGAAGGGACCATCCATGCCAAATATGCCGTGTTCGATCGCCGGGTCTCGGTTGTCGGATCCTATAACATGGATCCACGCAGCAGGACCCTCAACAGTGAATCGGCGATTGTATTTGAAAATGAAAACTTATCGCGGCAGTTGGCAGATATGTTTTACAGAAACGATCTGAATTTCAGCAAGCAATTAACCCTGGAGGATACCAAAGCGTTTAGCGAGTCAGCGGATGCTGTCTACCAGTTACAGAAGGAGTTTGGCATATTTATCCAGGATGCGCTCTAGTTGTCTAGATGAACTGAATTTTTAAGATTTATTACAAATTAAGAAACTGAAATGTCCGTTTTTGAAGAGAGGCCATAATCAATTGATCCGAGTTATCCTTTTTACAGGAATCATGTTGGGTATTATCTGCGCGCTTTTGGCACAGAGCCAGGCTCTACCGGCATCGCAGGACGGAAAAAAGGAAATCCCCAAGATTACCTTTAAAAACCTCTCTCCTCCCTACAAGGATTATAATTATTTCCAGGGCAGCAAGAAATATGTTTTTCAGTTCAATGCAACTTCATTTAACATCATCAATGCCTGGTGGCTGGCAGAGGCGTCAACCCTGGTGTATGCCGGTGAAGATTTTGTCAGATCTCGATTTGAAGAGGCCGGTCTACCCGAAATAAAATTTTTCGAAAATCAAAGCACGCAGTGCTATATCGCCAATAACAATAAATTCGCCATTGTCGCTTTCAGAGGCAGCGAAATCTGGAAGAAAAGAGAAAGCTTTGATCTGAACGAAGTGGTTGCAGATTTAAAAACGAACATCGACATTCGTCTAACGGATTGGGAACAGGGCGGTAAAGTGCACCGGGGATTCAAGAAGGCACTGGATGAAGTCTGGTTTGATCTTCTTCCCCATATTAGGAAGCTGCATGGCAAGGGGTGTAAAATCTGGACAACCGGGCACAGCCTGGGAGCCGCCCTCGCAACACTTTTTGCTGACCGATATGGCAATGTCCAGGGCGTTTACACCTTTGGTTCCCCCAGAGTCGGCAATGACGCTTTTAGGGAGCATATCAATGTAAAAATTTACCGAATCGTCAACAATGATGACATCGTGTCCCGGGTGCCACCGCGAGGCGCTTACGTCCATGTCGGCGAGCTAAAGTTTATCGACAGTGATGGAATCATTCGGGATACTATGATTGAAAATGAGCCTGCAGTCAATCAAGCGCGTGATGAGACATATGGCCGGGGAAACACCAAACAGCCAAAGAAGAATTCGTTTGCGGGATTCGTTCCGGCTGTGGCGAGAGACCATGTGCCGTTGCTTTATGCCATCCATCTCTGGAACAATATCATCGAAGACCGGAAATAAGACCGATTTTTAAGATTAAGGACAAAGAATCAATGATTTGTGGGATGTAATTACCAACACAAGGAGAAAAGCAATGATGAGGGGTTTAGGTCGTAAGATAAAAAATTAATGCAGGTGTTGCCGGGTCGAAAAGTTGTCCGGTTCTACCAGGCTGAGAATAGATTCGATACCGCCGCTACAGCCGAATTATACAGGAATATCCCGGTGATTCGGTAGCCGTTAGACAGAAAGTCG
>Ga0316196_10001263_pt1 | contig 10982 bp, 8 predicted proteins | sample Eddsed2cm_MG_FD_204938 | JGI IMG/M metagenome (GOLD analysis project Ga0316196, IMG submission 204938) | Coastal sediment microbial communities from Maine, United States - Eddy sediment 2 cm | ecosystem: Environmental > Aquatic > Marine > Coastal > Sediment | place: USA: Maine | collected... | reverse complement strand
CGCTCGATGAGGCCTTCTGTTTTGTAGAACTCGACCCAGGTGAACTCGTTGAGGTTCGGTGTGATGGAGACGTCTGCCGAGATGGCTTTGAAGTTGCCCAGCTCGTGCTGGAGGATCTGGATGGTATTCATGAAGACGTCCATCGTGTTGGGGAGGTAGCGGCTGTCACCGAGATAGTTGAGCGGATTCAAAGCATTGACCCGACGCCACAGCCTCGTGAGGGCGTTGGTGACGCCCTTTTGCGGAGCAGGCACGGCGTTCACCGCGATGCACAAGTCCGCACCCATCTCCCGCACCACTTCCACTGGCACAGGGTCCACCAGGCCGCCATCAACGAGAGTCCGGTCGCCGCGCCGCACCGGGACCCACAGCAATGGGACGGAGCAGCTTGCGCGGCATGCTTCGATGAGCGACCCGTCTCCGAGGGGCACGCGCTCTCCCGTCTCGATATCGGCGGCGACGACCTGGCAGGGCAACCGAAGCTGGTCGAAGCGACTCACGGGACCCAAGAACGGCGAGAAGATCGCGATGATGCGGTGACCCGACAAAAGGCCTGGCCCGAGAAGCGTGAAGTCGAGAGCCGAAAGGGTCGTGGGCTTGGTACCGATGCGTGCTGAAATCTCGAGCATCTCCTTGGGTGAGATCCCGCAGGCGTACCCGACCGCGATGATCGAGCCCATGCTGGTGCCCGCAATGAGATCCACCGGGATGTCGTTGTCTTCGAAGACGTTCAACAGGCCCACGTGGGCGACGCCGAAGGCAGCTCCGCCACCCACGGCGAGGCCTACGGTCATGCCCAAGATCTTGCGCGCGAGTCGGCGCAGCGGTGGAGAGGCTGGTGCGCGTGGGTTGGCGCGCAGATAGTCGACCTGAGCTGCGCCCTGTTCTGACGGCAACGCGGAATCCTCGGGAAGGACGAAGGGCTCGCAGTGATTGATCGGAATCGGTGAAGACGCAGGGTTGACGAGGTTCATGACCCGAAAGACGCGCGGGGAGCGCCGAGCGCTCGGGTCCTCGCCTGGGTCGGCATGGTCGACGATCTCGACCGACACGTCCGCGACTTCGCGCGCACACTCCTCCAGCGAGGTGGGCCGGTTGCCAAGGTCGATCACGACGAAAGGGAAGGCCCCGTCGAGCTTCGCGACGATGGTTTCGAAGCTATGCACGACGTCCCTGAGGCCCTCGCTGCCCACCCCGACGTCCAAGGTCGCGCTGTGTCCCCTCTCGACTTGGATCGCGCTCTTGATCTGGTCCGCGGGCACACGATCGGCGTCCGAGAGTGCCAGTAGCACCCGACCGTGCTGTGTTTGGGTCGACGCGGGCCGCGCCCGGAGGAGCAGCACCTCGACCTCGGCGTACTCGCGCAGCAGTGCGGCAAGCGCGCTGGCCACGAGCGACTTCCCTTTGAGGCCCGGAAGGGCCGACACGGTCACGACCGTTTGAGGGCGACGCCGTACCTCGCCCCGGTGCGCGGCGGCCAGCCTCCGGGTCAGCAAGGTGGAGAAGTAGCTGAGAACCTTCGCGTTGCTCGCAAAGAAGCGATTGAACGACTCGCGGTCGAGCTCGAGGAGCTCCACGAGCCGCGCCGCCTTCACCGTGGCGCTTCGTGTGCCCTCGGAGAGCAACGCCATCTCGCCGAGGACTTCGCCGGGCCCAAGGCGGTTGAGGAGTTGGGGGTCATCGTCTCCGGTCCACACTTCCAGCTCACCGCTCGCGACGACGCAAAACGTGTCGCCCTCTTCGCCCTCGCGGAAAATCGTCGTGCCCTTGGGGTAGCTCCGCTCGGAGAAGAGTTTGGCCACTTTGGACAACTCGCGGCGCGTGAAGCTGCTGAAGAGCGGCGTGTGCGCGAGCAGGTCGATCTTCGTCTCCAGGTCCATGGCGTCTCCCCTACCCTCTACCACTCTGGACTCGGCGCCGACCAGTGGCGCAACACATACATCGGGCGGACGTCGTAGTCTTTGGCGAGCTGAAGCTGACCCACGTACTCCGGGGTGACGTCGGCGAGCGGCTCCAATGCGAGCAGCGCCGCAGCCGATGCGGTCATGTACACCTCGCCGGGAGGCGTTCGGGGTTCCACTCGCGCCGTCCTCGTCACGTGCGTGCCGAAGAAGCTCGGTTGTTTCGTCACGAGGTCGACGGTGGGGAACACCGGCCCCGCGTGAATTCCGATGCGCAAGCCCATGTTCCCGGGAAGCCCGAGACTCGCGAAATCGAGGTCGGTCATGGTCTCTTGGAGCAACAACCCGCACCGGGCGGCGTCCTGCACCGAGCCAAAGACCAGGTAGAGCCCGTCGCCCCAGCTGTTGCGGGCGAGAATGGCCTCGCCGAAACCGTCGATGGTGGCCGACACCGCCTGCATCACCTTCTGAAAAAAGGTCACGACCTGATGCTCGTCGAGCTTGCTGAAGCCCTTGAAATCGGAAAAGGCCATGGCGCGCAGCTCACGGACGGGCCCAGCGTCGGTTTGCGCAGCGGAGGGCATCGCGCGGGGACGATCCCACCGGACGACCTCGGTTCGCCGACCCGTGTGCTGCCAACATTCGACGTCGGCAGCTGTCCCGGCCTCACCGCTGCTCGTTCGTCCGTCCCAGATGGCGAGCTGGACAGCCTTGCTCGTCAGTGTCTGAGCACGAATGACCGCCGCACCCATGGCGAGCCGTGAACCAAACGCGTACATGCTGGGATCGTCGGGTCGGGCCGCGCTTGGCTCACACCGCGCGGAGGTGGCCGCCTCGAGGCACGCATGGAAACGGGCGACCCAAGATTCACCCCCCGGACGCACCGACGAGGCGACGAACTCGTCCCGGGGACACGGCAGCACGACGTGCAATTCGCCCCCGCGGGCTTGGATCTCTTCGGCGACCACGATGTCACCTCCATAGGCGAGCGCCCCGTAGGCAATGTCGCCGCCGAGCCGGTCCAGCGTCGCTCGGATCACTGCGCGAAGGTCGTCCTCGCGCTGGCCGTCATCGGTGAAGCGATGGCCGGTGTAGTGAAGCACGGTGGGTACCGGAAGGAAGTTCAATAAATCGGGGTTCGTCCCGAGCTCGGCGCCGAGAAACGCAAGCTGACGACGGGTGGTGGCGCGAAGCGCGAGATTCCCCTCCGATCGTGCGGCGGCCTTTCGAAGTGCGCCCGCTGCTCCCTCCAAGTCGCCCAAGATCAGCGCGGCCTCCGCTCTGGTGGCCAGCCGCCAGTACTGCTCCTCGGGGTCGACATCGTTGGAGGCCGAGTGGTCGACGAGGTCGCGGGCATGCTGCGCCAGTGAAACCGCACGCGCCGCGTCTCCAGCGACGGCCGCCATCGTGGCGGCGTTGATGCAAGCAAAGTAGCCCCCGAATTGCCGGTAGGCCGACTCATAGAGCTCGGATGCCTTCGCCGCCGTCTCGCGTCGCGATGCTCCGGATTGAGTGAGTGCGGTGTCCTTGACCAATCGGCCCCGCAGGGCGGCCACGTCCTCAGCCAAATGGGCATCGTCGGCGGGGACGCCGCCCCGCGCATCGAGCTCGTCAAGCTCGGCACTTGCACGGTCGCGAGCTCCGGCCCGTGCAAGAGCCAGGGCTGCCAGATAGCGAAGCCCCGGCGCATCGGGGCGCTCGGCCAGCAACGCCGCAGCCTGATCGTAGGCGAGCAACACTTCGCCGCGCGCGATGAGATCCCGAACGCTGGTTTCTCCTGTGCTCATGGTGCACCGTCGTTCAAAGCTCGATGCCGCGTCACCGGGGATAGGTACCATCCGACGAGCGGATTTGCACGACGTCCCTTGCGACCCCAATCCCGGACCAAGTGCCGTGCGCTCACCGGGCAGGCGTGATGCCGTCGCAAGCTGTGCCTGGGTTCTACGAAGGGCGGCTCGGAGGGCAGCCATGTCAGACATCATTGCAATACAAATCATCCTTGCATCTCTGGCCCTTATGACCGTCGCGCTCACTTGGATGGTCAGGAGGATTCACCAGCGCTGTGATGACATCGCGACGGGCTTGGTGAACGGCACTTTGATGTCTACGAGGTACCGATGGCTTCTGCTCTTCCAGGACTACGTTGCGAATGCCTTTGGCGCCGCGGTATTGTTGTTCGTCTTCACCCTTGGCTTCCTCGCAACAGCAGAGATCGCGACCAATCCGATCGTCAGCAAAGTAGCCTACTTCTCTGCGGCTGGCGCGGGTTGGAGTTTCCTCGGCGTTCTGATTTTCGCCGCTTCCTGGGTCCTATATCTCGCGTCTATTCTGCGCCAAGCCGAAGCCGACTGACCACCCTTGCGTCTCCAATCCCTGACCAACTACGGTACGCGCAAGGAGGAGGTCCATATGTCGAGTTTTCAAGCGCTCACCCTCTGCCATGCGGTTTTCGTCGTCTCCTGGTTTCTCTTCTTTGGGCTGTTGTGGAAGGCGAAGGAGGCAGTGAGCGAGGTGGCCTGGGACGCCATCCCACATGCGCGCATCCCGCTCAGCGGGCACTACCGGGCTCGCATGGTTCGCCTCTATGCATTCTACGTGCCCTGCGTGGTGGGCTACATCGCGGTCGCCGCGGGAGCCGGAATCGTCGAGCTCGAGATCGCCAAGCTGGCGCCAGGTGAAGGCATTGCGATCCTCGCGAACCTTTTTGCTTTCCTCATGTTCTTGGCCGCCGCAAGCTCGATCCCAATGGGAATCGTGGCCTTCCTCAGTCTCGTGAGGACCATCAAAGAGAACGAAAGAATCGGATAGCAAACGTCATGTCGAACATCAACGCCGTCGGAGTGATCGGGGCGCTCGTGTCCTAGGCCCGGTCTTCTTCAGCCAATATCGCTCCGTCCTGCGCCAAGCCGAAGGAGACTGATCGCCATCAGTCCCTCGGCCCCTTGCGACCCGAATGCCTGACTTAGTACTGTGCGTGGCACTCAACCATTCAATGAAGGTGATGGAAGCTATGTCAAATCTGCACGCGATTGGGCTGATTGGGGCGCTGTTGCTCGGAGGGTCGTTTGTCCTGTCCAGCACAATGCTCAAAATAAGGAGCGTTAACGCAGGCATTCTCGGAGGCGTGATTGAAGGTGCTCCTATCCCGCATGAGTTCGGTCGACAGACGATCTGGCGCGTCCAGCTACCGGTAACAATCAGTGCGGGCGCAGTTGCACTACTTACCGCCAGTCTCTTACGGGCGGTCGCACGTACTGTCGAGGATGCCTCGATTGCGACACTGGCGCAGACCTGCGCGTTCTTCTTCTTCGGCCTGTCGGTCTTCCTCCTCGTCAGCGCACCGGTATCTTTTGCGGCGCTTCTCCGCATGCATCGAGAACTAGGATCCAACTGAGCAGCGCCGCGTGGGGCCATTGAACTTGAGCGACACCTCTTGCGGCCCCAGTCCCCAACCAAGTACCGTCCGCTCACCGGGCAGGGCTTGATGCCGTCGCGGGCTGTGTTCGGGGTCAAGGTACGGCGGGAGGAGACACATCATGTCGAGTGAACACGCAATCGTTGTAGTTCTGCTTCTCCTGCCGCTTCAGGTACTCACCTACAACGCGCTCGATCGCCGCGTTCACGCAATTGCCGAGGTGATTTCGAGCGGTATTTCAGGAGGCGCTTCAATCCCAGTCTGGCACAGGCGCGGCCTCCTTCAACTCGCCTGGCTTAGCTCCGTTGCGGCTCAGCTCTTCTTCCAAGGCATGGCGGCGATCGCTTGGTTGCTCGCCGGGCAAACCACGAGCGCAGACGAGTTCAGACTGCTCGCCTACCTGATGGCTTTCGTCTCTTTCCTTGGAGTGCTGGGTTGGATGGTAAGCATGCCTTACTGGTACTTGCGTCTTTCGGCAGTCCTCCGCCAAGCCGAAGCCGACTGACCGCCCTTGCGACTCCAATCCCCCAGCGAGTACCGTCCGCTCACCGGGCAGGGCTTGATGCCGTCGCGGGCTGTGTTCGGTTTCTTTCAGATGTGACTAGCAGTGCCGTCCATGATGGCGCGGGCGTGTTGGACGGCTTGGTCACGTGTCATGCGGCTGCCTTCCGCCCATGCATCCTTGAAGCTGTCCGGCGTGAGGTTCTTGCGAGCGGTGTCGAGAGCTTCATCGAAGAAGCTCCGCTCGACGAGCGTGGCGGATACGCCGATGTGTTGTCTGAGGGTCGTGGTCGCCCCGAGGAGGCGGACCGCTGCTGCGGGTTGGTTCGCCTTGGTGGCGAGCCGGGCGACGTGATCGAGCGTGCGGGCGACAAGGGCCTGGTTTCCAAGGGTATCGAACGCTCGGACCGCTTCGGAGAGGTGCGCGCTCGCCTCCTTGAGCCGGCCGGCGTGAAGGGCGAACAGGCCTAGCAGCTCGAGGACGTGCCCGAGGAGGTTGCGGTCGCCCAGCTGCCGGGCTCCAGCAATCGTCGGTTCGAACTTCGACATCAGATCCTCGGCCACCTCGGGGGTCAGCTCGTTGTTGCTCCACAGGTCGAAGTAGTCGCTGACGGTCTCTAAGTACGTTACGAAGCCAATGCCCATCAGGTCGCCGGCGTGCTGGAAGATGCGGAGACTTTGTTCTCCGTACACCCGAGCGGCATCGATGTTTAGACGAAAGGCCTCGTTGGTCATGAGGAAAAACAGCACCCAGCCCTCCATTCGCGGAGCGTCGATTGCTTCTGCGATGCGGCGTGCTTCGGTGAGCCGTTCTTCGGCTAGCTCATGATCGGACATGCTCCAGGAGAACCGGCCTGCCCCGAGGAGCAGCTTGGCCCGCACGTAAGGGGGCACCCTGTCGCCGACTGCAAGGAGGCGTTTGAACCATGCGCTTCCTTCGCCGAAATGCGAGTGGAGCCACCAGAAGTAGGAGATGTCGGCTGCGATGCGCACGGCCGGTTCCACGTCGCCGGAGGTCATCGATCGCTCGAGAATAGCCCGCAGGTTATCGTGATCGGCCTCTAGCGCCTCGAGGGCTGCCATTTGGCCCGCTCTCGCAAGGAGCCGTGCTTGTTCCTTCGCCCAGGACGTGAACCACTGGCGATGTCGGGCGAGGGTGGCCTCTGTTTCTCCAGCCGACTCGAGTCGTTCCCATGCATACTGACGGATCGTCTCGAGGAGCCCGAATCGTCGGGTTTCGGCCCGCGAGGTGATCGCCACCAGGGACTTATCGACCAGGTGAGTCAGGAGTTCGAGAGCCTCTTGGTCGCTCTTGTCTCCATCCGACCACAGCGCCTGCACCGCCTCCAGCGTGAATCCGCCGCGAAACACCGAGAGGCAGCGGAACATGCGTTGCTCCTCGGGGGTGAGTAACTCGTAGCTCCAGTCGATCGCACCACGAAGCGTCTGCTGGCGAGGGAGCGCGGTGCGGGTGCCCTTCACGAGGAGAGCGAATCGATCGTCGAGCCGTTCGGCGATCTGGTGCGGAGAGAGAGCGCTCACCCTGGCAGCGGCCAGTTCAATCGCGAGGGGCATGCCGTCGAGCCGGCGACAGATCTCGGCGCAGGCGGCCGCATTGTCCTTGTTCAAGGAGAACTCACGATCGGTAAGCCGCGCTCGATCGACAAATAAGTCGATCGACTCGACAGCACCCAACCGATCAGGCTCGGGATCGATGTCAAGGGAGGGAACCGACATCGGCTGCAGAGTCCACACGGTCTCCCCGGACACACCCAAGGGTTCCCGACTGGTCGTGAGCAACCGAACTCCGGGGCAGGAACGGAGTAGCTCCTCAGCCAGCACCGCCACGCCCTTGATGAGATGCTCGCAATTGTCCAACACGAGGAGCACCACTTTGGTAGAGGCGACCTCCAGCAACGTCTCGGCGATGGGACGGCCCGCTTGTTCTTGCACTCCCATGGCGACGGCCGCCCGCTTCGCGATCAGCTCCGGATCGCTCAGTGCGCCGAGCTCAACTAGCCAGACGCCGTCCCGATAGTGGTCGATGGCCCTGGCCGCCACTTGTAGCGCGAGCCGGGTCTTGCCGACCCCTCCGACACCGGTCAGCGTCAGGAGGCGCGCTTCGTTCAGCAGCTGGACGAGCTCGCGGACCTCTGCGTCCCGGCCCACGAACGAGGTGAGATCCATCGGCAGATTGTGGGGAACCACGTCGAGGGTCGGGACTGGAGGCAACTCGTCGGCCGCGGCGTGTGATTCACCCGAGAGCCGCCTCGTTTCGTCGCCCAGAGTCGCGTCGATCGAACGCACGACCGCTTGCCAGCGCGGGTCCTTCGTCGATCCATGCCAGCCCGAAATGTCGGTGGTCTGGAGGCGCGCGAAACCAAAGGGTGGGTTCGTCGCGTCGATGGTCAAGGGAACGAGGATGCGCTTGTTTTTTGCGTATTCGGCCTCTTCCTTCACGTAGTCGGAGTCCACCGAGTGTTTGGACCAGAGCACAATGACCGCGTCGCTATCCTCGAGCTCACGGTAGATGTACGTGTCGAACGTCATTCCAGTCGGGATTTTGGCGTCCCAGAACAGGTCGTAACCGCGCCCGCTCAGCACCTCGGCCACTTGCTTCGCAACCGACTTGTCCTCGTGGCTGTAGGAGATGAAAAGCTTTCTCGACATCGTGTTCGACGCTGCCCCAGCTGGTCGTGAGCCTGCAGTCGATCTGGGCCGCTTGGGACATAGCGTGCTCAACGGGCTCTTGGCAATGACCTTCGCTGGGCCAGAGGGCTCGGTCAAATCTCGACATCTCTTGCGACCAGGTCCGACAACCAAGTACCGTCCGCACACCGGGCAGGGCTTGATGCCGTCGCCAGCGTGTCTCAGGTTCCAATGGACGACGGATTGGAGGACACGGAGGACATGTCGAATCTCATCGAAATCGCACTGGTAGTCGCGCTCGCTGCTTTTCATATGCTTGTCTATCTCCGCATGGAGAGAGCGCTTAGCGAACAATTCGACTGGATTTACAACGGTGTGATGCCAGGGGGTCGAATATCGACCACGGCTCGCTGGTTGCTACTCCGCACCTATTGGACCGCCAACACTGTCGGGGTAGTCTTCTTCGAAGTCATGATGGCGATCGGGTGGTTGTTGATTGCCGCGAACATGAGCGCCGAGGAAGTGAAGCTGTTTCCTTATATGGCTGCTTTCTTCGCGTTCGTCACGGGGTTAGGCCGGCTCATCATTGGACCTTTCTGGTACTCCAATCTTGCATCGGTCTTGCGCCAGGCCGAGGAGCATTGATCAGGTTTCCGCGGCCCGGTTTGCAACGTCGATGCACGCGTCTGTGAACACCTGTCCGAACAGTATCGTTCCGCACGCCACGTGACCGTCGGCGATGGGGTGCACCGTGGCGCCCCGAATCGCGCGCGCGAGGCGCAGTTGCCATAGGGGCTCCGCGGCGTTGTCGCGGGTCGTGAGCACGACGGCGGTCGGAACGTCGATGTCGCCGATCCAACTCCCCGCGTCGTAGACGCTGAGCTCTCTGCTGGCCTCGATCACCGAACGCGGGTGGTGGCGCCTCATCTCGTCGGCACCCCAACGTCCGAGTGAGCCGGAGGTCGGGACGAGGGTGGGAATGAAGCCGCGCGCGACTCGCCAGGGAACGCGGGCCGCGATCTCGGCGGCGCGCGTCGTTTGAGCGCCCCAGGCCGCCCAGGAAGACAGGAAGACACGCGCCTGCGCGCCGTGAACGAACCGATAGGAAGTTGCCGCGAAGACGAGCCCACTCACCAGATCGCGATGTCGCTGCCATGTGAGTTGCGCGATTGGGCCGCCCATCGAGTATCCGCCGAGGATCGCGTTCGAGATGCCGAGCTTGGATGCGACGGCCGCCACGTCGTCCGCGTTGTCGGCGAGCCGGAATCGTTTCCTGGGTCGAACACCCCGCCCGTGCCCACGAAGATCCAGCGCGAGCACGCGAAACCTTTGGCCGAGCCGGTCCATGGTGGTGAGCCAGTTCGTACCCGCGGTGCCGAGAATGCCGTGCAGCAGGATCACCGTCGGTGCGCTCGGTGGCCCGGGGAGCTCGCGCACGAACGTCGTTCCACGGCCGGGGAGCTCGACGAAGCGTCCCGGCGGCACCTCTTCGGGCTCATGCAACGGCTGGGACACCCTCTTGTTCGAGGCGTCGTTTCGTTTCTTCATAGCCGTACTCGATGATCTTGTGGATGTGGCGGTAGTCGGTGACGCCGAAGCGGTCGACCGGAGGCTCGATATAGAGATCGGAGATCGCCCTGTGCGCCTCTCGCTGCGACTGCTGGGCGACGGAGAGGGCCCGATAGATGAGCGACAGAATGCCGGGAAATCCGCCGCCGATGACCGGCACGCGGTGCAACAGAAAATCGACGCCGGCTGGCGCTTCGGTGATCTGTTCATCGATCGTCTGACGTCGGAAGGGCGAGGGATCGATCGCGATGATGGTGCCCGTCCCAGCCTCGCGCAGGAGTCGGATCGGGACGCTCTCGAGCAGGCCGCCATCGACGAAGAGCCGCCCGCCGTCGACAACCGGTGGGTGGATACCTGGAATCGAAGCCGACGCCTGGACCCAGCGGCAGAGCGGCCCACGGTTTTTAGAAACGAGCTGACACCACGAAAGGTCGACCGTCGCACATTTAAACCCGAGCCACAGGTCCTCGATCTCAATGTCGCCGAACATGCGCGTCATGCTGCTGCGTAGCTTGCGATCTCCGAGCAGCGACACGAACGGAAGCGAAAGGTCGCGGCTCAAGCGGGGCCACGCCTTTTGGTTTTCTTCGGCCATGCGATCGGGGTCCCAGCCGAGCGCGAGCTGGGCGCCCACGACGGCCCCGATGTTCGTTCCCGCGACGACGTCGATTGGGAAGTCGGCCTCCTGCAGGGCTCGGATCGCGCCGATGTGGACGAAGGCCCGCGCGCCGCCTCCGCCAAGTGCGAGCCCAGCCGCTTTGCCGGTCGCGATGCGGGCGAGCCGCTCGAGGTCGCGTCGATCCCCCGACCTCAAGTGATGGTGTCGCGCCGGCTGAATCGCGTCGAGCCAGGCTGCCGTGCCCCGCGGCAACTTGCAATCCGCGGAGTGGAGGAGCGCCAGGTCGAACCGGGCGGGGACCCCTTGGTCGCGGAGCCGTGCGAATTGA
>Ga0316196_10001259_pt1 | contig 10994 bp, 9 predicted proteins | sample Eddsed2cm_MG_FD_204938 | JGI IMG/M metagenome (GOLD analysis project Ga0316196, IMG submission 204938) | Coastal sediment microbial communities from Maine, United States - Eddy sediment 2 cm | ecosystem: Environmental > Aquatic > Marine > Coastal > Sediment | place: USA: Maine | collected... | reverse complement strand
GATCATGCCTTAAGAAAGGATGAAGACATTCGAACCACCGCCGAATATATTGTATATAATCCGGTTCGCAAACATATTGTAAAGCATTGGAGAGAATACCCTTATTCCTGGCACAAATGGATGTAGGGCCGGGCCTCTGTGCCGATTCGAAATGGCGGCCACAGAGGGCCGCCCTACGTTTCGAAGGAAGAGATTTTCTGCCTTGTGTAGGGCTTGCCTCCGTGCCAGCCAGAAATAGGCATAAATAAAAAAGGTGTAAGCGAAATGGGTTGCTTACACCTTTTTTTACTGGTAAACGGGAAACGGGCTCAACCGGCCAACCCGATTAGAAATTTTCAAAAGGTTCCCTTTTGATAAATTTCCCCCTGCCGATCTCACCGACAAACTCCATCTGATCGCCGTTCCACTGGGATACTTTTTTGCCGCGCGAATAAACCGCGCTGGGCATGCCGGTAACCTCAAAGCCCTCATAGGGGGTATAGTCAACATTCATATGCAATTTGCTCTGGGTGACGGTAAATTTCTGGTCCGGATTAAAGACCACAACATCGGCATCCTTGCCCACGACGATTTCACCTTTGTCCTTGAGACCGAACATGCGGGCCGTGCCGGATGAAAGCACATCCACCATCTTCTCAAGCGAGATCCGCCCTTTGGCCACTCCTTCCGAATGCAGCATGATCAACAGCGTTTCGATTCCCGGAGCGCCATTGGGGATTTTTTTGTAATCGTCTTTCCCGTTCATATCTTTTTTGCCGTTAAAGTCAAAGGGACAATGGTCGGTGGCAACGACCTGCAGATCGCCGCCGCGCAAGCCTTCCCACAGGGCCGCGTTGCTTTCCTTGGTTCTCAGTGGTGGGGACATCACATACTTGGCGCCGTTCCAGTCCGGTTCCTTGTAACGCTCATCATCCAGCAAGAGATACTGCGGGCAGGTCTCAGCATAGATATGAACACCCCGGTCGCGGGCCTGTTTAACAATCCAGAGACCTTCTTTTGATGACAGATGCACGATGTAAATTCGAGACCCGCTCATCTCCACCATTTTAGTCGCCCGGTAAATGGCCTCTTCCTCGGCCAGATTCGGCCGGCTGACCGCATGGTAATAGGGATCCAGTTTGCCTTCTTTTTCAAGCACCGCATTCATGTGATCAATAACGTGAACGTTTTCCGCATGCACCTGGACCAGACCGCCGTACTGTTTGGTCTTTTCCAAAAGCTTGATCATGGTGGCATCATCGACCCGGAAGTCATAGACCATAAAGATCTTAAAGCTGGGGGTGCCGTAATCCTGGCAGGCGTTTTTGACTTCCTCGATGACTTCCGGCCGGGGATCCATGACGGCCGGATGCAAAGAATAATCCACCGCAACTTTTCCTTCGGCCAGCGCTTTTTTGCGTTCCAGGGCTTCGAGCAGGGTTTCGCCCTTTTGCTGCAGGTCAAAATCCACCACACAGGTCACACCGCCGCAGGCCGCTGCAATGGTGCCGGTTTCATAGTCATCCTGGGCATAGGTTCCCATAAATGGCATGCAAAGGTGAGTATGCGGGTCAATGGCGCCGGGAAGAATATAGTGTCCCTTGGCATCAACCACCTCATCTGCCGGGTTGTCCAAGTCAGTTCCGATCACTTTTATTTTGTCGCCATCTGCAAACACATCAGCCACATAACGACCGGTGGCATTAACGATTGTACCTCCTTTAAATAACACACTCATCGGGGCCCTCCTTTGTAAATGGCTCTAGTTTAATGTCTTTCTCCATATTTTTATCCATAACCGCCGTTTCCTGACGGTTCCAATCCTTGGGCATCTCCTTGTAGGAAATCAGATCCGGAACCGGGCAGACAAATTTGCACAGCATACAGCTTAAGCATTTGTCTTCGATCAATTTCGGCTGCCGGCTGGCCGCATCCCATTCAATGGCCTGGCCGGCGGCATCCTGACAAACGATATAGCACTGGCCGCAGCCGATACACTTATCCAGATCATACTGTGTAATTCCCTGACGCTCCAAATCAAAAGCTTCGGTTTCATGGAGGTTCGGCAAGGCTTTGCCCACCAGATCCGATATCTGTTTTACGCCCCGTTCGGTCATAAAATCCGAAAGACCTTCGATCATGTCTTCAACGATACGATAACCGTAATGCATAATGCCGGTGGTCACCTGAATCGTTGAGGCGCCCAGCAGGATGTATTCCAGGACATCGATCCAGGTCTCGATGCCGCCGATGCCCGAAAGCGGCAGATTCAACTCATCATTCTGGGCCATGGAGGCGATGAAGTTCAATCCGATGGGCCGCACGGCCGGTCCCGAGGTGCCGCTGATGGCACCTTTGCCGAAAACGTTGGGCGTGGGAACAAAATCATCCAGACCGACTGAAGAAATGCCCCGCACCGTATTGATGGCGGAGATGGCGTCCGCGCCACCATTTTTGGCATACATGGCCGGTTCATTCATGTCCGTAATATTGGGTGTCATTTTAGCCATCACCGGAATAGATACCACATCTTTGACCGCTGCGGTAAAGCCTTCGAGCAGCTTAAAGGCCTGGCCGACCTTATGACCGGCCCCCTCGATGCACATGTGGGGGCAGGAAAAATTGAGCTCCAGTATATCGGCCCCGTTGTCTTCGGCGGCCTTGGCCAGATACGCCCATTCATCCGTGAAAAAACCCATGATGCTGGCGATGATGGGATGATCGGGGTAATTCTTCTTTAAATACAAGAACTCCGCAAGGTTATCCTTCAAAGGACGATCGGATATCATTTCAACATTTTGTACCGCCATTGCCTTTTTGCTGCCGTAGTGAACGCAGTGCATGCGGGGCGAGGGATGGACAATCGGCAGCCGGTCCGAATTCAGGGTTTTAAATACCACCCCGCTCCAGCCGGCATCAAATGATCGCGCCACCATCTCGGCGCTGTTGGAAACCGGTGATGATGAGAGCAGAAACGGATTTTTGAATTTAACACCGCAAAAATCTATGGATAAATCAACGTTGTTTCCCACAATATTTCCTCCTAAGCCGGGTAAACCGGAATTTCGAAGCACGAAACCCGAAATACGAAACAAATCCTAAATACGAATTTTCTAATGACCAAAACAAATTCAAAATTTAACAAATATGCAACTTAAAACTTGTTTGGGTCATTTGAATTTTTTCTTTTCGAGATTGTTTCGAATTTCGATATTCGAGATTCGGATTTATTGCCTGCTAAAAATACTGGTTTATTACAAAAACTATTTAACCAGCTATTTGCCGAGGTACGCCTTGATGGCCCGTGCGGCCACTTTACCATCCTGAACCGCCTGAACCACCAGTGCGGGCCCGCGAACGATATCTCCACCGGCAAAAATGCCGTCAACCGAGGTTTTCCCCGTCTCCGGATCGGCCTTGATGAGCTTTTTACCATCAACATCGACATTGGGGTACCAGTCGGGGGATTTTTTTGGAGCAATGTTTCCAATAGCTTCAATCACAATATCGGCATCCATTATCCATTCCGAACCCGGTATTTCTAAAGGCCTTCTTCTGCCGGATGCATCCGGTTCTCCCAATCGGGTTCGGACCAGTTTCAGTCCCTTGAGCCGATTCTTTTGATCGGTCACATAATCCGTCGGCTGGTTCAGCAGCAGAAAATGAACCCCGGCTTCCTGGGCTTCGATTCTCTCATCGGGCTCTGCCGGCATCTGGGAATAAGACCGCCGGTAGACCAGATAGACATCTTTGGCTCCAAGTCTGACGGCAGATTCGATGCAATCCATGGCCACCGATCCGCCGCCGATAACCGCAACGGTTTTGTCCTTGAATTTCTTTCCCATTTGCTTAAAGCGTTCGTCGCTTAGCGCTTCCAAATAGTCTACCGATGAAAATAGTCCCTCGATATTTTGTCCTTCAGGTTTGAGCGTGGCAGCATCCCACAGCCCCGGCGCCAGAAAAACGGCATCAAAGCCATCTTTCAAGAGCTTTTCCGCTGCGTTCTTCCCTTCGATCGGTGTATTGCACTGAAATTTAACGCCCAACGCTTTAATGTCTTCCATTTCGTGTTCGAGAAAATCCAGATCGAATCGGTAAAACACCACCCCGTAACGCAAAACCCCGCCGGGCTCGGGTCTGGCCTCAAAAATCGTCACCTGATAGCCATCTTTGGCCAATTCAGCCGCACAGCTCAGGCCGCCCGGACCGGAGCCCACCACCGCTATCTTTTCGGATCGGGGTTCAGGTTTTTCAAATATTTTGAAGCCTCTTTGCCAGGAATGTTCCACCAAAAAGCGCTGGATTTTACCGATCTGAATGGGCCGGTCAGCGCCTTCGGGTCGATTCAGAGATTTAAACATGGCGCTGCATTTTTCTTCGCAAAGTCGCGACGTCGGGCAAAGTACACCGCAGGCGCCTCCCATTATATTATTTTCTTTAATCGTTCGTATGGCACCGGTGATATTTTTAAAACGAAGTTTGCGGATAAATTCACCCGGCTGGGTATCGGCCGGACAACCCTCGGAGCAGGGGGCGTCATGGCAAAGCAGACAGCGGTCCGCTTCGGCAATGGCCTGGGCCAGATTAAGCCCTTTGCTCATTTCCTTAAATTTATCTAAATTACTCACAATTCTTCCTCCTTGCGGGTGATATTGAGTTTTGCAGAATGACGGTTTGCCTGTTGAGATAATCGGCCTTTGGAATCGCAGGAATTATTCATTGGGCGAATGTAATTAAATGATTTGTTTAACAAAACTGGGATTTTAAGCTTTTCATAAAAAATTGTCAATTGATAATCTCTTTAATTTCTAAATATAAATTTATTAAATATTTTTAATTTGAAAAAAGCTTGACGGCAATTTCTGATACAACTATAAAATAGCTAATTTGTATCTATTGCAAAATCCGCTGGACCCTTCAATAGTGGGTTCGAAGGTTCAGGGGTTCGCTTTAGACCAACCCCGAACGGTGAACGCAGAACCTCTGAACCGTAATTTGCATAGCAAACGAGCAACAAAGGAGGAGTGAATGTCGCGTGTTGTAAAATGTGCCCACATCCAGGCATCCAATGCCAAACATGACGGAACACCGGTTGAAATTAAGGAAGCCATGATCCAAAAGCATATTCCGTTGATTGAAGAAGCCGGTAAAAAAGGTGTGAATATTCTCTGTTTGCAGGAAATTTTCTACGGCCCCTATTTTTGTGCCGAACAAGATATCAAGTGGTATCAAACCGCCGAGCCGGTCCCCGGACCAACCACCGAACGTCTGGCCGAATATGCCAAAAAATACCAGATGGTCATGATTATTCCGGTCTATGAAATGGAGATAGACGGCGTTTATTATAATACGGCTGCTGTCGTTGATGCAGACGGTACCTACCTGGGTAAGTTTCGAAAAATTCACATCCCCCACACCTGGCCGGGATTTTGGGAAAAGTTTTATTTTAAACCGGGCAATTTGGGGTTTCCGGTATTTGAAACCGCCTATGCCAAGATCGGCATCTATATTTGCTACGACCGCCATTTCCCGGAGTGTGCCCGGCTGCTGGCACTCAAGGGGGCTGAGATTCTGTTTAATCCTTCAGCGACCACATCGGGCAAATCCCAGTATTTGTGGGAACTGGAACAACCGGCCCAGGCGGTGGCCAACGGCGTGTTTATCGGCGCCAATAACCGTATCGGCCTTGAAAAACCGTGGGAATTCGGCAAGTTTTACGGATCCAGCTATTTCGTGGATCCCCGCGGCGAGTTACTGGTGAAAGGCAGCGAAGATAAAGATGAAGTGGTTATGGCAGATCTTGATCTCGAACTCATCCGCGAAGTCAGGGACGGTTGGCAGTTTTTCCGAGACCTGCGACCCGATCAATATACGGATCTGACGCGAACCGTCGGCTCATAAAATAGCAAGGCAAGACTCATTATTAGGCTAATCGAATTTGAAAATGCTGCGTTTAACGCTTCAAATTCGTCAGAAGGAGGGAGGTATTCGTAATTTTTAATAATCCCCGCAAAGGGGGCAAACGGATAAGGAGGTCAACAGATAATGAGCGAAGAAAACGCACAGGAAAAGCAACACTGGATTGTTTATCCGCTTGGCAGTAAACCCAAGTGGCCGCTGGCGGTATTGCTGGGCATTCAGCAATACCTGACCATGTTTGGTGCCACGGTCCTCATCCCCTTCATTGTCGGCGGGGCCATGAAACTGCCCCCGGAAGAGCTGGCATTGATGATTTCAACCATCTTTTTTACGTCCGGTCTGTGCACCCTGATCCAGCAATCAGCTCTGGGCAATAAATTACCGGTTATTCAGGGTGGTACCTTTTCGTTTCTGGGGCCCACATTTGCCATCATCGGCATGGTGGCCGCCAAGAAACTGACCGGGGCGGAACCCATGTGGCAAATTCAGATCCAGCATGTGGCCGGTGCAATTATGATCGCCTCGGTGTTTGAAATTGTCCTGGGATATACCGGCGTCATGGGCTATGTGCGCAAAATTATCAGCCCCATTGTAATCGGCCCCGTAATCGCCATGATCGGTCTGGCACTCTACGGCATTGGTGCGCCCTGGATGGCCAGCAATTGGATCATATCACTGATAACGCTGGGTGCCCTGATTCTTTACTCCCAGGTATTTTCGCAAAAATCGAAAGTTTTTATGCTCTTTCCGGTTTTGCTTGCCATCGCAACCGGCTGGCTTGTATCGCTGATCGGCACGGTAACCGGAATGATATCTCCCGACAGCCCGGCCTATCTGAGAACCGATCTGATCGCGGCCACGCCCTGGTTCAGCCTGAAACCGTTGATGCCGTTTAAGTGGGGTTTTCCGGATTTCGGCAGTGCAACCCTGTGGGCCGGTGCGTTCGGTATGCTGGCCGGTTATCTGGCCTCCATGATCGAGTCCATCGGAGATTACTATGCCTGTGCCCGCATATCCGAGGCACCGGTGCCGACCGGTCGCATGATCTCCCGCGGCCTGGGGGCTGAAGGACTGGGTTGTCTGGTGGCCGGTATCCTGCAAACCTGCAACGGGACCACCACCTATTCCGAAAATATCGGCTCTATCGGGTTGACGCGGGTCGCCAGCCGACGGGTGGTGCGCTGCGGTGCAGCGGTTATGCTGATTATTCCCATTGTGGCCAAGTTCGGTGCTGTTCTGGCTACTTTGCCCAAACCGGTGACGGGCGCCATGTTCGTGGGACTGTTCGGAATGATTGCCTCCGTTGGTTTATCCAACCTGCAGATTGTCAACCTGAACAACTCCCGCAACCTGTTTATTATTGGACTTTCTTTCTTTGCGGGACTTTCTGTGCCCTATCATTTCAGCCCGATGCTTTCGGCAAACGCGGTGCCGATTGACTGGAGCGCAGCCGGTGGCTTTATTAAGGTGCTCGGCGATATCCTGCAGGCCATCTTAACGACCGGAATGGCGGTGACCGCCATCCTTGGTATAATCCTGGACAACCTCCTGCCCGGCGCCACCCGGGCGGAACGCGGCCTGGAGGTCTGGGAAAAGGAAGCTTCCGAAGAAGCATGGGCGGAAGCTGAAGCCCAATGGGCCGCGATGAAAGAAGGTGAAGCGCGACCCGTTTAACATGAGCGTTTCAAATTTTAAATAAGGTAAGAATTATTTTTAACTTAAGGAATTCTATCATTTTTAAATTTAAAATTTGAAACCCTTCGGGATTGCCGATCTTACCGCATCTACGGCAACCTCGACAATCGCTCAAATTAAACACTGATCCAAGGTTGCGGTTTGTTTTATAATAAGGTGGGGAAAAGCACATCGCGGCTTTTCCCCACTTTTACATTTCTCAAAGGACAGCCAAACGTTGCCGAAACCACTGCTTTACATCATTTACGTTCTGATGATCATCGTCGGGCTGGTGGCCATGTATTCGTTGCTGAATGCGGGCAACCCGGACAGCCTGCTGCGGCCGATTTTGCCGGACCCCAAATATGATCTGTATGTGGCCATGATCTCCTCGGTCGTGGTTTTTATTCTGGGGTTTTTTGTGTTTTTTTCGCGGGATCAGGAAAGCTTTCGGCAGCTGGTGGAACTGAATGCTGAAAAAATAAGGGAGCTGCGCGAGGCCGGTAAAAAGGATGAAGAGATTGCCGATTCCATCCTGGCGGCCATGGGCAGCTACAGCGGATACAAGCATAACATGGCGCGCAAGAAGTTGCTGATTTATCTTTCAGAATTCAAATGAACATGTGTTAAAGAGATATTTTCACCACAGAGCTCACAGAGCACACAGAGAATTTTTTTATATTATGTTTTTCGAAAATTATTTAATGATTTTAACTCTGTGTTCTCTGCGCTCTCTGTGGTAAATTAATAAATCTTCTTGCGACATTGCGTGAAGTTAAATCTCATTGGTTTCATAGAATCAGCTATGCATTTTTTAGGTGAACAGCAGTGGATTCTTATTGCGGTCGTCTTTTTCGGGATCATCGGCTATATTGCCTGGATGCGCTGGCGCGACCGTAAGTGGATCGACCAGCGTTTCGGCAGCCGGCCGATTCTGGCCATGAGCTTCGGGGTGAACTTTTTCGGAAAGGCTTCGGAGCCGGGCAAACCCAGCCGCAGCAGCGGCTTCTTGCTGTTGCTCAACGATGCACTGTTTTACCGCAGCCGGGTTAAAAAAATTGAACTGGAGATTCGGGGGACCCGCATCGCACGCGTCTATCACGACCGATCCCACAAAGGTGTCGACCTGCATCAATCGCTGGTCAAAATAGATTTTTTAAACGACCACAACCAGAAAGACACCGCCGCCTTCAAAGTCCCCTACCCGCCTCAATGGATGCAAGCCATCGAAAACGCATTTCTCAAAAAGAAATAAAGGTTCAAAGGTTCTGCGTTCAGGGTTTGGGGCTTCGCGCTCCGCGCTACGACCCCACAAGCAGGGTTCAGGGTTAATTATTCTTAAAACCGTCCTCGTACTCGTCGTCGTTCTCGTCTTCGGCAAACAGGTGGATAGGATTAGCGCGAAAGTTGCAGGTGGGGTTTGGTGTCAGAGATCAAGGATTTTACGAATGTTTCCCAGCCTGTTGCGTGCGATGTGGATGCGGCGGTTGACCGGTGGGTCCAATCGGAGGTCATAGTCTTTTGATTTTCTTTGAGTCAGAGAGCGCACACGATTTAAATTGATGATGTACTCTCGATGGCAGCGCACGAAGGCCGGTGTGGGAAGCCTTTTGGCAAGCTCACCCAGCCGCTGAACGGAATGGTACGGTTTTTTTCGCCTTGTTCGAATCAGCGTATCATGACCTTTAGCTTCGAGATAGAAAATGCCCTCGATTTCGATCAGTTCAATCGAACCTTTTTTTCCTTTTACCGGCAGCCTTCTCACGACACCATCTACCATTCCGATATAACCTCCATTTTATTAAAAAAATCTACAGAAATTTTTTATCTGGTCAAAGCACCATATGCTTTACCATTGTGTTATTTGGATTTGTTTGCCACGGCGTAGCTCGCCAGAGCGAAGACGGGTCCTTTTCCGTCATGAGCTGCCCCCCTGAGGTCATGAATGGTCCTTTTGCGTCATGACATGTCCGGTCTCCGGTAAGGGCCGTCAACGTTCTATTTTCACAGCATTTTTTTTGACAGCCTTTTAACCAGAGCGGCTAAATTAACAAAAGTGACCTTGATATTGGCATAAGATTTTGTGTACTGGCGGTCTATGTCATTTGAAACAACAAAATTTTCGCCCTCGGGATATTGTTTCCGAAACGCCTTGATTCCTGCCGGATCGAAATCTGAGGCCGACCATTTGCATTCGATTGTGACAGGCGGTTGGTTCCTTCGGGCAATGATAAAATCAACTTCATGCCCACGTTTATCCCTCCAGTAATTGATTCTGCGCATCTGGAAATTCGCATGTATCTCATTAAGAACGTAGTGTTCCCAGAGCAAACCTAAATCCTCATTTCTCAGTGAATACCACCCACGGTAGTAACACACGAAACCGGTGTCAAAACCGTACACTTTAGGAGCCGAAACGATTTCCGTGGGGCGATGGGTGCTGAACGGCCTTATGATGCTGATAACGAAGGTTGCCTCCAGGACCGCAAGATAATTGCTGATTGTAGTCCGGCTGACCTCACAGGGCGTTGCGAAACGTGTCGCCTCGAACATTCCGCCACTCTGAGCCATCAACAACTCGATGAATTTCTGAAATGAATGCCGGCGTTCAAGTCGAAATAATTCCTGAATGTCTTTTGCCCAGAACGCATCCATCCATTCCTGAAAGTCGCGCTCCGGAAGATCTTTTTCCAGAAAAAAGGCGGGCATCCCTCCACGCAACATCCGATATGACAGGTCTTCATTATTAAAATCCCTTAGATCGATGCTCATCATCGGTGTCAGCCACAGATCCGTTTTTCGCCCGGTCAGCGTATCCCGGAAACGGGCTGAAGCTCCCAGCGTTGATGACCCGGTTGCAATCACCCTGATGGATGTATAGTGGTCAGCGGCAATTTTTAAAATCTCTGAAGGATTGTCAAGCCGATGGATTTCATCCAGAACAATACGCTCTCTTTTGAGGCCCTCCAGGAAGGATTCGGGATCCGCCATCATTCGCCGGACTCTGGGCAGCTCGCAATCAAAATACTGCACCCCGGGAATCATCCGACACAGGCAGGTTTTGCCGACTCGGCGCACTCCTGAAATCCATAGTACCGGGCGCCGCCAGATTTTTTCGATTTTTTTCAGCCAAAATGTTCTTTTATTCATCGCAAATAGTTTTGCATATAGTGCTACTATATGCAAGTATTAATTCATCTGGAAACCAATTAACTTGAATCAAAATCAAACTTTTTGAAACCGAAAAAACAAGAAAAATGGTGCAAGCGGGCCAGCGGATAGGACGTCTCCCTACTTTAGGCCTTTGAATTTACCAATAGCCCTGTCCCGGTTGACATCTGATTTTTCATTTTTAAGTTTATTTTAAAGATTACTTAGAAAAAGGAGAATATCATGGATGTCAAAGACTACTGTGAAACGAT
>Ga0316196_10001256_pt1 | contig 11004 bp, 9 predicted proteins | sample Eddsed2cm_MG_FD_204938 | JGI IMG/M metagenome (GOLD analysis project Ga0316196, IMG submission 204938) | Coastal sediment microbial communities from Maine, United States - Eddy sediment 2 cm | ecosystem: Environmental > Aquatic > Marine > Coastal > Sediment | place: USA: Maine | collected... | reverse complement strand
GCTGAAAGCTGGGAACTCAAAGATGACCTGACCTGGGTCTTTAAACTGAGAAAAGGCGTGAAGTTCCACAACGGCGACGAATTGCAAGCCTCGGATGTGCTGTTCTCAATCGAGCGATGTAAAAATCAACTCATGTCGAACCTGGTTCGCTATATTTCCGAAGCTAAGGCCTTGGACGATTACACCGTGGAGATAAAAACGCCCAAGCCCTATGCCGTTTTGCATATGGATCTTTCCGAATTCCATATTCTCAACGAAAAATATGTCAAAAACGTCGGCGATGAGCAATTGAACCTCAAGCCCATGGGCACCGGACCCTATAAACTGGTGGAATGGGTCAAAGAAGATCATATGACGTTAGCAGCTTTCGAAGATTATTACCTTGGTTCGCCCAAAATCAAAAAGGTCACATTCAGGCCAATTACCAACCCGGCCACTAGAACCGCAGCCCTCCTGACCGGTGAAGTCGACGTGATTCAGGACCTGGCTGTGCGCGATGCGGACCGCCTAAAAGCCAATGACAAATTTAACCTGATCACGAGACCCAGCCTGCTGAATCTCGTGCTGGCCCTGGACTACCGGGACAAATCCCCAACCATCGACTTGCCCGTCAATCCGATGAAGGACATCCGGGTCCGCGAAGCGATCGCCCGGGCCATCGACGTGGACACCATCGTTAAAGTCATCATGAATGGCCTGGCCACCCCTTCCGATCAGTATGTGCCATCATCCCATATCGGGTACGTGGACGGTCTCAATTTTCGCCAGGAGTATCCATACGACTTGGAGAAGGCCAAAGCGTTGATGAAAGAGGCCGGCTATGAAAAAGGATTCACCATGGCGTTGGACGCTACCAACAACCGATATGTCAACGACCAGGATGTCGCTCAAGCCTTGGCCGGTATGTTGGCCAAAATCGGTATCTCCGTGAAGCTGAATCTCATGCCAAAATCCAATTTTTTCGGTTATATTCGCGTTCCCTCCGATAAATCAAGTTTTATTATGAGCGGTTGGGATACGCCCTCAGGCGACGCGGGTGGGATGTATAACTCCATGATGTATAGCCGCAACAAGAAAAAAGGATACGGCCAGGCCAACCGCGGCGCGTATACCAGCGAAGAATTCGATGCCTGGATCGATAAGGCCGACGCGACACCCCGCGTTGAAGAACGCGACAAATTTCTCCAGGAAGCTACCAAAATCGCGGTCAAAGACATTGTGCTCATCCCGGTTCATTACGAACAGGATCTTTACGCTGCCAAAAAAAATGTGGACTTGAAACCTCGGGTTGACAAGTTCATCTGGACCTATGAACTCGATATAAAATAGGTGGCTTCGGGGAGGTGCAAGGCCTCCCCGTTTTCCGATATTGGCTACCAAAAAACAGGGCTTGAAACAGAAAAACAATGATTAGCTACTTGGTAAAGCGTGTCTTCCAGATGGTGGTGGTTCTTTGGGTCGTCTCGATCATCGTTTTCACCATGATGAGTTTCACCGGTGACCCGACCTATATGATGGTGCCTTTGGATGCCACGGAAGACGAGATCGCCAACGCCCGGATGTTGTTGGGCCTGGACAAGCCTTACATCGTTCAATACGGCATTTTCCTCAAGAACATTATACGCGGCGATTTCGGTCGGTCTTTCGTGTTTCGCCAACCCGCTTTAGGGCTCATCATGGAGCGAATGCCCGCCACGGTGGAAATGGTGCTGGCAGCCATGACGTTGTCCCTCTTATTGGCCATCCCGCTTGGGGTCTTTGCCGGGGCGTATCCACAAAAGAAGACCAGCCGGGGGATCATGGCCGGCTCCCTTCTGGGCATCTCGCTGCCTAATTTCTGGGTGGGCATGATGCTGATCTTTGTCTTGGCCGTGCGTTTCAACATTCTCCCCTCTTCCGGACGAGGTGACACCGTGCGGATGATGGGTGTCAATCTGAGCATCATCACTGCCGACGGTTTTCAGCATATTATCTTGCCGGCCGTAACACTCTGTTTCGCCACCCTGGCCATGTTGTTGAGGATTACCAGGGCGGGCATGATGGAAGTCATGAAGCAGGATTTCATAAAATTCGCCCGGGCCAAAGGCGCGACCTTCCGAAGCGTCTTGTTCAAACATGCCCTGAAAAACGTCCTGATTCCAGTGGTAACCATCTTCGGGCTCCAATTGGGCGATCTGATCGGATTCGCTACCATTACGGAATACATTTTTGCCTGGCCGGGCATGGGTAAACTTCTGATCGATTCCATTTATATGGGCGATCGACCCGTAATTGTCGTGTACTTGATGTTTGTGGCCTTCCTGTTTGTGATCATCAATTTCGCGGTTGACGTCATATACACGTTGATCGACCCCAGGATTAAGTTGAGGTAACTGCGGATTTCATGCAAAGCATCATGAAAAAAACCGGGGCAATTTGGGCCTCCGAATTCGTTCACAATTTCAGGGGAAACATCTCTGCGATGATAGGCAGCGTTATTATCCTTTTTTTTATCTTTATCGTCGCCTTCGGCCCGTCCCTGGTCCGGCAGAACCCTTACGACATTGCGTCTCTTCAATTGATAGACGCCTACAAGCCGCCGGTCTGGCTTCCCGACGGAGACCCAAACTATATTCTGGGAACAGACGGTCAGGGCCGGGATGTACTCGCCAGCATCGTTTACGGCACGCGCATTTCCCTGTTCATCGGCTTGACAGCTATGATCTGCTCCAGCCTGATCGGTTCAGCCCTGGGTCTCATTGCAGGCTACTACGGCGGCCGATTGGACGGAGTGATCATGAGGATTGCGGACGTGCAACTATCCTTTCCGTCCATTTTGATCGCGCTTTTTCTGATGTCCGCTTTCGGTAAAGGCATTGATAATATTCTGATTTCTCTGACCTGTGTCGGCTGGGTGATCTACGCCCGAACCGTGCGCGGTTCGACCTTGAGCGAGAAACAGAAGGAATATGTCCAGGCGGCGAAAGCGGCAGGGCTGCCCAACCGGCTGATCATCGTGCGGCATATCCTGCCCAATGTCTTGACACCCCTCATTGTCGTCGGCACCATTCAGATCGGCACCTTTATCCTGATTGAAGCATCTTTGAGTTTTCTGGGAGTTGGCGTACCCATTACCAAACCGTCTTTGGGCTTGTTAGTAAAGAACGGTTTTGACGTATTGCTTAGCGGCCTGTGGTGGACATCCGTGTTTCCCGGTGCGTTCATCATGCTGTTAGTTTTTGGCATCAACCTGCTCGGTGACTTTTTGCGGGATGAGTTAAACCCTCGACTAAAATAAGGGATAAACGGCTGCATGACCGATAAATTGTTGTCCATTCGCGGGTTAAAAATCTATTTCCATACCTTCGCCGGCGTGATCAAAGCCGTCGACGGCGTTGATTTTTCCGTGGACGAGGGCGAAATTTTAGGCGTGGTGGGCGAATCGGGATGTGGAAAATCCGTGGTCGGCTTCTCCATTATGGGCCTGACCGAACCGCCCGGCCGAATCGAAACCGGAGAAATTCGTTTCAATGGCGTCAATCTCCCGGATCTGGACGAGCGCAGAATGCGGAAAATACGGGGCAAAGAGATCGCTATGGTTTTTCAAGACCCGATGACCTCCCTCAACCCGCTTTACACAATTCAGGATCAGATGGAAGAGGTGATGAAGCTCCACGGCGACATGACGGCGGAACAGAGAAAAAACCGTTGCATCGAGCTACTGACAGAAGTGGGGATTTCCCAACCCCAAACGAGGCTGAAAAATTACCCCCACCAGTTCTCCGGCGGTATGCGACAGCGGGTGATTGTCGCCATCGCTCTGGCATCCAATCCCAAGTTGGTTATCGCAGATGAGCCCACCACCGCCTTGGACGTGACCATCCAGTCCCAGATACTCAAACTGATGAAACGGTTGGTCAAGGAACACCGAACTGCCATGATCCTCATTACCCACGATTTGGCGGTCGTGTCGGAAATGACCGACAAAATCATGGTCATGTACTGCGGCCGCATCGTGGAAAAAGGGACCCGGGACGATATCATCAACCGCTGCCGGCATCCCTACACAATAGGACTTTTGGGTTCGATACCCAAACTGGCTTCCCGACAAAATCGGCTCTTCCAGATTCCCGGCATGGTGCCCAATATCATGAATCTTCCGCCCGGATGCTCGTTTGCGCCGCGCTGTGATTATGCCAAAGACCGCTGCCGGACTGTGCATCCGGAACTGGCGGACATCGAACCAGGTCATGAAACCGCCTGTTACTACCCGGTAGAAAGATGAACCACTTGTTGGAAGTCAGCGAGCTTGAGCAACGATTTGACGTCAGTCCCGGTTTTTTCGATCGCTTGAAGATTCGAAACGGCCGACTCAGGTACCAAAAGAGCATCGTCCATGCCGTAAACGGGGTCAGTTTCCAAATCGATCCCGGTGAAGTATTCGGCCTGGTGGGTGAAAGCGGCTGCGGAAAATCCACCATCGCCAAAACGATTATCAAGCTGTATGAACCGGCCGGCGGGCGCATCAAGATCAACGGGGAGGACATCACCTCATACGATTACAAAAAAATGATGCCGGTACGAAAAATGATCCAGATGATCTTTCAGGATCCCTACGCCTCGCTGAATCCCAGACTCAAAGTGATGGATATCGTCACCGAACCCATGGCCTTTAAAGGAGCAGCTTACGGAAAAGCCGAAATACGTGAAAAAGCAATGGAACTTTTGAAGCGGGTAGGACTCGGAGCGGAACACGTCAACCGCTATCCTCACCAATTCAGCGGCGGCCAGCGTCAGCGCATCGGCATTGCCAGGGCGTTGTCCGTTGAGCCGCAACTGGTCATCGCCGACGAACCGGTTTCGGCGTTAGACGTTTCGATTCAAGCCCAAATCTTGAATTTGATGATGGATCTTAAAGACGAGTTCGGCTTTTCCTATCTCTTCATCACCCATGATCTTTCCGTCGTACGGCACATCAGCGATCGGATTGGGGTGATGTATCTCGGGTTCCTGGTGGAAACCGGCCCCAGCGACGAGGTGTTCCTGAACCCGAGGCATCCGTATACCCAAGCGCTGTTATCAGCCGCCCCCAGCGTCGACGAAAAGTTGCATATCGAACCCCTGGATATTAAAGGTGAAGTGCCGACGGCTCTGGAATTGCCTACCGGCTGTGGTTTTCAAACTCGCTGCCCTTTTGCCTTTGACAGGTGCGCCCGGGAGCGACCCCGGCTCGTTTCCCGCACATCAGGTCGCATGGAAGCCTGTCACCTCCTGGACCCTTAAACATCGGAATAGTACATTATGAATAAAATACTGACCATCGCCCAATCGAAGCTCTGGATAGAAGAACCCCACAACTGCACAGACGGCAAGGATGTCCTGACGATATTCACCTCACTTTTTGACCCTCTTGCAGCTTATGATCCGAAAATGAGGTACGTTCCGGCACTGGCCGAATCATGGACCGTTTCGGAAGATGCCTGCAGGTGGACGTTCAAGCTCCGGCCGGACGTGAGATTTCACAATGGCCAATCTGCGGACGCCGAAGCGGTTGTGTTTTCTCTCAATCGTATGGCCCGGCCCGATATGGGCGCCACCCTGGGAGCCCCTGGTGTTTACAACCAGTACTTGGCAGGCATGGAACTGGAAATTCTGAACCGACAAACGGTCCGCCTGACCCTGAGCGAACCCATGGCTGACCTGTTGGACATACTGGTCACCGGGCACATCCTGCCCCCGAAAACCGTCGAACGCCTGGGCGATGGGTTTAAAGCCGCGCCGATCGGTAGTGGCCCCTTCGAATTTGTCGAACATGAAAAAGGGGTTCGGATTCGAGCAAAAAAGAATTCTAATTATTTTCAAGCCCTGCCGAATTACGAAGCCATCGAATGGTTGCTGGTTCCAGACCCGGACGAACGCCTGCGTATGATTAAGGATGGCCGGGCCCATATCGCCGCAGGTCCACCCTATACAGCCTCCCTTGAGGACGATAACCTGAACTATGTGCGTTCCCGCGGGTCGACGGTTTTTATCATCATTTTTAACGCCAAAAGCGGTCCGTTGAAGGACCCCCGCGTCCGTCTGGCCCTGAACCTGGGTGTTGACCGCAAGGCGCTCATCAATCGCGTCCTGAACGGCGCAGGCTATCCCTTGAGCGGTTTTGTCAGTCCTGTTCATTTCGGATTCGATCCGGGCCAAAGGCCCATCCGTTTTGATCCAAACCGGGCCAGGGCGCTGCTCAAGGAATCCGGATACAGCGAAGGTCTGAACCTCACCCTGGACAGCCCTACGTCTTTGCCCAACGAGGCGGTGCGACTGTCCGAAGCGTTAGCCGATCAATTGATACGTATCGGTGTGGAAATCAACATCGTGTACACCGAGGACCGCGAGCTATACGCAAACAAGGTGCGACGCAAAGATATCCATGACATGTGCATCTTCGATTCCTCACCCCTGAGCACCTTCCGCGTGCTCAAGGAAAAGGTGGATGCACGGTTTGAAGGATCCTGGTGGCAGGGATATCACAACGAGGCGGTAGAAAAACTGCTGGACGCAGCCCAGGCGACTGCGGACAACCGCCGTCGCGAAGCTATTTACCAACAATGCTTCCGTCTGTTAAGTGAGGACCCGCCCTGGCTCTACCTCTATAACGCCATGAATATTACCGGCATCGCACCACACCTATCCGCCTGGCAGTTGCCGGCCCACGGTGTCATCGACCCACGCTATGTGCCGTGAGGGAAAGGAAAGTAGCGTGAGACCATCATGTGCTGTTCATATTTTTAATTGACAAATCAATTCCTTAACAAAAAGGCTTCCGGCTGGGTTATCTGGGAATCAAATCTAAATTCCGTCGTCTTGGACTGGACGGCGTCATGTTATGGAAGCAAAAGATCTATGCCCGCAAACGGGGATATGAATACTGCGATTTAGGATGGGTTTTGGATGACAATGCGATGGCCATTCGCCTCGTAGAAATGATGGGTGCCAAACCGTCGAAAACCTATCGGATTTTTGAAAAGCCCATTGGGTGATTCAGAGCAAAAATCTTAATCACTGATCAACGTTTGAATCTTCAACCTACCAGTCAGATCACCTCCATCAGCTCGAATCTATTAGCCTGTTTGGGCATTTATCCATTTAAGTTTTCCATATAAATACCGATAATTAGTATGTTATGATACCGATTAAAACAATCTACGCGGTTGTCTATAACGCTCTAGTTAATGAAAAAAGGTATAACTAAAATGGATGCTCTGCTTGCTGAAAAGTATAAAAATAAAATCGGTGTCTCCTTCACCGATCGTCTTACAGATTTATATAACAATGGATTTTTCCAGATATCATTGGACTTTGAACTAAATCGGTTTGAAAGATATGGCAATAAATTTTCAATTGTATTAATCGATGTTGACTCTTTTTCTCATTTCAATATGTCACACGGTCCGTTGGAAGGTGATCTGTTACTGAAGGAGATTGCCGGATTTATCAAAAAAAATATCCGCGAAGTCGATATAGCGGCCAGATACTCCGGCAATTTATTTGCGGTTATTGTGACGGAATCAGATAGCCAGCAGGCACTAAATGTTGCTGAGAGGATCAGACATGATGTTGAAAAAGAATCTAACGGCGCTTCAACGGTAAGCATTGGAATAGCCTGTTGTCCGGATGATGCTACTACCAGCAGATTACTAATCAGCAAGGCGAACGAGGCCTTAACAAAAGCGAAGCTGCATGGCAAAAATAATATCCACTTTTTTGAAAAGAAAACCAATAGCGGATCCGATATCCCGCCTACTATTTTAATTGTTGGTGATGACGCCAGAAATTTGAAACTGCTGGAAGCAATACTTTTGCCGACAACTTGTGAAATAATCAAAGCCACCAATGGCATAGATGCCTTAAACATTGTCAATAAAACAAATGTTGACTTAATCCTTTTGGATGTCATCATGCCCGAGATGGATGGTTATGAAGTCTGTCGGCATTTGAAAGCAAGTGAGGCTACACGACTTATACCAGTTGTTCTTTTAACAGCTCTTGATGACAGGGGATCCAAGATAAAAGGCATCGAATCCGATGCAGACGACTTTATCACAAAACCTCCCAACAAAATGGAACTTCTCGCAAGAACAAAATCTTTAATCAAACTCAAAAGGCTGAACGACAAATTAGCCAGTATTGAGAATGTACTTTTCTCTCTTGCAAAAACGGTTGAGGCCAAGGATGAATATACCCAGGGCCATGTTGAGCGGGTGTCCAAGCTGGCTATTGCTTTGGGGAAAAAAATGGGGCTATCGGAGAAAGAAATGGAATCCTTAAGGTATGGAGGTATATTGCACGATATCGGCAAAATTGGCATACCCGGCCATATCTTGAATAAACCCGGTCCCCTCAATAATGAAGAATGGAAAGTGATGAAAAATCACCCTGTGGCAGGATATAATATATGTCTGCCTTTGAAAAAGAACCTGGGTTTTGCCTTAGAGGTCATTCGACATCACCACGAAAAGCTCGATGGTTCCGGTTATCCGGATGGCATAAAGAATGAGGAGATCTCCACTGCCGCCCGTATCATGGCGGTTGTTGATATCTATGATGCCCTTATCACTGACAGACCTTATCGCAAAGGAATGCCATTGGAAAAGGCTGTTGATATTTTAAAACAAGAAGCAAGTAATAATAAACTGGATCCGGTGGTTGTAAACTATTTGATTGAATTTGTGGGAGATGAGCGGAGGGTCGATACAGCTCAAAATCAAAACTAAGTCTCAAGCTAAAATATTGAGTGTATAAAAGCACTCGAAAATGATCGGTTAGCATTTCAATATTAACCCATTAAACAAGAGATTAAGGGAAAAAATGACGACTATCACTGATTTTTTAAAAGAAGACATTCGAATACCATCACCGCCATCAATAGCAGTTCGAATTCTTGACGCTGTCAAAAAAGATGAGACATCATTCAATGAACTTGCCAATATTATATCATCCGATCCTGCGCTGGTCGCTAAAATATTGATGGTAGCAAATTCATCATTTTATAACCTACCCCGGAAGATCGATAGCATTTCAAAGGCTCTGTCAATATTAGGCACAAATACACTTAAAAATATTGCATTATCATTTGTGATTGCCAAGGAGCTTCGGGGAACTTCCGAAGATAGGTTCGACTTTGATTTCTTTTGGAGAAGGGCTCTAACTGCTGCTGTTGGTGCCGATATACTTTCACCTGTCATTTCTGCTAAAAATGAAGACACATTTGTTACCGCCCTTCTTCAAGATATCGGTATTATCATAATGTATCTTTGTCGAACCGAAGACTATTTAAAGGTCTTGGATGAAAAAAGAGCCTCGTCCTTAAGTATTGAAGAGGCTGAGAAAAAAGTATTTGGCTTTGATCATCAGGAGCTTGGGGCTGAGGTATTAAAACATTGGGGAATACCCGGCACGATTTACAATCCTGTTCGTTATCACCACAGTTATAATGATATCCCTGAATGTTTCCAGATAGCCTCCCATTTACTCCTGCTATCGGATAAAATTTCCTCAATATACCATGGAACGCACAGTGCTGAAAGATTTCAGGATATCAAAAACATAATCTGCGGTGATTACGGGGTGAAAGAAGAGGAACTTGAATCTATGATAGATTCTGTCGCCAATAAAAGCGTGGAAGTTCTATCGTTTTTTGAAATTGAGTCCGGTGACATGAAACCCTTTTCTCAAATTCTTCAGGAAGCTAATGATGAGCTCGGAAAGCTAAATTTATCATACGAACAGCTTACCGTTGAATTAAAGCAGGCCAAAGAGAAGGCCGAAAAATTCGCTCAGGAATTGAAGGATGCCAATGAGCAACTAAGAGAGATGGTTGTTAGGGATGGGTTAACCGGCCTATACAATCATCGCTATTTTCAGGATTCAGTGGATCATGAATTAAGCCGGGCGCAACGATATAAAAAACCTTTTTCCTTAATTATGCTTGATCTAGATCACTTTAAAAAAGTCAATGACAATTACGGGCATCCGGTTGGTGATATCGTGCTAAAGGAGGTCAGTAAGGTAATCAAAGACACGATCCGCGATTGCGATATTGCCGCCCGATATGGTGGAGAGGAATTTGCCATTGTATTGCCGGAAACAGAGGTTAAAGGAGCAGCAATAGTGGCGGAGAGATTGAGAAAGAACGTTGAACTCTTAAAAATCACGGCCAATGATCATTGTATTAATGCCACCATAAGCGTTGGAATGACATGCTATATCGTTTCACTCGGTAAAAAAGAAAAATCTGAAATCATATCTGAAGCCGATAATGCCCTCTATAACTCCAAAAAGACTGGCAGAAATAAAATCAGTATTTCTAAGCCTTAGCTGATGACATATCATATAATGGATATAATGTAACAGCTAAGGCATCCATGTCGATCTTAATACCCGCAGTCATAGGGCATCAGTATAATCTGGAATTTCATATCTACTTATCCTTTTGTTTCAGTTCGTGCCATGCCTGAATGGCTCTTCGCTGATGAGGGATGGTGATGGTCCCCCCGACAACCAGCCCGATAAGAAGCGCTTCCTCAAGTTCCTGATCGCTGACTCCTTCTACAAAACACCGGATGATGTGATACTTGATGCAGTCGTCACAGCGCAGCACAAAACTGGCCACCAGGCCTAACAGTTCTTTTGTTTTGCAGGAAAGTGCACCTTCCCGGTAGGCCTGAGAATCCAGGCTATAAAAACGTTTGGTGCCCTGGCCGGCATATTCCATCACCAGCCGATTCAATTCTTCTCTTTGCTTTTGAAATTTATCGATGATTCCTTCTTCCATATGTTCTTCCTCATGGCTGAATAAATAATATGAAAGCGGGGTATCCACCTCGCTGCCCTTGCGTATATAGCAGGTTGGGTTAAGCGGGATGAAGGCTGAATTTATGTTGGGTTCGCCTATCTTAATGCACCTCAAAAGTTTGGAATAGCAACAAAATTAGCGAACCCAACAAGATTGGTTGCAGATCGTAGGCTTAA
>Ga0316196_10001248_pt1 | contig 11063 bp, 8 predicted proteins | sample Eddsed2cm_MG_FD_204938 | JGI IMG/M metagenome (GOLD analysis project Ga0316196, IMG submission 204938) | Coastal sediment microbial communities from Maine, United States - Eddy sediment 2 cm | ecosystem: Environmental > Aquatic > Marine > Coastal > Sediment | place: USA: Maine | collected... | reverse complement strand
TCCTATGCTGGCACCGGCTCCGAACAGGCCGAACAGGCGTTTCGACTGTTCGCTGCTGTAAAGATCCGACATGAAGCTCCAGAATACGGAGATGTGGAACAGGGCGAAGAAGCTGACCCAGACGTAGAATATCTTGTCGATCAGCTGATGGTCATCGGAAACCTGCGTGGCGAGGTAAAACAGGCCGAAGGAAACGGCGAAAAACAGGTAAACACCCGGCACCAGTCTGTTCGTTGAGACCCTGGATGCAATCCAGCCGTAGGCCAGCACAGCGCCGCCACTGATAAAGAAATTCAGCGTCCACAACCAGCTCAGCTCGGCATCGCTCCAGTCGCTCGCCATAGCGTCACGGACGGGGCGCAGTACGTAGTAGGAAGCCATCAGGGTGAAAACGAACAGGAAAGACAGTAATGCCGCGGCAAGTTCGTCGCGCTCGATTTTAAACAGCTTGCTCAATGTCCGTTGCAAGTATGCCGGCATGATTCTCTAATCGTGACAGTTGGATCCGCAGTATAACTCTGTAGACCTGTCGAGTGCATACGCTGATCAGGTGCTGATGGTTCAGTCTGTGCGCGGCGATTTGCTAAATTTCGCTGACAATCGATAACTCCGGGTTGCTGTTTACCGGCTGCATCTTCATGATTGCGTTAGCTGATTTTAGCCAGATCAGGCACAACCTCGACACTCGCCTGTAACAGCAGAATTTGCGGGTCCGCCTTGATTTTGGAATGGCGATTACCGCCGCCGAGCACCACGTATTCGCAATCCATGACGGCGGCGTCGATCCAGACCGGAAGCTCTGCCGGCAGGCATAGCGGTGTGACGCCGCCGATTTCCATGCCGGTGAGTTCGCGAGTCTGCTCGGCGGAGGCGAAGGATACCTTGCGCGCGCCCAGCTTTTTGCGCACCGTGTGATTGGTGTTCAGGCGATGCGTTGCCAGCAGCACGCACAGCGCATACTTTTCGACACCGGTTTTCGCGCGCACCAGGATGGCGTTGGCCGAATTTTCCAGTGCAACCCCATAGTGTGCACAAAAGGCAGCGGTATCGGCCAGTTCGGGATCGCAGGGCCAGACTTCGTAGGCGAGCCCGGATTGTTGCAGGAACAGGTCAATTTCAGGCAAGGTGATGCTCATCGAACGGATTCTCGTTAGCAGTGATAAGGCTATGATAATATCTGTCGCTGGCGCGACCTAATCCGATCCTGAACTGGTGTTATAAAAGGTTACCGCCCCTAATGGCACTTACTTTAGGGGCTTACACCAAGTTTAGAGTCATTTCCGGTACGTCGGACCGCGCGCAAGCGGGAATCTCATATCGCCTAGCTATAAGTCGTTAAAAGATCCCCGCTTTCGCGGGGATGACAGGTGCGGGGATGATGGGCACGGGGATGACAGGCACCAAGTAAGAGCCATTGGTTACCGCCCCCTTAATTAGAGACAGGCAACGAAATATGAAACTTTCCGATTTTAAGATGCTGACGTTTGACACCTATGGCACGCTGATCGACTGGGAGTCCGGGATATACAATGGCCTCGGGCCCCTGCTCGATAAACTGCCCATCAATCTGAGCCGCGATGAAGTGCTCGAACTGTTTGCCGAGTATGAAAGGCAGCAACAGGCCGACCATCCTCAGCAGCTTTACAGTGCGGTGCTGGCCGACGTCAGCCGCGCAATGGCAAGGAAATGGCAGCTCAAGATCAGCGACGAGGAAGCCTGTGAGTTCGGTCGCTCGGTCAAGCACTGGCCCGAATTCTCTGACTCGGCCGCGAGCCTGAGGTATCTGCGCCAGCACTACTTGATGGCGACCGTGACCAATTGCGACCGCATCAGCTACATGGGTAGTAATTCCCGTCTTGAAATCGAATGGGACGGTATTTACACAGCGCAGGACATCGGTTGCTACAAGCCGAATTTGCGTAACTTTGACTATATGTTTGAGCGTGCAAGGCGTGATCTCGGTGTTCTGCCGCAGCAGATTCTGCACGTCGCGCAATCGCTTACGCATGACATGGTGCCAGCCACGCAGATGGGTATGACCAAGGTCTGGATCAATCGTCGCCATAACGTCGAGGGCCTCGGTGCGACCGCACCGCCGCATGGTGAATACACGATCGAATACGAGTTCAACAGCATGGCCGATTTTGTCGCTGCCCACCAACAGGAACTGGCTTAGCCGATCGGGAGGGCCTGAATGTTAGCATTGTCGAAAATTCTGTCTGTACGCTCCTTTTTGTTACTGACTTGCCTGCTGACCGCTGGCCCCGCGCTGGCGGACTCACAGCTCAACGACGTGGAGTTGGTGCAGGCGTTGCGTGCCGGCGGTTACAACATCTATTTCCGCCACGTTGCTACCGACTGGTCGCAAAGTGACGATGTGCGCGAGGCGGACGACTGGCGCTCCTGCGATCCGTTGCGCATGCGCCAGTTATCGGCTGCCGGGCGCGATGCTGCGAGAGCCATCGGCACCGCCATGCGGCGTCTTGCTATACCGGTCGATGAAGTGCTGGCAAGCCCCTATTGCCGAACCGTCGAGACCGCGAAGCTGATGGAGCTGGGTAAGGTCAGCGAGACAGTGCAGGTTATGAATCTGCGTTCAGCTGACTATGTCGGCGGCCGCGGCAGCGTCGTGGCGAGCGCGCAAGCATTGCTGGCAAGCTCGCCCGGTGAGGCCGTCAACCGGGTGATCGTTGCGCACGGTAACGTCGCGCGCGAGGCGACGCCGGCCTATCCGGGGGAAGGTGAGGCACTCGTATTCGAACCCGATGCGGCGGGTGGGTTTGTACTGCGCGGACGCATTGCGGTGGGTGACTGGGCGCGACTGGTGAAGTTGACCAATGGGTGATGAGTGATGGGTAATGCGCTAGCGGCGTTGCCGTGCAGCAAGCCCCATGACCATGGCCACCAGGCGCGCGGCCACCAGTGCGCCGCGTCCACCGATATCGGCGCCCGGCATCAGCTCGGCGAGGTTGAAGCCGCAGATTTTCGCCTTGTCTGCGGCGGCCTGCAGGATGTCGAGAATTTGCCAGTAGGAAAATCCTCCCGGAGCCGGACCGATGACTGCCGGCACCACGGCCGGATCCATGACATCGATATCGAGTGCGATATACAGGTTTGCATCCGCAGGTATTGAATCGATAACCGGGTCGATGCCGTTGCGCACGACCTCGCGCATGGGAAAGAATTTAACGCCCCAGTCGAGCGCGTCCTGGCGATCCTGTGGCCTCGCGCTGCCGATGCCGCGCGCACCGACCTGAATGATGTTTTTGACCCAGCCCATTTCTGAAGCCCGACGCATATTGCTCGACAGGCCCTGCGTTTCTCCGCCGACCTTATCACGCCAGTCGATGTGAGCATCGAATTGCAGAATGGTCAGTGGTCCGTGTTCGCGGTAGGCCGCAAGTACCGGTATCGGAATCGAATCGTCACCACCGAGCACCAGGGGCACCGCGCCGGCCTCGAGTATGCTGGTGACATGCTGTTGTATGGATGCGCGGTTGGCGGCGAAATCGGTCTCGCTATAGTCGAGGTTACCCCAGTCGCGTGCGCGCACATCCCCGGGTAACAGGAAGCCATCGATGTCGAAATCGTGGTGCCCCAGGACGCCGGGCCAACCGAAGGCGCTGCGGATCGCATCAGGTGCCGTGGCGCAGTAGTTTCCGACGCTGGTGTAGGGTGTCGCCGCTGGCGCGCCGAGCAGAATGATGTCGGCGTCACCGCTGTCGCCGGGTTTTGTCAGTGGCAGATCGAAAAAACCACCGCTCGGCTCGCCACCGAACATGGCTTTCATTTTGGGTGAAGCTTCACTCATCGGTTTTTTCCTTAATCTCTATCCGCGGGTAGTAGCGCTCGAGGCTGAACAGGCGGATTGAGTGTGTTTGCCCTCGCACCGCGGTCTCACCGACCTGAATCAGCTCGCTAGCCTCGATTTGCTTTGCCGTCGATTCGGATACCAGCAGGCGGCTGCCATGTTCCTTGTTGAGCGCTTCGAGTCGAGCGGCCAGGTTAACCGCATCGCCGTGAACCGTGTAGTTCAGTCGTCCTTTCGCGCCGATTGCACCGGCAACCACCTCGCCGCTATTGATGCCGATGCGAATATTGATCGCCACGTCGTCATAGCGAGTTGTACTGACTTCGTCGAGCATTTCGCAGGCGGCAGCCAGTGCATTAGCCGCATGCGCGGGGTCGGTGATCGGGACGTTGAAGGTGGCAAGAATGGCATCGCCCTGGAACTGCGTTACGACGCCGCCCAGGCGTTCAAGAATATCCACCATTGCCGAAAAATAAGCATTCAGAACAGCAACGATTTTGACCGGGCCGAGTGCTTCGGTTAGCCGGGTGAAGCCTTCGATATCGCAGAATAAAATGCTCGCCTGGGTCTGCTGTACCGGTATATCGCCACCGCCACTGAGTAATGAACTGGCTACTTTCTCGGGTACGAAGCGGCCCAGGGTTTCGCGAATCAGCGCGCGCTCGCGCAAACCGCTGATCATGTTGTTGAAGGCATTGCCGGCTTCGTCCAGTTCACGAATGCGACTCGCACCGAGTTGCTCGATGTTGTCGAGGTCACCGGCGTTGACGGCATCCGCCGCGTGCGCAATTTTGCTGATAGGCAGGCTGATACGCCGGCCGATGATGATGGCGGCAATAATGGCGATTATCAGCACGGCGATACCGGCAAGCAGCGCCCTGAGGAGATTGTCGGCTTGATCACTTTCGATCAGGGTGGTGTTCAGGTAGGCGCCAATAGTCCATGGTACCGGACCGAACTCCTCGATATCCCGATACAGGAACAGGTAGTAGCGGTCACCCCAGAAGACCCCGCTCGCTTCGGTACCGCTCAGTGCTGCGGAAATAAAGGACGCGTCTTCGTCAGGGGTCCAGATACTCTGCAATACCAGGTCGTTGAAGTCGTCGAGGGCCTGCAGCGGCTGGTCGGAGTTACCGATGCCGATCGATGGATGTGCCAGCACGAAGTGATGATCGTAGAGTACGAATGGTGTGATGCCGGTGTTGCTATGGGCGCTCGACAGGTAGCTGGACAGGTCTTGCACGCTGACGATTTGTGCGAAGATGCCGATGAAGCGACCCGCGGCATCGCGCAGTGGAATATCGTGTAATAGCGTGGTGGAGTCGGTGCTTTCTTCAAAAATCGGTGCACGCCAGGCTGGCGCGGACGCGGATTGCGATTGCTTCAGGTAATCCTGCATCCAGGGTTTCTGCGACCAGTCCTCGGTAGTGGCACTGCGGTCCTGCCGCCCCCAGCGCCGGCTGATACCTTCGGTCGTAATGACGGCCATACCGGTAACCTGGGGTGTGGCCGCGAGCACGCCGAAAAAATATTCGTCGAGAGCCGCGGGGTCGGATAAATCGGTAACATCGTTGGCAACCCACAGGGCCTGGTCACGCACTGGCTGCAGGCGCTCACCGAGGCTGTTGTGCAGGGTATCGATCAGGGTTCTAGACTGATCGGCCCACAGCAGGCGCGTGGTTTCGGCCGCCTGGTTCAGTCCGAGGTAGAGCACGAGGCCGACACTCAGGGCGAGCAACGCACTGGTGCCGAACACCGTAATCACCGTGATCGGGATACGATACCGGTCGGACATCGTGTAATGGAACTCCGCAAGCCTGGGACAGACGCTAACTTAGAACTTGTTGGGGTAACAGGTCAAGGGGTGAAGAGCTCTACCGCCAGGTCACGGCCGCTTAACTGACGCGACAGCAGTTCACCGCGTCGCTGCGCCTGCTTGATGCTGGCCAGTTTTACGTGCCCGAAACCGCGCATTTTTAACGGCAGGCTGGCCATGTCGACGGCGATAGCCATATTTTGCGGTGTGACCTGTGCCAGGATCAGCTCGATATCCTGCTCGTAGCGGGAGATCAGGACACGTTCGAGTTTGCGTTCTTCGCTATAGCCGAAAACATCCAGTTTACCGCCGCGCAGGCCTCTGAAGCGTGCCAGCAGGCGAAACAGACCCAGCATCCAGCTGCCGAATTCGCGTTTCTGTGGTATGCCGGTAACGGGGTCGCGTTTGGCCAGCAGCGGCGGTGCCAGGTGAAAACTCAGGCGATAGTCACCCTCGAACTGGGCATTCAGCGATTTCTCGAAATCACCGTTGCTGAACAGGCGCGCCACTTCGTATTCGTCCTTGTAGGCGAGCAGCTTGTGATAGGCCTGGGCAACCGCTCTCGTTAAGGGCTGCTCGGTATCGCCAGGCGAGGTTTGCAGTTCGCCTTCGCGCAGGCGGACACGTTCGACCAGGTGTCGGTAGCGATCGGCATAAGCGTGGTTCTGATAAGCGGTCAGAAAATTAACGTTGCGCGAAATCAGATCTTCAAGACTTTCACTTGCGGGGCCTTCTATCGGGTTTTTATCGAGTCCTGCTGCGCGCATGACCGCCGCCGCGTCCAGCACCTGGCGTCGACCCCACAAAAAGGCCTGACGATTTTTGTCGACCGCGACACCATTGAGTTCGATGGCTTCGGCGATGGCCGCCGCACCGATGGGTATCAACCCATGCTGGTAGGCGACACCGAGTAGGAAGAAGTTGGCAAAAATCGCGTCCCCCAGCAGTTGGGTCGCAATGGTGGTGGCATTCACAAAACGGCTGCTACCGTCCGAGATTTCAGTGCTGATCGCTTCTTTCATTTCGTCTAACGGGAATTTGGCGTCCGGATTATGGGTGAATTCGGCGGTCGGTGACAGATACTGGTTGACCACGGCATGGGAGTGTTCCCGGTTCAGTTTTGATAGAGCGTCATCGCCGGCCGAGACTACCAGATCGGCGCCGAGTAACAGGTGGGCTTCGCCAGCGGGAATGCGCATGGCGTGGATGGCCGCCTGGGTCTCGGCGACCCGTACGTGGGCGGTGACGGCACCGAATTTCTGTGCCAGCCCGGTCTGATTGAGCACCGACACGCCCCGATGTTCGATATGCGCGGCCATGCCGAGTACCGAGCCGACGGTGAGAATGCCGGTGCCACCGATGCCGGTGATCAGGATATTAAACGGTCCATCGACCTCGACGCGTTGCGGTTCGGCGGGTTCTGGCCAGGCGCTGGCCTGATCGCCTGTCTGCAGGATCGCCTGGTGTTTGCGTAGCTGTCCACCGTGGACTGAAACGAAACTCGGACAGAACCCGCGCACACAGGAGTAATCCTTGTTGCAGGCGCTCTGATCGATGGCGCGCTTACGCCCCAGTGGTGTCTGCTTGGGAACGATGGACAGGCAGTTCGACTGTATCCCGCAATCGCCACAGCCCTCGCACACGGCATCGTTGATGAAAATGCGCCGGGGAGGATCAACCAGGATGCCTTGCTTGCGTCGGCGACGCTTTTCCGCGGCACAGGTTTGCGCATAAATCAAGGCAGTGCAGCCTTCGGTATCGCGTAACTCGAGCTGTATTGATCCGAGTTGATTGCGGTGCGTGATGCTGACGCCCTTCAGTTTTGCGATTCCTGTGTCCTGATAAATTTCAGGCTGGTCCGATACCAGCGCGATTCTGTTTACCCCTTCGGCGCGCAATTGATCGATCATCTGTGCGACCGAAAGTGCGCCATCCAGTGGCTGTCCCCCCGTCATGGCCACGGCGTCGTTGTAGAGAATCTTGTAGGTGATGTTGACGCCGGAGGCTACCGCCGCGCGTATCGCCAGCAGACCGGAATGGAAATAGGTACCATCGCCGATATTCTGGAACACGTGCTTACGCTCGGTGAATGGAGCCTGTCCCAGCCAGGTTGCACCTTCGCCACCCATTTGCGTAAACGTCTCGGTGCCGCGGTTCATCCAGGTCGCCATATAGTGACAACCGATGCCGCCAAAGGCGATGCTGCCCTCCGGAACCACGGTGGAGGTATTGTGTGGGCAGCCGGAACAAAACCAGGGTTTGCGCTCGCTGCGCTCGCGTTGACTGGCAAGCGCGGTTTCCTTGGCTTCGAGGAACCGAAGGCGTTGGTGAATCGCTTCACTGTCATAGAATCGCGCGATCCGTGCAGCGATCACGCGCGCAATCATCGCAGGCGTCAACTCGCCGAGGTTGGTAACCAGCAGTTTGCGCTGCTCGTCGTATTCACCGACCACGCGTGGGCGTTTGTCGACCGGCCAGTTATACAGCTGCCCGGTGAGTTGATCTTCAATAACGCTGCGCTTTTCCTCGATTACCAGGATTTCATCGAGACCCTCGGCAAACTTGTGGGTCATTACCGGCTCGAGCGGCCAGCTCATGCCGACCTTGAACAGGCGGATGCCGATCTGTGCCGCGAGTGCCTCGTCGATACCGAGGTCTTCGAGTGCCTGCAAAGTGTCGAGGTAGGATTTGCCGGTGGTGATAATACCGATCCTGGCATTGTTGCTGTCGATGGTGATGCGGTTCAGGTTGTTCGCGCGCGCAAACGCCCTGGCCGCATAAATCTTGTTACGTTGCAGGCGTTCTTCCTGGGCCATCGGCGTGTCCGGCCAGCGGATGTGTACACCATCCTCGGGCAGGTCATAGTCTTCAGGTATCAACACCTGCACCCGCCCCGGGTCGATTTCGGCCGATATCGCGGCATCCATGTTTTCGGTAATGGCTTTCAGGCCGACCCAACACCCACAGTAGCGCGATAGTTCCCAGCCCAGCACACCGAGATCCAGCACTTCCTGTACATCGGCCGGGTTCAGCACCGGCACGGTGGCGCCGATAAACATATGGTCGCTTTGATGCGGCAGTGTGGACGATTTGCAGGCATGGTCGTCACCGACCACCGCAAGCACCCCGCCGTACGCTGCGGTGCCGAAGGCATTGGCGTGTTTGAGCACATCCATGCTGCGATCGAGCCCCGGGCCTTTGCCGTACCACATGCCGAAAACGCCATCGTACTTTGCGCCGGGAAACAGTCCGACCTGCTGGCTGCCCCAGACCGAGGTCATGGCGAGGTCCTCGTTTACCCCGGGTTGAAAGTGAATATTGTGTTTTTCAGTAAAGTGTTTCGCCTTCCACAAGGCCTGATCGAGACCGCCGATAGGTGATCCCCGGTACCCGGAAATGAAGCAGGCCGTGTTGAGACCGCGTTCGAGATCGCGTTGATGTTGCAGTATGGGTAGCCTGACCAGTGCTTCGATGCCGGTCATGAACGCCCGGCCTTTGTCGAGCGAGTATTTATCGTCGAGCGAGACTGTCATGACATCACCAGATCATCATCAATAAGGCGCCATTCTAGTCCTCTGATAATAGAAAGTTATTGCGCATTGATCATTTTGGTTAAAAATATTGGAAATAAATTGCGTATAAATGTAAATTAACGGAAATTATTACCATTAACTATGAATTTAACGCCAACTGATATCAAAATACTCGATTTGTTACAACGCGATGCTTCGCTCACGGCGGCCGAGATTGCCGAGCAGGTCAACCTGTCGGCCTCGCCTTGTTGGCGGCGCATTAACCGCCTGGAAAAAGAGGGTTTTATCGACCGCAAAGTGGCGTTGCTGAATATCGAAAAGCTGGGCATGGGGCTTGTTGTATTTGCACGCATTCGACTGTCAAAAAACGACGAGGCTTCACTGCAGAGCTTCGAGGAACAGGTGCGCAGTTACGCCGAAGTGGTGGAGTGTTACACGGTGACCGGGTCGGCCGATTATTTCCTCAAGATCATTACCCGCGATATCAAGCATTATGACCGTTTTTTACGACGTCACCTGATTCAGATTCCGGTGGTTCGGGATATCAATTCGAACGTTGCGGTCACGCAGATCAAATACAGCACCGAATTGCCGCTTGCCACACAGCTTTAAGTGGTCAGTACGCCGTTATTGGGCTTGCAGATTGAAGAACTTGAAGGCTTAATACTCACTTTCCTGGGTTGAAGTGGTAACTTCGCTAGATGATTAAGAAGATTCTGGTTGCGACCGATGCGTCCGATGCATCGGCTCGAGCAGTCATTTACGCCGCCAAACTGTCGGTGTTGCATGAGGCGGAACTCCTCATATTGAACGTCATTCGCGATATGCAGTTGCCTGACGAATTGCGTCTGGATCCTTATTTCGAGTCTTTCTACAATACTCGCGACGAATTGATGCGCGAGGCCGCTAACCGGATTCTGAAAGAAGCCAAACAGCTGGCGATAAAGGAAGGCGCCAAAACTGTGCAGACCGCAATTGGCAGCGGCGATCCTGCGACCAGCGTTGCCGGTTTCGCGCGCCGTCGTAATGTCGACATGATCATGGTCGGCACACGGGGTCTTTCCAAGCTCAAAGCCTCATCGATGGGCAGCGTGTCGCGTAAACTGCTCGATCTCACCGAGATCAACTGCCTCGTGGTCCGCTGAGACACACCCGCAGGACCGAGGCTAATTCCTGTTTACCTTTATCTCCTGCCCGAGTCGATGATGTTCACCGGGTGCCAGGGTAATCCTCTGCGCGAGCGCGTTGGCCGGCTCGATGCAAACCATCTGTTCGAAACCCAGGTTGTCAAAATCATTCATTTGCCGGGCCTTTTGCTCGCCCGGATTCCAGATCACCAGGTTATTGTTGCCCCAGCTCTCGATCGAAGTTTTGATATGATGTCCCCGATCCAGTAGGTCGATAGTCGCTGGCGGTGCCTGGTAAACCCTGTCAACTTCGCTGTTCAAGGTGATCTCTGAAGCCTGTTGCTGGGGCAGGTAATCCTGCAGTTTGTCGAGATAGGTCAACCCGGTGACGGCAGGAATGGTCACCTGTTGCCGCTGCGAGATTGCAAAATAGCTGTGCAGGGCGTTGCTCAGTGTCAGGGGTGAGGTTGACAGGTTTCGGCTGCGCATCTCCATCCATAACGCGTCGGACAGGCGGATTTCGAATTCCAGTGCGGCCCTGTTTTGCAAGTCCGGTGCGGGTGCCTGTGCCGCATCCAGGGTAAGGATTATGCTGGTTTGCTGGTGGTCGGCATTGGTCGAGCTGACCTGAAATTGAGAGGTTCGCGCATAACCGTGTTGGGGCAGATCGGGATTGTCCGCGTGGGCTCCGAACCAGGGCCAGCACAGGGGTATGCCGCCGCGCAGCGCTTTTCCCGGTTGGTAGAGCGCGCTGTCGCTCATCCACAATACTTCGA
>Ga0316196_10001246_pt1 | contig 11067 bp, 8 predicted proteins | sample Eddsed2cm_MG_FD_204938 | JGI IMG/M metagenome (GOLD analysis project Ga0316196, IMG submission 204938) | Coastal sediment microbial communities from Maine, United States - Eddy sediment 2 cm | ecosystem: Environmental > Aquatic > Marine > Coastal > Sediment | place: USA: Maine | collected... | reverse complement strand
AAATAGCCTTGCTATTCGCCTCGCCCGATAAACTGATTTGATTCGCCCCCGATGAATTTTCGCTTCGAACGGTTCAATCCGACAGACTCCTAGACTCGCTCCCGACAGGATAAGGAGTTGCAACAATGGTGTCTTACATTCTGACGATGGATAAGCGGTCGGCGGTTAGAGAAATCGCTCTGGAGCGAAAGCGAGCAGTCGCGAGACCTGACCAGTGGCCAGCGATAGGCGGGCGGAGCACGGAAATGCGGTGTATGCGTCATCGCCGCCAGAACGACCCTCATTGGCGCTGCTATTGCTTCTCGACTTCGGCATAGCCGGGACGAATCAGCGCGTAGTCGTTGTGCTGGAGTTCTTTGACCAGTTCGCTGACATCGTCCTCTGATACACCAAGATCCTTCAGAAGCATGCTTCCGCGGACCAGCGTGCTTTCGATGTACCCCGTGCCCGCCTGCTTGATGCCCTTCGCCACCAGCTCGTCTTGTTCCCCGAGCGTGCGCACCCGCACGTAGATGTCCAAGTGCGGGTAGAGGTGGTGTAGGGTGATGGCCAAGGCCTTGGCATGGTCCATGTCCCTAGAGGTCACGTAGGCAGCGGCGGCTTTGCCGAGTCCAGCAGCCTCCTGGGTGGTCGCGCTGTACATGTCGCCGAAGTGAACGTTGCGGCCCGATCGCTCGCTCTGACGGACAACGCTGATATCCCGATCAAAGGCTACACGGGGAATGTTTGCCTTCTCCAGCATCAGGTCTATGAGCTGGCCCACCTCATCGTAGCCGATGACGACCACATGTCGATTGAGACCGGCGGCCGGATCGGCTGCCGCAGTTGCGGGCAGCGCTTGATGGCGACTGGCCAATTGATCGCCCGCTTTTACCATCAGCGGGGTTGCAATCATGCTGACGGCAACCACCAGCATCGCCAAGGTGTGTCCCTCGGCGCTCAGCAAACCGGCAACAGCGGCCGCGCCCAGTAGGACGAATGCGAATTCGCCCACCTGGGACAAATAGAACCCCGTTCGGATGGCGGCTGAACGGGCGATGCCAAAAGCAAGCACGAGCCCAATCAACACTGCACATTTGAGGACCAGCACAACGGGTACGTGGACGAGCAGCGACGCCCAGTCACGCAGCAGGGCGCCCACGTCAATGGACATGCCCACTGCGATAAAGAAAAGGCCCATCAGGGTGTTTTTGAACGGGGCGACCGTCGCTTCGATCTGATACCGGAAATCCGAGGCCGAGAGCAGCATCCCCAGCAGAAAGGCGCCGAGCGTCATGGAAATGCCGACATGGTCCACCGCCCAGGCAGCGGCAATGACCGCGAGAAAAAGGACAACCCCGAAGGCATCCATTTGGCGCCGGTTCGCACAATAGCCCAGCACGGCCGGCAACAGGTAACGCCCTACAAGGAAGATCCCCGCGATCACCGCCACCACCAGCGCGACCTTTTCCCACAAGGGGAGCGTGCCTGATTGCGCCGTTTGGTGGGCAAGGATAGGGACCAGAGCCATGACCGGAACAATCCAGAGATCCTGCGCCATGAGTACGGCAAAGGTGGTCCGACCATGCTCGGTGGTGAGTTCCCCCCGTTCCCCTAGCGTTGCCATGACAATAGCGGTGGACGACATGGCAAGACCCAGGCCGACAATGGTCGCTGTTTCCCAGGGGACATGTCCAAAGAAAATAAGGTACGCAGCCAACACGGCCGCGGTCACCAGCATCTGAGCCGATCCTAATCCAAAGATCAGGCGGCGCATGGCCCAGACTTTCTCGGGTCGCATTTCCAGACCCACGGTGAACAGAAACAGCACCACACCGAGCTCCGCGACGCTCTGTAACTCTTCCACCGCCTGCACGGGAACGGGTCCTGGGGTGTGAGGGCCGATGATGATGCCAGCGACGATAAAGCCCAGTATTGACCCGAATCCGAGTCGCTCGAACAGAATGACGCAAATGGCCGTCGCCGAGAGAAAAACAACGACGGCGAGAAGAATTGACGGGATGTCCATAGACGCAACCTATTCTGATCAGTAGCAGTTGTGAACTAATCTGTCAGACACTCCACGAAACCTGTAACCGTCAGATCAGATCGCAGCCGCCACAACTGACTCCAAATTTAGGCTTCGGTGATACCGCCAGGAACATCCAGGCCTCCAGTCGAGGACGAGGTGGAGAACGGCTAGTGCTCGGGCATCTCATATCGAGTCCCACGGCGGTCTAGGGACTTCTACCCAACCACGATGAGGCCGGCATGTACAATCGTCATCAAGACGATCTACGTCATTCCAACTGCGATCTGTTCGAGCATAGGCCGCGATTCAGATGCGTGAACTCTAGTGTAAGCCCGCCGACGTCCAACGACGCCCTCAGTGCCGCGGTGGATACCCTGGTGGAATACGCCAGAACTTAAGGCCGAGGTTCTCTAGCGGCCGTCCCGGCGCACCCGCATCGATGTGCGCAGAGCGGGGTCGGACTGGCCACGCAGAGCGGGGTCGGACCACGGCAATCCGTTGAAACAAAACGAGTTGGTAGCCCACAGGCGAGCCGAATCGAGCTTAGAGGAGCATTTTCGCCGGCAAAAACGCGCCTCTTAAGACTATGTGCGTCGGCCTACGACCCGACCCAGTTACACGCGTTTTTTGGTACCCAAATGCGGCTTCTAAGCGCCAGAACCGACTGAAATTGCCCATAATATTGATATAAATTAATCAATTGGCTTGGTCCGACCCCTTCGACTGTCCGTGATCAGAAAAAGAAAAATATCCGGATTGCGAGCAGCAATTGCATTCCAAATCGGCTGCGGTTCCCATTGCTTGGCGCAAGAACTGAAAACGATACAAGTAATCGGTTCGTCGGCCGATGCTCTAGCTGTTCCAGAGTAGGACCCAAGGGCTACAAATGCCGCTGATGAAGCGAGGACTGATCAGCGCGCCTGCATGGTTCACTCTCTGGACAAAAAGGTCGAAGGTCCAATGCATTAAACATCTACGTTTGTCTCGAAGTAAAAATCGCGGGACGGCCGAAGTAGGGAACCGTCCCGCTCCGACCTTAAAGGTTGCCGAAATAGGCGTCCCGGCTCGGTTTTGCAGGTTTGAAAGCCGGGGCACTCTCACTGGGCAGCCAGTTTTTATAAACGTCCCCGTCCTTCATTACGAAGTCCACTTTGTCGCGCTTGATCGCGCTGATGTCCTCAAGCGGGTTGCCATCAACCAAAATGATGTCTGCATAGCCACCTTCGACAATCGTGCCCAAGGTACCTTCTACGTAGGGGTTCATACCGCCAGTCCAGCTCAGCACTTCGGCTGCATTGCTCGTCGCGGTTTGCAAAGACAAAAGAGGGTCGTTGGCAACCTTGTCGTTGAACCAGATGATGTTGTCAGCCTGACGCACCACATCAGGTCCGAACATGTCACCGCCCGTGACCATCAACAGCTCGTGCTTGACCGCCCATTCCATCATCTGCTGCGCACCAGCGTTGACCTGAGCCGCCTTGGCTTTCTGGTCGGCGTTGAAGAAGGTGATGCTCTCGGGATCGCCGAAAGCTTCCAGCGACTGGACGGCCTGAACAGAAAGGGCGACGCCCTCTTCCTTCATGCGGATGATGGTTTCCTCGGAGACGAGGAAGTTGTGGTCGATCACGCGGACACCGGCGTCAATCGCCCGATTGACCGAACGGTCGTGATAGGCGTGCACCAATACATAGGTGCCGTAGTCTTCGGCAACACCGACAATCGCCTCGAGCTCTTCCAGTGAGTATTGAGTTGTGTGCAGTGGATCAAATTCACTGGCAACACCGCCGCCAGCCATGACCTTGATCTGAGTGGCACCTGCGCGGAGGTTGTGACGCGCCGCGCGAATGACTTCGGGAACGCCATCGGCAATAAAGCCGAACATGTGGGCTTCGAGATCATCTATGTCACCGGGAATGTCGTTAAAGGATCCGGTGTCAGCGTGACCACCTGTCTGGCTCAGAAAGCCTCCGCTCGGGTAGAGACGCGGTCCGGGAATGATGTCGTTATTCACCGCCTTCGCAATGCCAAGGATGTTGCAGCCGGCGTCGCGCGCGGTGGTGAAGCCCTGATCAAGATAGTCTTGCAGAACAAGTGCGGTATAGGCGCCGTTGGCCATCTGGTCATAGTTGTCGCGAAACTCCAGCATTCCGTTCCGGATACACATGTGCGAGTGCATGTCGATCAGGCCGGGCATCAGAGTGCGCCCTTCGCCATCCACCATGAAGGCATCAGGTGCGTCGATTGCCTCGGCGGACACGGTCTTGATCAGGTTGCCTTCGACCAGAACAGACCCGTTCTCCATCAACTCGCCATCAATGCCGTTGAAGATGTTGACGTTGGTGAACAACACCTGACGCGGTGCGTCGCTCTGCGCCGAAGCAGGTAAAACTCCGAATGCTAGGAACCCGCACGCCAGAAACCCGCATGCCAGCGTGGCCGAAAAAAACCTGTCTAATCTCATGTTTGAACTCCCAATGATTTGCTGTCCCTTTACGGGAACCAATTTGGCATCATCGCAGGTTGAGCCAAACTTGGCCTGTCACTACGTATCACTCGCGAACGATTTTTGGCAAAAAATGACAGGTAACTGTTGACGAAGGTCCAAATTGTGAACTGATTGTAGGTCTGCTCAATAATTTGGTGACACGTTCATGCCAAAATCATTGCCATTAGTGCAGCTTCAAGTTCTCGCACCGCTTCTCAATGGATTAAAGACCCTGACGTAACCACGGTTTGAAGGTGCGGTGGGCGGGTGATTATATCAAGAGCCTTGCTGACGACGTTCTCCGGCGCCGGTTCTTGTTCGATAGTGATCTGTAAATCCGGTGAGCGACCTTCGAGGCCATACCCGCCCGGCGGTCATGGGCCCGGTGCTCGGCATTGTCTACCGCGCCATCGCCACGCATCTGATTAAGAAGGCCGGGTTTACCCGTAAGATGGCCCACACCGGCGCCCTGACGCTGATCCAACGCTTCGGCAGCGCGCTCAATATGAACGTTCTTTTCCACATGCTGTTCCTCGACGGCGTGTATGTCGCGTGCTCCGACGGATCGCCCCGATTTCGCCGGGTGAAGGCGCCGAGCTCACGCAACTGGCCGACACCATCGCCCGCCGCGTCGGCCGTTTTCTGGAACGGCAGGGGCTGCTGGAGCGCGATGCCGAGAACAGCTGTCTGGCCGGGGAGGCGGTGGAAGCGGGGCCGATGGGCCAGCTGTTGGGCCACGCGATCACCTACCGCATCGCCGTGGGGCCGCGGGCGGGGCGCAAAGTGTTCACGTTGCAAACCCTGCCGGCCTGCGATCCCGAAGAGGCTTTCGCGGATACGGTGGGCAAGCTGGCCGGGTTCTCGCGCCATGCTGGCGTGGCGGCCAGGGGCGAGCAACGCGGCAAATTGGAACGTTTGTGCCGTTACATCGCACGCCCCGCGGTCTCCGAGCGGCGCCTGTCGCTGACGTCCGCGGGAAAGGTCCGCTATCGGCTCAAAACCCCGTATCGTGACGGCACCACGCACGTCATCTTCGAAGCCGTCGATTTCATCGCCAAGCTCGCCGCATTAGACCCTGAACCGAGGGTTGACCTCACACGGTTTCACGGCGTGTTCGCCCTCAACAGTAAACACCGTGCGCGGGTAACGCCGGCGAAACGGGGGAAGGGCAGCTAACCCAAAGCATGCGCAGACGGGCCAGAGAAAACGCCGCGCGAGCGCCGGGCATCGATGACCTGGGCACAACGCCTAAAGCGGGTGTTCCACATCGACGTCGAGACCTGCCGAGCCTGCGGTGGCGCGATCAGGATCATCGCCTGTGTCGAAGATCCGGTGGTGATCGATAAGATCCTCACCCATCTCGACAGTAAAGGCGCTTGCGGCGTCGCCCGGCGTTTACCACCGTGTCGGGCGCCACCCCAGGCGAGCTTGTTCGGCTGATAGGCGTGCAACCACGCGAGTAAAGCCAGCGGCGGCAGCGACACCAACGCGGCGGCAGGATCGCTGTCGTCTCGAGCGTGGAAACCGTCGAAAAATCGCGCTGAAGTGCAGCATTTCTGCCGGCTCAGGGGCGCCATTTGGACCAACACCGCGTCGACGCGCAGGTTGACGGTTGGTTGATGCCCTGGGGATACTCGCCAATGTTCGGGAAAAGGACGTTAATCCATCCTATACTCGACGAGGATTTCGAGGCCATCAGCCAGGTGCTACTGGGCGCGCTCTCCCAGGCGCAACGGCGAGTTCGCATCTGCACACCCTACTTCCTCCCGGACGCAACCCTGATCGCAGCGCTCAACACCGCCGCCATGCGGGGAGTGGCCGTTGAAATCCTCGTTCCCGCCAAGTGCAATCTGCGATTCGTCCAATGGGCCGCTGCCGCGCAGGCCGACCAGATGCTTGTTGCCGGGTGCCGCATGTTTCTGACGCCCCCGCCGTTCGACCACACCAAGCTGATGCTCGTCGACGAAGCCTGGGTGTTCCTCGGCTCGGCGAACTGGGACCCGCGCAGCCTGCGCCTCAATTTCGAATTCAACGTCGAGTGCTACGACGAATCGCTGGCCGAGCGCTTGTACTCCGCCACCGATGAAAAGTGCCGTGCGGCCGAGGCGCTCACCCTCGCTCAACTCAGAAAGCGCACGCTGCCCATCCAGCTTCGCGATGGTGTGATGCGGCTGTTCAGCCCGTATCTGTAGGGGTTCATCGTCACCGGCGCTTCCAGGGGCATCGGCATCGCCACGGCGGAGCAGCCGGGGGCGCCTACGAGCACAGCAAGTTCCGCGAGGACCTTCTCGGTGGCGTCACCGCGACCGTGCTGCGGGAATGCCCAGTGCCGGTGCTGATGTCGCACTGACTGCCCACCCGCAGCTGCACGGCATATCGGTTGGAGCAATCGCCATCCCCCATACCATGTGCTACATTGTGGTCAATTGCAGCACATTGCCGACGGGAATTCGAATGCGAGAGTTGTCAATTCGTGAGATGCGCGAAAGATTGGGGAGCCTTGACCGGCTGGTGCAGGGCGAGGGAGAGATCATCGTCACTCGCCGAGGTGTTCCTATCGCCCGCTTGCTACCCGTCGCGGGAAGCCGATCTAGGCCCAACCATGCTGAACTGCGCGCCGCCATGCCGAAGCTGAATACGGCGAGCGAAACGATTGTTCGTGACGATCGAGATCAACGCTAGGCGATGGTATATATCGATACGTCTGCGTTGGCGAAGTGGTATCTGAACGAACGGAGATCAGAGGATTTTGCCGCCTGGATTCAGGCTGAGCCTGATGCCCACATCAGCACCCTTACTGTCGTCGAAATGCGCTGCCTGCTGGCCAGAAGAAGGCGGAATCACGAACTACCTGTTGAGATCGAGCAGAAGGCCTTCGCTACGTTGCAAGATGACATCGCACAGGGTTTTCTTGTTCGACACATTGTCAATGACGAATGCGTGAGCGCCACAGTCGACCTGATGGAAATGCTAGCTGACCACCCATTGAGAACCTTGGATGCCCTTCACCTTAGCGTTGCCCGGCAAATTGGCACGAAACGTCTCGCAACTGCAGATCGCACGATGATCGCCGCTGCAGGCGCACTCGAGATTGAAGTCGTGCGATTCGACTGAGCTGGCACGACCAAAGCCCGATTCCGGGGACCTGCACACCACCCATGTAGGAGCCAGCTTGCTGGCGAACGGCCGACGGCGGCAGGGGATAGCCGAAATGGATCGTCCCGTCCGATTCGATCCTAGGGTTACGACGGGATAACCCGTACCGGCTTTCCCTCGAGCCAGGCAAGCACGGCCTCGACCGTCTGCGGGTAAAACACCTGATACGTCTCCCGCGTCACGTAGCCGACATGCGGGGTCAACAGCAGCCGCTCGGAAGGGCGATCAAAGGGGTCGGACCAAGCCAATTGATTAATTTGTATCAATATTATGGGCAGTTTCAGTCGGTTCTGGCGCTTAGAGGCCGCATTTGGGTACCAAAAAACGCGTGTAACTGGGTCGGGTCGTAGGCCGACGCACATAGTCTTAAGAGGCGCGTTTTCGCGGGCAAAAACGCTCCTCTAAGCTCGATTCGGCTCGCCTGTGGGCTACCAACTCGATTTGTTTCAACGGATTGCCGTGGTCCGACCCCGCTCTGAAGCTACCCCGCTCTGAAGCTGCTGTGTTGCCCAAACGCTGGGTCGTCGAGCGCACCCATGCCTGGAACGAGCGGGCGCGCCGCCTCATCATGCACCATGATCGGCGCACCGACGTTTCCGAAGCCTGGGTCTGGCTCGCTGAGGCGCGCTTGCTGTCGCGGCGCATGTTGGCAGCCGTTTGATTTTGTAAACACCCTCTGAGGCGAACTGAAAATATAGGAGTTATACACAGGCGTGCCATTACGTCACTTGCCGCCAAAACCCTTCCCAAGTCATTGAATCAAATTGCTCCAAGCCCCTCCGGAGAGCCAGATCGCGGGTGACTTTGTCGAACTTGGGTGATCAGATCACGCCTTGAACCAAGAAAAAACGCGACCTTTCGGGGCCGCGTTTTGCTTTTGTATGTCGTGATGTCGTGTGACGATCAGGGCGCGCGAAAGCGCACTGACCTCATCCTCAGGGACAGCCATGCGTCATATGCTCGATGCCCTGGCTCATATGATGGATGTAGCAATCCTCGGAGGTGGTGAACGTGTTCTTCAAGGTCGCGGTAAAGGTGCGGTCGTTGATGTCGAACTCTACATAGCGGCCATCGGCCGGCTGACCGGCGGTGAAGGTGGGGATTGAGTCGGGCCCATCGGTGCGCCCGGCGGGGCGGAGCCATTCATAGAACCACGTGGCGGGCGAATGCCAGTGGCCCACCACGATACCCAGAACATCATGCCCGGCGATGGTTGCCCACAGCTCCTCTTTCATGGCGTCGGTCCACCAGGCACTTGTGCCATCCCATTTGCACAGCCCCACGTCCGGGTTGAAGCAGTAATGCTGGCTGAGGATCACAGGGCCATTATGGCTTTCTAGCTCCTGTTTGAGGAACTCAAGGCTGTTCCAGCCGGAAAAGAGCTGATCGCCGCGTTCGCCGTCATCGCGGATCCAGGTGTCGGCATTGCCGCCGAAAAGACCCAGGCTGACGAACAGAACGTCATCCCATTTCCAGCTGTAATACGGCTGGGGGGGCGTGTCGCATCTGTCTTCTTGGTAGCCCTTGGAGCAGTAAAGCTCTCCCACGGATTTGAGATTCCGGGCGGAGCTGCGCAACGAGTCGTTGATGACCTTGCCAGCGCATTTGCAGCCGCCGCCGATTTCGGTGCCATTGCAGCAATTGCCGACATACATGTCGTGATTGCCGATGGTTTCATAGTATTTTTGGGCGTTCCGGGTGCCGCGCGCGGTGGTGTAGAACTCAAACTCGTCCGAGCGCGCCAGCGTGGTCAGATCGCCGGCCACGATCAGGCCGCGGAAATCATCAAGCCGGTTGTTGATCTCGGCCATGGCCTCGTTGGTCTTGTCATGTTTTGCCTGACGTTCGGGCGTGTTCGAGGGGTTGTTGTTGTATTGCGGGTCAGCCGTGGCCAGAAAGCGTACATCGCGACCGTGGCGTTCCGGGATGGTGCCGTCGGCGGCCACGCTTTGGGTTTTGCCATTGGGCGAACGGAAGGTCAGGTTGCCGTTGCGGTTGAGGTAGAAGCCCACACGGTCATGGGTCCAGAAAAAAATCGAGCCGGTCTCCTCAATCTGGCCGTAATAGTCCTGGCCCGCCAGTTTCAGGATGTCACTGACGTCATCGCCGGTTGGCATGGGGTCGTCCACCAGCATGAATCCACCGGTGGCCGGCTGAATGACCTGTACGGTACCGGATGGAAAGCCTTTGACCTCATACACGACATCGCCATTCGTCTTGATCGTGCCGGGCAGGGTATTCAGCACCGGCTCGGCAAAGCGCAGGGTGGTTTGCCATTGATGATTGCCGGCGGTCCAGGCGCGGAACACGCCTTTGCTGTCTGTGCGCGGATCAATCCAGATGTGATATTCGCGCCCGCCAATGGTGCTGTGAATGCTGAGATTTGCGTTGTAGGTCCAACGCTGTGCATCCGATCCGTCGCAGGTGTCCACATTGACGATCCCGGTGGTGTCGGTGGGGTTCTTGAGGAAGGTGTTGAGACAATATGTGGTGCCGCCAATGTCAATCTCAACTGCGGCGCTGTCATCGGCGAAATCGGTGGTCCAGTTCTGAACCGGGCTGGCGTCATCGCAATCGGGATTGGCAAAAAGCTGAAACGGGGGTTTGGGTGAATGCGTCAGAACCTCCATGCAGATCGTGTCATTGCCAAGAGTGCCAAGCCCGGTCGATATAAGATCTGCCCGCGCGGGTGACAGCATCAGCAAAACGAGGCTGAGCCCCCAAAAAGAGGCTGTCGGAAATATTGATTTCATGGTGAAAAATTCCCTTTATTGTGCAATCAGTGTTGAGCACTTCAAAGCTGAATTCCAGAAAATATTTGCAACGTTTACGAGTTTTTGAGGCCGTCAGGTGATGCGCCGCGAGTTGGCGATGATGGGGGGCACGGGCGGCAGTAGCGTGGGATCCACCGCGCCTTTGGGCCATGCCTTGGATTTCGGGTCTCCGCCGTGCCGGCATGAGCACCCAAGCATCAGGCATTCTATGGCCTCGTCGATCACGGAGTAAAAGACGAACAAACGCCCTTTCCCGAAAGTCGATTGAGTATCCCCAAGTCATCAGACACTCGCCAGCCCGCGCTTCGGTGTGGTGTCGGCCGTAATCGGGCCTGCCGAGCCGGCCGTAATTGAGTAGTTCGGCCGATTTCTTGACGATTCCCGGCGTCGAGCCGAACGTTATCAAAGCCGCGACGCTCAGCGTCACAGTCGGGGGGGTTACGGGGTATCCTGGTTCAGTCGAACAGTCCCGCCAGGGGTGGCGCCGGGTGCGGCGGTACTGGGGCGTTCAGTGGTCATTTGCGATCGGTTGCTGAAGGCCTGCAGTCGGCCTGCTTTGACCGCACCCAACGCGGGACCGAATGACCGCAATCGCTGCAAAGGAGCCAACCAGCATTCGCGTCCTGTTCTTGAGTTGTCCG
>Ga0316196_10001236_pt1 | contig 11101 bp, 8 predicted proteins | sample Eddsed2cm_MG_FD_204938 | JGI IMG/M metagenome (GOLD analysis project Ga0316196, IMG submission 204938) | Coastal sediment microbial communities from Maine, United States - Eddy sediment 2 cm | ecosystem: Environmental > Aquatic > Marine > Coastal > Sediment | place: USA: Maine | collected... | reverse complement strand
ATAATATTAAATTCCGAAATTCCAATAATCGAAACCTTCCGAACACTTAAAAGATGTTTCGCGAAACTTGTACTTGTTTTTAATTTTGAGTTTTGGTCATTGGTATTTGTTTGAGTTTTGGTATTTGGTGCTTGGAATTTTGATGATTTTCATTGAGCAAGTATCATTAGTGAATTCAGTTGATTACCTTTTTGAATAACACAACCCTGGGACAACTGACAACAAGCTAAGCTAATCTGCCTTTCTTCTTAAAAATGTGGGCACATCGAGATCACTGTCATTGACGAGCGTGCCACCGGTGCCCCGGTAAACAGCTCCGGATGACTCGCCCACAGCTCGCTTCTGCCGGATGAATGTGGGCTCGTCGTAATCGATAATTTTCCCCAGATCTTCCTGTGTAATGTCTCTGATTTTTCCTCTGAGCTGTGGTTTGGCGGGTTGCTCGATCATCTCTTTTTCATTGCCGATTCCGGTAGCGATCACCGTTACCCTCATTGCATCGCCCAGGCCTTCATCCACGGAGGTACCCCAGAATATTTCCGCTTCCTCACCGACTTCACTGTGGATGTACTCCGAGGCTTCGGCAACCTCCTCGAATTCCATGTCGCTGGTGGCGGTGATATTCATCAAAACGCCTCTGGCCCCCCTGATGGGCACATCTTCGAGCAGCGGATGGGAGATCGCCTTGCCGGCGGCTTCCACGGCACGGTGTTCACCGGATGAAATACCAATACCCATCAAGGCCAATCCGGCCTTGGACATCGTTGTTCTGACATCGGCAAAATCCAGATTAACAACACCCGGCATCATGATCAGGTCCGTTATTCCCTTCACCGAATGGAGCAGGATTTCGTCGGCTCTGACGAACATTTCCATCAGGGTTGCTTTCTTGGATGCCAGGCCCCTGAGCCGGTCGTTGGGTATCGTGATGGCCGTATCGACCACCGTTTTTAAGGTATCGATGCCTTCTTCCGCCATTCTGGATCGCTTTTTACCCTCAAAGGAAAACGGTTTGGTCACGACCGCTACCGTCAGGGCACCCAGGTCTTTGCAAATTTCAGCGATGACCGGCGCCGCCCCGGTACCGGTACCACCGCCGAAACCGGCCGTGATAAATACCATGTGACTGTCCGCCAGTGCGTTTCTCAGCTCTTCTTCATTTTCAAGGGCCGCATCCCGGCCGACCTGGGGGTTTGCCCCGGCTCCGAGGCCTTCGGTCATACCCCCGCCCAATTGAATCCGAACCGGCGCCTTGGATATTTCAAGGGCCTGGGCGTCCGTATTGGCTGCAATGAACTTGACGCCCTGGAGATTGGATGCGATCATATTGTTTATGGCGTTTCCTCCCGCACCCCCGACACCGATAACCTTGATTTTTGCAGACTTTTCATTCTCAACATAGGTAAACATTTTTTGCCCTCCTACCTGTTTAAAGTTAATGGTGACTTGCGATTTATTATTTATATGTCTCTTTTATACGACATCGTGAAACCACTTCTTCATGCGGATCATGATGCGATTGAAGATATTTTTATCCCGAATCCTGAACTTTTTAGAATCTCTGTGACGTGCACCGTATAATACCAGCCCGACACCGGTTGCATACATGGGGTTGTTGACCACATCCACCAGGCCTTTGATTCCTTGGGGTTTACCCAGACGGGTGGGTAAATGGAAGATCGATTCGGCGACTTCGGTCACCTCCGACAGAAGTGCCGTTCCCCCGGTTAAGACAAACCCCGACGGAATTATATTTTCCATTCCGGCTCTAAAAATTTCCCGGTGGATTAACTCAAAAATTTCTTCCATGCGAGGTTCCAGAATTTCTCCAAGAATTTGTCGCGGAAGTTTGCGGGGTTTTCTACCGCCCAATCCGGGTACTTCAATGGTTTCATTATTGCCAACATCCTGGGCCAGACAGGTGCCGTATTTCTTTTTTATCTTTTCGGCCTCAGTTTGAGGCGCGCGCAGCCCGACGGCAATGTCGTTTGTCAGGTTGTTGCCGCCCAGAGCCAGCACAAAGGTGTGTTTAATATTTTTTCCGGAAAATATCGCCAGATCGGTTGTTCCTCCGCCAAGGTCAAGAAGGGCGGTGCCCAGCTGTTTTTCCTCATCTGTCAACACCGCCTCGCCGGATGCCAGGGATTCCAGGACGATATCGCTGACATCGAGTCCGGATCGATTGGCGCATTTTACCAGATTATGGGCCGATGCAACCGCACCGGTGACGATATGAATTTTGGCTTCCAACCGGACGCCGGCCATCCCTACCGGGTTCTGGATCCCCGATTCATCATCGACAATAAACTCCTGAGGCAGGACATGAATGACTTCGCGATCCATTGGAATCGCTACTGCGCGGGCGGCATCGATTACTCGTTCAACATCGTTTTGAGAGATCTCGGATCCCTTGATGGCAACAATGCCGCGGCTGTTAAATCCGGTGATGTGGCCCCCGGCAATGCCGGCGTATACTGAAGATATTTCACAGCCTGCCATGAGTTCTGCTTCTTCCACCGCCTTTTTAATCGATTCCACAGTGGATTCGATATTGATGACGACACCTTTGCGAAGTCCAATGGAAGGGTGGGTCCCGATACCGATGATATTGATATCGGACCCGGATATTTCGCCTACCACCGCACAGATTTTGGTCGTTCCGATATCGAGACCCACTATAAGGTCCTCTTGTCGTTGCATTTAATTTCTCCTTATGATTCCGGGAAACCGGTTACTCCCGTCTCAAGGGGTTTACCACAACACGATTTAAATTATTCAAATCGATGTAATCGAAATCAGATACGGATTGTTGATGCTTAAGATACGAAAATAGCTTTGCGAGCATATTATATTTGCCGTCATAATCGTCATAGCCAAGATTGATGGTCTTGATCCGGTCAAAAGCGTGTAATGTGAGACCGATTTGCCGGTCCACCCATATCTGACTGATAGAGCGATTGGGCAGTATGCTTCCTTGCTTTCTGCCCAGCCGTAATACCTTCATCACCGCTTTAAAGGGTGCAGTGAGGTTGTGGGCAATGTCGCCCTCCGACGGATTGGTCTGTCCGGATACGGGGGGCAGATCCAATACGTTGAGGCCTCTAACCACCGGTAGATCGGCCGGATCGGATGTATCCCAGGTCTTGAATATTTTACCCGAATGATTAATTAGAAATTTTTTTCCCACGTCGACCACCGCCAGTGGCGAATGTTCCTTGATCCAGATGCTCAGCCCGGATGGTATCTCTCTGCTGACCCCGGCTTCTGCGATCCAGGGGTGGGCCAGCAGCCGTTTTCGGACCAGCGACAGATTCACCGCCAGAATATTCACTCCCTTGTCGACTTGAGCCTGTTGTGCAATTTCTTTTTCCGACAAGCGTTGCGTACCTTCGATGGTCATGCGGCTGATCTTGAAATAGTCACACTGGGTCAAAAGGTCATGAATCAGGATGAAAAATGTGGTGACGGCCGCCACAGTTGTCACTGCCACGATCAATTTGAAAGCCAACTGGACGAGGCCTAAGAATTTAGACCTCTGCTTGGTTTTTTTGCCTTTAAGTTGATTTTTTCGTGGTTTTTTGCGTTCAAACATATTCTTGTAAAAATGTGTCTTTGTAGTAATTAAGTTGAAAGCGCTTTCAATATGTCCAGACCCACTTTCCAGACATCTCCGGCGCCCAAGGTCAGCAAGACATCTCCCGGTTTTAAATTTTCCTCTAGATAAGCGATGACATCTTCCTTGCCCTCTGAACAAAAGACTTCTTTATGTCCGTGGGCTTTGATACCTTCGCACAATTTGCGGCCGGTCAGGCCCTCGATTTCCTGCTCTCCGGCGGCATAGATGGGCAATACCAGCAGGACATCGGATTGGTAAAATGAGCGGGTGAAGTCATCGAACAGTGCCTGGGTCCGGGTATAGCGATGGGGTTGAAAAACGATCACTTTGCGGTTGTCCGGCCAGCACTCTTCAATCGCCTGAAGCGTGGTTTTAATTTCAGTTGGATGATGTCCGTAGTCATCCACCACGGTAATGCCGTTTATCTCTCCTTTGATTTCAAGTCTGCGTTGTACCCCTTTGAGGGTCTGAAGGGCGCTTTCAATGGCATCCATGGGTACATCCAGCTCGAGGCCCACTGCAATGCTGGCTGTTGCGTTGTAGACGTTGTGAATTCCCGGCAGATTCAAGCTGATTCGACCGAGCTTCTGACCCTGCCGGTAAACGCTGAAGCGGCTGCGGCGTTTCTCAAATTCCACATCTCTAATCTGGAAATCGGCCTGGGAGCTCATGCCATAGGTAATATAGCGTTTTTTGATTTTTGGAATTAGGTCCTGGATCGACTCGTTGTCCAGACAAAGTATCGCCAGACCGTAAAATGGTATCCGGTCGATGAAGTCTAAAAAGACCGCTTTGATGGCTTCCAAATCCTGATAATAATCAAGATGTTCACGATCGATATTGGTTACCACGGCAATCGCAGGTGAGAATTTCAAAAATGAACCATCACTCTCATCGGCTTCTGCAACGATAAAGTCTCCTTTCCCCAGAACGGCATTGGATCCGATACCTTTCAGTTTTCCGCCGATGACTACCGTCGGATCCAGACCCCCTTGCGCCAATACCGAGGCGACCATCGATGTCGTGGTCGTTTTACCGTGAGCACCTGCAATGGCCACACTGTATTTTAAGCGCATGAGCTCGGCCAGCATTTCCGCCCGGGGAATTACGGGGATCGAGCTGCGTTCGGCGGCCAGCACTTCAGGATTATCACGGCCGACGGCCGACGACGTTACCACCACATCGGCACCGCTTATCTGATCTGCATCATGCCCGGCAAAGATAGTACCGCCCAAAATTTTTAGTCGTTTGGTAATTTCGGAGGTCTGCAGATCGCTCCCGGATACCTTATAACCAAGATTGAGAAGCAATTCCGCGATGCCGCTCATTCCGATGCCGCCGATTCCCACGAAATGGATGTGATATTTTTTTTGATACATGATTATGGGTTCAGGGTTCAGGGTTCAGGGTTCAAGGTTCAGGGTTTCGGGCAAAAAGGGCATAGAGCAAAGGGCATAGCGCATAGCGTACAACTTCCGTGATCTGTATTCTGTCTTCTGTAATCTGACATCTGTTCTCTGGTTTCGGGTTACGAGCATCGAGTATCCAGCATCGAGAATCGAGCATCCAGTATCCAGCATCGAGAATTCAGCATCATGCCGCCAGCAGCCGATAGCAGTCATCCACGATGTTTTTGGCCGCATCCGGCTTGCCGAAACGCCTGGCCCTTGCGGCCATATCATTTAAGATCTCCTCGTGAGCGGTATAAAAGGCGATCCTCTCACTGAGGATTTGGCCGCTAAGGTCTTTTTCGATGATCATTTCAGCCGCACCATGATCCGAAAGGCTGCCGGCATTCAGAACCTGATGGTCATCCGCTGCGTAGGGAAAAGGGATAAAGATAACCGCTTTTCCCAGGGCCGTGATTTCAGCAACCGTTGTTGCACCGGCCCGGCAGATCAGAAGATCGGCCCGCCTATACAACTCGGTCATATTATTGAAAAACGACTGCACTGTGCATCGGATATGGTTCCGCCGGTATGCTTCATTGACCTGCTGTTCATCCGCATCGCCGGTCTGATGAACAAAATGCAGCTGATCTTTATCTTTGAGGTGTCCCAAGGCTTCTATGACCGCCATATTTATTCGGTGGGCCCCCTGACTTCCGCCGATGATCAGGACGGTAAAAGGCCTGTTGCCGGCATTGTCCCTTTTTTCTTGGGCATTGCGATCGGAATATTCTAAAAGTTCGCGTCGTACCGGATTGCCCGTCCACCGTACCTTGCGCAAATCTAAATTGGATTTGGTATTTTCAAAGGAAATGTAAATCCGATTTGCAAACCGTGATAATATCCTGTTGGTAATTCCCGGCAGTATATTTTGCTCATGAATTACGATAGGAATCCTTCGCAGCCAAGCCGTGAAAACCACAGGCCCGGCGGAATAGCTGCCGAGGCCGATGGTCAAATCCGGGGAGAAATTTTTTAGGATCCGATTCGCTTCCAGAATACCTTTGGGTATATTGGCAACTGATTTGACCTGGTTCCACAACCCCCGGCCTTTAATGGCGGCAACTGTGATCGTTTGAAGCGGATACCCGGTTTTCGACAGCACCGATCTTTCCAGCGGGTTACCGGTGCTGACAAAAATGATTCTAGTGGCTGCATTGCGGGCCTCGAACTCCTGCGCAGCCGCAATTCCAGGAAACAGATGGCCTCCGGTGCCGCCGCCGGCGATAACGATGCGGAGCGGGCGGCTCGATGGTTGCCCGGAATCACTATAGTCAGCACTTGATGCTTCAGAATCATTGGGACCTGCAGCTAAAAGCTGAAAGCTGAATATTTCGTAAGTTGATTTATTAAACATTGAAAGACGATTTTTTTTAGATGGTTTTCCTATTTGTTGGTGCTTGCACTTATATTCATTAAAATCCCAATGGATGCCATATTCAGTAACAAAGAGGTCCCGCCGTAACTTAAAAAAGGCAAGGTGAGTCCTTTGGTCGGCAGCAGGCCTAAAGCGACCCCCATGTTGATGCAGATTTGAAGCCCCATGGCCGCGGTCAGCCCAAAGGCCAGTAAGGACCCAAATGCATCGGGCGCATGGCAGGCTATTTGAATGCCTTTCATGAGAACCAGCCCGTAAAGTCCGATGATAATCAGAACACCTACCAGTCCGACCTCTTCACCGATAATGGAAAAGATGAAATCCGTATGGGGCTCGGGAAGATAAAATAATTTTTGATGACCTTTCCCGATGCCCGTGCCCCATAAGCCACCAGTGCCGAATGCCATTAGAGAATGGACGACCTGGTAGCCTTCTGCTGCCGGATATTGCCATGGATCGAGGAAACTCAAAATTCTTTTTACCCGGTACTCGGCGTTGATTAGAAAGTAATAAGCCACCGGCAACAGGGCGACCAGCGAGGTGAAAAGATGACGGCAGGGAACACCGCCGACAAACATCATCAGCCATGTAAGCACTGCCAGAATAAGAATGGATCCAAAATCGGGTTGTCTGAAAATACAGACAGCAAACGCCCCGAAGACAAGAATATGGGGCAGAAATCCGATTGAAAAGGTCTTTAAATTTTCCGCTTTTTTTTCCAGCGAATAGGCCAGAAACACCACCATGGCCAACCGCGCAAATTCCGACGGCTGAAACGAAAACGGTCCAAAACGCAGCCATCTCGCAGCGCCGCCGGCTGAAAATCCGAAGTCTGTTAATTGAATCGCAATCAACAAAAGAAGGGCCAGAGCAAGTAGCGGGTAGGTCAACGGTCGATACCAGCGATAGGGAAAATGCCGGCAGATCACCAGGCCAATAATCCCCACCAGGGCAAAAACCGCCTGTTTCTTTAAAAACAGATAATCCGAGCCGAATTTTTTCAAGGCTACGGCGGAGCTGGCGCTATAAACCATGACGATTCCGATTCCAACCAGAAATAGCACCGGAAACAGTAGCTGAATGTCATAGGCCGTCGTATGTGGTTTTTGCTTTTTAGCGCTCATGATAACTGCAATTTGAAATTCTCGACGGTTTTTTTGAAATCTTCGCCACGTTGAACATAATTGTCGTACATGTCAAAACTGGCACAGCCGGGTGACAGCAAAATTACATTGTCCGGAGAGACAACCCGATAGGCCTGCTTGACGGCATCCGCCATGGAGACCGCCGATGTCGTCGGTATCGTATCTCCCAGAGCGGATTGAATGCGAGCCGCTGCTTTGCCCATGACGATGAGCTTTTTGGCATGCCGGGGCAAAATCTCTCTGAGTGCCTGAAAATTGCTGCCTTTATCGAGGCCTCCCATGATCAAAACCACCGGCTTGCTGAAACTTTCGACTGCTCTGATGACGGCATCAACATTGGTTGCCTTGGAGTCATTGAAAAAATCGACACCGTGCAGCGTGTCGATATGTTCCAATCGATGGGCCGCACCCTGATACCGGTTCAGTGCTTCCTGGACGGTATCCGGCGATGCGCCGGCTGCCAGGGCTGCCAGCGCCGCGGCGGCGGCGTTCTCCAGATTATGTCGGCCGATCAGATTGAAATCGGACACGTTCAAAAATCGTTGATCGCAGGATGCTAGATGCGCAAGCGTCCCTTTGTTGTTTCGTCGCTTGGATTCCTTGAAGCGAAACCGAATTCGTGTTCCGTTATTTACCGCGCCGAGTTCCCCGCTGTTGAGTGATCCATAGTATAATTTTGTGTTTTTTAGCGGCGCGGTAAGGGAACGTACCAAAGGGTTCGAGCCGTTTAACACGGCGAGGTCGCTCGGTTGCTGGTTTTCAAAAATCCGGAGTTTGGATGCGGCATAAGCGTCAAAACTCGGATAACGGTCCAGGTGATCCACCGTGATGTTCAGCAAGACGCTGATTCGTGGTCTGAAGGTGTCGATGGTGTCCAGTTGAAAGCTGCTGATTTCCGCAACGATGAAATCCGCCTTTTGCTCACCGTCAGCATAACTGATCAGCGGCTTGCCGATGTTGCCGCCCACGAAAACATTGAAACCGGAGCGTATCAGCATGCTGCCCAAGATTTCAGTGGTTGTGGTTTTACCATTTGTACCCGTGATCGCTATAATGGGCTCTTTGATAAACCGTGAGGCCAGTTCAATTTCTCCGATGACCGGTACACCGCGCTCCTTGGCCCGCAAAACCGGCTCAATCGTGTGGGAAACTCCCGGGCTCAGGACAACAAGATCCGCTTTTTCGAAGGTTTGAGTTCTGTGACGGCCCAACTCCATGGCAATGCCCATTTCATGGATTCTTTGTGCCCGAGATCCCAGTGTCTCTTCGTCGGCCTGGTCGCTTACAATGACCGTTGCCCCCCTATTTTTCAGAAAGCGGGCGACAGCGATCCCGGTTGAACCGAGTCCGACCACAATAATTGTTTTTTTTGCAAGCTCCATAGTTAACTATTATGGTGATTCCGAATTAACATCACATAAATTATGAATTTGTGTGCCTTCTACTATCCAGGGTTGTCCAAACCGACCGCCTTGCCCTTGCCGGCAGGAGGGCAAGGCCTGAGCAAGGGCGAAGGCGGTCGGAATTTGGCATTCGATAATCTAAAATATCCATTATTCCATCACTCCATTACTCCAGAAGCCCTGAAGCATAAAATCCAAAAATATGTAATTAAGTCGATTCGTCATCCTAGGCAGATGGTTATCTTAATTTTAGGGTACTCATGGCCAGCAAGGCCAATGCAATGGCAATGATCCAGAAGCGGACAATCACCTTGGGTTCCGGCCAGCCCTTTAATTCAAAATGATGGTGCAGAGGCGCCATGCGAAAAATTCTTTTGCCGTGGGTCATTTTAAAAAAACCGACCTGGAAAATTACGGATAAGGCTTCCATGACAAACAGCCCACCGACCAGCACCAGTAAAATCTCCTGTTTGGTAATGACGGCAATGGTTCCCAGAGATGCGCCCAGGGAGAGAGAACCAACGTCTCCCATGAAGATCTGTGCCGGGTAGGCGTTAAACCATAAAAATCCGAGGCCGGAACCGGCCAGTGCGCCACAGAAGATTGATAGTTCACCACTTCCAATCACATAATTTATTTGTAGGTAGTCGGAAATTTTGACATGGCCGGCCACGTAGGCAAAAATCATGTATGTCGAGGCTGCAATGATCATCGGGCCGATGGCCAGCCCATCGAGCCCGTCCGTAAGATTGACGGCATTGGATGCCCCCACAATGACAAAGGCCGAAAAAATGATGTAACCCCATCCAAAATCCGGGGAGATATTTTTAAAGAACGGTATGGTGACCTGGGTTGAAAAATCCGGACTGACGTATACCAAAAAGCTGGTGACCAAGGCGACAATCCCTTGCAGGGCCAGTTTTTTGCGGACAGTTAAGCCTTTGCTTTGTTTTTTGACTTGCATCAGATAGTCATCGATAAATCCAATGGTTCCATAGCCGATGGTGACAAACAGTACGATCCAAACAAAATAATTGGTCAAATCACTCCAAAGAAGAATGGATGCGATAATGGATATAATGATCAGCGTCCCACCCATGGTCGGCGTGCCGGCCTTTTCAAGGTGGGTTTTGGGACCGTCGTCCCGGATGTATTGACCTACCTGCATGGCGCCCAGTTTGCGGATCATCCACGGCCCCAACAGAAAGCAGATGAAAAAGGCCGTCAAGCTGGCATAGATCGTCCTGAACGTGATGTAACGAAACACGTTAAAGACGGAAAATGTCGTATGCAATGGATATAGCAGGTGATAGAGCATGTATCTTAATTATCCATGATTGAACTTTTACAACCTTGCTTTCCGGTTTCTCAATAAATCAGTTTATTGAAACAATTGTAGATTTCGGATTTTGGATTGCGGATTTGTTGTATCGCTTCGCTCAATCGTTTTTTATTAATTGACAGAATTCCTTAAATCCAAATTCTAAAATCCAAAATCCAAAATTTATGAGTAATGATGTTAGTCTCCCAAGTCCCTAACCATTAGATTCCTCACACCACTCCTGAATTTTTCGGACCACCTTTTCCATGGCCATTCCGCGCGAACCTTTGACAAGCAGCCAGTCACCGGGTTGCAGCCATTGTTTCAGGTCTTCAACGATATCCTCATGGGTACCTTCAAAGGTATCCGTCGGCGGCATGCCGTTATCATGGGCACCGGCTCTGACTTCGGCGGTAAACTCACCATAGGTGTATAATCGGCTGATACCCGAGCGAGCGGCATCAGCTCCGAGGTCGCGATGCAGTGATTGCGCCTGGGCGCCCAGTTCAAGCATATCCCCGACCGCAACAATGCCCCTGGCGCCGGCACGCATGGTATTGAGGGTAGCAAAGGCGGCTTTCATGGATTCAGGGTTGGCGTTGTAGGTATCGTCGATAAGGTGAATACCACCTGGCAAGTGTTGGATGTTCATTCTGCCGGCAACCGGTTTAAATGCTTCGAGAGCGGTTTTAACGGTCTTGCCAGAAAGACCGATTTGATGGCCCACGGCCGCTGCCGCCAGAGCATTGGAAACCATAAAATGGCCGGGAGAATTCAAATGGACCGAAAT
>Ga0316196_10001234_pt1 | contig 11106 bp, 5 predicted proteins | sample Eddsed2cm_MG_FD_204938 | JGI IMG/M metagenome (GOLD analysis project Ga0316196, IMG submission 204938) | Coastal sediment microbial communities from Maine, United States - Eddy sediment 2 cm | ecosystem: Environmental > Aquatic > Marine > Coastal > Sediment | place: USA: Maine | collected... | reverse complement strand
TATCGACCTGGTAGCGTGTTTTCTTCAGTTTGTTCTTGTAATAGCGCATATCCCAGAGCTTAATCTCGGCATCTGGATTAGCTGTCTCCTCTGCTTTCAGTTTCTGCAACAACGCCATTTCTGCCTTAAACTTGGGTTCCAGACCTTCAACCAGGCGCGTTTCAAAATCAAATGCTGTTTTTGCCGATTTTGCCATTTTTGGCTCAATTCGATAATCTGCCCAGTTGTCATAACCCAGCAGTTCAGCAATCTGTGCGCGCGTTTTCAGCATGTTGATGAACAGAGGAATATTCTTTTCCCTGGCCCTGTTTGATCTTACCGTGACCAGCTTTTTTCGAGTCTCTTCATTCGTTGCATCCTGCATCACAGCAAGGTATTGCCAGGTCACATTAGCTTTAATGTTGTAAGTACCTTTTTCTGTTTTTAATTCCTTGTTATTGAGAAAATCTTCCGGTAAGCCGGCCAGGTCCTCAGCAGTAAACTCAACAGTGGCTTTCGCATCAGTGATATTCGTAGCGAACTCCAGCCCCATGTTATTCAGATCTGTCTTTAGTTTCTGTAACTGATCTCTCTTGTCCTTCGGCAACGTCATACCATTGCGGCGATAGTCACGTATGGTTTCTTTCAGCAGCATACCATCTTCACCCTCAAGCCCAGGCCTGGTATCTTCATAGGCAGCTACAGTTTTATAAACATCTTCACGGAACCCGGCCGCAACATACCAGGTTTGTATCTTCTTGCTGACTTCCAGCGCCTTGTCACGCATCGCCTTGTCCTGGTGACTCTCCCTGATAACATCGATACGGTCACTGACATTTAGCACCTCGTAAAAAGCATCGTCCAGCGCAGCAATACTATTTTCAAAAGTGATGGCATCAGTATCCAGAGCTGCGATCGCATCCAGTTTTTTATCAGCCTTTGCTATTGCAGAATCAACAGAGGCACTGATCTCTGCAGGCGTTGTTTCCCATACAGGCACTGCAAACAACACATTTGCCTTGATTGCGGCAGGTTGATAGGTGGCCAAGGACTTTAATGCTTCTGTTTCAGCAGTCGAGTTCAGTTTATTTCCACTATCACCCTGTACACACGCGGAAGTTAGAGTGACGAAGAACAGAACAGGTGTCAGTTTCAAAAATTGTTCAAACATCTTCTTGCTGTCGTCTTTAAAGCAGGTCATTTATGATTACCATTTCATATGCTCAGGGTTAATCGTATCACTGGACACAGGGTTAGATTTAAGCTGAAAACAACAGATTGAGTAACTGCAAAAGCATCAACAACTTGAGGTTTCAAATAGTGCCGGAAAGGTACCACTTTTAACAGCTAGAATGAATGTCATTATCAGTATGGAATCAGGGTATTTGTATGCAGTAGTGGTGGTATAAATTCACATAGTTAATAATTATGCATATTTTCACCCGCACGTTTCAGGTATTGCAGCCTTCATACACTCAATATCAGTGACGCAAAAGCGGCCGAGTTAGCATTAGGCACCGATATAAGCTCATCAGTAAAATAGATTTCTAATCGCGTCTGCAGACACCCGTGACACATCAAATATTCCATAATCTTTCAGTGACTTATGTCATTAATTCATAAAATATTGACCAGTCTAAGGACATAAAAATTAGCTCTGAATACTGTAAAGCCTGACGCCTCCTGCCATCTTTACTAATTTTGCACGGTAACATGCATTGCTCCGATATAGAGAAATTGGTCAAATCATAGCGTTGAGAGGTAACATATTAGAAGGTTTCATCTGTTGTAGACGAAGATCCATCAGTGGCAGCTTGCCTATCAGGTGATGTTCGTCAACATTGAAATTAACGGTAATCATAATGATCACCATGGTTACTCAATAACTAGCTGACAAGCCAAGAGGACTCCCCCATGACAACTATGAACGCCCTGCAACTACCCCCAGTCACCCTGCCAAAGGAAAAGTATTCACATCTGAGCACTTACTTCGATGAGAAATATGAAACTATGTGGTATTACCTGGAACCTGAGCCACGCCCGTGTGTCACCAAACAGCTGCTCGAAGATCTGAAACTATTCCATCATGACCTCGGCTACGCAATGGACCACCCTGATGGGCCCTCGGTTAAATACCTTGTGCTGGGTTCCGGCATCCCCGGTGTCTTCAATCTTGGCGGTGATCTGGAGCTATTTCAACAACTTATTGAAACACGTAACCGCGAAGCCCTGTTTGAGTATGGCAAGGCCTGCATCGATACCATGTATCCTCATCATATTGAACTCGAGCGAGACCTGACATCAATCACCCTGATACAGGGAGATGCTCTCGGTGGCGGGCTAGAAGCTGCGCTGTCAAGCAGTATCATCATCGCCGAAAAAGGCACTAAAATGGGCTTTCCGGAGATCATGTTCAATCTTTTCCCGGGCATGGGCGCCTTCAGCTTTGTGTCGCGCAAGTTGAATGCGAAAATGGCTGAAAAGATCATACTCAGTGGCAAGCTCTATCTGGCTGAGGAACTTCATGAGATGGGTTTGGTTGATATCCTCACAGAGAAAGGCGAAGGTGAGCGCGCGGTATATGATTATATCCGCAAGGAAAACCGTGCGCGCAACGGTACAAGAGCGTTACGCGCAGCAGCCCGGAAGGTTGAGCATGTCTCTTATGAAGAGCTGATTGACATTGTTAAGATCTGGGTCGACGCCGCTCTCAAGCTTGAGCGTAAAGATTTACGTATGATGCAGCGACTGGTCAGCCGCCAGGCAAAAAATGCCTTAAAGGCCAGTGCCGCCGTCTAACGACCGGGTTTTCGCGGAGTACTCTTGCTTAGCTGGCAGGTCCCGCCTGGGGCTTGCCAGTGTCATCCTTAACCTGTCGTTTGATAACCACCTTAACGACTGGCTTCACGCCGTCGTCGCGCAAACTCATCCAGCAGCAGGCGGCTGCTGTCAAAGGTTTGCTCTACTTCCTCAAGCAGGCCTGCCGGCTTTGCACTCGTCATATCATAAGGTTTAAGTTCCCTTATCCTTATGCAGAGATGGACCAGTCTACAGGCACCAAACTCACTCGCACTCCCGCGCATGGCATGTGCACTATCCTGCAGTACAGGGTAATCCAGTTCACTGACAGCACGACGCATCATCTTTATCAGATTCTTCACATCACGTCCAAAACTGGCGACCAGCTCTTCAAAGAATTCTATACCTGAACCGAGGCGAAGCAGTCCTTGAAGCACATTCTCATCGATCAGTATATCGCTGCTTGCGGGAACAACCAGGTGCCCGGAGCCCTCTTCAACAGCATGCTTGTTGGCGCCACCCGCTGACATATCACGACACAAACCGGCAATCGTTTCGAGTAGGCGGCGTGATTCCACGGGCTTAGTAAGATAGGCGTCTGCACCGGCCTCTTCACAGCGACGCAATGCTTCTGCAGTAGCATCAGCAGTCAGAATAATAGTCGGTACATGCCGATCGATTTCCATAAAGCGTGCCATCTTCATTGCTTCCAGACCGCCCATCTGGGGCATGTTCAGGTCAAAGATCATTAAGTCAAAACCTGGATCGGTCATCTCAATAGCATCAATAGCAGCAAGGCCATCGGAAGTAATGCTTACAGTATGGCCAACTCCTTCAAGAATGCCACGCAACACCTGCTGATTGGTTTCGTTATCTTCTGCCACCAGTATATGCAGGCTGCTGGCCACGCCGCCAAGCTGCTGCTCATAGTGCTGAGTGAGAGAAACAACATTCTCCGGCATTTCATATTCAACACGTGCAGCATGCAGCGCGTTGTACAGCAGACGGCTGTCCGTGTGGGACTGCAACACAGAAGAATAGCCTTCAGCAAGATAGTAGGTATCATTTGCCGGCCCTTCTGCCTGCTGCACGAGCACCAGGGATACAGAGTCCAACAGGGGCTCCGCACGGACAATACTGGCGAACTGCTCTGGCGCCATATCCAGCGATTCCTGCTCGATCAGGACAACACTGTAGGGTCGGCCAATTTCGCTGGCTTCGACAAGTCGTGCTAAGGCCCTTGCTGATGTCGCCTGTCGCTCTGCCGAGAGGTCCCATTGTTTGAAGGAGGCAGCCATTTCTTCCGCTGACTGAACAGATGCCAGTAACAGCACTCGGGCATTCTCCATCACCTGTTTACTAGTGTCCTCAGTCACCTCCTGAATAGCGTAGGGTATTTCAAACCAGAAACAGGTTCCTTCATTGGGCTTGCTCTGCAGGCCAATTTCACCCCCCATCAAGCCCACCAGCTGGCGCGCTATAGCTGTGCCAAGACCGGTGCCGCCGAAGCGCCGAGTGGTTGAGGCATCTACCTGCTGGAAACTGTCAAACAAAGATTCCTGATCTTTCTCATCTATGCCGATACCAGTATCTTTAACCTCGAAGCGCACTATAACCTTTTCTGCACTTATGCTAGCAGGTGAAACGCGCAGTTCAACGCGCCCTTCGATGGTGAACTTGATGGCATTGCCGATGAGATTGATCAATACCTGGCGCAGGTGAAACGGGTCACCTACCAGCAAAAAAGGTGTGTTCGGGTCAACGTGGGCGGAGAACTTGAGTCCCTTTCGGCGCGCCTGGTGAATGAATAGATTAGTGGTATCTGACATCACTGCATGAAGATCAAAGTCGCTGTTATCAATCAACAGCTTGCCGGCTTCGATACGAGAGAAATCAAGTATATTCTCAATCACCCCCAGCAACACTCCTGCTGAAGTCTGTATGCTATTGGCAAGCTCCATCTGCTTGCGGTCTAGCTGTGAGTCCATCAACAGATCACTCATGCCGATGACGCCATTCAGCGGTGTGCGTAATTCATGGCTCATATTGGCAAGAAATTTACTTTTCGCCCGGCTGGCCTCTTTGGCCTGGTCTATTGCCCGCTGCAAACGCTGGATCAGCAAACCCAGATAGAACGGAATGATCGTCAACATGATCAGCATAGTGATACTGAACGCAGTATTGCTTTGCCATAGTCCACTGCGCCACAGAACAATTGTAAAGCCAACCAGGCTCATTCCGGTTGTCATCACCAGGTAACGCAATCCATAGCGGAAGCCGTAACCAACGATGACCCATAAATAAACAGCGGCCAGCGGCATTCCTGCTTCACCGGTGAAGTAAAGCACCAGCGAGACCGCAGTAATATCTGTAATGGCACCGATGACACGCCTTAGTACAGATATCCCCGGATAGAAGAAGACCGTCATCACCAGGAAAAGAGCGATTGATACGTAGCTTATGGCTATCAGGCGAATGGCAGCGTCATTGACACTGTCATTGCTAAACCAGGGAGATATAAAGTAGAAAGAAACCAGTACACCAATGGTTGCTCGGTTCATTACCGGCCCGTGCTCGGTCTCGCTAAAAGTGCGGAGGGAACGTATCAGGTAATTGGTGACTGCATTTTTACTCATAAAGGAGTCTGTAGATCACAAATCAGCTTGTTGACAGGCATCGTTCATCATCCTATTCATCACTGAGCTCTGTATGAATCAGCCTGATGCGATCAAGATTGTCGATAAAGGCATCGACTATTCGTGGATCCATATGCGAAGCGGATGATTTCTTTATATAATCTACTGCTGCATCAAAACCCCATGCGTCCTTGTAAGGGCGTTTTGAGGTCAGGGCATCGAACACATCAACCACCGCGACGATGCGGCCGGAAATCGAAATATCCTCACCTGCCAGACCATATGGATATCCAGTTCCGTCATATTTCTCATGATGCTCCAGGGCAATCTCGGCTCCCAGGTTGATATAACGCGAGGGGCTGTCACAGAGAATATCGTGACCGATTACCGTGTGCTGACGGATAATTTCCATCTCCTGCTCATCAAGCGGACCTTCCTTGAGCAGGATATTGTCAGGGATGCCGATCTTGCCGATGTCGTGCATCGGCGATGCCAGTTCGATGTCATCACAATCACGCGGGGAAAGACCCAGCACTTCGGCGAGAAGGCGGCTGTAACGCGCGATACGCAATACATGGTTGCCGGTACCTTCATCGCGGTATTCACCCGCCTTGGCCAGTCGCAGCAGTGTTTCACGTTCACGAACCTGAATTTCCCGGGTCCCTATGGCCACCTGCTCTTCCAGCCATTTCGCCCGATTGCTGATGATTTGCTGCTGTTGACGCAGGGTCAGCAGATTCTTGCAGCGCACCTTGCATTCATACTGGTCAATCGGTCGTATCAGGAAGTCCGTGGCACCGGCATCAAGTGCCTGGTAACGAACCTTGCGATCCTCGACAACAGTTACAACGACAACGGGTACATCGCGGCAAGCGCTAATTGCACGGATTTCCCTGATGAATTCAACGCCATCCATGACTGGCATTTTGTAATCAGTAATGACCAGGTCCGGCGTTCGAACCTGGATCCGCTCCAGTGCGGCAAGTGGTGTTGTGAACACCTCTACGTCGAGGCTGGGACTAATATCCTTTATTATCTGCTCAAGGATTTTTCTGCCTGTACTCTGGTCATCAACGATGATAACCAGGGGCTTTCCCTGTGACATATCTTTCCTCTTCCGGGATCGTACTCGCGGCTCAATGGATGTATCAAGGAGTTTATAGTCTGGAGCAACACTTTTCATACCATAAGGATAGGGAATACAAGGTCTTTTTACCAGAATTTTGCGTGCTATCCGCCTGGATTTGTCGCCATTTTTTAGTTTTATCAGTTACATAAGCATGTTAGCGGTGTCTTCGGCATGTTTTTTTCGCGTTCCTGGCCAGGATGTATCAGGGCAGAAAAGCAGAATGAAATCACTCAACATAGTAAATCTGGTCGAAAAAAAGCCCCTTCTTACAGGGGCTTGATTAAGAATATTTACATAAACAGTCTAAGGTGACTCCTAGAACGGCACATCGTCATCGAAATCATCCACAGGTGGTGCGCTGGACGGGGATGACTTCTGCTCGGGTTGATTACTGGGCTGCTGATTCCAGCTGGTGTCACTACCGCCGCCAGCTCTACTGCCCAGCATCTGCATATCGTTCGCTACAATTTCAGTAGTATAACGATCCTGGCCGTCCTGGCCCTGCCATTTGCGTGTCTGCAGGCGTCCTTCAATATAAACCTGGCTGCCTTTTTTCAAGTACTCGCCAACAATCTCAGCCAGTCGATTAAAAAAAACAACGCGATGCCATTCTGTTTTTTCCTGTTTTTCCCCACTCTGCTTATCTTTCCATGACTCCGCCGTAGCGATAGTCACATTGGCCATTGCGCTACCGTTTGGGGAATAGCGGACTTCCGGATCTTTGCCCAGGTTGCCAACCAGGATTACTTTGTTCACTCCTCTTGCCATTACTCACATCTCCTAATTTTTGGTTTTCTATCCATGAAACCATTCTCAGATTACATTACTTCAATAAAGAACATAGATAATATATTAATTGCCTGCAGGTGTCTCATACTTGTCCAGTGCATCAGGATCGAGAACTTCTGCATCAATTTTCAGATAGACGACTCCCTGCGGCGCCATTGTGATGACTTCCATCACACCATCAATTGCAGTCAACTCACTGGCTATGCTCTGTTCCTTATCCACAAGGTCGTTAAATCGTAAGACCCTGGTGTCAAGCAGCCTCGGGGGTTTGGCGGGCAGCATGATCAGCAGCCACAGGACAATTAATCCGGCGCACATCAGGTAGACCCCCTGAGTACCATAAATACTTAGTGCCAGGCCACCCAGCACGCCGCCAAGAAAGGCACCAAAAAATTCTGCACTGTTATAGATACCTATAGCCGCACCCTTGTTACTCACCGGAGCAAGCCGTGAAACCAGTGACGGCATCAGCGACTCCAGGGTGTTAAAACCAGTAAACCAGATCACCATACCGAGCAGAAACCAGGCCGTCGAGTGGGCTCCGAAAGCGAATAAGAGTTCACCTGCCAGCAGCAGTGCTATTCCTGCAAGAAAGATATTAGGAATACGCTTTTTGCGGGTAGTCATCATGACCAGCGGCAGCATCGCCAGAACGGACAATAATATCACCGGCAGATAGACGCTCCAGTGAGATTCCCGCTGAATTTCGAGTGATTCTACCAGGGTAAATGGAATAGCAACAAAAAGAGCAGTCAACACCAGGTGCAGACAGAAAATCCCAAAATCAAGCCGCAGCAAATGAACATCTTTCAGAATCACTGAAAACTGCTTTCGCAGGCTGCTATCTCCACCCAGAGGAACATGACTGGCAACAGGTGTCGGCACAGCCTTGTAAACCACAACGATGGCGAGCACGGCAAGGATTGCCGTCAGCCAGAATATACCCGGCACACCAATGACACGGTCCAGCAGCGGCCCGAGCATCAATGCGACGAAGAACGCCAGACCGATGGTCATACCGATCATCGCCATTGCCTTGGTTCGCTGTTCTTCCCGAGTCAGGTCAGATGCCAGGGCGATGACAGCTGCAGCGATGGCACCGGTTCCCTGCAGCGCACGGCCGAGAATCACGCCGCTAATGCTGTCAGCCATAGCGGCGACAATACTGCCAATGGCAAAAATAAGTAAACCTGCAGCGATAACCGGTTTGCGGCCAAATTTATCCGATAACAATCCAAACGGAATCTGAAATACAGCCTGGGTTAAACCGTAGGCACCGATGGCCACACCGGTGAGAAATGCCGTATTGCCCTGCAGCTGCTCGGCATAAAGCGCAAAGACAGGCAAGATCAGGAACAATCCCAGCATCCTCAGGCCAAACACCCCCGCCAGCGCGCTGACGGAGCGGCGCTCTAACGATGTCATCGGGTTTTTAGTACTGCGCCTACTCTTCATAAACTGCCCGGAATCTTTTTGTTATAAGTTCGAGTTAACTGTCTCTTCAAACAAGCTGGGGATTCGCCAGCAAATTAGGAACGACCCTTCTTCAATCATTTGCAGAGAGGCACGACACCATATGTGAGAATAAAAGCGGAGATTTTACTCTGATCGTAGTGCTTATTCACCACGAAATAACATCAAAACAAAAACCGCTTTGCCAGAATGAGTTAAAACGACTTATATTACCGGTTTGCCGTAATTATTCCATCAGGATTGTTTGACTCTGTCATGAAGCAAATCAGTATCCGCGGTGCTCGTATGCATAATCTGGCGAATATTTCGCTCGATCTGCCGCGCAATAAACTCATCGTTATCACCGGGCTCTCGGGCTCAGGTAAATCGTCTCTTGCCTTCGACACCATCTATGCTGAAGGTCAACGCAGATATGTTGAATCGCTATCGGCCTATGCCCGGCAGTTTCTCTCACTGATGGAAAAGCCAGATGTCGATCACATTGAGGGTCTCTCCCCGGCCATCAGCATCGAACAGAAAAGCACCTCGCATAATCCCCGTTCTACAGTAGGCACAGTGACTGAAATTCATGATTACCTGCGCCTGTTATTTGCACGTATCGGTGAACCACGCTGCCCACAGCACGACCTGCCATTGAAAGCACAAACCGTCAGCCAGATGGTCGACCAGGTAATGGCGATGGGTGATGGTGAGCGGCTGTTGCTGCTTGCACCTATCATTCAGGAACGTAAAGGCGAACATATCCAGGTCATCGAACAATTAAGGGCGCAGGGCTTTATTCGTGCGCGTATCGATGGCAAAGTGTTGGAGCTCGATACAGCACCTGAACTGATAAAGAACAATAAGCATACGATTGAGGCGGTGGTTGATCGCCTGGTCGTCAGGGATGGGATTGAACAAAGACTGGCGGAATCCTTTGAAACTGCGCTGAGCCTGAGCGACGGGCTGGTCCATGTGCTGACTCAACCGAGAGAAGGTAAAGCCGCACAATATGTTTTTTCGGCCCGCTATGCCTGCCCGGAATGTGGCTACAGCCTGTCTGAGCTTGAACCCAGGCTGTTCTCGTTCAATAACCCTGCAGGTGCCTGCCCTGGCTGTGATGGCCTCGGTGTGCGTCAGCTATTCGATGCAAACCGGATCATTCGTGATCCCGGGCTAAGCCTCGCCACGGGTGCCATTGCCGGCTGGGACCGGCGTAATGGTTTCTATTTCAACCTGCTGACTAACCTGTCGAAACATTATGGATTCAGTTTCGACACTGCATTTGAAGATCTGCCAAAAAAAATACAAAAAGTAATACTCTTCGGCAGTGGCAATGAAAAGATCACATTCCACTACAAAAGCATGCGCGGCCAAAGCCGCACCCATGCCTTCGAAGGGGTGATCCCGAACATGGAGCGCCGTTACAAAGAGACAGAATCGCACGCCGTTCGTGATGAACTGGCTCGCTATCTTTCCGTGCACACCTGTGAACACTGCAATGGCAGCCGGTTACGAGAGGAAGCACGCCACGTCTTCATTGGGGACATGGCTATCCATGACATCTCTGCCCTGCCGATAGATGAGACAGTGGACTATTTCCGCAAGTTAAAGCTTGAGGGTTCACGTGCTGAAATCGCCCATCGTATCACCCAGGAAATTACAGAAAGACTGGGCTTTCTGGCCAATGTTGGACTCGGCTACCTTTCCCTCAGCCGTTCAGCAGAAACGCTATCTGGCGGTGAAGCTCAGCGCATTCGCCTTGCATCACAGATAGGCTCTGCCCTGGTGGGGGTAATGTATGTGCTGGATGAACCGTCAATTGGATTACACCAGCGCGATAACGCCCGGTTGCTGGCGACACTGGAGCAGCTGCGTGATCTCGGCAATACGGTTATTGTCGTCGAACACGACGAAGACGCGATACGCAGTGCAGACCATGTGCTTGACCTCGGCCCGGGAGCAGGTATCAACGGCGGCCACATCGTTGCTGAAGGTACTCCGGAGCAGATCCTGGCAAATCCGGCATCGGTTACAGGCAAATACCTGTCCGGTGAACTCTCTATCGCTGTTCCATCTAGCAGGACACCCGCAGACGAGAATAGCCAGCTGGTCATTCGCGGTGCCACTGGAAACAATCTGCGCAGTGTCGATGCCTCTATTCCCGTGGGTCTGCTCACCTGCATCACCGGTGTCTCCGGATCAGGGAAATCGACGCTGATCAATGACACTCTCTACCCGGCAGTCGCAGTGCATCTCAATGGCAGCAGCCTGGAACCGGCTCCTCATGATGCAATTGAAGGGCTCGAGAACCTCGATAAA
>Ga0316196_10001233_pt1 | contig 11107 bp, 9 predicted proteins | sample Eddsed2cm_MG_FD_204938 | JGI IMG/M metagenome (GOLD analysis project Ga0316196, IMG submission 204938) | Coastal sediment microbial communities from Maine, United States - Eddy sediment 2 cm | ecosystem: Environmental > Aquatic > Marine > Coastal > Sediment | place: USA: Maine | collected... | reverse complement strand
CGGGGCGCCGCAAAGCTGTCACGCTTGTTCCGCAAGCTCCGAGCGATGATGGCAGTAGATCGTTGCGTCGTTGCTGGTGACAACTCTCTGTTCACGGCGCTCAGTCAGTCCCTAGGTCCCAGTGGCCCCGACCTCGAGTCCGCGCCGGATGGCGAAAGCGCCATCCGTCTTCTGTCCAAGCAGGGAGTCGCCGTCTTGGTCGTCGAAGACCAGCTGGCCGACATGCGTGCGACCGATGTCCTCAAACGGGTCCGACAACGACCCGAGACGCGGAGCAAGCCCGTCATCCTGGTTTCGGGGCAAGATAGCGAAATCGATCGCGTCCTCGCGTTCGAGCTCGGTGCGGATGATTTTGTGGCGAAGCCTTACAGTCCACGCGAGCTCGCGCTCCGTTTACGAGCCGTTCTTCGGCGCGCTCACGCTCAGGCCGAGCAACCCGTCAACCGGTTCCAGGTCGATCGACTCGGCATCGACGTGCCGGGGCACGAGGTGACGGCCGACGGCGACGTCGTCGCTCTCACGGCTTTGGAGTTCAAGCTCCTCGTCGATCTCGCCCGTCACCGGGGATTGGTGCGTAGCCGCGAGAAACTACTGGAGGCGGTCTGGCATCACCCAGGCACGCTCGAAACGCGAACGGTCGACACCCACGTCAAACGGCTTCGGGAGAAGCTCGGGGACGTCGGACGCCTGATCGAAACCGTGCGCGGGGTTGGGTACCGCCTGAAGTGAGCAACTAGTGTTTAGCGATTTCGACAAGAAGAAGAAGGAGTCCACCGAAGAAAGAGGACGCATCGGCCTTTCGTTGGCCGTGTCGTCGGTGGTCTACGTCGTTGCTGCAGCAGGAGTTGCCGCAGCGGTCGCCACGGCAAAAGTCGTGGTGGATCGGCAGGTGCGAGATGTCGAGATCCAGTTTGCCGCTGCGCCAACTGCGCCCAAGCAGGAGCAGCCGAAGCCCAAGCCGAAGGTGATCAAGAAGAAGGAAGAGCCCAAGGAAGTCAAAGCCGAGCCTGGACAGAAGCGAGGCCTGAGCGCGCCGCAGGAGATCCCGGACGAGGAGCTTCAAGAGGCAGCCGACGGCCGGCTCGCCGAAGTCGAAGAGATCAACATCGACGACATGATCGGAGGCGGCGGGAGCAAAGGGAAGAAGAAGACCGGCCCTCGCCAGAAGCGTGAGAAGGTCAGTCGCCCGAAGTTCCTCAGCGGATGCCGCGCGCCAGAGATCCCACTCGCCGTTCGCACGAGTGCAGAGACGATTCGCGTGCGCGTCCGGCTCTTGGTGATGCCGGACGGAGTTCCGGCGAAAGCCGAGGTGGAAGAGTCACACGAGCTCATCCCCGATGAGTCGATCATCAACTGCGCATTGGCTCAACGCTTCGAGCCCGCGCGCCTGCCGGACGGCACCGCGGTCCCGTACCCGTACCGGCGTCAGTTCACGTTCAAGCCGTCCAATATCTGAGAGCGAAAGGTACAAGCCATGGAAATCGATTTACTAGAGATGTGGCACACGATGAATCCCATCGTGAAGAGCGCGGTAGTCGTGCTCACGATTCAGGGCATCTGGGGCATCACCGTCACCGTCGACCGGCTGTTGATGCTGTTCATGTCGAAAAGACGGTCCCGCAAATTCGCGAGCGATGTCTCGGAGCCGATGGAGCGCGGCGACGCCAATGCCGTCATGCACATCGCCCAAGATGCCAAGAAGCGAAGCCATCTCGCGCGCTTCATCTTCGAGGGGATCAAGGTCTTCCAGGAGAACTTGGCACTCGGTAACAGCCAGAGCCGCGCCGCTGAGTTCACGCAGCGCAGCCTCGAGCGCAGCGGGGAAAATCTCAGCGCGAACTTGAACAAGGGCATGAGTGTCTTGGCGACGACCGGCTCCACCGCTCCCTTCGTGGGACTGCTAGGAACGGTGTTCGGCATCCTCGGCGCCTTCAAGGTCATTGGCCAGGATGGTGGCGGTGGTCTGAGCACGATCGGTCCGCTGATCGGTGAGGCGCTCTACGTCACGGGGTACGGTCTCATGGTCGCGATTCCGTCCGTGATGCTGTTCAACTGGTTGAGCGGGCTCATCTCGAACTACGAAGCAGGTCTTGCCAACGCTGGCAGCGAGCTGGTCGACCAACTCGAGGCAGGCGCGCTCGGCGGCGATTCCAACGCGATCTTGGATCGCGCGGAGCCGGAAATGAACGGCGACCACGCGGCGCCCGTTCCAGCCGAGTGATTGAAACCATCTAACCGGACAGGCCGATGAGCAGTCTCTCACGAAAGAAGCGCGAAAAAGTAAAGCCGGAGATGAACGTCACACCCCTGGTGGACGTCGTGCTCGTGCTTCTGATCATCTTCATGGTGATCCTGCCCGCTGCCGTGAGCGACCAGAACCTCGAGCTCGCGAAAATGGAGAACCCGGACGAAGAGCGCAAAGGCGAGCCCGAACCCTATGTCCTTTCGATAGACGTCGACGGACGGCTTTATCTAGACGACTACGGAGTGGCCAGGGAACAGCTCGTCGACCATCTCAGAGCGGCGAACGCCGACGATCCGGAAAAGAAGCTCGTACTCCGAGGGGACCACCGACTGACCTACGACAAGGTGCGCGATGTCATGGCCATCGTGCAAGACGTGGGTTTCCCAGGGGTTGCGTTGCGGGCGACGAAAGCGGCTCTGGACGATGCTGCCGCGTTCGCCGAGAGCGTTCGAAAAACCCGACAGGTTGCGAACTAGGAGGCGAATCTCATGGGAATGAACGTCGGCGCCCACGGAGGCAAGAAGGGCCAAGCAAAGCCCGAGATGAACGTCACACCGCTGGTGGACGTGGTTCTTGTTCTGCTGATCATCTTCATGATGATCATGCCGCTGATGCCGGCGCACTTCTGGGTTCACGTGCCGGACAAACCGGATTCGGAAGATGTTGCGCCTCCCGACCCGAACGAGAAGCAGCCGCTGGTGATCAGCGTGAATCCCGAAGGGCACTTCCAGATCAATAAGGAAATCGTCGCGGATGCCGAGTTCTCCGAGAAGCTCAGGCGCGTGTTGATCGCGCGCGGCGAGCGCAAGGTGTTCTTCGACGCGGCGGACAAAGCGCCGTACTCACGCGCGGTGCGCGCGCTCGATATGGCGCGCATCGGTGGGGCCGCACACATCGCAGTCCTCACGGAGGGCATGCACGACTAGCGGCATGTCGAGCTGACGGTCCGTTGCCTCAGCTCGGATCGTCGAAGGAGAGAAATGTCCAGGCTGACTAAAGGAGGGCTTCTCATGGCCCTTCTCATGGGGATTTGTGCGTCGATTCCAGGGGAATTGGGTGCACAGGAGCGTGAAGCGCCGCCGTCGGACGAAAAGCGGCCGGATGAAGAGCCGCCTTCGGACGAAAAGGACGACGTTCCTCCTGCCGAGGAACCCCCCGAAGAGGAACCGCCCAAGGAGATCATCAAGAAGGACGTCGACGGCAAGGAGTGGATCACGCCGGACGTCGGCGCGGCCGAAGAGGAAGCCGAAGAAGACGCGATCGGCGACGTCGATGAAGTCGTCATCGAGTACGGGGCGAGTCCCGACATGGAAGAGGACACGGTCACCGACGCCGAGGGCAAGAAGATCGAAGAGTCGACGGTGCCCGTCGTCTCGAAGACCGTGGAGGTGCAAGACCCCAACAAGCTCGAGGAAGGCGCGGACAAAGAAACCGGCGTGCAGGGCCAGGTCGCGTCCCGTCGGCCGAAGAAGGTTCTGCCGGATGCCCCGGTGCTCGCCAAGGGCAATGAAGACGGCAAGCTCCGCAGCACGATTACCGACGAACGCGGCCGGTATCGGCTCTATCTACCTCCGGGGAAGTACACTCTTCGCTCTTACTACGACCTCTATCACGGCGCGCGTTGGGACGATGTCCAGGTCGCCCGCGGCAAGTTCAAGCGGATCAACTTCATCCTCGATCCCATCTCGGAGAAGGATGCAGGCGTCGAAGAACAAGAGGTGGTCTACCTAGCTGACACCTCCAGTGAGGCCGCCCAGCTCAACATCCGTAAGGAAGCGATTGGCGTTCAGGACTCGATCAGCTCGGAAGAGATCAAACGAGCGGGTGACAGCACGGCTAAGGGCGCCGTCTCACGCGTGGTCGGCGTCACGATCGACGATGGCGGCCGCGTGATCATTCGCGGCTTGGCCGACCGCTACAATCAGATTTTGTTGAACGGCGTACCCGTGCCGGGCGTCGATCCGGACATCCCAAGCGTGAAGCTGGACATCTTTCCGGCCGACATCGTCAGCAACCTGGCTGTGGTCAAGACCCCCCGGCCGGATCTTCCGGGCAACTTCGCCGGCGGTCTCCTCATGATCGAAACCTCGAGCTACCCGCGCGAGCAAATGCTCAAAGTGGGCGTCTCGATTGGCGCCAACTCGATGAGCACCTTTCGGCAGATGCCGACCTATCAGGGTGGCAAGCGTGATTGGCTCGGATTTGACGATGGGTCGCGCGCCGCGGCTCCCTCCTTGGGACCACAGCGACTCGACACCGGCCGCCCGGGAACCCGCTACACCACCAACGACCAGGTCTCGCAGGTGGGGCGAGGCTTCTCCAGCGCGTGGAATCCCAAGTCCAGGCTCGCGATTCCGAAGCTCGGTCTCAAGGTGAGCGCGGGCAACTCCGGCAAGATTGGAAAGACGTCAAAAGGCCTCCGTGGCGGGTACCTCGTGAGCTTCCTCTACGAGTACGAAGACCTCATCAAGACGGGTCTCAACAAGCGCTACACCTACCAAGCCGACGGAAGCGCGGACACCCTCATCGAGGACTTCGACTACAAGAAGGGCGACCAGGAAGTGCTCTGGGGCACGTTCGGGAGCGGTTTCCTGGAGCTCAACCGCGACAACTTCCTCAACCTGACGACCATGTACAGTCGCACGAGCCAGGATGAAACCATCCTTCAGCTGGGCGGCTCGCAGAACGACGACTTTGTTCCGCTCTCGAAGAACAGCTACAACTTCATCGGGCGTTCGATCTTCTTCAACCAGCTCACCGGCGATCATCGAAACCTCAAGGACAGCAAGGCGAGGCTTCGCTGGAACGCAGTCGTCAGCACGGGTCGGCGGGACGAGCCCGACCGGCGGCAGGTTCAGCAACAGGTCGAGTCCCAAAACATCGCGTCGGCCACTCGCTTCTTCTCCGACCTCAAGCAGATCTCCGTCGGAGGCAAGACGAGCGTTCGCTTTCCGCTGTACGAAGCGTTCGATTCCACCGCATACGCCAGTATCGGAATGGACGCGGGCTACACCGACCGTGGTTTCGACGCCCGCCGATTCACTCAGCAGGGTCGCGGCGGCGCCACTCTCGTGGGCGACCCCGAAGTCGTGTTCGGTCCCGATGGTCTGGGCCCCATCAGCACGATCGCGGAAGTCACGTTCTCCGATGACAGCTACACGGCAAACAATCTTCTCGTCGGAGGCTACGCGCAGCTCGAAACGCCGATCGCGCCTTGGCTGAAGTTCCTCGGCCTCCTTCGATTTGAGGCGTTTCGGCAACAGGTCGAGTCCAAGAGCCCGTTCACCAACGATCCAACGCTGCCGGAGAGGACCGATCGCACGGATCTGGATCCCATGCCCTCGGCGACCTTCTCGTTTCAGATCAATGACGAGATGTTCGTCAAGCTCGGCTACGGGATGACGGTGATTCGACCGGCGATTCGCGAGCTCGCGCCATTCGCCTACCTCGATTTTCTTCGTGGCTGGCTGGTCGCAGGCAATCCGGACCTTCAGCGTACGCGAGTCCAGAATGCCGAGGCACGCTACGAGTTCTACTTTGGCGGCACAGACCTGATCGCGGCCACGGTGTTTGGAAAGTACTTCGTCAACCCGATCGAGTTCGTGATCCTGAGCCAAGTGAACGGCAGCGCGAGTTACCGCAACGCCGACACGGCCTGGCTCGTCGGAGGCGAGATCGAGCTCCGGCTTGGATTCGGTCGACTACACGAGAAGCTCGAGAAGTTCTTTTTCCTCGGGAACGTTGCGTTGATGGGCTCACAGTCGAAGTTGCCTGCGGACCAGGGGATCGCAGGCCGGTTGGAGCGCCGGCTGTTCAATCAGTCTCCGTTCGTCACCAATCTGTCACTACGTTTTGACGATCCTGACTCGGGCGTGATGGTCGGCTTGGTCTACAACACATTCGGGCCGCGCATCGTGGAAGCGGGCAGTGTCCAGGGCGGCAACGTAATCGCACCCGATGTCTTCGACCAAACCCAACATCTATTGGACCTCATCGCGACGTGGCGGGTCTCGGAGCACGCGAAGCTCGGGTTCAAGTGGAAGAACATCGCGTTCGCGAAGCGCCAGTACAAACAGGGCGACGAGATCACCTTCGTAGAGCACCGGGGCACGAGTGTGAGCATCAGCGCTGAGTACATCTACTGAGCGCACTCGAGAGAATAGACAACAGCTACGCGGCGGGAGAGGCCGCATTAGAGAGGATATGGAAATGGCGAAATATCTAGGAATCATTCTTGTGGGGGCCATGCTCGCAACTGGCTCGGGCTGTAGTAGCGACGGCGGTGGTGGCGGAACGGGTGGCACCGGTGGCGGCCTCGATCCGAATCCGTGTCAAGCGATTGGCGGCGCGGGCGACGTGGAGATCCTGGTCGACGAGATCACCGAAGACACGGTGTTCGAAGCAGGCTGCAGGTACTTCTTCACGCGGGAGACCTACGTGGTCGGTGCGGAGCTCACCATCGAGGCGGGCGCGGCTCTCTACGGTGACAAGCAGTCCGCGCTCGTGGTTACCACCACCGGGACGATCGACGCGCAGGGCACCTCAGCGAACCCGATCGTCTTCACCTCCTCGGCCCTTCCGGAAGAGGCCAGGCCCGGTGATTGGGGCGGCGTCGTTCTCCTCGGTCTCGCGCGCCTCAGTTGGGGCGACACGGGCTGCGACGGCACGGCTGGCGAATGTGTCGGCAGCATCGAGGGCATTGCGGTCGGCGAAGAGCGAGGCAAGTTCGGCGGCGACGACGACAGCCATGATTGCGGCACGCTCAGCTACGTTCGCATCGAGTATGCGGGTGCCGTGTTCGGTGACGACAACGAGCTCAACGGGCTCACCGTGGGTGGCTGCGGAAGCGACACGACGTTGGAGTACATCCAGGTTCACCGAGGCCTCGACGATGGCGTCGAGTTCTTCGGAGGCACCGCCCCCATCGACCACGTCCTCATCAGCGGGCCCGGCGATGACGGTCTCGACTGGGACCAGGGTTACCGCGGCACGGTCGACAACTTCATCGTCCATCACTTCACCTCGACCAGCTCGAGCCCGAACGGCATCGAGGCCGACAACTTCGGCGACGGAGACAACAACGTGGAGCCGCGCTCGGCCCCCGACATCACCAACGGCACCATAATCGGTGACGATCGCGCCGAAGGCAGCGGCGTGGTGACTCGCGTCGGCACCTGGGGCGTTCTCGACGGCCTCGTCGTCGTCGGCTTCGGCGGCGCCGGCTACGACATGCGCAATGGCGCATGGAGTGTTGACGGAGGGTGGCCTACCGGCATCGTCGTCGAGAACAGCTGTTTCGACGACAACGGCGTGAACTACCCCGACGACGACAACGATCCGAAGGACGAGAGCGCGCCTGCAATGACGGCGGACTTGTTTGACGAGCCGACGCTTCTCGCAGATGCCATGCGGAGCAATCTCGAAGGTGAACCGGGCCTCGGTGACTTCAGCACAGCTGCAACCGGCGGCGACCCAGCTCCGGACTACAGCCTGACGAACGACAGCTGTCTCGGCGCGTTTGGCGGCCCGTCCGGCATGGACTGGACCACAGGCTGGACCGCATTCCCCACCGGCGCAGCTAGCAGCAACTAAGAGGGAGATTCTTCCACCACCCAGCCCCGGTTGCGCGAGCGCGCAATCGGGGTTCATTAATTCGTGCTCAGCGGAGACTGGCTCAGGGCGATCCGCTCGTCGCGCTGAGCCGCTCAGCTCGGAGCTGGAATGCAAGGGCCGGTGTGGGCGAGGCGAACGCCGGCCATGTCGGCAAAGCAAACGTTCTGATAGGTCTGGTCGTCACAACCACATACCGGGCTATCGGTGTCGGGACACATGGTTGGCCGCTCGGTGCACACGCCGAGCCCGCCTTCGCACAACCCTGTTGCGCAGAGCTCCGTGGCGGCACAGTCGTCGTTAGATTGGCAAGCCGCATCGATGCGGCCCGCGTCTCCACAGCCCTGTAGCAGAGACACGATGAGGCCCGCGGCGAGCGCCAGCAGACCGAGGAAGACGAGGATGCGCGTCGGCATGAGATCGGAAGGTAGCCCAAGACCGAAGGCGGGCGATGGCGCTTGCCCAGATCGTTTCGAAAATGTTGCAGGTACTAGAGCGTGCTCTGAAAGAAGCGCCAGGCCGCCACGGCGGCGTCGATGTCTCGGCTGGTCGGTCCGATCATCTGTTCGGGTAAGTATTGCCAACCGGACGGCCAGGTGTGACCGGCGCCCTCTACCGAGAAAAGCTCGACTTTCGTGTCCCCCGCACAGCCCGTAGCCCTGTGCCGCTCGATTCGGGTTCCGTCGGTGGGGACGAAATCGGGGATCTTCGACACGGCGACGCTCGTACAGCCGTCATGGCTACTCCAGAACGAGAACGTCCGCTCTACCGAAAGCACCCGACCGAGCTTCTGACCATCAAACTGTACCATCCCTCCGTCCCAGGGGACGATCGGGTCCTCCGTCCCGTTGATCATCAGTGCTGACAACGGTTCTTCACCGCAACGCCAGCGCGCGACGTCGTAGGGCATCGCGCCGATGATCGCTGCAAACCCCCGGAGCTTGTTGGTCCGCTCACACGCGAAGCGATGCGTCATCATCGCGCCGTCCGACACGCCGACGAAAAAGACCGCATCGGGGTCGACGTTGCGCTTCTCGACGAGGTCGTCAATCAGTGTCGTGAGGAATCCGACGTCGTTGATGCCCTCGCGCTGCGCAACATAGCGATCAACCTTGCGTCCATCGTTCCAGTGACCCCCGATGCCCTGGGGATAGACCACCAGGAAGCCGTCCTCCGCGGCAAGTTCGTTGAGCTTTCCGAACGTCAGCGCGACTGTGTCGTCGTCGTCGCCAAGCCCGCCGTGCAGCACCACTACCATCGGTCGAGACAGACCCTCGTCTGTTCGCGTGCGAGGATCGAAGACACCGACATCTCGAACGATGCCCTCGTGCTTGAAGACGTAGCTCTTCGACCGCCCGGCATCGTGCGTCCCGCTCGCAGACGGGGCCGACCTACACGCGGCTAGCAACACCGCTACGAGCGAACACGTTCTACCGATGTGCATCTGAGAAAACACTTCAACTCTCAGCCAAGGATCGCAACGCCAAGATCGGGTTACCCTGAAGGAGCTCAAGAAGGGCGGGCGGAGCCGATGCAGACGGTCACCGTGGAGCCGTCGTTGGTACCGGCTTCCGTCACGGGTTGACACGCATAACCGGTCCTGCAGTCCGCAGCACTCACGCAGTTCACGAGGCAGACCCAGCCGATCGGCAGCTCCGCGCAGGAGGATCCCTGAGGACAATGCCCGGACTCGCCGCAGGAGATGGTGCAAACGCCATCAGGGAACCGGTTATCGATCTCGCAGAGGCGTTCATCGCAATCGAGGTTGTCCACGCATGGACCACCGACCAAGGAACTGTCGCTTCCAGCGGTGCCGGCTGGGCGAGAGTCGCCGCAGCCCATCCAAGACGTCACCGTGATCAGCACCATCGCAACGATGGATAACGATCTCATCATCGCGCGACGATAGATCAAGGACAGCCCCTCGACCAGCGATCCGCCCGCTCCCAATGCAACATTCGTGTCACCTTTTTGACCGCGCCGAAATGAACGATCCTCGCTGTCCAGGACGGCCCCCGTCGCTTCGGTTTGTATGGCCATGCTGCCGTCCGTATGCTTAGGCGGTGCTTCGCTTGGTCGCTGCCTTGCTCCTCGCGGGATTTGTCTCGAATGGGGCTCAGGCGCAGACCAGCGGCAAGCCGGCGCCCGAGGAAGAAGAGAAGCCACTCGTCACGCCGCCGAAGCTCATTCGCTTCGTCGAGGCGGCCTACCCGGAGACCGAGGGCGACGAGCCCATCGAGGCTGTCGTAGAGCTCGACATCGTCGTCGGGAAGGATGGTCTGGTCAGCGAAGTGAGCGTTGCCAGGTCCGCAGGGGAAGGCTTCGATGAGGCCGCGCTCTCGGCCGCGCGCCAGTTCGTGTTCGAGCCCGCACGCAAAGACTGGGAGCCGATTGCGGCCCGCGTTCGCTATCGGTACGTCTTCGAGTTGAAGGAGCCGCCCGAGGAGATGACGACGGGCTGGCTTTCCGGCACCGTGCTGCTCGCAGAGGACGACAGCGCCGCCGGCACCGTCACGATCGAGATCCTCAACGAGCAGGACCAACTCGTCAGAGACATCGTCACGGGACCGGATGGAACCTTCGTTGCGACCGACCTCGAGCCGGGCAAGTACGAGGTCAACATCCTCGGTGGCGAGTACGGCGACTTGAAAGTCGAGGAGGAGCTCGTCGCGGGGCAGGTTACCCAGGTCATCTACCGTTTGGGTGCGAAGAAGAAGGCGGCATACAGCGGGTTTGGCGAGACCGCCGTCATCGATGCGGCGCCGCGCGAAGTCGTGAAGCGCACGATCGACAAAGATGAGCTGACCCGCATTCCCGGGACACGAGGCGACGCGCTCCGAGCCGTCGAGCTTCTGCCCGGCGTCGCAAGGCCGCCTTTCGGCATTGGCCTGCTCATCGTGCGTGGTGCCGCGCCTCAGGACAGCGAGTCGTTCATCGACGGAATTCCCGTGCCCCTGATCTACCACTTCGGCGGCCTCACCAGTGTCTACAACTCGTACATGCTCGAGAAGATCGACTTCTACCCAGGCAATTTCTCGGTGCGCTACGGCCGGCGTACCGGTGGCATCTTGGAGGTCACCACGCGGGACCCGGCGCGAGACCGGATCCACGGGGTGGCGGAGATTTCGATCATCGATACCTTCGTGACGATCGAAGCGCCGCTTACCGACAAGATCAGCATCTCCGGAGGGCTGAGGCGGAGCTTGATCGATCTCGTTCTGCCCTCGGTGCTGCCGGACGACGTGGGCGTCC
>Ga0316196_10001229_pt1 | contig 11122 bp, 10 predicted proteins | sample Eddsed2cm_MG_FD_204938 | JGI IMG/M metagenome (GOLD analysis project Ga0316196, IMG submission 204938) | Coastal sediment microbial communities from Maine, United States - Eddy sediment 2 cm | ecosystem: Environmental > Aquatic > Marine > Coastal > Sediment | place: USA: Maine | collected... | reverse complement strand
TCCGGTTGCCGTCTGCGCTCGACAACCGACCGCTGCGATTCGACGAGTTTGAGCACCTGGCGCCGCAGACGATCTATGTATCAGCGACTCCCGGCAACTACGAAAACGAGCATACGGACAACACGGTTGAGCAGCTTGTGCGGCCAACCGGCCTGATAGACCCGCGGATCGAAGTTCGACCCGCAAAGACCCAGGTCGATGACGTACTTTCTGAGATTACCAAGCGCGTGGCCATTGGCGAGCGCGTGCTGATTACAACGTTGACGAAGCGCATGGCCGAGGACCTGACAGATTACCTCGCGGAGCATGGTAAACGCGTGCGCTACCTGCACTCCGATATCGGCACGGTTGAGAGGACAGAAATAATTCGCGATCTGCGACTTGGCGCGTTTGATGTACTCGTGGGCATCAACCTGTTGCGAGAGGGGCTGGATATGCCCGAAGTCTCGCTGGTTGCGATACTCGACGCGGACAAGGAGGGATTCCTGCGCTCAGAGCGCTCGCTGATCCAGACAATCGGCCGCGCAGCGCGCAATCTCAACGGCACGGCTATTCTGTATGCCGATCGTATGACCGGGTCAATGCAGAAGGCCATCGATGAAACAGGCCGCCGCCGCGAGCGGCAGGTCGAGTACAACGAGAAACATGGGATAACGCCGGCGACCATTGTGAAGCGAGTGTCCGACATTATGGAGGCAGCGCACCCGTCGCCCCGGGCCGGGCACCGGCGCGTGGCCGAGGAGGGCGCGGATTACGAAAGCATGACGCCAGAACAGCTCCTGAAACGCGCGGTTAGGCTTGAAAAGCAGATGCTCAAAGCTGCGCGAGATCTCGAATTTGAGGAAGCGGCACGGTTGCGGGACCTGATTCACACCATTCGGCAAAAGGGCCTGGGGCTATCGACAGACTAAGTGGGCGGGAGGTCTTGCACACGGCAGGTGGCTTGAGTATCGTAAGCCGCCCTCGCAGGGCAGCGTAGTAAATCAGGGCGATTAGCTCAGGGGTAGAGCGCCACGTTGACATCGTGGAGGTCGCAGGTTCGAAACCCGCATCGCCCACCAATTCCGCAACCCGAGGCAAGCGTTGCAAATTGGCAACAAAATGTCTTAATTTTTAGAAAAACAATCGCTTCCATGGTTGTTTCTTGTCATTCGGCTATATAGAATCGCGTTCCCGCACTCGCTGTGGCGCCTAGATGCGCGTAGCGGCTGCGTTGGATTGTTGAGCACTGGAGGATCTGAGGATCGCAGCCACAAAGCGCGTACGGCGTAACGAAGAAATAGATGCAGTCGAAGTCCGCGTAATCGACGCGGAAGGAGAGCAGGCAGGAGTGATGCCGCTGGCCGAAGGGATTGAATTGGCCAAGGGCGTAGGACTGGATCTGGTGGAAGTTTCGCCAACAGCGGAACCGCCGGTCTGCCGCGTGATGGATTTCGGCAAGTACCTGTTCGAGCAGAACAAGAAACAGCAGCACTCCAAGCGCAAGCAAAAGCAGGTTCATGTAAAAGAGATCAAGTTCCGCCCAGGTACAGACGAAGGTGATTACCAAATCAAACTTCGTAAGTTGGTGCAGTTTCTTGAAGTAGGTGATAAAACGAAAGTCACCTTAAGATTTAGAGGCCGTGAGATGGCGCACCAGGATCTTGGTGCAAATCTCCTGGCCAGGGTCCGAAATGACCTGGAAGAGTACGGCGTAGTCGAGCAGATGCCGCAGATGGAAGGGCGGCAAATGATCATGGTGATTGCACCGAAGAAACACTGAGTAAAAAAGCTGACTGCGGTTAACGACAGCCGCACAATGCATATCCCGCCTGCAGCGGCCGGACGTTCCGGTACGTGGCAAGGCCCGTAAAGTGGAGAATACAATGTCGAAGATGAAGACCAACCGAGGCGCTGCCAAGCGCTTCAGCAAGACGGGCAAGGGTGGCTTTAAGCGATCCCAGTCCCACCTCAATCACATTCTTACGAAGAAGAAATCGAAGCGTAAGCGCCATCTGGGTTTGACACTGCAGGTTGCGGACAGCGACGTGAAGAGCGTGCGACGCATGCTCCCTTACGCATAAGAGGAGATTGAGAAATGGCACGAGTAAAAGGTGGCGCTACCGCCAAAGCGCGTCATAAGAAAGTCCTCGATAAAGCGAAGGGCTATTACGGCGCGAGAAGCAAACTATACAAAACCGCAAAACAGGCTGTCATCAAGGCTGGTCAGTACGCGTACCGCGATCGCCGGCAACGCAAACGCCAGTTCCGGGCACTCTGGATTACACGCATTAATGCGGCCGCGCGACTGCATGGCTTGTCTTACAGTCGGCTGATTAACGGGCTGAACCTTGCCAATATCGAGATCGATCGTAAGGTACTTGCCGATATCGCGGTACACGATCCCGAAGGTTTTGGTGCGATCGCCGAACAAGCGAAGTCCGTCCTGGCACAGAGCAACTAAGATACCCAACGCCGGTGCGATTCGTTCGTGCCGACTTGGGGTAAACGCTCATGCGCGAATTGACTGATCTGGTCCAGACAGCCGCGTCGGAAATCGATGCGGCTGCCGACGTGCCTGCGCTCGACGTGATTCGCGTTGCCTACCTTGGCAAGAAAGGCGAGCTGACGTCGCGGCTGAAGGCCCTGAGTCAGCTTCCGGCTGAAGAAAGACCGGCCGCGGGCCAGGAAATCAATGTCGCCAAGCAGGAGCTGCAGAGTCGTATCAATGCTCGGCGCGCGGCACTGGACTCGCAGGCGCTTGAATCCAAACTTGCGGCTGATGCTGTCGATGTGACCCTGCCGGGTCGCGGCACTTCAATTGGTGGGCGGCATCCGGTTTCTCGAGCGATGGCCAGGATCGAGCAGATCTTTCGCAATGCCGGCTTCGGTGTGCGCTCAGGGCCGGAGATCGAAGATGATTTCCACAACTTTACGGCACTGAATTTTCCGGAGAATCATCCGGCGAGAGCCTTGCACGACACGTTCTTCTTTCCTGGCGGAAATCTGTTACGCACGCATACGTCGCCGGTACAGATCCGGTCGATGGTTAAAGAAGGTGTGCCGATTCGGATAATTGCCCCGGGTCGTGTGTATCGATGCGATTCCGATCAGACGCATACACCGATGTTCCATCAGGTCGAAGGTCTGGTCGTCGATCGAGGTGTCAGTTTGGCCAATCTCAAAGCCGTCCTGCATCAATTCGTAGAGAGTTTCTTTGAGCGAGATGCGGAACTTCGCTTCCGCGCTTCCTATTTTCCGTTCACAGAGCCTTCTGCCGAAGTCGACATACTCTGGGGTGAGGACAAATGGCTCGAGATACTGGGTTGCGGCATGGTACATCCGAACGTCTTGGAGGCGGCCGGTATCGATTCTGAGGAATTCACGGGCTACGCATTCGGTATGGGTGTCGAGCGCCTGGCGATGCTTCGCTACGGGGTCTCTGACTTACGTACCTTCTTTGAAAACGATCTGCGCTTTTTGCGCCAGTTCCGGTAGCCGTCATGAAGATTGCTGAATCCTGGTTGCGTGAATGGGTGAATCCTGATCTGGACACCACGTCGTTGGGTCATCGCCTCACGATGGCTGGTCATGAAGTCGACAGTATTGAGCAAGAAGGGGCCGGATTAGAGGGCGTGGTCATTGCCGAAGTGCTTGAGGTAGAAAAGCACCCGGATGCAGATCGCTTGAGCGTCTGCAAAGTGTCGAATGGCAGCGGCGAGGTTCTTGAGATCGTCTGCGGCGCCCCGAACGTTGTAAAGGGAATGAAAACACCGCTGGCAACGCCGGGGGTCACATTGCCCAATGGCCTGAAACTCCGGAAATCGAAGATTCGCGGTGTCGTATCGAACGGCATGTTGTGTTCTGCGGTCGAGCTCGGTCTCGGCGAAGAGTCCGATGGAATTATCTCGCTTGCCACCGATGCTCCTGTCGGGCAAGCGATAACCGACTACCTGAATTTGCCGGATGCGGTCATTGACCTTGACCTGACTCCCAATAGAGGTGACTGCTTCAGCGTGTTGGGCATCGCCAGAGATGTCTCGGCATTGACGGGTGCAAGCCTTAAAGAGGATTCGGTGCCGCCGGTAGAGGCGACTATCGCAGATACCCACTCCGTGCAGATAGATTTCCCCGAGGGTTGCCCGAGTTTTGCGGGTCGTGTCATTCGAAATATTGACCCGGCAGCGAAGTCACCGCTGTGGATGGCCGAGAGGTTACGCCGCTCAGGCTTGCGTTCAATTAACCCGGTTGTTGATATCACGAACTACATCATGCTGGAGTACGGACAACCGCTTCATGCCTATGATCTGCAGCTCGTAAATGGCCCAATTCAGCCTCGAATGTCTGAAAAGGGTGAAAAAGTAACGCTATTGGACGAAAAGCAGGTCGTACTCGATGCCAACACGCTGGTTATCAGCGACGACAGCGGCGCTATCGGTCTTGCGGGCATCATGGGAGGCCTGAGCACCGCGGTTAGTGAGAAGACAACCGATGTCTTTTTCGAGGCGGCATTTTGGCCACAGGATTTTATCGCGGGACGTGCTCGATCTTACGGGTTGCACACCGATGCCTCACTGCGTTTTGAACGTGGCGTGGATCCACAAGGACAGGCACGGGCCGTCGAGCGCGCGACCTCGCTACTGCTCGAAATCTCCGGCGGTGATGCTGGTCCGTTAGTCCTGCAGACAGCTGCAGATCACCTGCCTTCGAGAGAGACGATTGTCCTTCGTCGTACGCGTCTCGAGCAATTGCTGGGCGTCAAAATCGACGACGCAACCGTCACCGATATTTTGCAGCGTTTGGGCCTCTCGACAGCAACTACCGACGTCGGATGGAGCGTCAGGGCGCCGAGTTTTCGGTTTGACATTGCTATCGAGGTCGACCTGATCGAGGAGATTGCCCGCATCTATGGTTACGACGCGATACCGGAAACCACGGCAATCGCCGAAATGCCACTTGAGACCGTTACCGAGTCGCAAATCGAGTTTGAACAGGTCGCTGCTACGCTTGTTGCCCGCGATTACCAGGAAGTTATTAGCTACAGTTTTGTCGATGCGGAATCGAATGCTGCCTTGTGCGGGGTCGAATCTGAGTTGGTTCTTAGCAATCCAATTTCGGCAGAGATGTCAGTGATGCGTTCAACGCTCTGGCCTGGAATGTTGCGAGCTGCTGCTGCCAATGCTTCGAGACAACAGGATCGCATCAGGCTGTTTGAGTTTGGCAAGACTTTCCATGGCGCGCTCGGAGAACATACCGAGGTCGTTCGCTTGGCGGGTTTGGCCGCCGGTTCGGTGCTTCCTGAACAGTGGGGTTCCAAGTCACAATTCGTTGATTTCTTTGACATAAAGTCAGACGTTTCTGCGCTTCTGCGACTTGCTGTTGATAAACAGAACGTGCAATTTGTTGCCGCAGAACACCCGGCATTACAGCCGGGCCAAACGGCGAGTATCTTTCGCGGCGACACCTTGGTCGGCACGCTTGGCAAATTGCATCCACGACATGCAAAAGCGTTCGATATCAAACGAGATATTTTTCTTTTCGAACTGGATGCGATGGTGGCACTCGCATCGGCTGCACCCGTGGCGTCGCCTGTGTCCAAATTCCCGTCGATTCGACGTGACATCGCCGTCATTGTCGATGACAAGATTTCGTCTCAGGAGCTCGTCAGAGCAGTTGCCTCGGTTGCCCCGGATTTGATTTCAACTGTCAGGATTTTTGACATTTATAAGGGCCCAGGGATAGAAGCTGGGCGAAAAAGCGTAGCTTTAGGCTTGATTTTACAGGAAACATCGCGCACCCTTACTGACGATGATGCGGACGCCACGATGACCGCCGCAGTGCGCAGATTGAAAGAAGAATTCGCCGCTGAGTTGAGAGACTAAAAAGTAATGGCACTGACAAAAGCAGATATGGCGGAATCGCTGTTCAACGAGTTAGGTCTCAATAAAAGAGAAGCTCGTGAACTCGTGGATATGTATTTTGAGGAGCTGCGTGCATCACTCGCAGTTGGGGAGCAAGTCAAACTTTCCGGATTCGGGAATTTTGATCTTCGGGACAAAAAAGAACGGCCAGGTCGTAATCCAAAAACGGGCGAGGAAATTCCAATTACCGCCCGTCGAGTGGTTACGTTCCGTCCGGGACAAAAACTAAAGGCCCGAGTAGAAGCATATGCTGGAACCGGGGAATAACGACGAATTACCTCCAATTCCTGGAAAGCGTTACTTCACTATAGGTGAGGTAAGTGATCTCTGCGCCGTGAAGCCTCACGTGCTCAGATACTGGGAACAGGAATTTCCGCAACTCAAACCGGTAAAACGGCGCGGGAATCGCCGCTATTATCAGCGTCAGGACGTATTGATAATCCGCCAGATACGCAGCCTGTTGTATGATGAGGGCTTCACGATTGGTGGCGCGCGGCAGCGGCTAATGGGTGATACTGCGAAGTCAGATGTGACGCAGAGTCAACAGATTATCAAGCAGTTACGACTGGAACTTGAACAAGTCCTTAAGATCCTCCGTCGTTAAGAACCAAAGCATTTCAAATCCGGTCGGGGCGTAGCGCAGCCTGGTAGCGCACCACAATGGGGTTGTGGGGGTCGGAAGTTCGAATCTTCTCGCCCCGACCAACTGTCAAGAAAATGGCCGCTCTCACCTTTGGTGAGCGGCCATTTTTTTGATGGCTGGGAGGGAATTGGAACTGAAACAAAAGGTCGCACCGAGGCCGGCTTTGCCGGTCGACAGGCGCGCAGCGCCCATCTTCTCGCCCCGACCAATTTTATCGGCGCGCCATGCCTTCAGCATCGCACACTGACCAAACAGTGTAGCCGTAGCGAAATCAATTGAATCAATTCGGTGAGACAGATGGCCCCAGCATCCTGTCTTCAATGCCCAGCAAGATTGGCTCGGCGGTGTCCCGATAGATGTTGACCTTGGCGTTGTAAGCGACGCGCGACAAACCGTGTTTGTCCTTGATATGCAAGCGGCGAATATTGAATTGGCCACCGCCCATATTTTCACCGGTCAAATAACACTTGATAGCTGAAACGCGCTCGCCGGAAAATTCCAACCCACCCAGTTTTGCCAGGTTACCCTGGGCGCGTTGCAAAAAGGTGACAGCGTCCATATGCGCCTGTGTTTGCGCGTGATCCTTTGGCACACCGTCGTGCAAATCGGCGAAAAATTCACCGACGAGAATCTGGCCCGGCAGTGCCGCCTCGATCATTCGTGCGAGCTCGATTGTAACGTCGCCAACAATGAAATTATGCATCGTCGGGTTGAGACCTTCGGCCTGATGAAACTCGTAACAGGCACCTACATGGAAACATGCCCGAAGGCGGGGAACAGCTTTGGATGTTGATTTACTTTTCGCTATAGCGTTGTCGGCAAGCACAATGTGCATGAAGTGGTACAGGTTGATGTTCGCTTCAAGACCGTCGTCACGATTCCAGACATAGAATCCGTCGCCGCTCGAGGAGCGCGCAAAACTGATGCCAACATCCTGTTCGAGCATTTTTGCGTGTGCCGAATTTAGTGAATAAGACAGGCTGTTTAGCTGCGTCATTTGCTCAAACGGGGTTAGCAGGCTGAAGCCAACGATATCGAACAGTGTTACTGCGCGACTTGCGACATAGTTAATGCCATATCGGCGAATCATTCTTTCGATGATCTGCGTTTCTACGTCGTGCCCCGTCAACGGTTGCCGCAGCTGCAGATGAATCGGTTCAACCTCGAGGAGTCGCGCCACTTTCTGCATCTGTGACAATGACAATCGGCGCTCACCGGAGATCAATTCTGTAATGAAATGTCCGGAGACTCTGGCGGTATTGCTGCCAGCCTGCGGCGAAGTGTATTCGGCGATCGCATAGTGCGGGACAACGAGAATCAACAAGCCATCGTCCAGTGGCGCCCAACTCAGGATCGTGTTCTGCCCAAGCGCCCAATGCTGGTGCAGGCAAGATTCCAGGTAGACCAGGTTACTGCGTTGACGCAGACCCATGTTCTGGGCCAGGCCCGCCAATTGATCCAGATACGGCGAGAAATCAGCTATTCGCCGAATACCGGATTGAGAGAGATCGTCAAGTTCCATGTGAGTGCCCAATGCGACTTCCGCGCGACTGTTTTCTCTGCCACAGTTCGCACAGCCAGTGCAGGTGTCAGGTTTGTCTAAACACCGTCGGTCGAAAGTAATCAACTCTTGGGTATTGCGCAAGTATTATGAGGAAGTTGTTGTAGGTAATTTAAAATTCAGGATTTACTTACCGATGACAGCAAAGATGTTTAACATAATATTTGCTTTTTTATGGGATCAAATTCGTGATAACCGGTCCGTCGCTTGAAGCGATAAAACACCTTCGGGAAGCGCAGAGGCATGCCATTTTGCGTACGCCTGTCGTTCGTTGCGCGAGTCTTGAATCACGTCTGGGCGAAGATACGAGGGTCTACGCCAAACTCGAGTTTCTCCAGCGCACTGGAACTTTCAAAGCGCGTGGCGCTTTGGCGGTGCTTAGCGGCTTGTCAGCTGAGCAGCGCGATTTGGGTGTGACCGCCGTCAGCGCTGGGAACCATGCGATAGCTACGGCTTTCGCTGCTCAGGCGGTTGGCGCCAGTGCAAAAGTGGTGATGATTGCCAGCGCCAACCCGGTACGCGTTGCGGCCTGCCGCGCATACGGCGCGGAAGTCGTCCTTGCGGATGATGTTCACGAGGCATTCAAAGCCGCGGAGAGAATCCAGGAGGAGGAAGGCCGATTTTTTGTACATCCTTTCGAGGGCGTTGATATCGCGACCGGAACCGGGACTGTTGGTCTGGAAATATGTGAGCAATGCGACTTGTTTGATGCGCTCATTATTCCTGTCGGTGGCGGCGGACTTATTGGAGGGATTTCCAACGCTGTTAAAAAAATACGTCCGCAATGCGAAATAATAGGGGTCGAACCTGAAGGGGCGGATTCTTTGCACCGGAGTTTTGCTGCCGGGGAACCACGTGCTATCGACAAAGTCCGAACAATCGCGGACAGCCTTGGGGCGCCATTTGCGATGCCGTATTCGTTTGGTCTTTGTCGTGACAATGTGGACAGACTGGTACTTGTTGATGACATGCAGCTAAGGCAATCGATGGGCTTGTTGTTTGAAGCGATGAAGATTGCTGTTGAACCTGCTTGTGCGGCCTCGACTGCGGCCTTATTCGGACCACTGCGCGAACGGCTTCGCGGCAAGACCGTGATGCTGGTCTTTTGTGGCAGCAATATGGACTGGGCTACTTTTCAGTCACAGGCAATTTTCGAGGACTTCAATGCTGACAGATAGGCTAAAGGAGATTGTCGGTTCGACAGGCTGGACAACAGACCTCGATACTCTGGCACCGCATCTACTGGAGCGGCGCGGGAATCTACGGGGAAAAGCACTAATAATGGTTATGCCTGAGACTACAGAGCAGGTCTCGAGAATCGTATCCGCCTGTGCGGAAAGCAACACAGCCCTGGTTCCCCAGGGCGGCAACACCAGTCTGTGCGCCGGGGCAATTCCGGATGACACTGGCGAACAGGTATTGCTCTCATTGTCGCGGCTTAACGCGATTCGCTCAATTGACCCTGATGACTTCTCAATTGTTGTAGAAGCAGGCTGCATTCTTGCCAATGTGCAAAAAGCCGCGGCGGAGGTTGACCGCATCTTTCCGCTAAGCCTCAGTGCTGAGGGGAGTTGCCAGATCGGCGGCAACCTCGCAACTAACGCTGGCGGCATTAATGTCCTGCGTTACGGCACTGCGAGACAGCAAGTTCTGGGGCTCGAGGTCGTGCTGGCTGACGGAACGATTTGGGACGGGCTGCGATCGTTACGCAAAGACACGGCCGGTTATGACATGAAGCAGGTTTTTGTCGGTAGTGAGGGAACGCTGGGTATCATCACTGCCGCTACCATGAAGATGTACCCGAATCCAGGAAATATCACGACCGCCTGGATTGTCATGGAATCAGCGCAACACGCTGTGCAATTGCTGGCGAGTGTGCGTAAGCATTTATCGGACCAGGTCTTAGCTTTCGAACTGATGTCTGACAGGGCCCTGCGTTTCGTGCGCCGACATATTGCTGATGTCACGTTGCCATTCGATGATGAATACCCCTGGCATGTGCTGCTGGATGTTGCTGTTGCGGATCGCCAGGAGATACTGGAAGAGGTCTTGGCCGCAGCTATGGAAGAGGGTATCGCGCTTGATGCGATTGTCGCCAAGAGTGCGAAAGAGGCGGAGAAATTCTGGCGTATACGCCATTCAATTTCCGACGCTCAACGGCATGAAGGTGCCAACCTGAAGCACGACATCGCCGTACCAATCAGTCAAATCGATACATTCCTGTCTCGGGGGCAGGCACTGCTGGAAAGCACGATGCCCGAGGCTCGTTTGGTCGCGTTTGGGCATGTCGGCGATGGCAATATTCACTACAACATCGCCCAACCGGCCGGTGCAGATGCGGCAGAATTTCTGGCGCGCGGAGTAGAGCTATCGGCAGCGATCTACGAGCTGGTTGACGAACTCGATGGGAGTTTTAGTGCCGAGCATGGTGTTGGCGTTAGCAAAAAGGCGCTTCTGGCTCTGTATCGGGGAGCGGCCGAGATTGAGCTTATGAGAACCCTGAAAAGGGCTCTGGATCCGCAGAATATCCTCAATCCGGGCAAGGTAATTTGACGACCAGTTCCGCGTGCAGGCCTTTTTCGGACGTTAGACTATGGCTCAGGAGTATTAATGTTTTTGGCGGTTGCCTGGGAATGGCGGCCTTGAAGGGCTATGAGCGCAGAACTGGACGAAATTCGCGAATCGTTTGTCGGTCAGCTTTCGAGCTTTGATGAGAGGCTTGATGAGAAGATTGATGACGTGCAGATGCTGGCTGGTATTCAGGACGGCATCGTTCGCTTGCTTAGAAGCAATGGCGGAAACGAGGCTGATATTCGTCGCGTGCTGCAAGATCGCTATGAGAATGGTGATCTACGCAAGGAGACTTTTCAGCTCGTTAAGTCCATGCTGGACGGCTACGTTTCAGAACAAGCGCCAACAAGCTCTCGTGTCGCTGCTTCCACTGCACCGGTTACACCGAAAATGAAGAAAACTTCAGATCCCGCACAGCCTGTCGCCGATGATGCAATGAGCTCAACG
>Ga0316196_10001222_pt1 | contig 11154 bp, 13 predicted proteins | sample Eddsed2cm_MG_FD_204938 | JGI IMG/M metagenome (GOLD analysis project Ga0316196, IMG submission 204938) | Coastal sediment microbial communities from Maine, United States - Eddy sediment 2 cm | ecosystem: Environmental > Aquatic > Marine > Coastal > Sediment | place: USA: Maine | collected... | reverse complement strand
CAATGTCACCTGCCTGCAGGATGCAAATCTGTTTGATGAGCTGACGGAAGATGAGCAGGATTTTGATGTTGTGCTGATGGATTACCGGCTAAACGATGGCCACAAGGGCCTTGATCTGCTAAAAAACTACCAACGCAAACACGACAGTTTTCTTGGCGTCATTGTGACCGCCGAACAGGACCACCAGCTGGAGGAAGATACATTGTTACTCGGCTTTAAGTATCTGGCAAAGCCCGTTGAACCCGCCAAACTGCGTGCCACACTGCAGGCCGCATTTATCGACCGTAAGCTCGCCGCCGAGGCCAGCCCCTGATTCAACCTGAATTCGTCGCTTAAGCCTCGGGAAGTTCCAGCTCCTTGGCCAATAGCACCGCCTGCGTGCGGTTACGGACATTCAGCTTGCGGTAGATTTCTGTCAGGTGCGCCTTGACTGTTGCCTCTGTCACCAAAAGGATGTCAGCCATTTCCTTGCTCGGCTTGCCGTCGCGCAATAGTGACAACACCTTTATCTGTGTTGCCGTGAGTTCGGAAAAATCCGCATGGTCCGCTGCTCGCTGAGCCCCGCTATTCTGCATATCGTCCAGGCCGGGAAACCAGACATCACCTTGCAGCACAATATTAATCGCCTCCGCTATATCGTCCATGCCCAGGTGCTTGGGTATAAAACCGCTGGCACCATAACGGAGAGAATCCTGAATAACTGACTGGGTGTCATAGGCAGATATCACAACAACGGGTAAAGAAGGATAGGTTTTCTTCAGATACAACAGGCCATCAATACCATTGGTATCGCTCAGTTTCAGGTCAAGCAGTAGTAGACTAACCCCTCGGTGTTCGGAAAGCATTTCTCTGGATTCTACCAGGCTACTGGCTTCGTAGATGACAACCTCGGGTATTGTCCTTTTTAGTAAATGTACAATGGCCTCACGGAACAAGGGGTGATCATCAGCAACCAGAACCTGAACAGCCATAATAAACTCAATATCCCGTGAAATGCGTGTGGATAAAGTCGTTGATAAGTGCCAACTAATATTGACTACTTATCAATGACTTATCAAAGACTTAACCGTTAGTTGCAGACTATTCTACTTCGTCTGTCTCATCATGTTAGACCAAAGTCTAATTGTGAACTTATTTTAACATAGTCATAGTCGGCTGACGTCATAGCGTCAGTTTTCCGGGCACTTTGACCATAAGCTGGGGGAGTTTGTAATTATTCTCTTCCCGGAAATAATTAATATTAAAGGAGAGATTAAGGTAATGACTGACGATATCAAAAAATTCGGCACATTGTCTCGTCGTGGTTTCCTGAAGGCTTCAGTTGCCGGTGCAGTAGCAAGCAGCGCGCCCATGTTTTTTATCAACAATGCGCACGCTTACGTTAATGCTCCCAAAGGCAAGACTGTAACTTTAGGTTTCAACGTACCCCAGACAGGCGCATATGCTGATGAGGGCGCGGACGAATTACGCGCATATAAACTGGCGGTTAAACACATCAATGGTGAAGGCGATGGCGGTATGCTGAACACCATCAAGCCGCTTTCCCTGAAAGGTGACGGTGTCAACGGCAAGAAAGTCGCTTATGTAACAGGTGATACCCAGACCAAATCAGATGCGGCGCGTTCTTCAGCCAAGCGTATGATTGAAAAGGATGGTGCCCTGATGATCACCGGTGGTTCATCTTCCGGTGTGGCAATTGCAGTGCAATCCCTGTGTCAGGAGGCCGGTGTCATCTTCATGGCGGGTCTGACCCACTCAAATGACACCACGGGTAAGGATAAGCGTAAGTATGGTTTCCGTCACTTCTTCAACACCGAGATGTCAGGTGCTGCACTGGGCCCGGTTCTGGAGAAAGAATTCGGTAAAGACCGTACTGCTTACCACCTGACCGCTGACTACACCTGGGGCTGGTCACAGGAAGGTTCCATCAAGAAGTACACCGAAGCACTGGGCTGGAAAACCAAGGCAGCGGTACGCACCCCTCTGGGTGCCGGTGACTTCTCTCAGTACATCACGCCGGTTTTGAACTCCGGCGCAGACGTACTGGTTCTGAACCACTATGGTAAGGATATGGTTAACTCCCTGACACAGGCCGTGCAGTTTGGTCTGCGTGACAAGCAGGTTAACGGTAAAGACTTCCAGATCGTGGTACCACTGTTTTCTCGTCTGATGGCTCAGGGTGCTGGTGAGAATATCAAGGGCATCTTTGGTTCAACCAACTGGAACTGGTCACTGAAGGATGCAGGTTCTCAGGCATTCGTTAAGTCTTTCGGTGCCGAGTACGGCAACCCGCCATCACAGGCAGCTCACACCTGCTACGTTCAGACACTGCTGTATGCAGATGCATGTCAACGTGCGGGCACGTTCGACCCTTGTGCTGTAATTGCAGAACTTGAAGGTCACATATTCGATGGAGCGGGCAACGGCCCCACCGAATATCGTGCTGATGATCATCAGTGCTTTAAAGACGTACTGGTGGTACGCGGTAACCAGAATCCGTCTTCTCAGTTCGACCTGCTCGAGGTTGTACAGGAAGTACCTCGTAAACAGGTTGAATATCCTGCCTCAATGCTGGGCGGAGAGCTGGGCTCCTGTAAGGCATCGTAAGTATGTGACTACCGGCCGCCATGCGGCGGCCGGTATTATCAATCCCAAATGAAAGAAAAAGCGTAAAGACTATGGATTCCATACTTATACAAATTCTCAATGGCCTGGACAAAGGCGGCGCCTATGCGCTGATTGCCCTGGGCCTGACGCTGGTATTCGGCACGCTAGGTGTTGTTAACTTTGCACACGGCGCCCTTTTTATGCTCGGTGCCTTTGTATCGGTAACGGTACGAAACATACTGACTATTTCCAAGAAGGTGAAAGACGAAAGCATCACCTTTTTTGACGCCTATAAAGAAACCCCTTACCTCGAGATCTGGTGGGGTGACACAGGCGCCATGATAATTGACTATGCCGTACCCATTTCCATTCTGGTCGCCATACCGGTCATGTTATTGATTGGTCTGATGATGGAACGTGGCCTGATACAATATTTTTACAAACGCGGTGATGCCGACCAGATTCTGGTAACTTTTGGCCTGGCGATCATTATCCAGGAGATCATCAAGGCCAACTATGGCGCCAACCCGATACCCACCCCCGCACCGGACATCGTTGCCGGTAGTGCAAGTATCGGTGCCGCCCTTGGACTTGGCGAGAGCCTGGTTTATCCCTGGTGGCGACTTATCTACCTGTTCTTTTCAGTCACAATTATTGGTGCTGTTTTCGCCTTCCTGAAATACACGACTTTCGGTATGGTCGTGCGGGCCGGCATGCATGACCGGGAAACCGTCGGCCTGCTCGGTGTTAATGTGGAAAAAGCATTTACCATTGTTTTTGGCATCGCTGCCGTAGTGGCGGGTCTTGCGGGCACCATGTACACGCCTATCCTGCCGCCCGATTATCACATGGGTATGGATTTCCTCGTGCTGTCATTCGTGGTGGTCGTTGTTGGCGGCATGGGCTCATTGGGTGGTGCCGTTGCTGCCGGCTTCTTGTTAGGCATCCTGCAGTCTTTCGCCTCCATGAACGAAGTCAAATCAATCATCCCTGGAATCGACCAGATTATTATCTACCTGGTCGCTGTTATAGTTTTACTTGTCAGGCCTCGCGGCTTAATGGGTAAGGATTAAAGGAGAGTATGAATGGATTCCATTAATCCCTCATCAAAGCGTAAAGACAGTCTGGGCCTGATTATATTTATCATCGTCGTATTGACTGCACCGCTATGGGGAAAACTTATCGGTGCGGGATATCCCGACCTGTTACAGAAATTTGCCATCTTTGGCCTGTTTGCCATCGGTTATAACATCCTCTTTGGCCTGACCGGTTATCTGTCATTTGGCCATGCGGTGTTTCTGGGTATCGGTTCCTATACTGCGGCCTGGTCATTCAAGTTATTGAGCATGAATCCGGTACCTGCAGTTATATTTGCCATACTGCTATCCGGTATTTTTGCCGCAGCCATCGGTTATGTCAGCTTGCGAAGAACCGGGATCTACTTCGCCATTCTCACACTGGCTTTTGCACAGATGGGATATAACCTGGCCTACTCGGTTCTGACACCGATTACCAACGGCGAGACTGGCTTGCGTGTTTTGCGTGATGACCCACGCGTACTGGACAATGCATTTGGTGTGCAGATCGAAGGATCACCGGTTGGTAACTTCTTCGGCATTGAGATGACCGGCTATAGTGGATATTATTTCTGCGCGATCATGCTGATCCTGGGTTTTTACCTGGCCATGCGGGTTTTTCGTTCTCCTTTTGGCATGAAACTGGTAGCAATCAAGTCCAACCAGACACGGATGGAGTATACGGGTTACAACCCACGTCCTTACCTGCTGACTGCCTTTGTCATCTCCGGTATGTACGCCGGACTGGCAGGTGCACTGATGGTTATTGTTGACCCGCTGGCTGGTGCCGAACGTATGCAATGGACCGCTTCCGGTGAAGTGGTGCTAATGACCATCCTTGGCGGGGTTGGCACCTTGATAGGTCCACTGATTGGCGCTGTTGTAATCAAGTATTTTGAAAACATCTTCTCGGCGATTAATGATTCGAGCCTCCAGGCAACCTTTAACTTTCTGCCAGAGTGGCTGGAAAATATCGTGGTAACCATAGTCAGTCCATTTGTAGGTGATGGTTGGCATATGACGCTGGGTGTATTGTTTATGATCGTGATCATCTTCATGCCCGGCGGCATCATGGAGGCCATCAGCCGCCTGACGGCCTGGATCAAGCGGATGCGGGAGTAAGCTATGGAAGATAACTACGTACTCGAGATATCAGGCGTCAACAAAAGCTTTGGCGGCCTGAAGGCGCTTTCCAATATTAACCTCAAGGTCAAGGAAGGCACCACGCATGCGATTATCGGTCCCAACGGCGCCGGCAAATCCACGCTGCTCAATACAATTATTGCAAAACTGGTACCCGACAGTGGCTCTATCATTTTTGCCGGTAAGGATCTGACTGATGGCATGACACCTCATGGTATTAATCAGCTGGGTGTATCGCGTGTGTTCCAGACCCCGGAAATTTTTCCGGAATTATCCCTGTTGCATAACGTCATGATTCCGGCCTTTGCCACGCGTGACGGTGCCTTTAAATTTGATGTGTTCAGGTGGCTGAGAAACGAGACACAGTTGAAAAGTGAAGCGATGCATTACCTTGACGACCTGGGACTGGCAGATAGCTGCGACATACGTGCGGGCAGTCTGTCACGTGGTGATAAGCGCCGGCTTGAAATGGCTATGTGCCTGATCCAGCACCCTACACTATTGTTACTGGATGAGCCCACTGCTGGTATGGCACGTCATGATACCAACCGCACCATTGAGCTTCTGAAACAAATCAAGGAAGGCGGTATGACTAAAATTATCATTGAACATGACATGCACGTGGTATTCAGCCTTGCTGATCACATTAGTGTACTGGCACAGGGTGCCATCATCGCAGAGGGCAAGCCTGATGAAATCAAAGGCCATGCTAAAGTCCGTGAAGCTTACCTGGGAACTACAGAACTATGAGTGAACATGAAATCATCGGCGATATTGGTAAGTTCAAGGCGCCGGCATCAGCTCCCGTAAAAAATGTGGGCGGCACGCACGCATACTTTTCCTGCTGGGATCTGCACTCCTACTACGGAGAAAGCTATATCGTACAGGGTGTCAACTTCGACATTCGCGAGGGCGAGATCCTGGCACTGCTTGGGCGTAACGGTGCCGGCAAGACCTCGACCCTGCGATCTATCGCGCGCACGGATTCGCCGGAAATGCAGCATGGGGAAATCTGGCTGGATCACCAGGCGATACATAATATGAAATCCTATCAGGCAGCGCAGAATGGTATTGCGCTGGTACCGGAAGATCGCCGCATCATTGCCGGCCTGACGGTTGAAGAGAGCCTTGATCTGGCACAGATTGCACCACCCATTGGCTGGTCCAAGGAGCGTATTTATGAACACTTCCCGCGGCTAGCGGAACGTCGTGCACAGGAAGCAGTGACCCTATCAGGTGGCGAACAACAGATGCTAGCCGTTGCGCGAGCCCTGGCTCGTGACGTCAAACTGCTACTGCTTGACGAACCTTATGAAGGCCTTGCGCCGGTGATCGTGCAGGAGATTGAGCGTATTCTGGAAAGTATTCGTGAACTCGGCATGACCACAATCATCGTTGAACAAAATGCCGTGGCTGCACTGAAGTTGTCCGACCGTGCTGTAATTCTCGATATGGGTAAAGTCGTATTTGATGGCACAGCCCAGGAAGTACTTGATAATAATGAACTGCGCGAAGAATACCTGGCGATCTAGCACACCAATGTATTAGACATCTGCCCTCATATCATCTGACTGGAACAGTTATGAGCTACAAGGACATACTGGTATTTCTTGACGATGGCAAAAGCCATAACGAGCGTGTAGATATGGCTATTTACCTGGCCAAATCACATGGTGCCCGACTGACTGGTTCTGCCCTGCAAACATTACGGCCAGAAAAGCTGAATTCGGATGATGACAAGCTTGCCGCCCTGAAGTCCAGACAAATGGCAGAAAGCCTCGCTGCAAAATTTTCTGCAAGGGCCAGCGCTGCCGAAATTGATTTTGAGTCAATTATTATCGAAGGAAACTCCGAGACCAGTGCCAACAAGATGGCACACTATGGACGGAACTCTGATCTGATCGTACTGGGTCAACCAAATCCTGATAGCAAGAACTATTTGCGTATGCTGGGATTTGCAGAAGAAGTGATGCTATACAGCGGTCGCCCTATTTTCTTTATCCCGTATATTGGTGCCAACAAGATCCCATGTAAAAAGGCACTCATTTCATGGGATGGCACGCCCGCTGCAGCACGTGCCATACATGACGCCCTCCCGATGCTGGAACAAACCGAGGATGTCACCATTCTTATAGTGCAAAGCAAGAAGCAGCTGCAAAGCAAAAGCGATGTACAGGCAGAGACCTTGTCAGCTCACTTGCAAAGACACGGTATATCCTCTCATATTGAATACGTTTCACCCGGTACATCCGGTGTGGCAGCAACAATTCTCAATACGATTTCACATAATGACATTGATATGCTGATAATGGGTGGCTACGGGACACCAACCCTGAAACAGAAAATATTCGGTGGCGTAACACGCTCTTTACTGTCAACAATGCTTACACCCGTACTGATGTCGCATTAATACTGTTTTTCTACCTTATTGCAGAGCATCCAAAACAGTCAGACTACCGTGGACAATTGAACGCAACAATATCTAACTGGAACAAATATGAACTACAAGGACATACTGGTATTTCTTGATGATGGCAAAAGCAACCCGGTTCGCATACAGGCCGCCTTTTATATGGCAAAAGCCCATGGTGCGAAACTAACAGGTGTATCTCTGGAAGCAATAAAGCCAGAACATCTCAAGGTTAAGGATGAGGACGCTTACGCTCTCATTGCCAGGCAGTTTGCACATCAACTCGCAGAGGAATTCATCGAGGCTGGCAAAAAGGAAGGGCTGACAGTTAATACGATTGTCATTCCGGGCAAGCTGGCCGAAGGCGCACGCAAGATGGCACAATACGCCAGGAATTATGATCTGGTCATGTTAAGACAACCCAACCCAGACAGGGAAAACTATTCCCGTCTGATGGAATTCGCCGAAGACGTTTTGCTGCACTGTGGCCGCCCCATATTCTTTATGCCCTATATCGGCGCCCACAGAATACCCTGTAAAAAGGCCATGATCGCCTGGGACGGGTCACCTGCAGGCACACGGGCGTTACACGATGCGATGCCGATTCTGTCCAAATCAAAAGAAGTTACCATACTGGTTATTGCCAGCAAAAAGGCAACCCGGGAAGACGCCCTTATTGAAGAACTTACAGAACACCTGGAAAGACACGAAATTAATGCAAAAGCAAAATACCTTGAGCCGGGCACCTTCGATATACAAACCACCTTACTGAATCAGATAGCTGATAACGATATTGATATTCTGGTCATGGGCGGTTACGGCACCCCCAGTATTCGACAAAAAATATTCGGCGGCGTTACCAAATCCATACTATCGTCAATGATTACTCCAGTTCTGATGTCACACTAGCAATCGGTTTTCTTATTTTGTGCGGCTAAGTACCTTTTGGGATATATGGAGAATTATATTTAACGAATTATTCCCGAAGATTCCTGAATTGACACTCAAAAGATAGCATCAAGGATTAATAGCATTCCACATCGGTTCTGAAATAACGCAAGCATACGAGCAACAGGTGTTCCTGTGCGGATGACATGGCCTTTGAGCAGGTGCGGGCATCTGCATTGCGCTTGAATTTTTTGCTGGCGAGTAATATGCAGGGCTTTCTGATGATAGCATTGTAGGTGCCGGAAGGCGTTTTTACTATCGAAGCCATGTTGTTTCTTGCCGTTACGGTTAAAACGCCCGGCGTGTACCTGATTTTGTACCTGCTGCACTTTTTCTCGGCGCCGCAGAGTTAAAAACGTCCATGTTTTCAACTGTTTGTTGGTGGGCCCACAGGGACTCGAACCCCGGACCAAGGGATTATGAGTCCAGCCTGCACAACTAACACTTCAATAAATTCAACTAGTTAGCACACATGGCCCCGTGCAAACACTCCTTAATGTGCCCAATTATGACCTGTTTTGACCCGTATTGGTCACGATTTGGTCACGCTACTAGCGGCCAATGCAGCCCTGATAGCGAGAAGCAATTGTACGTATGCATCTTTCGTAATTGGAGAAGGCAACTTGATAGATGACAAGGTAAACCATTCAGTATTCGTTATAGAAAAAGCGGCGATGAGGTTCTTGTCGTTTGCCAGGGCACGAAGGCCATCGGGCTCACTTTCATCGGTACGTATTTCATCGGCAGTTAAGGTTTGTTTATCGTCAGTGAGCTTCGTGGATGATTCACCACCGATGAGTTCCACTACCGATATGCCGATGGCTGCTGCAATTTTGTTCAGATGGTCGGGTGTGCCTTCGAGGGCGCCGGTTTCGAGCCTGGAGATATACCCCTGGTCTAGACCAGTCAACTTGCTCAGGTCGACCTGGCTGATCTTTTTGTCTTTACGGGCATTGCGCATCCGCAAGCCTATTTGTTGAGAGATTGAGCTCATAGTGCGGATAGTAACATTTATTATGTCATATCGGCATATTTATTCATGTTTGATCAATGAAATGCATCAGTGAATTATTAACTAGAGGTTTTATTATGGACATAAAAGCAGTTCGACAGCATAAGGGAATTACCCAGCAGGGCCTCAGCGAGGCGACCGGGATAGACCAGTCCTCCATCAGTCGTATGGAGAACGGCAAGCAGGGTATCTCACTGAAAAATCTGTACCAGATTGCAAATGCACTCGGTGAACCGGTAGAGTCTTTCTTCAACCAAAGTCAGGCAGGCTGAGAAAGAGAGAAACTGGGATGGCTTCTCCTCAACTCGATAATGGTCATACACGGATTGCCGATGAACTGCTGGACGCGATCATCCGGCACCCGCTGACTAAGCGCCAGTACAAGATCCTGCTCGCGATCATCCGCAAGACCTACGGCTTTGGCAAGATTGAGGATGACATTTCCTCTTCTCAATTGGCCAAACTCACCGGTCTGACCAGCGCGCATTGTCGCGGCACGCTGCTCGAGCTTGAGAAACTGGATATCGTGGTCGCCCGGCGAGGTCAATATGGCAAGTTGATGACCCTCAACAAGGACTATGAATGCTGGGGTGTCCCGAAACAGGACGTCCCAAAACAGGACAGAGGGTGTCCCGAAACAGGACGGCTACCCGTCCCAAAACAGGACAGCTGCCCGTCCCAAAACGGGACACACAATAAACACTCACCAATAAACAAACCCAATACACAACCACTACAGGAGCGCAGGGCAGAGTATTCGCACGAAGCTGTGGAAGTTAGTGGTGGTTGCCTTGATGAAAGTGTTTCCCCCTTTCCCCGCCACCCCTTACCCCCATCCCCGCCCATATGTGAGTTGGTATTTCCTAAGGAATTTGATGACACGCAACGACAAAAGGCAGCAGCTTTACTTGCCGGTACTGGTGAGCATGCACAGGCCATCCTCGATGTTCTGCAGGCAGCAATTCGGGCTGGAGAAATACGTAAGTCCAGTCTGGCTGTACTGTCTGGACTGGTCAGACGCTGGCGGGTAGGCACTTTCGATCCGATCCCGGGGCAACATATCGCCGAGAACCGGGCGAAATATGAAGCACACAGAATCAAACAGAAGCAACAGGAACGCAGTACTGAAGATATTCTTCGCGATCATGCGCGCATGCTGGGTGTGCCCGAAGAGGAGTATCTGGAACAGATGACCCCGGCATGAAAGATGAAGAACACAGGATTCAGTGCACACTGTTTCGTTGGGCAGCACTCGAATCGAGCAATCACCCGGAACTGCAACTGATGCATGCAATACCGAACGGCGGCCATCGCCACAAGGCGGTTGCCGGTCGCTTAAAGGCAGAGGGCGTTAAAGCCGGCGTACCGGATATCTTTCTGCCGGTTGCACGTTCCGGGTCACATGGCCTCTACATCGAGATGAAAACACAGAATGGCAGGCTCACTGGATCTCAAAAAGATTGGACTGAGGCCTTAGCCGACCAGGGTTACCGGGTTGAAATTTGCCGTGCCTGGGATGCCGCAGCAATCCTGATTGCAAACTACCTGGGCTTTGATGCCCGCTTATGACAAGGAGAAGTGAATCATGGCTAATAATTTAAAGATTGCTGAAAATGGTGAACGCGTATTTCTTACCAATGGCGGCGGTAGTGATTCAAATAACGCTACGGCACATGATCAGTTGGGTGATGCCATCAAGGGATTGCCGGTGGTCGTGGATTTCATCAAAGTGACGCGTGACGGCAAGCTGCAGATTTCCCTGATTGGTGATGCGATCCGTGGTGAAGAACTGGAAAAGATTCGTGACCTGCTGCTGATCCAGCAGGGCAGAGTCTATGCGGATTTCACTCCGGAGCAAGGCGAACTGTCTCTGTGAAGTCGGCAGTTCTTCTACTCTCGATACTGTTTACATGGCCTGCGATGGCGCAGCCCTGTGTCGGGAAAGAATCCGATGAATT
>Ga0316196_10001218_pt1 | contig 11163 bp, 6 predicted proteins | sample Eddsed2cm_MG_FD_204938 | JGI IMG/M metagenome (GOLD analysis project Ga0316196, IMG submission 204938) | Coastal sediment microbial communities from Maine, United States - Eddy sediment 2 cm | ecosystem: Environmental > Aquatic > Marine > Coastal > Sediment | place: USA: Maine | collected... | reverse complement strand
CCATCGTGCGTACCCGGCTTTCCTTGTCCATTAAACTGCCAAACACGAGGGCATTGGTCGGGCAGGTTTGGACACAGGCCGGCGTGACTTCACCGTCCCGAATCATGCGCTTCTCATTTTTAGCGACGCTGCGTGCGGTTTTAATGCGTTGGATGCAAAAGGAGCATTTTTCCATGACCCCTTTGCTGCGTACGGTAACATCCGGATTCAACTGCAGGTTCATAGGGTCAGGCCACTTCCAGTCAAACCAGTTGAAACGCCGTACTTTATAGGGACAATTCTGAACGCAATAGCGGGTTCCGATGCAGCGATTATAGATCTGATTGTTCAAGCCTTCCTTGGAATGATGTGGTGCATACACCGGGCAGACCGCCTCGCAGGGTGCGTTGTCACAGTGCTGACACATCATGGGCAAAAACGTTACTTTTTTCATATCATCTTCAGAATGGTAACGTTCAACGCTCAGCCAGCCCATTTCGCGTCCTTCGAGCACCCGGTCCACGCCGACAATACCGATGTTATTTTCCGCGTAGCAGGCAGCCGCGCAGGCGCCGCAGCCGATGCATTTGTCCAGGTCAACCACCATTCCCCAGCGATAATCTTCGTGATCATGGGGCGGATAAAAATCGCGCTTTGGATCGTATCCTTCAGGTAACGGAAGGGTCAGCGGGAAATTCTCCATAGTCAAATCGGTTTTTTTCGTCGTTGCCGGTTTTTGTAATTCTGTCAGCCGAACCGAAAGGGCAAAGGTTCGGCCATGTTGCGTGAGGCTGCCGGATGTGCTGGCCAACTTCTGAGTCCGTCCTGTTTTCTTAATGGTGACATCAGCCACATTCAGGCTGGCGCCGCCGGAAGCCGGGTTAAAGTTGGCGGAGAGCAGCTGTAAGGGGTTCACGCCGGTATCTTTGGCATACCTTCCATAAGCTTTGTGTCCCTGTCCGATACTCATGACCGCGAGACCCGATTTGACAAGCTCGCTCACATACACCGCAGCTTCCAGCTTACCGAATTCGCTCTGAAGCTCAATGATGTCTTCTTGATTGATGCCGTTTGCGCCGGCCGTTTCAGGATTTAAAAAAATGGGTGTCTGCCAGGCGACGCGGGACAGCGGGTCCGGAACTTCCGTCAGCCAGGGCTTGTTGGCACCCCGTCCGTCGAAAAAGCGGATGGACGGCATTGCCGCAAACGCTAAATCCGATGTTTGCGGTTCAGGATTTTTCGTCAGAATGCTAGCAAGATCCTTTGGATCGGGGTTTTTCCGATTTTTATCGGGTTTGACCGCCAGACCAAAATTGCCGCCCCGCTGGATGGTCTCAATCCATTGAATCTCACTGGCAATACCCCGACTTTCAGCAAGATTCGAGATCAGGAAGTCCTTATATTTTTTGGCCGGGGGATTGTCTTCAAAGCCGGCAAACAGCATCACATCCCCCAGATTGGATGCCTTTGTCATCTTGCCCATGGCGGGTTGTAAGGTAGATACCAGCCTCTGTTTACCGCCGTATTCATCCCAGGTTTCAAGGGGCATTTGGACCGGTAGGACGAGATCCGCCATCTCAGCGGTTTCATTCATAAAATTGCTAAAGCACACGACGAAAAGATCTTTATTTTCAAGTGCTTGTTTTACACCGCTATTCTTTGGCAGGGTAAATGCCGGGTCGACGTTATTGAGTAGAAGGAGATCGGCGCCGTCGGTATTCAAAGCGTAGAAAAATTGCAGAATATCAGACCGCTTTGCCGCCGTTTCAACCCGATGTCGCTCGGAGAAATCTATTAAGGAGAGATCGGGGTCGAGAAGAAGATTGAGTAAATTAACGGCCAGGTTGGTTTGGATACCATTGAGATCGGATGCGCCGGTGTTGGTACCGAGCACCAACGGTCTGCGTGCGTCCATGAGCTGGATGATCAGTTTTTCATACAATGCCAGCGGAATTCCGGATTGTTCGAGGACCCGGTCCTGAATATAAGGCGCCGTCGTTTTGTTTAAAAATTCTCGAAACCCTTTGGAAAGATCTTTGCCTTTGCCGATATCCAAAGCTTGTCTGATCAAACCAAGCGCGACAACCGCCTCACTGCCGGGGCTACAGAACAACCAATGATCGGCATTCGCGCCGGTCAAAGATTGATACGGGCTGATCTGGAAAAATAAATTTTTATTTCCATCTTTGACCGCATGCATGGATTTGAATTTCCATGCGTATTCGACGGGCGACAGCCAGGTTTCGAGAAAATCGGCACCGAAGGACACCAGAACATCGGCCTGGTCCATGCGATAGGAAACCAACCCGTCCAAACCGAACACCTTCTCATTGGCGGTTTTCAATGATTCATAGGCATAGGATTCGAACACCAATGGTGGCTGGGAGTTTAGGTTTTGCAATGTTGCCGCGAACAGGCTCATGAGAGTATTGCCGACGGTATCCGTCAGCATGTGCACCCGATTTTTTCCCTTTTGGGCTGCCTGCGCGGCCTTGGTTTTTAAGATGGATTCGGCTTTTGAAAAGGAAAGCGACTGCCATTGGCCGTTTTCCTTAAGCATTGCGGTTTTAAGTCGATCCGGGTTGTACATTCCCTGAAGGGCGGCCTGCCCCCGCATGCAGAGTTTGCCTTTGTTGATCGGGTGCAGCGGATTGCCTTCGATTTTGACGATGCGTGCCTCCCTGCTTTTTGCCAGTATGCCGCAACCGGCCGGGCACTCCCGGCAAGTGGAGGCATACCACGCCGCTCTACCAGTCACCATGTCGTCAGGCGCTTGAACTTGGGAAAGTATTTTTTTTGGTGGCGGATTGCAGCCAAATGCAAAAGAAATGCTGCCCATACCGGCAATTTTAAGGAAAGTGCGCCGATTCATATCAATAACAGTCTCCTGAATACAGAACTGAATGGATAGGCTCCATGAAGAAATAGATAATAACGTGACGGCCGGAAAATAAGAATTAATTTATTCGTCGGATGCATATAGAGTCCCAAATTTGATTCCAATCAACGACCATCAACAGTGCTGGGGGTATGAGGAAGGTCCCTGGAAGTGGCCCGGGCCGCACGCCGCTGGTGATCGCTGATTTGTAATCCTTATCAAGGAAAGATCTATAAAAGAATACAAGGTGTTTGTCAAGGCGGTATATTGAAAAAAAGATTGAGAATATTGTTGTTTAAACCGGTCCATCCTTTTAGCTGCGGTTTCGCATTCGCAAATTTATCTCCAGTCGCTCCAAAGACAATTTGATAACATCTTTGGCCTTATCTGATTTTTTCATGTAATCGCCAAAAAAGGATTTCACCTCGTCGGCTCTTTTTATACCGGCGGTCGGGACGATCGCAGCGATGACTCGCTCATACAGCATGGGATGAAATTCTTCGATTTCCTTCAAATTGGATACATACCAATCCCACATCAACGGAATGGCGTGGGGGTTGGCGGCCATGGCTACCACCGGTATAAATTTGTTGCGGGCAGGCACGGCGTCCAGCGTAAATTGCTGGGCTTTTTTTATCAGCGCTTCATCCATGAAGCAGCCAAGGGCTGTTAATATGTTCATGCGTTCATGTTCGATTTGAGAGGCCTGCAGTCGCTGAGTAAACCAGTCAAACACCTGTTCATCGCCGGACAGCGCCCCCGCCTGCATAACACTTTTCATAATGTCGGGGTGGACCGCATCGCCGTTCCTCAGCGCCGCAAATCGATCGCGGATAAAATCAAGGGTTGACCGGGAACCATATAAAGCCGCATCCCAGAGGATTTGGTCACGCAGCATGGAGGTTGGGTGGCTTTCGTCTTTTGACGGTTCGTATCCGATATCCGCCAATATGGTTTCGAATTTTGGTACTGCCAGGGATGCAATTTTTTGCCTGAGATCGGCCTTCATCACAAGATATGCGGAGTACAGATTCTCAGCCATGCTGGCCAGGGGTAAATAAGCGTCTTCCCGATCATAAAAGCTGAGAAAGTTGAGATACTCATCCAACGTTGCCTGGCCGCCTTGAACAAGGGCATATAAATCATTTTGGAGTCCCCATCGGTCTTCGGGCGGCAAGGATTTGTCCCGCACCCGTTTGCCAAGTTCTTCGATATCCTTTTGATCACCGTATTTGACGCGGTAAAATCCTGTTTGCCCCTCATTGACTTTGTAAGCCACGATGTCTTCATCAATGTCGATGGTCTGTTCGATCTCGTCTAAAAGCAGGGTACGCTGTCTCGTTGCGCCGGTTTTTGAAAAAAGACGGATGGTCATCGGCACCAGCCATTTTTGATCGGAATTGTTCGGCAGATAGGTGAATCGTTGCTGGGCCAATACCAGTTGGTTACCCCGACGATTGACGGTGATTACAGGAAATCCCTCTTGTTCGATCCAGTTTTTCATCATTTCACTTATGGGTTGATGGGAGACGGTTTCAAAGGATTCCCATAGATGGTGACTGGAGGCGCAGCCGTATTCATAGGTTTTCAGATAATGCTGCAATCCCGATTTGAAATTATCATCGCCGATATATCCTTGAATCTGCCTTAATATACTGCCGCCCTTGTTATAAATGATCGGTGCCGTGCTGGCATTTATAACAACGTGCTCTCCGCCCGGAATTTCTATGGCAAATGTTTCGTGCAGAGCATCCCGCACCATCGCGGTACCGGTTTGGCCGCGGAGAAACTGCTGCCAGGTTTCCCAGAGTGGATAATAGTGATCCACTACACCGAAACCAAAATAAGTGGCAAAGCTTTCATTGAGCCAGAGGTATCTCCAGTCGGACGGCGTGACGAGGTTGCCGAACCACTGGTGGGCGATTTCATGAGCGATCACCTCACAAATTCTTTCTTCGCCGAATTTAGAGGTAATTCCCGGATAATGAAGCAGCAAATTTTCACGGAAAGTGATGGCTCCCCAGTTTTCCATGGCACCAAAGGCGAAATCCGGGATTGCAATGAGATCCATTTTGGGCAGGGGATAGTCTATTGCGTAATAGCTCTCGCTGAATTCCAGGGATTTGCGTCCGAACTCCGCTCCAAATCGGGCATTTTTTTTCATGCCGGGAAGTGTGGCGACCCGAACCCGGCTGTCTTTTTCATCCTGGGTAAACTCAAATTCGCCCACACCGAAAAAAACAAGGTAGGTCGACATAATCGGGGTTTGCTCGAATGTGATCCGCTTTTTCCCATTGTCGAGCCGTGCTTCTTTTTTTACAGCCCCGTTGGAGATCGCCACCAATTGATGGTCGATGTCGATTTCTATATCAAAGGTCGCTTTTTTGGCGGGATGGTCCATGCATGGAAACGCCCGCCGGGCATCACTTTCTTCAAACTGGGTGACGGCGATAAATCTGGTTTTCCCCTGATAGGTATATTTGCTGCGGTAAAATCCGGCCATTTTATCATTGATCGAGCCCTGGTAATCGATTGTTAACCTGATTTTTCCCGAAGTGGCGTCGGGCAAAGTTACATGAACTTCTTCCTTGGCAGGATCCACCCTAAACGGACAATTTACGAATCCATCACCTTCACTTTTCAGGAGCCGGCAGCTCCAGATGGCAATGTCAAGAATATTCAAGGTCACTTCGGAAACGGTCTCGGTCGCCTCCAGCAAAATTTCGCAATTGCCGTCAAATTTGAAACGGGTCAGATCAGGTTCCAGATGGATGCGGTAATTTAATGGATTTAATTCCTGCATATTTTTCTCCCTGTGTTTAATCTCTCCTGGGTTGAATTCCCCGCAGCTTGCTGCGATAAAAGTGAGTTAAATTCTAAAAACATGATGCTCCGCGGCTTGCCGCGGAGAGATTTCATTACCCGCGTTCGTAAATATGGTGACATCATATTACACTATAAAGGACATTGAGGGCGCAGAGAAAGTTTAGCAATCAATGCTCTGTGAACTCCCACTCTCCGAGCTGTAGGCTCTACGAGCCGGAAGCCGGGGCGAAGGCCCCCCCATATGGGCCGGAGGCTGTGCTTTCTGAAGTTTAGCTATAACTGACCAAAATACGGAGTAGGATTTATGACGACGAGAGTATAGAAAAAGACGATGGATTTGTCAATTTGGCAAATAGCAAAAAAATTGTCAGTGTAAGTCTGCGTGCGTCTGTGGCTAATTATTCTTAACCAGTTGCTAAAACCGTTAGCTTGTATTTGTCCTCACGATGCTTACTTTTTTTGAGCAAACAAAATTTTCTCTCTGATAATACAAAGTAGAGCTAGCTTGAGGGGTGTTAAAATGCCGAATTCAGTAAATTATGACGTGGTTATTCTGGGAACCGGACCGGCCGGTTTACAAGCAGCCATCCATGCGGCCCGCAAGAAGGTCTCCGTATTGGTGCTGGGTAAAGAAACGAAAAGCAGTCTTTTTCATGCCCACGTTGAAAATTTTTGCAGCCTGTTTAACGTAAGCGGTGAAGACATGCTCAGTGTCGGCCGGCAGCAGGCGGTAAACTTCGGCGCCGAGATGCTCGAAGAAGATGTTCTAAAAGTAGGACCCGATGGCGTATTTTATAAAATCGTTACTGAAAGTGGATTTGAGCTTCAAAGTAAATCGCTCATTATTGCCACCGGAACCACCCGTAATAAGCTGGGAGTTTCCGGAGAAAAAGAACTGCTGGGGCGTGGTGTTAGTTATTGTGTGGAATGCGATGCAAATTTTTATAAAGGAGAAGATGTTGCCGTGGTCGGAAGTGCCAGTGCGGCGGTGTCGGGTGCATTGACCATGCTTGACTATGCCGGGTCGGTTCACCTGATTTGCGCCAAACCCGACGTCACCGAAGCTCTTAAAGAGCAGTTAAGAAACAGTCAGGTTATTGTTCACGAAGATGCCAAGGTCAAAGATATTATCGGTCAAGGCAGTGTAGAAGCCGTCAGCCTGGAAGACGGGTCAACCGTTTCGGTCAAGGGTGTATTTATAGAGCTTGGTGCCAAGGGTATCATGGAGCTTGCCACCCATCTTGGGGTTCAGCTGGATGATGAGATGAAGTATATCCAAACCAACAAAAAAATGGAAACCAATGTTGCCGGTGTGTTCGCCGCCGGCGACATTTGCGGCCCGCCGTGGCAGATGGCCAAAGCCGTCGGCGAAGGCTGCGTGGCAGGTATCGGGGCTGCCGGCTATGCGAAGAAGGTGGCAAAAAGAGGGTAATATCCGCTGGCTCTTGAGGACGACCTTTGTTTTGGTTATTGATTATTGAAATTTGGGATTTTATTGTCTTAAAAACCTTCTAATGCAACTGGTTTAGAATTTACTTTGAAGTTACCCTGAAGGCGGACTATAGGAGCATCGACATGGCCGGCAAAATGATACCGCAACGAAAAGAGACACCCGATGAGCACAAATGGGATTTGACACTCCTGTTCGACAATGACAAAAAATGGGAAACTATGTTTGTCGAAGTTGAAACGCAATTACCGATTTATCAAAAATACGAGGGTCGTCTGAAAGATTCAGTTGAAACTTTTAAAGAGGCAATTGATTTTCACCTGGGACTTGTCCGCAAGATTGAAAAACTTTATACCTATGCACACCTGAAGAGCGATGAGGATAAATCCAATCAACTCTATCAGGGATTTCACCAAAGAGCCCTCAATTTATCGACCCGATCATCGGAAATGGCGAGTTTTATGACACCGGAAATACAATCCATCCCCGATGAGATCATAAACCGGTACATGGACGCCGCCGCTCTATCTGAATTGAGATTTTACCTGGAAAAAATTCTGCGGTACAAACCTCACACCCGCAGTCAAATGGAAGAGCAGATTCTGGCCATGAGCCGGGAGATCGCCAGTGGACCCTCCCAGGTGTTCGGTCAGCTGGACAATGTAGATTTGAAATTTGGAACCATCACCGATGAGAGCGGAACCGAAATGGAGTTGAGCCACGGGAATTTTATGACCTTCCTGACCAGCTCCCATCGCGAGCTTCGCAAGAAAGCCTTTTTCCAGTATTATCAAGCTTACCGGAACCATAAGCATACCCTGGCAGCAACCCTGTCAAACTCAATCAAAAAGGATTTTTTTTATTCGCGAGCCAGAAATTTTAAAAATTGTCGGATTTCAGCCCTTTTCAGTGACAATATCCAGGAGACGGTTTATGACAACCTTATCAAGTCCGTGAAGAGGCACCTGGACCCATTGTTCAAATATCTGAACTTCAGAAAAAAAGCACTTGGACTAAAAGAGCTTCACTTTTACGATACCTATGTCCCGATCATTGATGATGTCGATTTTCGTATGCCTTATGAAGAAGCCGTCGGCGTGGCGGTATCGGCGGTGGCGCCTCTGGGGGAGGCGTATTGCCAGGTCCTTGAAGAAGGCCTTTTGGGCGGCTGGGTGGATCGTTATGAAAATCGGGGCAAGAGAAGCGGTGCCTATTCTTCCGGTTGTTACGATTCACCGCCCTATATCCTGCTTAACTACGATGAACATAACCTAAACAGCCTTTATACCTTGATCCATGAAGCCGGACATTCCATGCATTCCTATTATTCAAAGAAATACCAACCCTATGTGGACCATGATTATACGATATTTGTGGCTGAAGTGGCCTCCACTTTCAATGAAGCGCTTCTGAGCAGGTATTTGCTGGATTTATACAAAGACAATCCGAAGATGAAGGCATACATCCTAAACCGTGAAATCGACAACATCCGGGCGACCCTTTTCAGGCAAACCATGTTTGCAGAATTTGAACAGATCACACACACGATTGTTGAAGCCCATGATCCTCTGACGCTGGAGGTGATGACTGAAAACTATCATAAGCTGCTTCAACTATATTTCGGCGATAGTCTGATCCTTGATCCCGAGTTGTCACTTGAATACTTGCGAATCCCACATTTTTATTCCGCCTTTTATGTTTACAAATATGCGACGGGCGTTTCGGCGGCCATTGCCATGGCCGACAAGGTAGTCAACGAGGGGGATACCGCCCGGCGGGCCTATCTTGATTTTTTAAAGCTCGGCGGCAGCAAATTCCCCCTTGATGAACTTTTGGATGCCGGCCTCGACATGCGCTCACCGGAGCCGATCGAGCGGGCCGTTGCGCATTTTGAGCATCTGGTGGATCTGTTGATTGAAATGCAACCCTAATTATTTACTTCCTGGGAGCATCCGGAACTTCATCTAAAAGCAGTCCTGCGGTTGGAATATGAAATGGTTAATGAAAAATGGGGGGATGAATTGGTTGTCAGATGTCAATTGCAGCCAAAGGAGGGTTAAATAGCGGCCGGGGGGATGGAATATACTACCTGAATATTGCATGAAAATCGATCAAAAATTTTAATAATATTTAATAACAACAGGTTGTGTTGACTCGTGCAAAATCCAGGTACAAAAAAATTAATCGCGAAAACAACTTAAAAGGAGGATCAGCATGCGACAAATACTTTACACCATCACAGCACTAATATTACTAGCTACATTGGCATATGCAGACAATGGTATTATCAGCGTAAAGAGTTCACATGAGGTAAAGGCCACGGCGGATCGACTCGAAAATACGCTCAAGCAAAAGGGGATGACCGTTTTTGCTAGAATCGACCATGCGGCCGGCGCACAAAAAGTGGGCCAGAAACTGCGACCCACCGAGTTGATCGTCTTTGGCAATCCGAAAGTGGGCACGCCCCTGATGCAGTGTCGGCAGAGTACCGCGATTGATCTTCCCCAAAAAGCGCTGATATGGGAAGATCAAGAAGGAACCGTATGGTATTCCTATAATGATCCGAATTATCTGGTTGAGCGCCACGGGATCACAGGATGTGCCGAGGTCATACAAAAAATAGAAAAAGCGCTGAGCAATTTTGCCAAGGCGGCAACAATGCCGTGACCAAACTATTCTTCAATCTTCAATCGACAATATTCAATAAATCGGGGCACATCATGAAAACCGGACTCATTCTCGTTGATATTCAAAACGATTATTTCCCAGGTGGCGCCATGGAGCTGGTTGGAATCCGGGAGGCTGTGACCAAGGCAAAAGAGCTGTTGACATTTTTCCGCGAAAATCGCTGGCCGACGTTTCACATACAGCATATTTCCAGCCAGGAAAATGCGAGCTTTTTTCTCCCTGAGACAGCGGGCGTTGAGATTCACGACGACATTAAGCCGTTGGCCGATGAACGGGTCATCACCAAACATTTTCCGAACAGTTTCCGGGAGACCGGGCTTCTGGAAGAACTCAACAAAGACCATATTGAGCGGTTGGTCATTTGCGGGGCCATGAGCCACATGTGTATTGACGCCACCACCCGGGCGGCCTTTGATCTTGGATTTAACTGCGCGGTCATCCAGGATGCCTGTGCTACCCGGAATCTTGAATTCGGCGGCCAGACCATCGCAGCAGACCAGGTTCACGGATCTTTTATGGCCGCCCTGGGTTCGGTGTATGCCAGCGTTGTGAGTCTATATGAGTATAAGGGAATGGGGAACACATAATCTAAAATCTGTTTACCGGGGATAATTCTATCTTCGACCATTTTGTTGGGTTTCGCTGATAGCACAAAAATGGCTGGCAAGTAGGTTGGGTAGAGGAACGAAACCCAACAAAAGATATCAGGATGCCCAACCCAACCTACGAATAAGCCGCGGCCGATGTTAGAACCAAGCCATTTTTACCCAACCTTTTACCCGATCTTCATCGCTACCAACATACTGGCACCCATTAATCCCAACAATAAATTAACGGCCCAGGAAATATCGCTGCGCGCGGCTGAGTATAGTAAAAACGGCACGATTAGCATGGCTATCAGGGATGCATATTTCAGCCCTTTGGAATGCTTTTGCAGAAACTGTTTCATAATCGACAGTCAACCTCTGATTTATTGAAACCTAAAGTAAATGAACGATGAGGGCTACCAAACCGATGATCGCAGTGATGATAACGCCATATTTAATGGTAATCCCCAGTACTGGTCCTTCCCTGCCCGCAAGTCCGACGGTGCTGCAGCCTACCAGAATTTTAGCCGGGGCGAGCATGCTGCCGATGGAGCCGCCTGTTGTCTGAGCACCGAGAATCACCGCAACACTGAGCCCCGCAAGTTCAGCGGTTTGTTTCTGAAACATACCGAATATCACATTGGAGTTGGTGTTGGAGCCGGTCATAAAAGCGCCCAGGGTCCCGACGGCAGAAGAAAGCAGAGGGTAAACGGGTCCAAATAACCTGCTCACGCCTTCGGCCAGCAAAAACGTCA
>Ga0316196_10001217_pt1 | contig 11165 bp, 8 predicted proteins | sample Eddsed2cm_MG_FD_204938 | JGI IMG/M metagenome (GOLD analysis project Ga0316196, IMG submission 204938) | Coastal sediment microbial communities from Maine, United States - Eddy sediment 2 cm | ecosystem: Environmental > Aquatic > Marine > Coastal > Sediment | place: USA: Maine | collected... | reverse complement strand
AGGGCCGGGGGGCTGTGGAGGAGAAATCATGTAAACGGTGAAAAATCTACGCAGTCAAGAGTGGCAACGAATCTAACACCTCAAATCCATGCCCGCGAGCCTGCTCCCCCGGCCCCCGGCCCCCGGCCCTTGGCCCCAGGCCCCAGGCCCTTGGCCCTACGTCCGATATTCGGCATTGATCTTGACGTAGTCATACGACAGGTCGCAGGTAAGCACCTGCACCTGGGATTCGCCGCGATCCAGATCGACACGGATCACGATCTCTTCGGCAGCCATCACCGCCTGCCCGGCCTCTTCCGTATAGCCGGGATCGCGCCCGCCGCCGCTGACGATGCAGACATCCCCCAGCCAGATCCGGATGCGATCGATATCCAGCCCGTCGACCCCGGCCCGACCGACCGCGGCGAGGATACGTCCCCAGTTCGGATCGGACGCGAACAAAGCCGTCTTGACCAGCGGCGAATGGGCAACCGTGTAGGCGACGCGGCGGGCCTCCTCGTCGCTGGCGGCCGAAGCGACCCGGACCCGCACCAGTTTGGTCGCACCCTCACCATCCCGCACGATCATCTCGGCCAGTTCGGCACATACCGACTGCACGGCCTGTGACAGCGCCCGGCCGTCATCCGACGCCAGCGAATCGATCGCCAGCTTGGTCGCGCCGCTGGCCAGCAGCACACAGGCATCATTGGTGGAGGTATCGCCATCCACGGTGATCGCATTGAACGACTGTTCGACCGCGTCACGCAGCATCTCCTGCAGCAGGGGCTGCGGCACACTGGCGTCGGTCGCCACATAGGCAAGCATGGTCGCCATGTCCGGACAGATCATGCCCGAGCCCTTTGCGATACCGGTAACCGTCACCGCGCCACCTGACAGGCCCACCTCGCGCGACACCAGTTTCGGTACGGTGTCCGTGGTCATGATCGCCGCAGCGGCAGGCCGCCAGTTGTCCTCTGACAGCCCCTCCAGCAGGGCGGGTATGGACTGGGAAAAGGGGTTGACCGGCAGGTCCTCACCAATGACGCCGGTGGAAAACGGCAACACCTGGCTCATCGCACAACCGGCCATGCCTGCGAGCAGACGACAGGTCTCACGCGCGGCGCGCAGACCGGCGGCCCCGGTACCGGCATTCGCATTGCCTGAATTGATCAGGAGATACCGAACCGGCCCCTTCGCCAGGTGTTCGCGGGCCACCGTCACAGGCGCGGCGCAGAACGCGTTGCGCGTAAAGACCGCCGCACAGGACCCGCCCTCCGCCAACTCGATCAGCAGGAGATCGTCACGCCCCCGATAGCGGATACCCGCGGCGGTGGTCGAAAGGCGAATGCCCTGGACTGTGCTCATGCGTACAGGGCCAGGGGCCAGGGGCCGGGGGCCGCGGCGGAGAACACGGAGCACGATGCGAACATTGCGGAATCCATCAAATCAATCGGAATTCTTTTCTTGGCCTTATTGCAGAACCTGCGCAACCCATCGCAGGCCGGCCCCACCCTCAAACCTCGAACCTTGGCCCCCGGCCCCCGGCCCGCGGCCCGCGGCCCGCGCCCCTAATTCAGTTTCCCATGACAGTGCTTGTACTTTTTCCCCGAGCCACAGGGACAGGGGTCATTGCGCCCGACCTTGCGATCCGGCCGTACAAACGGTTTCTTCTCTTCCATGACGGCGCTATCGGCAGCATCGTCCGCAGTATCCTCGCCGAGTCCGCCAAAGGCCTCGTGTTTGAACTCGAACGCCGAGGGATCCGGCGCCGTCTCGGGGATACGCGGCGGCGCCTGCAGCTGCAGGCGGCAGAGAATCTGTACGACCTCCAGCTTGATGGCATCGAGCATCGCCGAAAATCTTTCGAAGGCCTCGCGCTTGTACTCCTGCTTGGGGTTTTTCTGCGCATAGCCGCGCAGATGAATACCCTGGCGAAGGTAGTCCATGGCGGCGAGGTGTTCCTTCCAGTGCGAGTCCAGGGTGAACAGCATCACCTCTTTCTCGATACGACGCATCTGCTCCGCGCCCGCCTGTGCCTCCTTTTCGTCATAGATGGCCACAAGCTCGTCGATAATGCGCTGACGCAATGGCTCCTCATGCAGGTCATCATCCTCGTCGAGCCAGGTCTGCACCGGCGCCTCGAGGCCGAAATTTTCGTTCAGCGCCTCGGTCAGCCCTGCAACGTCCCACTGCTCCTCCAGGCTCTGCGGCAGGATATAACTGTCGATCACCGAATTGACCATGTCGAAGCGCAGATTGACGATGGTCTGGGAGATATCATCCGCGTCCATCAGCTCATCGCGCTGCTGGTAGACAACCTTACGCTGGTCGTTGGCAACATCGTCATACTCAAGCAGCTGCTTGCGGATATCGAAGTTTCTTCCCTCGACCTTGCGCTGCGCGTTCTCTATCGCCTTGTTCACCCAGGGATGCTCTATCGCCTCGCCTTCCTTCATGCCAAGCTTCTGCATGAGGCTGGAGACACGCTCGGAGGCGAAGATACGCATCAGGCTGTCTTCCAGGGACAGATAGAAACGCGACGAACCCGGATCCCCCTGCCGGCCCGAGCGACCGCGCAGCTGGTTGTCGATACGCCGCGACTCGTGTCGCTCGGTACCGATCACGCGCAGGCCGCCGGCGGCCAATACCGCCTGATGCCTTTTCTCCCATTCGACCCTGTATGCCGCGACTTCTGCATCAGTTGCAGCTTCACCGAGCTGACCCAGCTCCACCTCGAGATTGCCGCCGAGCACGATGTCGGTGCCGCGGCCGGCCATATTCGTGGCGATGGTGACCGCCGCAGGGCGCCCCGCCTCGGCCACCGTCTGGGCCTCACGTTCGTGATGCTTGGCGTTCAAGACCTGATGCTCGATCTTGGAATCGATCAGCATCTTGGAGACCAGCTCGGAGACCTCGATCGAGGCCGTTCCGACCAGGACCGGCTGCCCGCGCTCGATGCAGTCGCGGATGTCGTCGACAATGGCCTCGTATTTTTCGCGCTGGGTCAAATAGACCAGATCGGTCTGGTCGTCGCGCACCATCGGCTGGTTGGTCGGAATCACGACAACTTCCAGACCATAGATCTGCTGGAATTCGAAGGCCTCGGTATCGGCGGTGCCGGTCATACCCGAGAGCTTGTCGTAAAGCCGGAAATAGTTCTGGAAGGTGATTGAGGCCAGGGTCTGGTTCTCCTGCTGGATATGCACCCCCTCCTTCGCCTCCACTGCCTGGTGCAGCCCGTCGGACCAGCGCCGTCCAGGCATGGTCCGCCCGGTGAACTCGTCCACGATAACGATCTGGCCGTCGCGCACGATGTAGTCGACGTTGCGCTGAAACAGGGCATGTGCGCGAAGCGCCGCCATCACGTGATGCATCAGCATGATGTTGGTGGGATCGTACAGGCTCTGGCCCTCGCCCAGCAGCCCCTCCTGGGTCAACATTCCCTCGACCTTTTCGTGTCCCTGATCACTCAGGAACACCTGCCGGGACTTCTCGTCGACCGAATAGTCACCGGGGCCGAAATCGGGCTTGCCCTCTTCATTGGTGATCGGGTCCTGGCGCTCGAGTTGCCCGGGGATCCCGTTGACCCTCCGGTACAGCTCCGAACTGTCTTCGGCCGGCCCTGAGATGATCAGCGGCGTACGCGCCTCGTCGATCAGGATTGAGTCCACCTCGTCGACCACGGCGAAATAGCGCCGTTGCACACGTTGATCGGCGGCAAACGCCATATTGTCGCGCAGGTAATCGAAACCAAACTCGTTGTTGGTACCGTAGGTGATATCACAGGCGTAGGCCGCAGCGCGCTCAACCGGTCGCAGATGCGGAAAACCGCCGGTATCGCCCTGGTATTCGGGATCCAGCACGTACGAGGAGCTATCCGGACCCATGCCACCCGAGGAGTTGATGATACCGGTACTCATGCCCAGGAACTGGTACAGACGCCCCATCCAGCCCGCATCACGACGCGCCAGGTAATCGTTGACGGTTACGACATGCACGCCCTTTTCCAGCAGCGCATTGAGATAAACGGCCAGCGTGGCGACCAGGGTCTTGCCCTCGCCAGTGCGCATCTCGGCGATCTTGCCCTGGTTGAGGACCATGCCGCCGATCATCTGCACATCGAAATGGCGCATGCCCAGCACCCGTTTGCTGGCCTCGCGAACTACCGCAAAGGCTTCCGGCAACAGATCGTCCGTAGTCTCCCCATTCGCCAGGCGCTCACGGAATTCAACGGTCTTGGCGGCCAGGGCCTCGTCACTCAGCTCGGAAATCGCCGGCTCGAGCACGTTTATCCGCTCAACGGATTTGAGCATACGCTTCACCAGCCGATCATTGCGGCTACCGAAGATTTTTTTTACGAGCTTGTTGAGCATAGACGTACGACCTTCCAGGACGAGCTAAAACGAAGGCACGAATGATACCCCAATCGGGCTTTCAAACGACCGGAAACCAAATAACAAAAACCCGCGAAAGCGGGCTTTTTATAAACCAGGGAGAGGAATCATTGCGATCGGACAAAGCGAAGCGGGTTTACGATCTTCCCGTTGCGATGGACCTCGAAGTGTACATGCGGGCCACTCGAACGCCCGGTACTGCCGAGCAGGGCAATGGTCTGACCCTTGTTGACCATATCGCCGCTTTTCACCAGGTTTTCCTTGTTGTGTGCATACAGGGTTGAGTAACCATCAGCATGCCGAATCTCTACGAAGTTACCGTAGCCCGATGCCTTTTTTGAGCGGACCACCACACCGGAGGCCACGGCCACCACATCGGTTCCGCGCTTGCCCGCGAAGTCGACACCACGATGATAGGTTTTCTTGCCTTTAAAAGGGTCGGTACGCTTGCCGAAACCGGACGACATCCAGCCCTTCTTTACCGGTCTGCCCGATGGTGTCACCTCGGCCATCAGGTCCCGGTTCATCAGGACCAGCTCCAGGGCTGCAAGCTTGTCTTCGCGATCAGCCAACAGGTTGGCGATCCGTTCCATATCCACGGTGAGTTCACTGGCACTTTGCGTTTCACCCGGGACCGAATCATCGACGCCGCCCATCGGTGGCGCCGAAGCGAAATCGAATTCGTCACGGTCGAGCTTGCCGATATCCACCAGGCGATCACCCAGGGCATCCAGACGCATCAGATGGGCCTGCAGTTCGGCTACCTTGAGCGCAAGCGCGTCCATGTGCGCACGCTGTTCGGCTTTGGCATCCGCGATCACACGACGTTCGGCCTCGAGTAACTCGCGGACCTCGGCGGTAGCCGCGCCAGCACTCGACTCATTGCCGTTGCGTTCTCCCAGCGCGAATCCTGCCCACAGGCTGAAAGACATGACCGCGACCAGACCGAATCCGGCAATCACCGCCGCCCGGGCCAGAGATATGCTTACCGCGTCGGTGCGGTTACAGAAGGTCGAAACGAATATCATCTTCATGGTTTGTTCTGAAAGCTTGTCTGCTTATCGACCTCTAAAGGTGTACTCTTTAACCCGATACGCCGCATTGAGAGACCCGTCACATGGCCCGCAGCCCCAAATCGGTTCGTCGCCTTATGAAAGACAAACCGACGCTCAAGTTTCTCGAACTCGAGATCAGCGCGCAAAAGGCGCTGCTGGAAAACGTTCGCCGCCTTTTGCCGGGCGACCTTGCAGACCATTGTGTCGCAGCCCGGAAACGTGATCAGCAACTTATTTTGCACGCGGACTCACCGGTCTGGGCAACGCGACTGAGGTATAATTCGCCCCAGCTGATCAGTCTACTGCAGCCCAGCCATCCATCGTTGCGCGAAATCAAGATAAAGCTGGTTTTGGCGCGATCCGATACCCGCCGCAGGCTTCCAGGCGCACGTCATTCCGATTTCGCCGCTGCAATTATCCACGACAGCGCTGCAGATACCAAGCAACCACAGCTGCGCGAGGCACTGGAACGCCTCAGTGTTGCGCTAAAAAACTAGTTTAAACAGCGGGTTACGGGCTTTTAGGAAGCGTGCGCCGGCTTCATATAGGAAATAGGCGCCTTCTCCGCGTCATCGAAGGTGACTTCTTCCCATGCCTCCGGCTGGGCGATAAGCGCCTTGAGCAGACGATTGTTCAACTCATGTCCGGATTTGTAGCCACTGAACGCGCCGATCAGGCTGTGCCCCAGCAGATAAAGGTCACCTATCGCGTCGAGAATCTTGTGTTTAACGAACTCGTTCTCGTAACGCAGGCCGTCCTCGTTCAAAACGCGGAAATCATCAACGACGATCGCATTGTCCATGCTTCCACCAAGCGCCAGCCCGCTGTCACGCAGCATTTCGATATCACGCAGGAACCCGAAGGTGCGCGCGCGGCTGACCTCCTTGACGAACGAGGTGGAAGAGAAATCGATCTCCGAACGCCGACTGTCGCTTGCCATCGCCGGGTGATCAAAGTCGATACCGAAACTGACCTTGAATCCGTTGAAAGGCTCGAATCGCGCAATCTTGTCTCCTTCCGTGACCTCGGCCGGGCGCTTGATGCGGATAAACCGCTTGGCGACATTCTGCTCCTCAACGCCAGCCGACTGGATCAGGAACACAAAGGGGCCCGCGCTGCCATCCATGATCGGTACTTCGGGAGCGCTGACATCAACGTAGGCGTTATCGATGCCCAGCCCGGCAAATGCCGACAGCAGATGTTCGACGGTCGAGATTCGCGCACCGTCTTTGACCAGGGTGGTGGACAGACGGGTGTCACCGACATTCTCTGCCTTGGCCGGGATATCCACTGGCGAATCCAAATCCACCCTGCGGAACACAATGCCCGTGTCCGGAACCGCCGGACGCAGGGTCAGATAGACTTTTTCGCCGGTGTGAAGACCCACGCCCGTGGCGCGTATCACATTCTTCAACGTGCGCTGCTTGATCACCGTCTATCCTCTCAGAAACAATTTTCCACTATTTTTCAGCTAGCTAGGCCTACTGCACCGCGGAATTTCAACGACGCAGTGTGATAGTGATTCCCCGATACCGGCCTAGGGATTTCCCTAATCCTCTACTTATATGACAATCTGAGTCAAGTCGGAAGCCTCAATCCAATTGAGGCGTACCGACGGGACAAAAAGTCACCACCCTGCTCCCCTTCATCTGTTGTCTGATACGGCTCTAGTCAGCCTGACGACGCAAGAACGCAGGAATATCCAGATACTCCATATTTTTGCTCTCGGCAGCCTTTACAAAGTCGTTGGCGGTCTTTGGGCTGCGACGGATATTCGTGGGAACCTCGAGCGCACTGTAATCGAGATTTTCCTGTTCGACCGCATCCTTGCTCACAATACGCACCGGTTTGATCTCAACTTCCGGTTGCTTGACGACGACCGAAACCTCCTCCCCCAGCCCGGTGGCCACCACGGTCACCCGCATCTCGTCAACCATGTCAGGATCGATGACGGTACCCACAACCACCGTAGCATCGTCGCGCGCGAACTCCTTGACGGTATTGCCGACCTCATCGAACTCACCGATTGCCAAATCCAGGCCGGCGGTAATGTTGACCAGGATACCTCGTGCACCGGAGAGATTGATATCCTCCAGCAGCGGGCTGCGAATCGCCAGTTCAGCCGCTTCCCGGGCACGCTGCTCACCGTTGGCGCGGCCGGTTCCCATCATCGCGACGCCCATTTCTGACATGACCGTGCGCACATCCGCAAAGTCGACGTTGATCAGGCCCGGCTTGGTGATCAGTTCCGCGATCCCCTGAACGGCGTTGAGCAATACATCATTGGCCGCCTTGAAGGCATCCAGCAGTGAGGTCGTCTTGCCAAGTACAGACAGCAGCTTTTCATTCGGAATGGTGATGAGGGAATCGACGTGCTCGGACAGCCTTGCGATGCCGTCTTCGGCGATCTGTCTGCGCTTGCCGCCCTCGAAGCTGAACGGTTTGGTCACCACGGCCACCGTGAGGATACCCAGCTCTTTAGCCACCTCGGCGACCACCGGCCCAGCGCCGGTACCGGTACCACCACCCATACCTGCGGTGATAAAAACCATGTCCGCACCCTCGAGCGCCTCGTAGATCCGGTCACGGTCCTCCATCGCAGCTTCGTAGCCACGATCGGGGTTGGCTCCGGCGCCGAGACCACGGGTCACGTTCGAACCCAGTTGCAGTGCCGTTTTCACTTCAGTGTTCTTCAGCGCCTGTGCATCAGTATTGGCACAGATGAACTCGACGCCCTCGATATTTGAACGCAGCATATGATTGACCGCATTGCCGCCACCGCCGCCGACACCAATGACCTTGATGACGGCACTCTGGCTATCCACATCCATTAACTCGAACATTTTTCTATCCTCCTGCTACAGACCGCGCTTTTGGTGCGGTGATCTGGTTATATTAAAAGTTACCCTGGAACCAGCTTTTCATGCGGTTCCAAACCGATTTCATGCCACCACCGCCTGAGACCTCGGGCACCCGAACTGCCCGATTACGATGACCAAACAACAACAAGCCCACGCCCGTGGCGTGGATGGGATTTCGTACAACATCCACCAGACCGGTCACGTACTGGGGTATCCCCAGCCTGACCGGCATATGAAAAACCTCCTCCGCCAGATCGATCAGACCTTCCATCTTCGAACTGCCCCCGGTCAGCACCACCCCACCGGCCACGAGATCCTCGAAACCGGAACGGCGCAGCTCCAGTTGAATCAAAGTGAGCAGCTCTTCGTAGCGTGGCTCCACCACTTCGGCCAGGGTCTGCCGCGACAGTCGACGTGGCGGCCGATCACCGATACTCGGTACCTCGATGGTTTCATCGGGACTCGCGAGCTGGGTGAGTGCGCAGGCGTACTTAAGCTTGATCTCATCTGCATGCTGCGTAGGCGTGCGCAGGGCGACCGCGATATCGTTCGTCACCTGATCGCCTGCAATCGGAATAACCGCGGTATGGCGGATGGAACCCCCGGTGAAGACAGCGATATCGGTCGTACCGCCACCGATGTCGACCAGGCAGACGCCCAGATCCTTTTCGTCTTCCTCGAGCACGGAATAGCTGGACGCCAGTTGCTCTAAAATCAGGTCTTCCACTTCGAGACCGCAGCGCCGCACACATTTGATGATGTTCTGGGCGGCACTGACCGCGCCCGTCACCATGTGTACACGGGCCTCCAGTCTGACCCCGGACATGCCAGCCGGGTCATGAATGCCTTCCTGGTTATCGATGATGAATTCCTGTGGCAGGATGTGCAGGATCTTCTGATCCGCCGGGATGGCAACCGCACGAGCAGCATCGATCACGCGCTCGACGTCGGCATGCGATACCTCACCATCCTTGATCGGGACTATGCCATGTGAGTTCAGGCTGGAAACGTGGCTGCCGGCAATACCGGCATATACCGAATCGATCTCCACCCCGGCCATCAACTCGGCCTCTTCCACCGCGCGCTGTATCGACTGCACAGTCGATTCAATGTTGACCACGACCCCTTTCTTCAGGCCACGCGAGGGGTGAGAACCGATACCGATGATCTCGATCTCGTTGTCCTGTCTCACCTCACCGACGATGGCGACCACCTTGGAGGTACCGATATCCAGGCCGACGATGATGTTTTTGTCGGTACGCTTGACCATCAGACTTTTTCCTGAGATTTCACTGTTTCAGCTGCCGACTCGCCTTCGGCCGGCTCCCGCCAGCGCACGGCGAAACCATGTTCATAACGCATATCAACGCGCTCCGGCTGTCGCGGCGAGTTGGCCGTAAGACTGGGATAAATCCGGAAGAACTGGCTCAGACGGCGATCGATGTCTTCACGGCCCAGTGACACCGTGAGCCCGCCGTCAAAATGCAACCACCAGTGACGTCGCTCATCCAGTTTCACTTCCGTTATGTCCAGCTCGCGCGCCCGCGCCGCACTTGCCACCGTCTGGAAAAACTGCACCACGCGCTGCTGACTACCCTCAGGCCCGGACAATTTCACCAGGCCGTTGAATTCATCCAGCACCGACGGCCTGAACACACCGGCATTTACACTGACCAGGGCATCATCACCCCACCGTGCCAAAGGCACCTGCTCGATAACAACCATGCTCAACCTGTCCGGCCAGATCCGTCGAATGCTCGCATCCGCAACCCAGGGCATCGCCATCACCGCCAGCCTCAGTTTCTGCATGTCACAGCTGAAGAAACCGCCATCGATTGCCTGCACCACCGCACGTTGCATCTCATCGTGTTCGAGCCGTTTCAGCGCGCCACTCACCTCGACCACTCGTAATGGCAGTCTTCCGGGCTGCGACAAATAGCGGTATCCGAACACACCGGCAGACAGCAGTGCACAGAATCCAAACACCAGGCCCAGCGGGGCCATCCAACGCCTCAAGGTCAGTTTCAGCGGATTCTTCCTCTGGCTTTTGACAGTCCTGGCAGGCATCAGCATGCCTCCAGGGTCTGCGCCAGAATGCGCCAGACGAGTTCATCGAAATCGATGCCCACGGCATTGGCCGCCATCGGCACCAGGCTGTGGCTGGTCATTCCGGGAACCGTGTTGACCTCGATAAGCCAGGGATTCTGTTGTTCATCCATGAGGATATCGACGCGCCCCCAGCCCGAGGCGCCTATGGCGTCGAACGCCCTCAAAGACATCGCCTGAAGGCGGGCCTCCATGTCCCGGTCCAGACCGCATGGGATCAGATAGCGCGTATCGTCGGATACGTATTTCGCCTCGTAGTCGTAGAACTCGTGTGGTGTCTCCAGTTTGATCAGCGGTAAGGCCTGATCCCCAAGCACCGCAGCCGTGTACTCGGCGCCGGATACCCAGCACTCGGCCATCACATGGCTGTCGCACTCAGCGGCCTTCCGCCACGCGATGTGCAACTGCTCCGGATCATCGGCACGGGACATTCCGATACTCGAACCCTCGAGCGCAGGCTTTACCATCAAAGGGAAACCGAGCTCACCGGCGGCAGCCAGGTCATCTTCGGTCCGAATCAACGCAAAACCCGGTGTCGGCAGTCCCAGGGACTGGAACAGCAGCTTGGTCCGGTACTTGTCCATGCCGATCGACGAACCCATCACGCCACTGCCCGTGTAGGGCAGGCCGAGGATCTCGAGCGCACCCTGGATCACGCCGTCCTCACCACCACGCCCATGCAGGACATTGAACACCCGGTCGTAAGCACCGGCTGCCAGAATCGTCAGGACATCCCTGCCGACATCGATGCCATGCGCATTGACACCTCG
>Ga0316196_10001215_pt1 | contig 11166 bp, 11 predicted proteins | sample Eddsed2cm_MG_FD_204938 | JGI IMG/M metagenome (GOLD analysis project Ga0316196, IMG submission 204938) | Coastal sediment microbial communities from Maine, United States - Eddy sediment 2 cm | ecosystem: Environmental > Aquatic > Marine > Coastal > Sediment | place: USA: Maine | collected... | reverse complement strand
CGTGACGATATTGCTCGGAAAGCCCGATTCCTCGGGGGGATTAGTAGAGCAGTCGACAAGGCCCTCGACCTCGAACTCGTACTCGATGCCGTTCGTCAGGTCACTGACCTGATAGGACAGCGTGTCGGGAACGATAATGTCCACGGAAACGTCGTTTGTTGTGCCCGTTTCGCGATAGGTCAGCCTGTAACCGCAGAGACCTTCGAGGTCTATGGGCGTGGTCCAACCCACGCGGACCGTTTCATTGCTGACGGTGATGACGCTGAGATAGGGCGCCTCGTTCAGCTGCACCGCGCCAATATCGCGTTTGCCGTTGCCATCCACACGGGGATTTCCGAGGGGATCGAATTCGATACATCCGTTGTCGATGGGGTTGAGTACACATCCATCGTCAATAACGTCGATGAGCTCGCCCAGGACCAGCGGTGTTGCCCATACGGCTGCGCTGCGAAGGGCCTGGGAACCGGTAAGCAGGTCTTGTTGATCGGTAGCCAACTTCAGCGCATCGGCATCTTGTTGTGTTGTGGGCTGTATCCAGGTGTCTAGATCGGCGCTGAAGCCGGTGCCATCGTCGGGATCCAATAGCTTTCCAGTATCGGCAGGGAGATCAGGGTAGTTCACACCGACCGCGGACTGGATGAAGTTGATCTTCCCAGCACCGGGGTTACGATAGATCCACCCGAGGCTGTCGTTTTTTCGGCATGTAGCATCACAAGTAAGCTGCGGAAGCAAAAGAGTCGACGCCCGAATTTCCATAGGCTGGGTGCTTACATAGATAAACTGATCTCCCGCATCCAATTTTGAGAAGGAAGAGGCCGGTGCCCAGATAGTATTGACGATATTTGTCGTGGCTTGACCAGCAACGATGATACCGCCCGCGTCATCGAAAATCGAGCTGACGACGTTGACCGCGCTTTGCGGCTGCCCAGACCAGTAAATGGCGTTGCCCTGCCCAACACGAAAGAAATCCGAATCCTCAATAATAAGATCACCACCCACCGGATCGAAGGTGTCGTTGCTGATCGCACCTGCGAAAAGACCAGGACCTGAAGGCTCTGAAAAGTTAAGTATGGTGTTCCAACTGGTACGAAGCGCGCTGAAATTTGCACCCTCTTTACCGAGTACTGCTGGTGTGCGACAACTTATTACATGCGAGATGATTCTGTCCAACGAAGCGTCTTCCAGAACTAGCGATGCGTTTTTCTCAATTCGCGCCACGCTGTTGAGTTCGAATAGGTCTAGACCGCGCACAGTGACGCTGATGGCCGAGTTGTCCTCGTTTGGCCGCCCGACCTTGATGAAGCCTGGCGTACTCGTTACCAGGATGGTAGGGGCCTCGGGGCAGTCATTCAGCGGCGTGATGTCCCCAGAATTATTGATCCACTGGAGCTCTCCCACCAATCGGGCATCGTTGCCCTCGAAGGTCACCGACTCGGTCGCCTGGAGAATAAAGTAATCCCTATTGCTTATTGACTCAGTGGGGCAGTCGTCGACTTTAATCTGCAGGTTTGGCGTGAAGGTGATGATGTCCGCACCGAAGTTGGCGTTGGCCTCGTTCATGGCCGCGGTGATACTGCCCGTCCCCTCGCACTGGGTGCTCGTGACGGTGTAGGTGGTGGGCTCGGCCGCGGCCGGATGCGCGGTCAGGAGGGTGGCCAAGGCCACCAGGAAAACGGACATTGTCAACGCGACAATGCCCGCGGGTCGGCTTTCAGATCGATGCATAGTGTTACCTCGGTTTCTTCTCGCTTGAGTGGTGGACCTGGTCTTCGGAATCGGGCGGTAAAAAGGTCGGTGCTGGCGGCGCCGAAAACAGAACGGTGAACGTCGGGTTTCTAAACGATGCGTTATCGTTCGGCGCTGATGCCCGGCCACGAACTGAATCGACGCACTGCACTCAACAGGGACCTTGCGTGCATGGTTGGTGATTCCCTTGGCACGCGGTTGCCGATTGAGCGATCGACCAGGTCAAATCGGTGGTCTGCGTGACGACCAACATGGGTCCCAATACCGAGCACCAGAACGCGTCGCGAAGCGCAAGCACACGAGGTAGGATACTAACGAGACCCAGGCGCGCTGTATGCCGGGGTGATTACGTCGGGGATTTTACTGACAGAGGCATGGTGCGGCGTACCGCACCGCTGGCGCGACCCCGAGGCGACGCCGCCTGAGTGCAGAGGAGATGATCGGACGCTGCCACAAAGCACAATTAGACGATGGTTGAGATACGATCTGGTTCATACGGCGACTTAACTTGACACTTACCGGGAAGGTCTTCGGCGAAGACGCCGATCTTGGAGACAATGGCTTGTTGGAGCGCATCTGATGCGATAGCATCACGCCATCTTGGCGTTTCTTGGGGTATGCCATGCGCACGACGTTGGATATCGATGACGAGGTCCTGACCGCCGCGAAAGAGATCGCGCGACACCAGCGCACGACGGCCGGCGCCGTGATCTCGGAGCTGGTGCGTCGCGCATTGACGCAGCCCGCGCCGCAGTTGGGCGAGAGCCAGCGCGAGCCGGAGGCTTTTTTCGGCTTCCGCCCGTTGGCCGCCGGAGGGCGGGTCGTCGGCGACAGCACCGTCGAGCGACTGCGCGAGGAGGAAGGTATCTGATGCGGGCGCTACTCGACGTGAACGTCCTGATCGCGTTGCTGGACGCCGCGCACGTTCGTCACGCCGCTGCCCGCGCCTGGCTCGAGGCCAATATCGAGCGGGGCTGGGCCTCTTGCCCACTCACTCAAAATGGCTGCATCCGGATATTGTCCCAACCAACCTATCCCGGCTCACAGCCGCCATCTCTGATGGCCGCTCGCTTGGCCGAGGCGACCGGGATGCGGTGGCACGCGTTCTGGGCTGATGACCTCAGTTTGCTTGATCCGGGGTGTGTGGACTGGCGCCATGTACTCGGCTCGCGCCAGTTGACCGATGTCTACCTCCTGGCGCTCGCGGTGCGACGGGGCGGGCGGCTGGTGACCTTCGATCGCGCGATCCCGCTAGCCGCGGTGCAGAACGCCGGCCGGGAGCACCTGGATTCAATCTGACCCCCTGGTAAGGACGCCAAGGCCACGTGAATGCCTTGCTCATCATCCCAGCCTGCCCGCGGCTTGACCTGCATAGCCAGAGCTTCCAGGGCGCAGATGGGGGCGCGGCTACGGGGTACCGCGCCCGATGGCGTAACGTCCCCGACGGTGTTGGCTGGTCTGTAGGGTGCGGTGACGTAGGAACCGCACCGCTGGCGTTGGTATGGGCGCGGTGCGGTTCGCTCACGCTCACCGCACCCTACGGGATTCCACAACCTACGGGACGGACGGGCCGCACCGATGGCATCCGGCCAGGCAACAGTACAATCAGCACCGCAATGACGACGCTAGAGGCATCTCCCTTGGCAGACTGACGGAATGCTTGCCCCACGACGACGACGCCACTCCCTGCTCCCTTTCGCCATCCTGGCCTGCGGTGCTCTGCTGCCTGCGGTGCAGGCTCGGGCCGATGCGGGCCTGCTCGACCTGCCGCTGGAAGACCTGCTGGCGGTGGAGGTCCGCGCCGCCGGCAAGCGCGACGAGCAGATCCGTGACATCCCGGCCAGCGTGACCATCCTCAACCGCGCGGAGATCCAGCGCTACGGCTGGGCCACCTTCGAGGAGTTGCTGCGCAACCTGCCGGGGCTCTTCATCCTCGACACCATCGACGAGCGCCTGACCGGCGCCCGCGGCACCGTCGGCGGTGGCATCCAGCTGCTGGTAAACGGCGTGCCGCAGCACCAGACCCGGCAGAAGGGGCTGACCATCACGGAGGTCGCGCAGGTGAACATCCCGGTGGAGTCCATCGACCGCATCGAGGTGATCCGCGGGCCGATGTCGGTGATCTACGGCAACAACGCCTTCCTCGGCGTGATCAATGTCGTTACGAATGAGGTCGGCCGCAACGGCCCTCGGGTCTCGGCGAGCTACGGCAGCCGCGACAGCGGGCGGCTGTTCGCTCGTCTCGGCACCGAGACCGACAGCGGCTTCGTCGTGCTCAACGCCGGCGCCTATCGCACCGACGGCCTCGACGGCGCCTACGCGGACATGCTGGGTCCGGACCAACTCGCGACGCTGGACCCGCGCATGCACCGCAGCCTTGATGGAGACGTGCCCAAGCAGGACCTGAGCCTGGACCTGTCCGCGGCCTACGGCGATTTCAGCGCCGACCTGCGCTGGACGCAAACCGACTACGGCGTCTACATCTTCACGCCGAGCTTCGACGACGGCAACCAGGCGACCATCACCACCTGGCATGCGGCGCTCGGCTGGGAGCACGCGTTCTCCGACACCCTTGGCATGCGCGCCAGCGGCATCGCTAGCGAGGAGCGGCTTGATATCGACCGCTTCGACTTCATCGCGCCGGATCTTGGCGGCGAGCAGCACCAGGACAACCGGCGCTGGGAGCTGGAGCGCGTCCTGCCCCGCGTGCGGCAACTGACCTCGGCACCGGTGCTGGTGCGTATAGACGGCGCCCATGATTCGGCGGTGAATCGCCGACAACTGGCGGCGGCCACCGGTGTCGATTATCTGATCAAGTGGAATCCGCGCCACGAGGACCCTGAGACATGGCTGGCCAAGGCCACGGCGCGCGGGGCGTGGGAGCAGATACGCGACGGTAAGCGCCAAGCGCTGTTCAGCGTCGATCGCAGCGACGAGCACTTCGTAGATGTCTGGCCAATAGACTCTAAACCGCAAGCGCGCTAGGGAGCGCGACGGGTCGGATATCGACGGCCCTATTTTCCGGCTGCACTGTCAAACCGTGGGTCAACCGCGCAGCGCGGCCAGTTCCATGTCGTCGCTGCTGAGATCGACCGCCAATGGCTGTTTTTACAACCATCGCTTGCGCCAGAAATAGACCAGCATACCCACAGCAATCACCGCCATAAGGAGCCACGCCAGCGGGTAACCGTAATACCAGTTCAGCTCAGGCATTGCCCAGGGACTTGTGCTGTTGCTGCCAAAGTTCATTCCATACACCCCGGCCACAAAGCTCAGAGGAATAAAGGTGGTGGTGATTACGGTGAGCACGCGCATGATCTCGTTCATCCTGTTGCTGACGCTCGACAGGTAGATGTCGAGCATGCTTGTGCTCATGTCACGGTAGGTCTCGAGCAGGTCCATGACCTGGATCGTGTGATCGTAGCAGTCACGCAGAAAGACCCTGGTGTCGTCGACAATCAGCTCTTGATCCTCCCGTACGAGGGCGTTGATTACCTCGCGCTGCGGCCACAACATGCGGCGCAGCAGGATCAGTTCACGCTTCACCGCATGGATATGTGGGAGCGTCTCGCGCGCCGATCGGCTCAGTATCTTTTCTTCGAGCTCCTCCAGTTCGGAGCCAAACGCCTCCAGCACCGGGAATCCCTGATCGATGACGGTGTCCAGCAGCGCATACAGTAGGTAGTCGGTGCCGCGACTGCGAAATCTGCCGGAGGCCTCCTGCAGGCGCCTAAGCACTGCCTCAAAGGGGTCTACAGCGCCCTCGCAGAAGCTCAGCACAGAGTCAGCGGAAAGGAAAAAGTTAACCTGACAGTTTTCGACACGTCCATCTTCGAAGCGTGGCAGCACAAGGGTCGCGCAGACCTGGCCGTCGAATTCCTCCACCTTAGGCCGTTGTCCCGTGTTGTGGATGTCCTCCAACGCCAAAGGGTGCAGGCCATAGATTTCGCCAAGTTGCGTCAATAGCTGCTGCGATGGGTGGCCCTGTACATGCATCCAGATTTTCGCCTTCGAATCTGAGGGCCCGGGGTCTGGCGGGATAGCGTCATCGGCGGTGCTGACGTTGACTGCGGTGCGGTCGTAGCGCACTAGCCGCACACCGGGGGGGACCGAAGCCATGACTGGAGTGGGGGGTTCATGCAGCGTGCCGGGCGCGGTGCCCGGCGGGTGATAACGCTTGTTAAAAAAAGCCATTGCTGGTCCTCCTGGGTAGCATGCAGACCGGATGGCGACACATAGTGGCCGTCAATGTTGTGCCGGAAGGATATCAACGACAGGGGTATACGTCTTTCAGCTCTCGTCGCGACCTGCAGGTTAGACCGATGGCGAGGTTAAATGCAGGCAAACGGCGGAAACAGGCCGCATACACCCAGTGCGAAAACATCAGGCGTTCATCGAGCGTCCAGGCAGGGATTGCCCCAATGGCCAAAGAGATCTACATAGATTGCGCTGCAGTGCTCGGTTCAACGCCGAGGCTCTGCGACAGACATCCCACGGCAACCGCTTTCTATGTGTTCGAGGAGAGGAAGGCACCATTGATGAGGGCGTAATCAAGCAACGATACCGAATATTCGGCCCACTCCCGCAGTTAGCGCCATCGCAAGCGCGCCCCAAAAAGTCACTCGGAACGCACCAACTGAAATAGCTGCACCACCAGCGCGTGCAGCAAGGCCGCCAAGAAAAGCAAGGAAGACAAGAGACGAAAGAGCAACTACCACTATTATTCGAGTTTCAGGTACAACGCAGGCGACTATTAGCGGAAGTGCGGCACCAACAGTAAATGTACCCGCCGATGAGAATGCGGCCTGAATAGGCTGCGCACTAACGGTCTCCGAGATACCTATTTCATCTCGAGCGTGTGCGCCAAGTGCATCGTGAGCCATCAGTTTTTCGGCAACTTGTTGTGCCATGATAGGATCAAGCCCGCGGCCTTCGTATATTTTCGCCAGCTCATCCTTTTCAAAATCGAAATTTTGTTCTAATGATTTCTTTTCAAGTGCTAGATCTGCATTTTCGGTATCTGACTGGGAGCTGACAGATACGTACTCACCAGCAGCCATAGACATCGCGCCCGCAACTAACCCGGCAACTCCGGCGAGAAGAACACCCTCGTGGCTGGAACTGGCAGCCGCAACACCAATAATCAAACTTGCAGTAGAAACGATCCCGTCATTCGCCCCTAAAACTGCAGCACGTAACCAGCCTACGCGATGTGACCTATGTTGTTCATGATGACTCATGTAGTGCCCCTTTAGATTTCGGGCGCAAAATGCAAGACAGACCATCTGCCCAGGGCACGCATTATGCGCGCCTAAACCGTGGCAAAAGGCAGACGTCTAACGACGAATGCCAGATTGCGCATAGTATTGACTCCAGACACCCGGCCTCGATTGGAAATCGTTCGGAGCTGACATTCGCCTAGACACCCTGCGACTAGCTGCAATTTGCTGGACCCGAGCGTGGGTCCGAGATCTGGCGACTTCCGTTGTTGGTCGTCTGCTGACGGTCGCGGTCATCGGCGGGTGAACCGATCTAACACCGACCCGACTCGATTCGCGAATGTCTCTTATGCGCATGTAGCTGCCCGTCGCTGGGTGCTTGGCGAACGGCAGGTCATGGGTGAAAGCGCCAATTAGCAGGCCCGGCGATGCAACCCATTCCGGTGGCCGAGCTGATTGGTCAGGGTATGTCCGGTTACCGCGTGCGAGCGCCCCTAAGCTTTAGTCTTGACCGCGAGTGATTATGCGGCACGGAAATCAACGCGCTCGACTCCATCGAGATCGACCGTCTGACGCGCCTGCCAAAGGTCATGGTTGTCCTGCATGGACAGCCAGCTCTCAGGTGAGCGCCCCAATGCCTTGGAGAGGCGCAAAGCCATTTCCGGGCTGATGCCGCTCGTGCCCTGGAGCACCCGGTTCAGTGTAGAAGGGGAGACACCGAGCTTCGCGGCAAGCTGTCTACCTGTGATGTCATTGGGTTCCAGGTAGACCTCGCGGATGAATTCGCCGGGGTGCGGTGGGTTGTGCATAGGCATCAGTGGTAGTCCTCGTAATCCAATACATGGGCATGACCGTCACGGAATTCGAACGTGATGCGCCAGTTTCCGTTCACCCAGATTGACCAGCGGCCCTTGTCTTTCCCTTTCAGTACATGCAGCTTGAAGCCAGGGATATCCATATCGTCGATCGTTACCGCGGTATCGAGCGCAGTTAATTGCATTCTCAAGCGTTTTGCATGTTTGGCTTGAATTCCCGATTTCGAGCCGGTTTCGTAAAACCGTTTCAAACCCTTGTGCAGGAACGACTGGATCATTGCCAAAGTGTAGCGTGTTGCGCATTGCGCAACAAGACGTTGGCCGATTTGGGAAGGGCCCAGTTGTCACGGCGAGAGATGACATACGCCGAGGCCGTCGGGTTCGCGCGCTGGCGCAATTTACTGGTAGCTGAAAGACACGATCTGGACACGATGCCTTTGCAAGGTATTGAAAACATAGAAGGTTCGAATCCCTCCCTCTCCGCCAATTGAAATCTCTTAACTGATAGAAAGACTGTAAATAGATCTCGATGCTGGCACTTTTTTGTCGTCATTTGACGTCCGCAGTGACAGCTTTTTGCCAGCATTTCCCCATCGCTGAACTGCTTTCTCCCCTGCATCTGGCGCGTCGTCGGGGATGAACCGGCTGTAGGTTCTGGCAGTGAAAGTCCAGTCGGTGTGCCCCACCTGTGCAGCTATCCATTGAGGGGACTCGCCCGCCATCAGCATCATCGACGCGTAGGTGTGTCGCATTTGGTACGGGTAGCGGTAGCGGACCTTGGCCCTTTTCAGGATTCGAGTCCACATCCGTTTGCGGATGGCAAGATCCCCCGTCCATCGTTCCCGTGTACGCGGATTCTGAAAGATCTCTTCGCCTTTCAAATAGGTTTGAGCTTTCTGCGACATCGATCCCGAGCTTGTGCAGCTCAGCGACAATCCGTGGCGAGCCCCAGGCAGGATTCGCCTGCCACATTCGTCTGATCAGTTGCCGTAACTCCGGGGCTATCTTCGGTCGAGCCGGACGACCGCTTTGGCTCAGCGTTCGCCAGTAGTCTCGGAATCTCTTCTGCCGTCAAAGTGTGACCGTCCGCGGTTGAACGAAGATCAGGGTGCCCCCACGACTTCGCGAGAACCGACTAAAGCAGCCGATCAGGGGGCGCGATGCGCGGTCTTCGCCCCTTCAATCGATACGTGGAGAGCTGGTGGCGCAGGGCAGCATTTTCGAGCTGCGCGTAGTGACAACCGCGACCGAATCGTGGAGGTGACGAAGGAAAACAGAAAGAAGAGGATGCGCGCCATGGGCATGAGCGTGCCTAATGGCTCGGGAAATTTTAATCGAATCAGCTGGCACGCTTTCTCGTGACCCATAGGTGGTCGCTGCGGAGCGGCCGGAAGATCTCCCCAAATCAATGTGTTCGAATTTTCGGGACACACAGGCGACAACGTTCCGTTTTCCCTTGATATGTACGGCAAATTTCCGTACATTTAGGCGCGAATGGAGCAATTTGGCTATGAATTCAGAAACCACGAACCGAACCGCCCGTATTGAAGCCCGCGTCAACCCGGAGACCCAGACGTTGCTCAAGCGTGCCGCCGAGCTTCAGGGGCGGAGTTTGAGCGATTTCGTGATCAGCGCCGCACGAGACGCTGCCCTCGAGACCATTGCTGACATGGAGACTGTCCGTTTGTCGCGGGCCGCTCAAGCGGTCTTCGTTGACAGCCTTCTCAATCCACCCGAGCCGGCGGCGGCCCTTCGACGAGCTGTAGAGCGCAACGAAGCCCTGATTGAACCACAGTGAGTGAACAGCCCTACCGCATAGAGCTTCTCACCAACCACCACGATCGCCAGAATTTCCACTCCGGCAGCGAACCCCTCGATCGCTACCTCCATCGCCAAGTCAAGCAGGACGTTCGTCGTCATCTCACCGCTTGCTTCGTGGCCGTTGATAACCGCTCGGAAGCGATCGCGGGTTACTACACGCTGTCCGCGACCAGTATGACGCTCGCCGAGATCCCCGAAGATCAGGCCAAACGCCTCCCGAGCTATCCCCATGTCCCCGCTGCGCTCCTCGGACGCCTCGCTATCAGTAAGGACCACAATGGCAAGGGACTGGGCGGTGCGCTCTTGCTAGACGCCTTGCAGCGTTCGCTACACGTCGACATGGCGGTCTATGCGATGCTGGTCGAAGTGAAAGATTCCGCGGCGCAGACGTTCTATGAGCATCACGGCTTCATTGTGTTGCCGTCGGAAAGCCAACACCGACGTTTGATGCTCCCGATGGCAACAGCCCGCAAGCTCCTCTTGCGCTGATCGACGAACATGGTCGAGGCTTGATTTTCGCGGTGTCCGTCTCGAATTCGACGTGTGCATAGCGAATTGTTGTTTTGGATGCCAGCTGCGCTCGGCACGGTTCGAATCGTTTAGACATCAGGGAGAGAAGAAGCGAGATTGTCCTCTTGCTTCATCAGTGGGCCGAAGGATTCGTCGCAACATTCTTGGCAAAAGATGCCTGCGGGAGTTTTGCGTGGATCAGTCATGCACTGTTATGCATCGTGGTGCAATAATAGGCAACGGGCGCCACGGTAAGTCGTTGAAAAATATAGTCACTCGATGGCATAGTCAGGACTGAAAATCCCCGTGTCGGCAGTTCGACCATGTCATGGAACTGCTTCCGCGTAAATCACTACATCTCTTCGTCGAACGCGATCGTGGTCCATGTCCGAATATGGCTTAGCGGTGTCCGCCTTGGTGACACTCTGTCGCTGTGGCTCTCCTTGTCAACGAGTTGACCCAACTGACTCGCATGTAGCTCGATAGAGCGTGCAATCGATAGGTCACCCAGGAATCTGTTCGTAATCCGGTGCTGCCCCGGATCGTGTTGCCGCGAAATCTGGCAGCACTATGACAGCCTGACTGTTTAACTTATTGAAATATATGAAAAGACCGAGGGTTCGAATCCCTCCCTCTCCGCCATTTACTTAATAAAAACAGTAAGTTGCTTATCAAGTAAAACCCTCGGTACGGTATCTGTCGACCCATAAGTAAAGCCGCAAAGCCAATGCCTCAGTCGAGGCGTTTTGCGGTCTAGTCGCGCTTTTTCTTCCGAGTTAGACACGATTTTCGCGACGCTTGTCCTGGCAAGTCTTCACATGACGCCGGAGGTCATTGATGGCGGATCCTCGGCGGTGGCTGTCGCTGCACTTGGTCTTGATGATGAGCGACAACAATCGAATGCCTCCGTATCGCTCGCAATATCCGGTGGTCACGGCTCGTCGGCAACTACGATTTGGTAGGAATACCCCTGCTCGGTGAGAAAAAGCTTGCGGTGATGGGCGAAATCCTCTTCGCGGGTGTCGCGCGAGACCAGCGTAAAAAAGTGGACCGCA
>Ga0316196_10001214_pt1 | contig 11177 bp, 11 predicted proteins | sample Eddsed2cm_MG_FD_204938 | JGI IMG/M metagenome (GOLD analysis project Ga0316196, IMG submission 204938) | Coastal sediment microbial communities from Maine, United States - Eddy sediment 2 cm | ecosystem: Environmental > Aquatic > Marine > Coastal > Sediment | place: USA: Maine | collected... | reverse complement strand
AGCGTTTGAGGTCTTATTGCCTGAGCGCCCAGTCCCAGCGCCAGGTCGATGCCGCTCTGGCTGGTTGCCGTCGAGTCGTCGCCGACCTCGATCTCGGTCTCTGTGTTGGCGACCCCGACTTTGCGACAACGTCGAACTGTTCCGACACCCAAGACTTGCCGACCGCGAAGACGTCGTAGCTCTCTGCTTCGAGGAAGACCAACGGCCCTCGGCGCGACGAGCACTTAGTCCCCCGACAGCTGGACCCGTTCGAGCGCGGCGCCGTAGCCGTCCAGACTGAATTCAATCGTCTCCGCCCCCCTGCTCGAGGGCACCTCGATCGACAGGCTGGCCGCCTTCTTCATCTGTCGGCTCAAGCCCAGGGTGATGTCGTCCGGCTCGAGCACGATGGTGTCGATCGTCCCCGTGCGGCCGGGCGCCGCAGGACCGCCGCCGCGATCCCTGCCGTCGAGGATGAAGCTCACCAGCCCCGCCGCGTCGAAGGGACCGCCCTCGATGTGCATCTCCGGTGCCGGTGGCTCGCCGCGCACCACCCGCAGGATGACGGGCGCGGCCCCGCCGGTGCCGACCTGGTAGGCGTTGCAGACCCCGTTCTCGCACATCACGCGCCAGTCGCCATGGGTCTCCTCGGCCGCCTCGGCGCTGACGATCTGGTGTGGTGCCGCGATCGCCACCGCGCTGATCAACAGGAGAAGGTAGGCTTGCAAGCCGTGGCTCATTGCTGGCTCTGCGCCGCGGTCTCAAGCTCGGCGATCATGGCAGCACAATCCGCCTCGGTGCCGACCCACTGGAACTTGGCGTCCTGCGGGAGTTGCGCCTTGCCCTTGATCTTGCCGATGGCGCCGGCGAGGACCTGGTCGATCTGCTCGGCGCTCAGCAGGCCCTGATCCTTCGCCGACTCCATGGCAAGGCAGGCCCCCGCCTGCGAGCCGACGACGATGCCGGCGCCCGCGCCCATGCCCGCCCCGTAGCCGAGTGCCAGGAATCCGCCGACGGCTCCGCCGATCAGCAGGAAAACGATCGCGATGATTGCAGTCTTCATAGAAATCTCCCAATTTTGGCGTCTCGGCCACCCCGGGCCAGGAAGTGCTTGGTTTCAGAGGATGTTGACCGTTGAGATCATGCGGTGTTGCGTTCCGAGTTTCCGGAGAAACGGCACGCGCAAGAAACCTCGACGTCGACAACTGCACCGGAGCAACAAGCCCGGACGGGCATCAGTTGCAGGCGCTGTCGTTTGCTCAGTCTACCCCTCCGGCAGTCACGCGTCCATCCGCTTATGCGGTCATTCCAGATCAGCCCGGTGGGTTCGCGACTACCAGTAAGGGCAGACTGGCGGTGATACCTCTATCCCTCATCTGACCCCTACCGGTCGCCGGGCGGCGGCGGACAGGCGCCCGCCCGACTCTTCATGGTAGAATCCGGGGCAAAGGGGGCGGATCCGAGTGGTCGTTTCGCCTGCCCGGCGGTGAGACGGCGTGCACAATACGCTAACCACCGAACTCCAACGGCTCTGGTATTGCCGCGCGTCGGCGGATGCCGCGGCGACGACGACGAACATCAATCGGGAGGACAAGAACATGACGTACGACGGATTCAAGATTCCCTTGCTTGCGGCGGCAGTAACTATGATATTTGCCACTGGCGGATGTGTGACTGGAACGGGCGCCGCTGGTGGGGCGCAGGCAAGCGACGCCTGCCCGTCGGACATCAACGGCAACGAGTGCGAGTACTACAAGGACGGCTACAGGGCAGGCGCAGAAGACGGCAAAATGGGCATGAGCATGGTCTACGAGCGTCACGAGGGCTATGACTCGCGCTTTGAGCCCTACTTCGCGCGCGGCTACGAGGCCGGTTGGACGGCCAACAGGTAGGTACTCGGCGACCGCCGCTGAAGCTGCCGCTTTAGCGCCGAACCGTTTGCCCCAGTTTGTAAGCGTCCAGAGGGTGACCGCTGGACGCTGACCTTACTCCAGCCTGAAGATTAACAAGTTGCATTTGGCGGCACGTATCTGTGCCGCGGGGAACGCATGAGATCATGGTTCTCCGCCGTCGTACCGAAAATCCGGGGAGTGATACATGTTTCGTCGAGGAGTTGCGGGTACAATCTTGTCGGCCGCCTTGGTCGCAGTCTGTTCGCCGGCGATCGCCGGCTGGGGCTTTAACGGCTCGCCGTCCCCGAATGCCTTCATCCAGGCCGGCAATATGTCCCTCGAGGTGCAGTGCGACAGGATCAGGTTCGCTCCCGCCGGGTATGAGGAATCCGAGGACATCGTGCGAAAGAAAGCCCTTTCCTTTCGTTTTCTGATAAACGGATCCCAGGAAGTCGCTGCTTTCCAGGCAGGACGCGAAAACTCGTTCATCCAGATCGTTGACAACTATCCTGTCGAGATCCTTTTCAGCGACGAGGCTGACTATGCGTTCGTCCTCGACCAGATCGCGGCAAACGCCTACTTGAACCTTTCAATGGTCGATCAAGACATCAGCTACGGCATTTTTGATCTCAAGGGATCGGCTGCGGCCATCCGGTCGCTAAGGGCCGAATGCCTTCAATTGGACCAAAGCTCCGCATCTCTGGAGGCACCAGAAGGCGTGGTGTATTGCGGCGGTGGCGCGATCAAGCGGCAAATCGAGTACGTAATCCTCGACAATGCCAGCGATGAATGGGACGCGCTCGTCACCATTAATGGCGAAACTCAACGGGCGATGACATCCTACAGCTACTTCGGAAACGCCGAAACGCCCAAGGACTTCGTGGTCGCACTTTTGGCCGAGGATGCGCCTGAACTTTTGATCTTCCGGAATCGGAGAGAAAACTGGCTGGAGTTCGGAGACTATAGGTACGACCAATGCAACTGATGCTGAGATCGAAAGCCGTCTGCGACTTTGTGTGCAATGTCAGGGCATTTGCTGTTGCGGTCATTGCGTTGGGTCTGGCGTTGCCAATGCCCGCCCTTGCCGATGACATTTCAGAACTACCAGAGCCGTTAACTGAAAAGGTCGAACGGGCACGACAGGCTTGCTCTGACTTCGAGAACGGTCAGTTTGTCTTGGAATGGGGCGCCATCACGCGTGTAGATCTTGATGGGGATTTGCGACCTGACTGGGTTCTAAACGAGTCGTTCTTTGCCTGCTCTTCGGCCGTGTCCCTCTATTGCAGCACCGGTGGCTGCATGTCGCATTTCCTTGTCGGGGATCAGCTTGGCTCGCTTCTTAACCAGGGATGGGAGATGTCCGATATCGGCCGACACCGAGTGCTTCTCGCCAAAGTCCATGGCGCTCAATGCAGCGGCATCGGGCCAACGCCCTGCGTGACGGCGAGCGTTTGGGACGCAGAGGCTGTCGTCTGGCGCAGCGCAGGCGCGGCATGGGAGAAGTAGAATGACAACCATACGCTTGAAGCAGCCAGTGGCATGCTTCGGAGTGCTGCCAGCGGCGCTTTTTGTTGCAGGATGTACAGAGCTGCCGGTTGAGGTCGCGATCAGCGAACCTGATCCCGATCTCGTCTTCGTCCGCGGCTACCGGAGCCCGTCGGACGAATGCCAGCTTGTTGGTGAAAGCGCGTTTACCATCGAATTTCTTGATGACGCGTCCGATCTTGTAGCCTGTCCGACGGGCAGTTCCGCGATGGAGACGCTGATGGCAGAGACGGCGGCACAGATAGTCACCCAGACGAACAGCTTCACGTTCTTCAGCTTGGCCTACCGCTGAACTTTGCATGAGCACGGCGCTCATGGTTCTGGAAAAAAAGGCCGGACACACCTCGCATTGGGCGGCGATCTGCTCGCTTCTCCCGAAAATCGGCTGCATGGCCGAGACGTTGCAAAAATGGGTACGAAGCGAGGCGCGTGATACAGATCATCCATCGTCGAGGTCCCTGGCGCAGCTTCGACGCCGTAGAATTCTACACGCTCGGATGGCTCAACTGGATCAACAACCGCCGCCGCCTCAAACTCACCCAAAACATCCCGCCCGCAGAAGCAGACGTCCGCTTCTATACACAATCAGAGGAGCTCGCTATGGTGGCGCGTCACTCAAATAACCTGGCCTCCGGCAAATCCGGCACGGTTCTTACTAACATAGGGGCGTATCCCATGAAAAAGAGCGCGTATCTGGCGTGTGTTCTACTGGTGTTTTTGCTTGTTAGCCAGAAGAATGGAGCAGCCGAAACTGCAGAGAACCCTGCAGTAAGCGCACAGGTCGCGGATGAAGTGGCTGTGGAGTCTGTGAATACAACCAGTCACGGTCTGGAAGCGGCCCTCGCGCGGCTGTCCGCTCTTGCACCACCGCCTCAGCTCTCCGATCGGGAGCCTGGTCTCCACACTGTCTCTTGTTTACCGGGAACGGCTGGGGGCTCAAACGAAGTAGAGGGTGAGAGTTATACCTGCGGCGTCTTTACCGTGCCACAGAATTGGGTGAACCCGGATGGCCGCAACCTCGACTTAGGCTTTCTGGTGGCAAGGGCGACTGGCGAGAACCCGCAACCGGATCCTCTGCTCTTTCTCGCGGGCGGCCCTGGCGCATCTGCGGTCCTTGCGGGAAATTTCGATAAATATCAAAATGTGCGAGCTGACCGCGACATCATCTTTTTCGATATTCGCGGTGTCGGGGCCAGTCAGCGCCTGGGTTTTGAAGAGTGCCTCGTGTTGGCCCTAGAGAATGACGCCCCCGCCGACCAGATTGAGGCCTTGCAGGCAGCTGCCACGAGGTTTTTGGCAGTCGCCAAAAGCGAGGAAGCTCCTGAGTCACCGGATCTTTCGGAACTAAACCTACCCCTACTCAACGCGACATGCTGGGAGCAATTCTCCGCGAAGCAGATCGACTCCAACCAGTTCACAACAGCCTCCAGTGCTCGCGACGCGGTGGAGCTGATCAAAGCTTTAGGCTATGAAATTTTCAATATCGAAGGCGCGTCCTATGGCACGCGCCTGGCGATGACGATTATGGACAATATGGCCGAATACGACGATGCCCCGAAACTGCGCTCGGTCATTTTAGACTCAACATTCCCGCCGTCTGTCTATCTGATCAGAACGATCGTGCGTTCTGATCACGACTTCATGCTGCAGTTATTGAATGACTGCCGGGCGGATGCCGTCTGCGACCGAGCTTACCCCAATCTAGCTGCGCGGCTCGCTGCGTTGCTAAACAGTCTCGAGCAAACGTCGCTCACTGTGAACGGGGAGACGGTCACGATTGATGATGTCGTTGATCAACTCACTGATGTCACGAACACCCGGGCTGGATTCATGCCCCGAATGATCGCTGAATTAGAATTAGGTGTTTTAGATACTTATCTCGCCTTGCGTGCTGGAGAAGTCGGCACCGACCCAGCAGAACCCCTGCCAGAGATCGCTTTCGATCCGAGTGATCCGGTGCAGGCTTTTCTGGCTGATGCATCTGCCCATCTTGACGATATCGCGGCAGCTGAATTCCGCGTCTACATGAACATTGGACTGGTCCAGGAAGAGCCACTCCCGACGTTGGCGGCTATCATCGCGGAAGGCTACCCCGGCAAAACCGGTAACCAGATGCTGGAAATGCTGCAAAAGCTGACCGCTAAGGACATCTCCGGGTCTCCTTATGTCGCGCAACAATTGGCAATCGTGGCGTCCACCCAAGGCACTCCAGAGATGGAGCTGGCCAATACGCGCCGAGGCATTACCGGTGGCATCCCTCACTTTCTTTACAGCTCGATTCACTGCGCTGACGATATTCTGCATGAACGTTATGAGGATGCGGAGAACAGCTACAACGATTTGCAATTCCCGCAACTCGTGGATCTGGACATGTCACGAGTGCAGGCGGGTCGCTGTAAGAATTGGTCAATTACCGCGGCGCCCATTGAGGTCAAAGATCCGGTTAACAGCAATGTGCCGACGATGATTCTGCAGGGCGCCTACGATTCTCGCACGCCAATCTACATGGGTAGACGCGCAGACCGCGAGCTGGATAACAGCATCCTCGTCCTCATTCCGCAGCAAGGACATGGGACTTGGAATCACGCGGAAAGCTGCGTGGGACGCATTGCCACTGGCTTTGTCCAAAATCCGGACGCAGATATCGATCTTGGCTGCGTAGAAGCGCGCCAACCACAGTGGGCGTTACCTTACGAGAGCCAGCCGTAAGCGAAATAAGAATGCACCTGCAAGGCAGCAGGCTCGCCGACGCGCGCAGCACAAGGCACCAAGCCGGTGGCATCAAACGGCACGCCGTTCCCCATGGGCCCGCCTTCGGCCATCGCGGGTCTTCGGGGTGCGGCGGACTCGACGAGATACCGGCCCGCGACCCACCCGTCGTATAGGAAGCATAACCCACGTATTTCGTGAGAATCCACCCGGGAGCCGGCCGTCTCGCCGGCATCCCTGCCCCTGAATCCTGTCATCCGCAATAATTGAAACTTGTTGATTCTCAAGGGCTCAGTTTCCTTCGAATCGCGCACCCTTTCACGATGTGGCAAGAGACTGCCCGTCATGGAAGGTATCAAAACGATCATCTCGCTGCTCGGCGACCTAGCCACATTCTTCTGGCTTACCCTACGTCCTCAGAGCACACTCGCTGCCGAGAATCTCTTCCTGCGCAAACAATTGGCTATGTTCCAGGAGCGCAAAGCCAAACCTCGACGGCCTGATACACCAATCCGAATTACGCTCGTGTTGCTATCCCGGTTATTCAGCTGGCGTGACGCGCTACTCATTGTACGGCCCCAGACACTTATCCGATGGCACCGTCAGGGCTTTCGACTATTCTGGCGCTGGAAGTCGCGCCCAGGGCGTCCACCGATACCCGTAGAACTCAGACAGCTGATTCGTGAAATGGCGATGAATAACCCATCCTGGGGTGAAGAGCGCATTGCCAATGAATTACTGCTCAAGCTGAGTATTCGCGTATCACCACGCACTGTACGAAAATATATTCCCAAAAACCCACAGGGACGCCCGCGCGGCGATCAAACCTGGTCGACCTTTGTTCGCAATCATGCCTCAGCTATTCTGGCCTGTGATTTCTGCCTCGTCGTAACAGCAAGGTTCCGGCTGATCTGCGTCTTTATAGTCTTCGAGCATCAAACCCGGCGAATTGTACATTGCAATGTCACAACCAATCCCACAGCCACTTGGACACTACAGCAATTACGCGAAGCCATCCCCTCTGATCATCGCTATCGTTTTCTCATCCATGATCGTGACGGCATTTTCTCGCCCCAGCTTGACCACTCAATTTCACATATGGGGATTCGTGTCCTGAGATCACCACCGAGAAGCCCGAAAGCCAACAGCCTCTGTGAACGCGTCATCGGTGCACTTCGCCGAGAATGCCTTGACGATGTCATCCCGATAACCGAATCCCATCTACGATGTATCACACAGAGCCGGGTATCTCATTACAACAAAGTCCGACCCCACTCCAGTATTGGTCCTGGCATACCTGCGCCACCATCCGATCTTCCAGTCGCACCACAAATACATCGTCACCGCATTCCAAAGCATCTTAAGGTGGTGGCCCGCCCTATCCTGGGTGGCTTACATCATGAATACGGCCTACTCACGAATGCTGCATGAATATTTGCGGACCACACCTGTCCAATTAAATGGATGTTTTTAGCTCTATTGGACAGCCACAAAAAAACCGACCAAGCGGAACGCTATAATCGGTTGATTTAAATAGCAAAATGGCGCGCCCGGAGAGATTACTCGGGGCTATGCCCCTCGCCCCTTCGGGGCCGCCGGCAAAGCCGGCGTTCTGCGCGGCTTCGCCGCTTGTCGAACTCGGCCAATTGGATACGTCGGGAGTTCGAACCTCTGATGAACCGATAACCAAAGAACCCCGCGCAAGGCGGGGTTCTTTGGTTATATGGCGCGCCCGGAGAGATTCGAACTCCCGACCGCCTGGTTCGTAGTATTCCGACCTAAGCGCCCTATACTACTGTAATTTCATGCTTTTATACTCCATCACTGTCCAATAAAATCAGCCTATTTGGCCATATTTGCCTATATTTGGGGCTATTTCAGGCCATCTATTGGACAGCCTGGAGCCTACACAGCCAGCTTTCAAGATTGTTACAATACATCGGATATTGAAATCTTCTCCCTAGGTAATGTAACATTCCAATATCATGGCTACCCAAACCACACGGACAGACGAGATCCTGGAACTGGTCAGAAAAGTAGGCGTTCTACGTCCACGGGATCTGGATTCCAGCAACATCCCGCGAACCTACCTCAGCCGCCTCTGCGAGGCCGGCAAACTGCAGCGGATCGGCCGGGGACTTTACGTCCTCCCCGACAGTAGCGTCACCGAGCATCACTCGCTGGCCGAGGCCTGCAAACGTGTACCTAAAGGTGTAGTCAGCCTGCTGTCCGCCCTGCGCTTTCACAATCTCACCACCCAGTCGCCCTTTGAAGTCTGGCTGGCCATCGGCGAGAAGGCTTGGCGGCCACGCATGGAATATCCACCGCTGCGTATCGTGCGCTTCTCTCAGGCCACGCTCAATGCCGGGGTCGAGAAACACCAGATCGAGGGGGTGACCGTGCATGTGTACTCCCCTGCCAAGACCGTGGCGGACTGTTTCAAATACCGTAACAAGATTGGCCTGGATGTAGCCATTGAGGCGCTCAGGGAGTGCTGGCGATCACGACGCTGCGCCATGGATGATCTTTGGCACTATGCCGATATCTGCCGCGTCCAAAATGTCATGCGACCCTACCTGGAATCGCTCGTGACATGAATGATAAACGTGCGAATAATACAGCAGCCTCGGTGCGTGACCGGTTGCTGGCACTGGCACGTGAACGTGGCGAGGATTTCCAGTTGCTGCTGACTCAGTATGGACTGGAACGCCTCTTGTACCGCCTGAGTCAATCCAACTATCGGGAGCGATTCATCCTGAAGGGCGCGATGCTGTTCATACTGTGGGGTGACCAACCGCACCGCCCGACACGCGATGTTGATTTCCTCGGATTCGGTGACAGCAGCGAACCAGGTCTGCAAAAAATCTTTCGCGAACTCTGCAACCTTCCCGTCGATGATGACGGTCTGACGCTGATGGCAGACAGCGTGCAAGTCGAAGTAATCCGGGATGAATCGGAGTATGGGGGCATACGCGTGAGGCTGTTTGGTGACCTGGCCGGCGCTCGGGTACCGATTCAGGCCGACATCGGTTTCGGGGATGCCGTGACACCCAAAGCGATAGAAATCAAATACCCCACCCTCTTGGGCAACCCCGCACCACACTTGAGAGCTTATCCCCGCGAGACCGTGGTGGCAGAGAAATACCAGGCATTGGTCAACCTGGGCATGGCTAACAGCCGGATGAAAGACTTCTACGATCTTTGGATCATCGCCCGGGAATTCGACTTCGACGGCCGGATACTGTCCGATGCGATCCGCAATACCTTCTCGCGCCGTCGTACACCCCTACCGGAACACGCGTCTTCCGGACTCAGCCCCGAGTTCCATGAAGATACGCAAAAGAACACTCAGTGGAACGCGTTTATACGCAAAGGCATGCTTGTCACCTCCCCGCCATCATTGACAGACGTCTGCCTCTTTCTGGAGACATTCCTTCTTCCACCAACGCAGGCATTGACCCAGGACCAAGACTTCAAAGCAAAGTGGAAACCAGGCGGACCATGGCGTTAACGAAGGAGCAATCACTGCGCGAGGCTATCGCTCACGAGGAAACGCAGCTCGCTAAGCTTGCAGACAAATATAATAAGACGCAGGAACGATTGGCATCACTCAAGACAGAGCTTGCCACCATGGAACCAACCCCCCTAGTTCCATCCGCCCCGGAAATACAAACCAGCGGTTATATACCCACTACCGCGGAAGGAAAGATTTCATTGTTTCGCCAACTATTCCGCGGCCGGGATGATGTCTTTCCATTGCTCTGGATAAGTTCGAAGACCGGTCGGAAAGGATATTCGCCGGCCTGCAACAATGAATGGGTACATGGTGTCTGCGAAAAACCCCGGGTGAAATGCAGCGAGTGCCCAAACCAGGCATTTCTGTCGGTCAGCGATCAGGTTGTCCTTGATCATCTCCAGGGCCGGCACGCCATTGGTGTTTATCCCCTGCTCAAAGATGAAACCTGCTGGTTCCTCACCGCTGACTTTGACAAGGAATCATGGCTCGATGACGTGGCTGCTTTCGTCAATACTTGCCGGGGCATCGGTGTCCCGGCCGTGGTGGAACTTTCACGATCAGGTAACGGCGCCCATGTCTGGTTCTTCTTCAGCACGCCCGTCCCCGCCGTCAGCGCCCGCCGCATGGGCTGCTATCTCATCACCGAGACCATGGCACGCCGCCATCAGCTGGCCATGAGTTCCTATGACCGACTGTTCCCCAATCAGGACACTCTGCCGCGTGGTGGTTTCGGTAACCTCATCGCCCTGCCGCTGCAATATGAAACGCGGCAAGCGGGGAATTCCGTTTTCCTGGATGAAGACTTCCAACCACACTCGGATCAATGGGCCTATCTCGCATCACTGACACGGATGGCGTCGTCTACCGTGGAATCCATCGCCCGCGAAGCTACCCGGAAGGGAAAGATCGTCGGCGTTCGGTTTAGCTCAGTAAACGAAGATGGAAGGAACGATGCACCGTGGGAACTTTCGCCCTCAGGACGACCAGAGAAAGTGCACATTACCGAACCCGTTCCCGCTGAAGTTCATGCCGTACTTGCACAGCGATTGTACATCGACAAAACGGATCTGCCATCACCCCTGCTGAACCAGATCAAGCGACTGGCAGCCTTTCAGAATCCGGAGTTCTACAAAAAGCAGAGCATGCGGTTGTCAACGGCATTGACACCACGGGTGATCAGCTGCACCGAAGAGTTTCCCAAGCACATCGCCTTGCCCCGGGGATGTCAGGATGAACTCGCGGCCTTGCTCCAACATTATGGCAGCAGACTGACTATTGATGACCAGAGGCATACGGGCGATCCACTTGACGTCCATTTTGACGGCAAACTCACGGCCATCCAGAAACAGGTCGTTAACATCCTGCGTAAACATGATATCGGTGTCTTCGTCGCACCGCCGGGCGTTGGAAAGACCATTGTCGGTACCTGGCTGATCGCGGAGCGACAGTGCAATACCCTAATTCTGGTGCATCGCCAGCCGTTGCTCGATCAGTGGGTCGCACAGCTCGCACTGTTTCTCGGACTGGATGCCAAG
>Ga0316196_10001213_pt1 | contig 11178 bp, 2 predicted proteins | sample Eddsed2cm_MG_FD_204938 | JGI IMG/M metagenome (GOLD analysis project Ga0316196, IMG submission 204938) | Coastal sediment microbial communities from Maine, United States - Eddy sediment 2 cm | ecosystem: Environmental > Aquatic > Marine > Coastal > Sediment | place: USA: Maine | collected... | reverse complement strand
GACGATCCAATTCCGCCGACCAGCGCTGGCTGTCAGGATTGTCACACTGATACTACGAACGTCACTTTCAACCCGACCTCGGGTTTGCATAACAATACCGCCACGCTGACCGTGACCGGTAACGCCCATGATGGTAATTTCGACGGTGGCCTCGAGCCAGCAGGAGATTGCATCACCTGCCACACGACCACGCCATCGGTCAATCATATTAACGGATCGATTGACGCCAGTGGAGATATTACCGTAAATGTCCCCGGCGGTACCTACACTCCCGGCAGCCCGGGCAACTGTACCACCAGCTGCCACAGCGTTGGTGCGACCTGGACTTACAAGTGGTCGACAACAGTTTATAATTCAACGGGCGCTGAGTGCGCCAACTGTCACGGCGACTTCAGCGGATGGAATGCTGGCGTCACACCACACACTGATCTTGCTACCCGTGGCGACGCCCACAGCACTGTTGGAACTCTGATTTACCCCTGTACCGATTGTCACGCGATTGGTTCAGCCTCGAACTATACCTACAACTCCGTAAACGCCGACTGGAATGCTGCTGCTGGCGAGACCAGTAACCATGGTGATGGTGTCATTACCATGAACCAGCCAGCAGGAAGTACTTTCTCACTCGAGACCAGCTATAACCCGGACCGGGTCGGTTGCATTAACAGTAATGCCGGATGTCACAACCAGACAGATCTCCTTGCTGATACCAACCATACTTTTCCCATCACTACGACGGGATTCTCCACGGCCACGGTTGTTGGCGATGTCCCCGTGGTTGAATGTTACTCCTGCCACGGTGGTTATGTTGGTACCGATAAAAACGGCTACTGGCCGAATGCTGCCAATGGTACCGGCGGCGAAAAAGATCGTGGCAAGCACGAGATTCACATGGCGGCCTTGGCCAATTCCAATTCCGTTTATAGCGGCGAGACCTTGGCCGATCTGTTAACGAACAACGGCAATGGCAACTCCCATGATAAGCAAATTGCACTCTGTACTTACTGCCACGACACCCCGGGTGGCGTGAATCACAAAAGCGGCCTGCCCGCTGATGTCAACAACATGTACTTCCTGTCGGATAAGACAGCAGACGATGGTGTCTACTCCAGCCTTGAAGCCGCAGGCAATGACACTTGCTCCACGGTCGATTGCCATTTCAATAAGACCACCCAAGACGATGTGTACGGCTGGTACGATACCCCTGCCAGCAGTGCTTGTATTATGTGCCATCTCGATGTCCCGACAGATCCCGCGCATACCGCGCACACCGGTGCCCAGGGCAGCTTTGGACGTAACATCGGTTGTGCCGACTGTCACGACAGCCAAACCGAATGGGACGTAAACGCACCATCTACAGGTCATATTGACAACACCTACGAAGTTGCCGGTGGCAGCGTCATGGACGGCACCTTAAACACTTACACCAGCAACTCCTGCGGCACCAACGATTGCCACAACGCCGGTAATGGTGATCTCGGCACGACTCCAGCCATAGAGCCCTACGCATGGGGTACGGATTACCCGGACAGTTGTATTATGTGCCACGCTGCAACTCCTACGGTAACAGGTGCTCATGATGCACACATCAATAACACCACCTACGTGCCGGGCAGCTGTAATGAATGTCATACGGCAGCTAACGTTGGCACCCATATCGACGCCAAGGCTGACTTCAGCGGTGCCATCACAGTGCCCGCCAGCAACAACGGTTGGGACCAGTCCTGTACCAACAACTGTCACGCGTCTTCAAGCCCGAGCGGTACGCTTTGGAATAGCGGAACCGTTGTAGACTGCACCGAATGCCACTCGAGCACTTACGTCGGCGGCAATAACTGGCGCGCCTCGGGCAACAACTACCTGGCGCAAACCGGTCTGCACGACGAAGTACCGGTGGTTTCAGGAGTGACTCACGACGACAACTTCCTCTACAACGGTGGCGGTTCCACGGGCGACTGTGAAACCTGTCACAGCGCTGTTCCAACCAGCCCGGCCACCGCGCACGCAGATGGTAATTGGGGCATGACCTACAACTCGGCGACCAACGCCGTGATCAATTTTGCTGCGGATGTTAATTATGCCGATGCGGCCAAGCCGACCTGTTCACCGAACGGTACCCTGTCAAGCTGTCACTTTGACGGCGGTGACTGGTCCCGTATCTGGTTCGAAAATAGCGACACGACTGCAGGTAACCTGCAGTGTGCCGGCTGTCACGGCTACTGGGCGACTGGCAGTGACGGCAGCGGCTGGCGGACAGGGAGCAGTCATGCCGAGAACCCGACCCGTGGTTCTACCTCTACTCACAACCCGGGTCAGATCAACCTTGGTTTCGATTGCTATGCCTGTCACGTCCTTGGCGGCACCACCGGTTCTCAGTACCCCTGGGCGAGCGGCAGCAACGACTGGGCAGCGATTGAGTTGGGAACTACGCTTCACGGTGACGGAAATATCACCATGAACCAAAGTGGTATCACTCCAGCTGATAATGAGCACAACGTTAGCGGTCGTTCCGGTTGCTCCACCTGTCACCCGGTGCCGCCCGATAGCCACGACTTCCCGGCATCGACCTTCCCGCTGGCTGTTGTGGACGGCATAGAGGATCCGGCCACTGGCGGCGGCGGTTGTAACGGCTGTCACGGTGGTAACGACGGCTTCTGGCCCGACGCCAGCACTGCTAACGCCGAGAATGATGAACCGGGCATGCACACTGCGCATATGGATGTATTGATGAACGCGGCAGGTCTCGGCCTTGCTGAGACAGAAGCCTGTAATTTCTGTCATCCCTACAATGCCGGCCAGACTTCCTACGAGGTTGGTAATCACAACGACGGCACACTCAAGCTGCCCGATAACGCGACGACCTTCTATAACTCGATCGGCAGATCCCTGGTGGGTCTCGCTGTTGACTCAGATGGTGTCTTTAACGGCAACAGCACCTGTTCGAATATCAATTGCCATTTCGACAATGGCTACACTCCGCACTGGTATGCGATCGACAACATTGCTCCCGATGCAGCGTCGAGCGCTCTGACGCTCCTTGCAGGGCCTAACCCTAATTCGCTCCAGGTGACCTTCAATGCGCCTGGGATGGATGCTGGCCTAGCTAACACCACTGCTTACGTTTACGACATGCGTATCAGTGAGTCTCCAATCAATGCCGGCAACTTCGATGCGGCAACCTATGTCGGTGGTTTGCCTGCAACTTACGTCTATGGTGAGCCGACGGAAGTCAATATTGAAAACCTGGATCCTCTCAGAACTTACTATGTTGCACTTCGCACGCAGGACACAGAAGGCCTCTGGTCTGCAACGCCGGCAACAGCAGGACCAGTTGCACCGAATGATGACACAGAAGCACCCATGTTCCATGGTGCCAACAAGGCGACCCAGGGTGACGAGGGTGCATCAATCAACCTCTGGTGGACGGCTGCAGAAGACCACTCCATGTACATCATGGATGCTAATCCGACAAATAGATTGCAACAGCCGATTACCTACAATATCTATTTAAAGTCCGAAAAGGATGGCGACCTGGATATGGCCGATGGCACAGGCCTTAATGCTCCTGTCATCACCGGGTTTACCGGGACCGAGATAGAGCTCGAGGGAACCTACGGTGCTACGACTGTTACCAACGATATTACTTATCAGTTGGGTGCGCGCGCCTGTGATATGCACGGTACTTGCGACACAAACACGGCGATCGTCAAAGTGACGCCTAAGAAAGTTCCCGAGGTGCCACAAGAATTCTTTACCTATGTCAGTAATGCGGCCTCAGTTTCTGGGGGGGGAGGCGAAGTTGTCACCATGTTCAATAGTGGCACGCCGGGAGCGGCACAGACCGGCACGTTCTCCACTGCTGCACCACTTTACTTTATTACCGAAGTAGAAAATTTCCCGAGGATCTACTATACCGGTTCCTTCACTATCTATATTGATCCGGGCAACGGTCCTCCCGAGGTCTTTGGTGAGCTTGGGACCTGGAACGGGACCACTTTTAATGGTTCCACTAAAATAGTCTCCTTTACCCCGGGTAGTCGTTCTGCCAGAACCTATACCTTTAAGTTTTCCGATGCCAGCGGCGTCAGCGTAGCTTCTGGCGAGAGTCTCGCCATCAAGTTGACGGCGGCTTCCGCTGTTACCTGCGGATGGGGTAGTGCCGCAAATCGTGGCGATGCTGATGTCGGTGAGCGCAAGGTCAACATTGCTCCCGATAATATAACTCCGGTTGTAAGCCTTGACGGCGCCATTGTGAATATGAGCTGGACGCACGACGGAGTCGACACTGACGGTATTCCCGCAACCGACGCAAATCCGGACGCGACGACAGACCCGGTACACTTCGATATTTACGGTTCAAACAATGGTCCAACCGGTCCCTGGGATTACGTGATTGCCGAAAATTATGTCGCCACGGGCCCCAACTATAGCTACTCGTGGGACACTCAGGCCGATGGCATCACCAGCGGTGATATCGCGGTCAAAATAAGACCTGGTGACGGCTTTGGGCATAACGTCTATACCTCCGGCATACTTGGTACGGCAACCGCGATTGACAAGGTTGCCCCAAGCCAGATTACCGATCTGTCTGTCTTGGCTCGGCCCAAGAGCGGATCGGTCCTGCTGCGCTGGACCTGCCCGGGCGACGACTACATGAACAACGGTCGTGCCACAAAGTTTGAAATTCGCTATTCGCCGACGGGAGCACCCGGAATCAGCGATGGAGCAACTTTCAACAGTGCGACCCTGGTGCCCAACCCGCCTTACCCGGACTTTGGTTACCACGTTATGGATTTTGAAGTCACTGGTCTGACACCAGAGATCAGTTACGATTTCGCGATCAAGGCGGTCGACGAGCAGGACCTGAAATCGCCGTTGTCAAATATCGCAACCAACACAACCGGCCCACGCTGCGGCATGTGCCACACCACGGGACCGAGCGTTGTTGAATCGGCCGGCAACCACAAGCTGCACGGGCGCACTCTGGACGATTGCAATAAATGTCATGACGACGGGACCACTCCTGTGACCTCCTATAACCTATGGCATCAGGATGGTCGTCTGAAGATGGGCTACGGGCCGAGTGGCGCCGTAGAAGGTGTCGTTGCCGGCAGTACCATCACCTACACGGAACCAGTCGGGTCTTTCGAGATGTATAAGGACACCAATGGTTTCGGTGGCTTCGGCAACGGCGATTATGCCAATGTCGCCCCTGACTCGACAGACAACGGTACCTGTAGTAATTTCGGTGCTATGGGTGTTGGCGGCTGTCACGGCCCGGTAGGCACAGATCCCGATGGCGGCGGCGCAAACAAGTTTCCGCTGTTCGATACGCCGACCTGGGATGCCGCTGCCAACCTCGATTGCGGCCGCTGTCACGGTAATCCCAATCGCGATGAGACCGCGGGTGTTAATCAGCAATTCGACGCCTATGGTCGCGATTTTGACGGTACCCTCTATAATAGCCCTACAAAACCAGCCGGGGTGGTCCCTGACCAGATCCTCGGCGCGCCGAGTGCTGATAACCGCGGTAACTGGCAGGATGACGGCACCGGCACTGTGGATGAACGCAAATATATCGGTCAACACGAAAAACACCTGAATTATAGCTTCCGTTTCAGTAAGGGTGACAGCTGTAATCTCTGTCACAAAGGTCATTATTCGGATATCGACGACCTGGACGGTAAGCATGGTGACGGTAACGTCGATGTCCTCCTCGATACGACAGCAGCCGGAGCTGATGCGTATTATAATTCTGCCGGTGCAGGTACGGCCGGGACATGTTTCAACATGGATCCGTTTAACTGTCATCCTAATAATGAAACCCCAGCTTGGGATACGAATGCGGAGTTCCCTTGTATCGGGTGCCACACCATGGGCAATGATATCGCCAATATTGGTCATTTTACTGATCCAGACGGATTGGTCACTCTCGATAAGGACGATACCGCCAATATGGATGGCTTCACCCAAGGTCTTACAGGCAACTGTACCTGGTGTCATTTCGCCGGTCACCCGACCGATGATGTCGGTGGTGCCGCGATTATCCTGCCCAACAACCCGCAGGTTGGTATCAATTACAAATCGGGCGGCATCCACCTGCGCCGGGATCCGGGCAACCTCGGTCGAACTGGTGCACCTTATGCGACTCAGGCGGAACTTTGCTGGGGCTGCCACGATGCCAATAACATTTCCGAATGGGGTGCTGACGACGGGACTCAGAATGCCGCCACCAACCCGATCGTCAATCCGGGTGTTAATTACAATTATGGCAGCTTGTCAAACGGTACCGCGCCGTTCCAAACCAGTGACTGGACTACGGCTCAGTGGACCAGTGGTACCCCTGCTTTTGGCTACAAGTCCGGTAAAATTCAGTCGACGCACTCGACTAATCTGGCAAGCGGCCATAGTGACCTCACCTGGAATGCTGGGGCTAGTCAATGGGAAGAAACGACTGACGCTGTCGCTAATATCCAGTGTCACAACTGCCACGACGTTCACAACATGAATTTTGCTGACGGTGACACCATGAATGGTAATCCTTACCTGCGTGGGACCTGGGTACGTAACCCCTATCCCGAAGACGGCGCACCGCTCTCCACCTCTAGTTATACCGCCGAGAACGAGTATATGGCGGTTCCGCGTGGTGGCACGATGTACAACAATACCGGCGGCTATCAGATCGATCAGAACAATTATGCCAGTGGCTTACCGCCCACTAAGGGATTGTCTGTGGGTAACTCAGCGGGAATCTGTATGCTGTGTCACGGTGCGAATGGTGTCGATGGCATGGATATGACTGCGGATAATGGCGTCACTGGACTTTGGCTCGGTGGCCAAGGTAAAAATGGTCACTCCAACGCAGCACTCGGTGGTACTGCTGACGATCTTTTGACTACCAACATCCTAAGCTACGCCATCCGCAATCCGACCGTTACCCCGCCCTCGCCTTTATCTGGCTTCAGTGATGGAGCCGACCCGAATATGGGATATTCGAACGCGGCCGATGGTGGGGCCACGACTACCCGGGTTAGCGGTTTCCGTTCAGCATACGGCGGCAAAGGCTATGGCGTGCTGCCGCAAGTTGATGGAAGCTACTATGCTTATGTTGATTTCGACTGGGGAGTGACTCAGGCCACCAGCGGAATAGACAAGGGCTACCATGCCTTTACCTGCTCCAAGTGTCACAATCCGCACGCTTCGCGCTTGCCGAAGCTGATGATCACCAACTGCCTCGACACCAAGCACAACACCTGGGATGACAACAGGCCCAGCGGTGGTCTGTCTGGAAGCGACGCCGGTGGTAGCAATAGCGTGACTGGTGGGGATAATGACGGTGTTGTTATTTCCCAGGCAGGGTCGGCACAGAACTGCCACCGTCTCGGAAGTGGTGAGGCAACAGGCGGGACCGGTGACGGCTGGAACAACGTCACCCCTTGGAGCGTGAAACCTCCGGGATCACTATAATAGTGTGGCCCAGGAATCAAACGCTAAGCAAGATGGATGCTTACAGGTAAAAGCTGTATGAAATGAGAATCACGATAAAAGGCCGGGCATTGTGTCCCGGCCTTCTTTTTTCGACGCAATGGGTCTGCAAAACAACTGGCAGGAGCAAGTCATTGATATCAGCCAGGAATTGATACCAGAAAACGTGCCTATCCGCTGAAAGCCGGCAACGGGTTGAGATTGAGTGACTGTCATAAAGCGTTTTGAACGGACCTCGCTGCTGAAGCTGCAGAGAGTTTTGTGCAGAAGTGAAGACTTTATCTCCTGTTGTCAAAAGCCGGGCAAAATACTGCGAGTCTGTTTGGCATTGACCAGAACGGCCAGCTTCAGTCCCAAGGCGCTCTGCTGCCAGGGGTCGGACAGGCTCTCTTTTTACGAAAAAATCAGGGTGACACAATACAATTGTGTCACCCTGATTTATTACAGAATGAAAGAACAGGATTAGCGGCACGGGCCACTAGCCACCGGACTCGGTCAGCAGTTGCTCCAGGTAGGCTGGCATATCCGGGTAAAAAATCTTTGACCATTCGCGGTTGCGCAGCTGGCGCAGCAACGGCGCAGCATTTTCACCTTGTCCTGCTTTAACCAGGGCCTTGGCCCGTTCCAGGGTGATAAACGGGTTGTCGGGGCTGGCCTCGTTGGCCAGACGGAGCATGCGCAGCGCTTCGTCAGGTTGCCCCATCTCGCGGGCCACTGGGGCCAGCTGCAGATACTCGAGGGCGTAAACCGGGTCACGACGTACCGCTTCCGCAAGATGGTCGAGAGCAGAATTTCGGGCTGCACTGACCTGACGGCTGATGCTGTAGAGCGCATAGTGGACCGAGGGGTCGTCAGGTTCTGTTGCCAAAAGCTCCAGTAAAGTTTTGCGAGCGTCACTGTTGCTGAACAGTTCAGGCAGATACAGGGCCTTGGCACGCTGCTGCCAGGATTGAGGCAGATTCTCATCCAGCAGTTGCGGCTCAGTGAACAGCTGCGCAAAAACATCACCGATGAAACGTGAGCCGAGCGGTATTTCACCGGAAAGCTGCGAGTAGGAGAAGCTGGCGGACAAGGTTTCGATCCGCTGGTCGCGAAGGTGTTTGAGCGTCTGGTAGATCAGTGGGTAGACCTGGGATTTGATCTCTCCCTGATAGAGCGGTGCCAGGAAACTTAGATCAAAATGAAATACCGCCGGTCCACTGACAGCGAAATCGGCTTGGGGATGTAAGGCATGGAATGGTACACCATCAACCGTTCCGGAAAAGACACCGTCGCGCAGCGTCAGCTGGCGGGCTTCCTCATCGTCCATAGCGCCGAGTTGGATCATTTGCGTGCGAAAGACTTCGATGGAGAGCTCCGCCATCCCAACTGTTACTGGCATCACCCAGTAAATAGCCGAGAAGAAACCCGCCTGCAAGGCTGCCTCGAGTGTCATCTTTGGCAAGATCGCAATGTCAGGGCTGGTTAAATCCAGGGCTGAATCATTGCCCTTTGCAAGCTGTGCCATCAAATTATTCTGCATGGAAGGGGTGATCGTTTGCAGCAATGGGTCGTTGGCATATATGAGCAACGCAGGGCGTGCTTCACGCAAAGCGTACCATGAGAGGAGTGCTTGAGAAGGCACTTCGTAACGGTTCAGGGCGGTTGCTTCCTGCAAAAGTAGCGTCGTTTCCTGGGGGGCAGAAATGTCGGGCGCAGGTTCCGTGACGTAAGAGGGTGGGGTGTTTGCTGTTGTTGCGCTAACTGTTGACGTCTGGCCGGAACCGGTTGGTAGTCTGTTGGCGGAAGCAGTCTCCTGTTTTTCGCAGCCACACAGAAGCAGGGCAAGGGTAAGGCAGGCAAATGTCACAAATCTGGTCATGGTAACTCCGATCAACGGGGCACAATCCCTCGGCAATGAATGCCAGGCAAAAACATGGTTGATAATTGTGTCGCTGCCTAAAAAGGGAACAGGGACATCAGAAAGGCTATATTATCAGAGATGCTCTCACGACGGAAGTCGACAAAGATGGTCAGCAGGCAGTAGAAGCCGATGACACGCACTGGAGCTAAAAAACGAGAGATTGACCCCATTTCGGAAACGTGTGTTTTCTCCTGGCGCCACTGGGAGAGAAATATGACGTTGCCAAGCACGAAGCTGTAGACAAAATAGGTGTGAAAGGCCACCATTGCCTGAAAAAATCCAAGTTCTATCACAAACCAGATGTCGCGTATGAAGTGAAAGAGAAAATTACCGAAAAAAGCCGCAGCCATGGTGCCCGCGTACATGCGCAGAACCGGGTAACGCTTGAAATATCGAAAAAAGGTGGGGTAGAAAAAGAACTCGACCAGGAGTTCCTTAAAATAATAGAAGTATCGATTCCAGAACTCGGCGATTGATTTTGAGGCCAACGGCCGGTAGGTATTGCGCAGGGCGTTAAAGCCGCACATGCGGATCACCGCGATGATGATATGGGAGGCAAAGGCGACCTCAATCAAAAACTGTAGAAAATCAATGATAAGAATGCCCCAGTTCATCTGCCATGCCAGAGGGTTGCCACTAACGGCATAGGCAAAGGCAGCTTCGTAGCTGGGAAGGACATTAAAAGGCAGGGCTATGATGTCGCTGATGTATTTGCCCTGGTAAAAGAATTGAATTATTCCAGAGATGTTTTTGAATTGCATCTTGCCGACGAGAAATTCCCCGTAACCGAAACAGATGGTATTAATGCTCTGCGAGAACAGGTTGAGCCAAAGGGCCCAAAAAAGCAGCTTTAGTCCCTTGAGACGACAGACGGCAAATTCGAGAGCAGTTTTGGCCTCGATTCGTTTAAGGTAGCTGGAGCCCTTTGGGTAGGGTATGGGGGTCGGATACCAGAACGGCAGGTAATGGCTGAATTGTCGGTGGAGAGGCACAGGCCGTGGCGCACGGCATTCCTTGAGGGAGTAGCAGACAAACCAAAGGTACTGACCAAAAACCACCAAAAATGACCACAAAAGAGCTTGAATCGTTGCGGTTATCGGGGCGTAGGAAGCAAAGGCCATCAAGACGAGATAAAACGACAGCAGAGACAGAACCGGTCGCTGCAGGACTCTGGAATAACGGCGTGCCAGAAAAATCCATACTGTTGCAAACAGCATCGCAATCAGAATGAGTGGCAACCCCTCCAGAGTGGTTTGAATCTGCCAGTTGATGCCGGCCTCACGGAAGAGGGCGTTGATGCGGTGCCATTTGAAATCGGTCGGCCCGACCAGAAGAAAACTCCATGTGGCAGCAAGCAGGATAGTCCAGCGCTGAGCCGGCCACAGGCTGAAAGTCAGCAGGTAAAGGGAGATCAGCCACCACAAAGAGATCCCGTGCAGGAAAAGCAGCAGGGCGAAAAGCGCGACTATGAACACAGAGCCCAACAGGGTCTGGGCAAAGTTGATCCAGCGCGTTGACCGGTCGATTTGCGGGACGAGGCTAAAGGACATGAATGTCATGAATCCGTAGACGAAACGGTTAAAAGTTGCCGTTTTAGAGCATTGCGATCGATCTTGCCGCTGGTATTGCGGGGCAATGTCTCGCAAACGACGATTCTCTTCGGGACCATATAGGGAGGCAGGCGTTTGGCCAATTGTTTGCGGATCTCGCCGCTCTCGATTGGACAGGCTGCGACAACGCCGATAATCTCCTGGGCCCAGATCTCATGACGGTCTATGAAAATGGCCACG
>Ga0316196_10001211_pt1 | contig 11193 bp, 7 predicted proteins | sample Eddsed2cm_MG_FD_204938 | JGI IMG/M metagenome (GOLD analysis project Ga0316196, IMG submission 204938) | Coastal sediment microbial communities from Maine, United States - Eddy sediment 2 cm | ecosystem: Environmental > Aquatic > Marine > Coastal > Sediment | place: USA: Maine | collected... | reverse complement strand
AGAAGATCAGTGATCGATACGAATACATGCGACACGGCGGTGGTGGCACGTTGACGCGCACGATGTATGGGGTCGTTCGCTTTGATGATGTCGCGGCACAGCACTTGTTGAAACTCTTGCCTCAGACGATTCACATTGATAGCTGGAACGATGACACCGGTGGATGGCTGCAAAGTACGCTGCGATTCATTGCCAGTGAAGCCGCTTCGCTTAAGCCAGGTGGCGAAACCGTGATCACCCGCCTTGCGGACGTCGTCGTCATCCAGGCCATTCGTTCATGGCTGGAAACGTCACCTGAAGCGCATCAGGGCTGGTTGGCGGCACTGCATGATCATCAGATCGGACGGGCGCTCGCACTGATCCACAAGGCGCCCGAACAGGAATGGAGCGTGGCCGCACTATCCAAGGAAGTCGCAATGTCGCGATCGGCTTTCTCGGCGCGATTCACCGAAATGGTCGGCGTGTCGCCGGGCCGCTACCTGACAGATTGGCGCATGCAGGTCGCCCGGACGCGCCTGTTGGACTCCGCCGATCCGGTATCGGTGATTGCCGGCGAATTGGGATATCAGTCTGAAGCCGCCTTTTGTCGTGCATTCAAGCGGGCGTTTGACGTGTCGCCCGGCGGCCTTCGCCGCACTGAAAGTCAAACTCACCTTTCCTCGGGATCTGGTTGACGCAGGACTTGTCCTCCGCCGGGAAAAGAAGGAGAAGAGAGGTTTTATTGATGTTTGCAGGTTTATTGGACCGCCGTCCGCTGCTGGATGAGACTTACGCCCGCTGGATATTCGATGTCTATGCCTGGGCCCTGCGAAATTTCGACCCGGTCATGTTCCGCGACGAGACCTTGCTGGTCACGCCCTCCAACCACCACTTTCCAGGCAGAGCAAATAGCCCCGAGGAAATGGCAAACCTGATCTTTGATCGGGTCGTCGCCTATGCGGGCATGGAGCATTGGCCGTTGAAGCTGCTGCCGCCGGGCAGCTGCGTGCTGGAGCCCACTGCTGAGGTGCGCGTGGTCGCTGGTGCACGAGGGTCGAGGGCAGTGGCCACTGACACGTCTCCGGCCAGTCTGACGCTCAGCTATGAACCCGACTACTTGAACAACCCCGAGGCGATGATCGCAGTATTCGCCCACACCTTGGCCCACTACCTCGGCACATCGGCTACGGAACCACCGCCGGGGGGAGCCGAAAACTGGCCACATGTGACAGAGATACTGGCGGTATTCCTCGGATTCGGCCTGATGTTCGCCAATACCGCCCTGGTTTTGCCCCGGGGTGGATGTTGTGGTGGTCCGGTGGTGCGACGGCAGGCCTATGTGTCACAGCACGATATTACCTACGCCCTGGCCATATTCTCGGCGCTCAAAGGTTTGCCACAAAAAGAGGTGCTGAAGCACCTCAAGAAGTCACTGCGCGGGCACTTCAAGCAGGCATTGCGTGAAGTCAAAGGCAAATATGCGCCGCGGCTACAGGAGATCGAGCAGTACTGCTGCAACTGAAATCACCGTTCAGCGTCGTGCGCACGCAACAGAGATGTCGGACGAACACAAAGCCGGATTGATTTTTCGGTGCTTCTGAACAGTTAGCAGGCGTGAACAGGGAGTGCTGACGACTTCGCCGACAGATGTATGTCTGCATTTACGAGTGCTCTACCGGTAATCCCGCCCGGCGCCACTCGGGAAGCCCATCCTGCAGACGTCGCGCCTGGATACCTGCTTTGCGCAGCCGCGCTACGGCCTCATAAGACAGCACACACCAAGGGCCTCGGCAATATGCGACGATTTCACGGTCGCGTGGCAGCGTTTTCAACTGCTGTTTGAGCTTTTCGAGCGGGATGTTCAGTGCACCGGCAATGTGCCCTTGCGCATACTCCTCCGGTGGACGCACGTCGATCACGGTCACCAGTCCGTCCCGCGCCCGGTCCAACAGCTCGTTGGCCGGCACAGGTTCCAAGGCGTCACGGCTGCGCAGGTAGCTCGAAACCAGATCACCCACGTGGTCGAGATGGGCCTCGGCGAGAGTCCGTAGATCACGAATAGCATCGAGTGTGCGGTCGTCCGAGAGCCGATAGCGGATATGTTTCCCATCGCGACGCGCCTCCACCAGGCCCGAGGATTTCAGCTGCTGGAGGTGCTTCGAGGTATTCGCGACGGAAAGACGCGCCGCCCGGGCGAGTTCCTCGACATTACGCTCTCCCTGGGCCAGGAAGTCGAGCAATTCCAGACGCACCGCACTACCCAGTGCGCGCGCGATCAGCGCCAGCTGTTCGAACAAGGCCTGCTTGGGTTCCTGGCTTCTTGACATGTTCTCCGGCCCGGATTATACATTCAACCAACTAGTTGAATATTGGAAGATCGCTGCCGATCAGTATAGCCGGCAACCATGGGAACCGGCCCACCGGAGAGAGGAGCAAATTCTTGGGGGCGTTCGTACACGACCACGAAGCCACGATCCGGCTCAGTTTCTTTCTGGGCATCTTCGCCGTCATGGCGGCGTGGGAGATGTTGGCCCCACGCCGCGGTCTGACCGTCTCCAAGGTGGTGCGCTGGATCAATAATCTCGGGCTGGTAGCCCTCAACGCGATCATTTTACGGCTGTTGTTTCCTGCAGCGGCGGTGGGTATCGCAGCTTTTGCAGCCGACCAGGGCTGGGGCCTGCTGAATTACTTCCAAACCCCTGCATGGCTTGCCATCCCCGCCGCGGTGATCGCCATGGATTTCGTGATCTGGTTGCAGCACGTCATGGTGCATGCAATACCGCTGCTGTGGCGCCTGCACCGCGTGCATCACGCCGATCCGGACTACGACGTCACTACCGGGGCTCGCTTCCACCCAATCGAGATCATCCTGTCGATGCTGATCAAGTCTGCGACCATCCTGCTGCTCGGCCCGCCGGCAGCGGCGGTGATCATTTTCGAGGTCCTGCTCAACGCCACGGCGATGTTCAACCACGGCAACGTGCGCCTGCCGACGCGCATCGATCGGGTTCTGCGCTGGTTCGTGGTAACGCCCGATATGCACCGCGTTCACCATTCGGTCGAAGACGACGAGACCAATTCTAATTTCGGCTTCAACCTGCCCTGGTGGGACCGCATGTTCGGTACCTACCGCCACCAGCCGCGCGGTGGCCACGAAGGCATGACCATCGGCATCCACGGTGACCGTGCGCCGCGGGAGGTGAGCTGGTTGCCCGGTCTGCTGGCATTGCCGTTCCGCGGAAAAATCAGCGGCTATGTGATCAACCGACGGCAATGGTCGGAAGCGCAGGGCGATCGTGAATAAAGCACTCGTGCGCATGCTGGCGATGGTGGCCTATCTGCCGCGCCTGGTCGCGCCCGCGTTCCTCCGCACGCGACGGTACGCCCAAGTACAGTCGCGGACCCCTGATAAGCCATGATAAGAAAGTTCGAGTAAAAAAGTTCATTGTTGTACGCATTTGATGGGCACTGGATGGGTCATCTGCGGATGCAAACCCCGGGGCGTTTCATTATGTTGTTTATATCAGCCATGCGTCTGGGGCGGGCCGCATCAGAGCGAGGCTGGCTTGACAGCTTGGGCTTGTGAGCTGTCGACAATCGATACGGCGCCGGCAACTTCTGTCCCGCCGCTATCGAAAACCGACAGCAGGATCTGGGTCAGTTCGCTGATATGACCGAGCGACTCTTGCTGCGGATGCACACCATCAATGAAGCCGTGAAGACGCAGCCGCTCGGCGATCGTTTCGTTGCTGGTGATAATGTGAACCGGCACATTCCAAGTCGCATTGGTACGGGTTATACCGCCGGCCGGTTGATGGTCGCCCAGCAGGATCAACACCGAATCGCGGGGCTGTGGCTGTGCCTGATAACCGGCAAGCCAGTTGAATGTGTACTCGATCGTGTTGATGTAGGCCGGGAACAGATCGTTCCAATCGATTTTGTCAGCCATCGCTTTGGCGGTAGCCTCGTCCGAAAAGGGTTTCTCGGATGTGACGCGCGACCAGTCGGGCTGATACGGCGGGGTAGGCCGAAACGGGATGTGGGTCGTGATCGTCGGGTAGAACAGGAAGCGCGGCTTGCCGTCAGGATCGGGTGGATACATCTCGTCGATGCGTGCCATCGAGAACTGATCCGGCAACCACCACAGTCCGAACTTCGGGCCGCGGTAGTCCAGGCTCGGTGCGTCAAGATAATGATCGAAGTCGTAGAACGATACCTCAGGCCAGTCCCAGCTCATCGCGGGGTACAGGCCGATGGTTCGGTAGCCGGCCTGCTCGAAGGTATCGAGTATGGTTGGGCGATCGGTTGTGATCAGCAGATCGTGACGAATGGGATCGGTCAGGTCGATACCCGACAGTAAGCTCAGATGCGACAGATCCGACGCCCCGCCGAAAGCGGCCGCCCGAACAAAAGCCGACAACACCTGACGGCCTTCGGCATTGGCCGCCTGCTCGAGGCGTTGACGCGCCGGATCGATCACCGTGGCAATGTCGTCCCGCTCATATGTAATCGCACCATATGACTCGAGGAACAATACTTTAACCTCGGCCCCTCCAAGCGCCTGTAGATCGGAGTGCAGCGGCGGTGAATCGGGCAGCTCCGATTGGAAATGGCTCGGAAAAAATGCCGCCGCCAAAAGATGTGCCTGGCGCTGGTAAACCGGAAAGACCGGGCCGGATACATAGGGCGAAGCCACCACGTTCATGAGGTTGGCCGCCACCAGGCCAAGACAGGAGATTGTCACGATCAGTGCAGTCGGCGAGCGCAGCGCATAGGGAGCCGCATGCCCGGCAAGCACCTCGATACACATCCGGATCAGCCGGGTGAGAAACCAGAAGCCCGCAATGAACGCGGCGATGATCCCGATAATCTGCCACCAGGCATAGTCTTGGCTGGCCACTTCGAGAAACTTGGGTAAATGGTAGGCGTCCCAGTACAGGTTCATCTTGCGCCCGAGCCATGCCGGCACCGTCACATCGGCATAGCGGCCAATAGCCACCAGCAGGAACAAGCCCGTGAGCACCGCGATCGCGCCACGTCCGACGCGCCCGAACAGCGCAACAAGCAACAACAGAATCAGCCATAGCCCAACGAACTCGGGGCCGATACGCGTATCCGGCTGGACCATCGGGGTTGGCCAGAAATTGTTGAAGCTGGTCAGGAAATTAAGGAACAGCATCGCCAGCGCGACCTTGGTCATCACCAGCCATCGGTTGCCCTGTGGTCTCTGACCTTTCAACGCTTCGCTCATGGTTGTTTGGGGACTGACATGGTCTTGTTGAAAAATATAAAGCCCGCTAAATGTAGGCTACCCAATGAGTGTTGGCCACCAACCCTCGAAAATCCTGGGCTGTATGTTGGATTGTCTTAGTGAATTTGGGGCGAATCCGGCCCTTTACCCTTTGTAAACCCGGCCCCATCCTATGTAGCCAGTACCGAACAGTACCGAGTGCCGCTCGAAGCCCCGGAGGCAGGGCAACGCCAGGTCCCAGGGCTTGGCCAGACCCTCGAAGGTGGTCATGTAGGGGCGCGCCTGGGCACGCACAATGACATTGACAGGCGCCATCCACCAAGGCGCGTACTTCATGCCGGCAAAGGCAACTCGAGCATCCGGGCGTGCAGCCGCGAATATCCGCTTCAGCGCTGCAGGCGAGCGCATTACATCATGGGTGAAGTGGAAAAGGACTGCGTCGAGGGGCCCGGAGATATCGGCCGATTCGATCGACGACTCCAGCAACGTGACGTTTTTCCAGCCGGCCTCGGAAACCCGCTGCCGGGCCAGGCCGATCATTTCGGGGCTGACCTCGATACCGACAACCTCGCCTTCGGCACCGACCGCGTCGCGCAGGAGTGGAAAGCTCAGGCCCGTGCCGCAGGCCACATCCAAGACACGGTCTCCGCGACGCAAGTCCAGTTTCTCGATTGCGCGCGCGCGTATCCACATCGTGCGCCGCGCCGAGGCATCGTAGCCGCTTGCATGATCACGATAGAGGAGAACGGCTTTCGCCGTATCGGGCGCATCGGAACGCTGGGTCAAAACCTTACCTGCACTGACTGAGCGAGTCGGGAAGGTACATACTGGCAGGCCCGATTCGCCGTTGCATTAATCATCGCCGAGTGTGCGCTCAAAGGTTATCGGTAACAAGAATCGGAATAAAACCCCCCCAGATTTCCGGTCATTGTCCCAATGGTTTGATTTCTCTTTTTTGACCCGGTTGATCGATGAGGTGGCGTGCGGATACCGTGTGGACGATCTGGTATTCTTTTTAAGACGTTAAGGGTTGCGTTTGAGACCGCTAAACCCTAATCGGAAGAAGCAGAGAAAAGAGGTCAAAACGCACCGTGATGAGCGCAGGACGTCTTTTCCGATGGCCGCCGGCCATACCAAGCCCGCCGCAACGCGACGGACATTTCCCGGAGACTATGTGATGGACACGCCGTGAAGCGCAACAAAACCCTGGTGCTGTTTGGCTACGATTGGGATCGTATCGAGTTTAAGAAGCTGTCGCGGGAGTGGAAGCAGGCGCACGCCGGCTTCGATCTGTTCAGCTTCCCGAGCAGTGCGCGACTGGCCTGGTTCGATATGGAGCGCTTCAGCAGTCTGGCCGCGCTGCGTGCCAGGGTGCAGGGCGCACGCGCGGTAGTCAGCAACCATGAACAATTCGGCGCGCTCGCCGCCGCCCTGGTGGCAGAAAAGACGGGATGGCCAGGCACACCCGTGGAAGCGGTGCTGGCTTGTCAGCACAAACTGTATGCGCGCGAGATCCTGGAACGCGTCGCGCCAGAGGCCAACATCCCGTTTCGCCGACTGGACGCAGCTTACGATGCCGACATTCCCGAAGGGCTCGGCTATCCAACCTTTGTCAAGCCCGTCAAGGCGGCCTTCTCCGTATTGGCCAGGACCGTCCACAGTCACCAGGCTCTTTTCGACCACACGCGGTTCAACAGACGGGAACTGTGGATTATCCGTCATCTTGTGGAGCCCTTCGAAAAGATCGTGCGCAGACGGCTACCGGGCGCAGGTACGGCCCACAGCCTGATGCTCGAGGAAAGCCTGCGGGGCCCTCAGTACTGTCTGGACGGCTACTGTATCAATGGCGAAGTCCGCCGCCTGGGCATTGTTGACGCCATCATGTATCCCGGCACCGATGCGTTCATGCGGTGGGACTATCCGAGTCATCTCCCCGATAAACTGCAGGAAAAGGCTGAGGCGATCGCCGCCCGTTTTTTGCAGGAGGTCGGTTACACCCACGGGTTCTTCAACATGGAATTCGTGCTCGATGAACAGAGTGGCCAACTCAAGGTCATTGAGTGCAACCCGAGGATGGCCGCTCAGTTCTCCGACCTGTACGCCCGGGTCGATGGAGTGCAGCTGCACGAAATGGCACTGGCCCTGAGCCACGGCATTGACCCGGCAACACTGCCCACCAAGGAGCCGACCGCGGCCTGTGCATCCAGTTTCGTATATCGGAGTTTCGGTCAGACCGTCCCGGTTCGGATGCCGACGGCATCCCAGCGACGCGCCTTCAGTGACGCCTTCCCGGACGGAATGCTGTTGCAGTTCCCGAAGTCACCCGGTCAGATAAAAAGGGACTTCAAGTGGCTGGGGAGCTATCGCTTCGGCATCGTTCATCTGGGCGGAGACAGTCCCACCGACCTCGCGCGGCGCTGCGAGCACGCCAGCTCGGTGCTCGGCTGGACTGCACCCTACGTCGAACATGCGGCCGACTTGCCGGGATTCACCCGGAACGGCGATGCATGGCCAGCCGCTATCGGGACTGAGAATGCGTCGGGTTGAATTTTTGTATACCTGCAGCCAGTCGCGTATTCGCAGTAGCTCGCGATCGGGCCCTCCGGGGGCATGTCAGCGCCGCACCCCTTCTGCGATGTAGCCGCTGCCAAAGAATGTCGAGCGCACACCGCGCAGATCCACGTAGCGTTCGAGCGGCGCCCACGGTTTGGCGAGCCCCGCGAACGTGGTGAAGTACGGATAGGAAACCGCGAGCAGCCACACATTGGCAATGCCGATGTACCAGGGAAAGAGCTTGAGCCCGGCGGACGCCACCCGCGCGCCGGCACGCGTCGCTTCGAAAATGCACGCCAGCGCAGCATCCGATTGCAGCACGTCCTGGGTGTACACGAAGAGCACTGCATCGAAAGGGCCCTTTAAGTCGGCCGACTCGATGTTCGATTCGATCAGCTGCACATTGTCCCAGCCACCCTCACGAACCCGCTCGCGCGCTTGTTGCAGCATCTCGGGCGACTGCTCCGCGCCCACCACAACGCCCTCCGGACCGACCGCCGCGCGCAGCAGCTCGAAACTCTTCCCGGTGCCACACGCAACGTCGAGCACACGATGTCCACGCTCGAGTCGAAGCGCGTCGATGGCCTGCTTGCGAACCGGCTCGATGCGCCGAGTCGTATAGTCATACCGCGCCGAAAGCCGCCGGTAGCGCTCCTTGGCCAACTGCTTGTCGATCCGAATCATCGCCACACCCTACTCGGCCGGCCCCACCTCAGGGAACGCCAAACGCCACCATCTTCCCACTGCAGGCCTACTTTTTGAATCACTGAAAATCAGTGCTCACGATAGCGCAAGGTGCGATTTGGATGTTGATTTTATCATTCTCGGGTTGTCCGACGTCGGACCGGCCGCCGGCGGACTGCCCACGTTGAGCCAGGGATTGTCGAACACCGTGGCCGCGGATCGCCGGCTGACATCGCATAAACAGCCGAAGACGGTTAAGGTGGGGATTCGGCCTCGACCGCCAGAATCTGCGCATCGCCGGGGTATGCGCAACATCGTCGGTTCAGGGCGGGTTAGCGGTTCGAGTCGCGGACCATCGGCGATCGCGCAAACAATGTGGAGGGTCATTCTGTGAACAGATATTCGACTCCCGTGTGTCCCGCTTTACGACCGCGCGCAATGCGCTTTTTGATCAGCGGATTCTGGGAAAGAGACCGCACCTGATGAATCGCGCCGGCCTGGCGATTGTCCTGTCGATGGGCGTGCTGACGCTGCTGTTGTGGTGGCTGGTTAACCGCCCTGGCATCGAGCCGCCGTGGCCGGCACAGATTGCCGGGGTCTCTTTTTCGCCCATTCGCGGTGAACAGGATCCGACCGTTGGGAAATTTCCTTCAATCGCCGAGATCGACGCTGACCTGGCATTGCTCGCTGGCAACGCAATTGGGGTTCGTACCTATACCGTGCAATCGACCATGGCCGAGGTGCCGCGCCTGGCTGCGGCGCACGGCCTGAGTGTTACTCTGGGCGCCTGGCTGAACGATCAAGCGGACTTCAATGCCGCCGAGTTGGATCGGCTGGTCCGTACCTACAGTGAGAGTCACCGCCAGATCGTGCGGGTAATCGTCGGCAACGAGTCGGTGGTCCGCGAGGATCAGACGGTAGCCCAGGTGATTGGCCACATCCGGGCAGTCAAGCAGTCCGTTTCGGTGCCGGTCAGTACCGCGGAGCCTTGGCATCTCTGGTTGGATCACCCGGAACTGGTCGACGCGGTCGATTTCATCGCCGTGCACCTGTTGCCCTACTGGGAGGGCGTTTCCGTCGACCGCGCGGTCGATTATGTGTTCCAGCGTTACGCGCAGCTGCAGGCGGCCTATCCGGACAAGCCGATCGTCATTACCGAGGTCGGCTGGCCAAGCAATGGGCGGACATTGCACGACGCCGCCGCGACCCCGGCCAACCAGGCCCGGTTTCTGCGCCGCTTTCTCGCCGCCGCCGAACGCGAGGGGTTGGTCTATTACCTGATGGAGGCGTTCGACCAGCCATGGAAAAGCAGGCTGGAGGGCCAGGCGGGTGCTCACTGGGGAATTTACAACACGGAGCGGGAACCAAAGTTCGCCTTCGTGTCGCCGATCATCCCGGTGCCGAATTGGACCAGCCTTGCGGCCATAAGCATCGGCCTGGCGATTGTGTTGCTCACACTGTTGCTGCGCGATAGCCACGGCCTGTCAGCCGGCGGCAGCGGTTTTCTCGCGCTGGTCGCCTACGGCATCACGACCTTCGTCGTCTGGTTGCTGTACGACTTCACACAGCAGTACATGAGTCTCGGTCTGCTGATTGTGACCGGAGCACTTTTGCTAAGCGCAACAGCCGTCGTGATCCTGTTGTTGGCAGAGGCCCATGAGTGGGCCGAGGCGCTATGGCTGCGCCAGTCGCGGTGCCAGCCGCTGCGGCAGCCTCGGCCGAGCGACCGACTGCCAAAAGTCTCGATCCATGTGCCTATCCATGACGAACCCCCCGAAATGGTGATCGAGTCGCTCGATGCGCTGGCCCGGCTTGACTATCCCGATCTCGAGGTGCTGGTAATCGACAACAACACGCGCGACCCGGCGATGTGGCAGCCGGTCGAAGCGCACTGCCGTCGGCTCGGCGGGCGCTTCCGCTTCTTTCACGTCGCGCCGCTCGCCGGGTTCAAGGCTGGCGCGCTGAATTTCGCGCTCGCGCACACCCACCCCGCCGCTGAGGTGATCGGCGTGATCGACAGCGACTACCAGGTCGATCCGTCATGGCTGCGCGAGCTGACCCCGTTGTTTGACGACCCCGACATCACGATCGTGCAGGCGCCTCAGGACTACCGCGACGGCCATGAGAGCCTTTTCAAGGCCATGTGCCAGGCGGAATACCGCGGCTTCTTCCATATCGGTATGGTCACCCGCAACGAACGTAATGCGATCATTCAGCACGGCACCATGACTCTGGTACGGCGCTCGTCGCTCGTATCGGTCGACGGCTGGAGCGAGTGGTGTATTACCGAAGACGCCGAGCTCGGCCTGAAGCTCTTCGAGCAGGGCCATTCGGCGATCTACATCCCGCAAAGCTATGGCCGCGGGCTCATGCCGGACACCTTCCTCGATTTCAAGAAACAGCGTTTCCGCTGGGCCTACGGTGCGGCGCTGATTCTGCGCGCGCACCTGGCCGAACTGCTGGGGCTGCGTCGCAGTGCGCTGACACTCGGACAGCGCTACCACTTCATCGCCGGTTGGCTGCCCTGGCTGGCAGACGGCTTAAACCTCGTCTTCAATCTGGCCGCGATCGCCTGGACGGCGGCCATGGTGCTGGCTCCGGAGCAGTTCGCGCCGCCGCACCCGGTGTTCGTCGCACTGCCTTTGACCTTGTTCGCCTTCAAGCTGTCGAAGCTGTTCGCCCTGTACCGATGGCGCGTGCGCGCCAGCTTCCGCGAGAGCCTCGCG
>Ga0316196_10001209_pt1 | contig 11207 bp, 34 predicted proteins | sample Eddsed2cm_MG_FD_204938 | JGI IMG/M metagenome (GOLD analysis project Ga0316196, IMG submission 204938) | Coastal sediment microbial communities from Maine, United States - Eddy sediment 2 cm | ecosystem: Environmental > Aquatic > Marine > Coastal > Sediment | place: USA: Maine | collected... | reverse complement strand
GTCTGTGACTACGATCACCATTTGCTTTGGTGTAGTAAAACTCTTTAACTTCTTTCCTCTTGGTCATGTTAATAGTTTCCTCTCAACTGCTTCAATCAATTGATCCAAACCTTCTAGAGTAAGTCTGTCAATATTCTTTATCTCATTAACTCCAAGTAAAGCATAAAGGTCCGCAATTACGTCTTTCTTTAAGCGTCTCTTGGGTTTATGGTTTTTCTGTTGCATATAAAATCTGTCACCCATCTTGGGTACTCCGGTTTTTTATTAAAATTTCCACTTTGAATATATAGTATAACACATTTAATAAAGTATTTCAAGTTCAATAAAATAACTCTTCAGCAACATACTCTATAAATTGTCTAGGGGAGCAATTTTCTTCCCAATATTTATAGGGATCATAAGATAATAATACGTCTTCTTCTATACCATACTTAACACTTGCTAAGGCGATTGTTCTTTTTTCCCATTCTTCATATGTCATTAATACATATCCTCCACACCTAATTCATTTAATATATGACATAAATATTTAATCTGGTATTTACAATCATCTAACGCATTATGATAGGCTCCGGCGCGGGGGTTATTAATTCTCCAATTGTACCATAGTTGATCTGGATAGAATCCTTTAACTGTTCTAACACACCTGTCATTCCAAAAGGGGATGGGTATATCCTCGCCAATTGATGCTTTAAAAGTATCTCTTATCATAGAATTGTCAAAGGTTGGGCCGTTACCCCAAAGTCTTAACTTTTTAGGATTACCACAACCAGTAAAAAACGTTTTTAAAGAATACATAGCCTTATCTAAGGTTTCTCTGTTGTCCTCTTGTACTAAAGCAAGTCTAGCTTCATCTTTCTGTTGTAACCACCAGTATATTGTACTAGCTTCTACTGTTCTTTTAAAATAAATAGAAGACCCTAAGTCTACTACTCTGTATATAGTATGGCCTACCTCGCCTGTTTTCCAGTCAAATTGTGCGGCACCATATGAAACGATTGCGCTATTTGCCGAAGTTCCCATAGTTTCCAAGTCAATCATTATATCCAGCATTTTCTAACCACCTTGCTACTATATTTGCTCTTAATAAATCTAGACTATTAGAAACTACTATTATAGCTAACCCAGGGGCTAGTAGAGTTGTTTTAACAATCCATGCTAAAAAATAAATAATTGGATACTTAACAACATTATGCTGTTCCTCAGCTATGCTTTCGTATAAATCTGCCGCCTCTCGTAAAACAGTCCAATAAGTTACTATCCCCCCGCTTAGCGAAAATGCTAAGTAAATCGTCAATATCTCCGATATCTCCATTTGGTACCTCTCTTTGTAAAATTTCTTTAATTTCACGCAAGGTACCTACTGTACTGCCTTTCGGAGAAAATAAATTATATGAGTTACTTCCCACTCTAGTGATGCAGTAGCCTTTACCATCTAAAACAAAACTTCTACTCAACATGACCTCTCCTACGTGAACGCAATAAAAAAAAAACCCGCGTAAGGCGGGCTTTTAATTGGTGTATACTACGGTAATATCTGTAGTTTTATGTCTCTCTAAGTTATTTTCTTAGCACATTTTTCTAAGTATAGATATCTTGAGTATACACCTTATCTTTTAAGCCCGCTGCGATCAGCAAATTTAAATGTAGTTTTTGCCGCTGGAAATTGGCGAATGTGAGTGCATAATGTTGACGCACTATTACCGTCCCTATGGCAAGGCCATAAGACAGTATCAGACTTGTAATTTTCTAGTAGTTCTATCATTTTTCCACACTCTTTACATTTATAGTCGTATAAGGGCATTGCACCTCCCAATACGGGCGTTATAATTTGGCGTGGGTTCAGACCCTTACTCGGACCAACGCTCTCATAAAAATGAGCCACTTCCCACATAATTTGGTAGCGCAGTCCGGATTTGCACCAGAATCTCTAGATCATGAGCCTAGTATGCTGCTATTGCACCACCGCGCGATTGAATCTTAAATAAATAGTTTCGTAAAACTACTTATTTAAAATTTGGAAGGCTGAGACTATACCGTTCCCGTGAAACCTTTCGAAGCCGTACCCGCAAGTTGCTACACTCTTGGTTAACTTCTTGTCCAGTTCAGACCCACCGAAGTGATCCCTGACTGTTTTCACGTGACTGCCGTTTATTTTACAGGTCAGGCAATAGACCTATGCCGGAAAGCCATTCGAGATTTTTTCATCCACCGAAGCTAGCTACGCTCCGATCTCTGAAAGCCTCTCAAGGATTTGAGACCTTGCGAGTCTCGCCTCCGCTCGATTCAGTAAACTGTCGAGCATTAAGCCACTTTCGTTCCTCTTTCCGTTGAAGCCGGTTTTAGCATTTTTTAACTAATATATTCCATATATAATATTTAAAATTATTGCATAACCAATCTGCCACTCAGCCATCAGAAGAACTCTGACTATTGCCCAAGTTTGGCTCTTAGGCTCCGCCAACGTCCTTTTGGCGGCTGAGGTAGGAATCGAACCTACTTAAATAATTAGCTTTAAACCTACTGCGACGTACCGGCTTCAACTGTGGCATATCTTTCGATACACTATCCAGCCCATCACTTGCTTTCATCTGACGACTACTAACCGTTGTAAAAGACGATGGGTAGTTTGACTATTCCCAAAGACCTTTTAGAACTGCTCTCCGCACTTGGTTTCACCCTCGTACTAAAAAGAGCTACCGCTTGCCCCTTCAAATTAACTGAGTTGCATCCCTTTACTTCCTTGCGGGGAAGTGAGCTAGTAGCTTGTGCTACTACTCGATTTCCTACACCGTCGGCCTCGGAAATTCTAACTCAGGCACAGTTTCCTTCTATTCTCCAGCATTATGCCCTCGGCTGAAGATCCCGGCGAAGCCGGGAAGGGCTGTAGCTTGCTTCCTTTTCCCCGTTACCGAAGTAACCGGCGGGATACTTGTAGGAAATATCCCTTTCACTCTCCTCACGGAGGCTACTTGGTGGAAGCTACCAAATTATATCATTTTATGTTATTTCATATTATATCATTTAAAGTTTAGTATAGCTACCTGGTCGCTACTCCAGGATTGCAATAAGGATTGGTTACCTTACGTGCCTGCTTCAGGCTCTAGCTATAGTAAAAATTCTTTGAAAATTTATATCTTGATGAGGATGCCACTCCCCATAATGTTTTAGCATAAGTTAAATTATTAAGAGACTTAACTCGGAAAATGATCAATTTTCGTCAATGTTAAGATGAGGTTTTACTCACACCCGCCGTCTTCTGGTTATTACCATATCCAAACGGGTCAGTCGATACTGGTTGTCTACAGTTTAACCCAGCCGTCTCTGTCTCTATCCTTCCTATACTTCAATACATCCCTCTGTAGCTCACTAGGGATTACCTTATTTCCGAAGATGGAAATTACTTCAGTCACAAGATATAAATTTTTAAAGAACTGGTCTCCCCTACCGGATTCGAGCCGATGTTTCTACTTTGAGAGAGTAGGGTCCTCACCATTAGACGAAGGGGAGTTTGGAAGAGCTGACGAGACTCGAACTCGCATTATCTTGGGTGAAAACCAAGGGTTCTACTCCAATTAAACTACAGCTCCAATATCTTTAAAAATGTGGTCTGGGTGGGTATAAGGGCAACTCAATGGAAACCTCTTACGTCTGGCGAAAGACCACATTTTAAAAGATAGGTACTTGCCTAATACCTCAGCATTGCACTGCCTAATTTTTTTAGAGAGGAGGTTATGTACTTACCTCCAGGATCTCATAGCAAATTAGTCGGACTAAGCCCCGTATCGTGGACCATACGCCCTATCTCTAGCGTAGGGGGACATCATTGCTGGTTTTTTTGCTTGGTTCAATGAATTCCAAGGGTCGTACATTCGGCCGGTAGTTTATTAACTTACTTTATAAGGTAAGAGGAGGAAACCCCCCGGTTAAAACCTACAAGACTTCTTATCGTCGTCGCTTGCAGGACCACGGCAGCTCTTATTTATAGTCTCTGCTACATCAAGACTTATTAATCTGGTGGACCAGGAAGGATTCGAACCCTCAATGTCTTAGACACTAGTTTTACAGACTAGTTGCAGTTCCTGTTCTGCGTCTGATCCTTCATAAATCTTCTTTGCTGTGTTGGCCCCCGCTAGCGCGCCACCCAGCCGATAATCCAATTCGCATTATCTTACCTTTCCTTTCTTAACTCCCTTGCAGTTAGTCCAGCTCTACGGCTGCTCTCTCTTGTAGGGTGGCGTGAAGGCGAATGCTACGGCCCCTCTCATATCAGTAGGTGGGGGTAACCTGAGCTATCGCGTACATTCCTTTTTCTCTTTCTTTTTTCGATTTTCCATTCTATATATATATTATACAGATATTTGACAATCTTTTCAAGTCTAATTTTTTAAACGTATATTTCTTCGTTTAATTTCTCACTTTCATTATAATATTTTATCAAAATTTTAATACATTGTCAAGAATTATTTTTTAATTGCTATAAAGACATCATAAAATCTACATCAGTATTATTTTTTTCACATCTCTTACAGTATTCATACTTAGGAATTTCAGTCCAATAACCACAACATACACATCTAGCTATATTATTCTTGGCTAACTCCTCTTCTAAATCTAGCACAGTATTTTCAACTATAATGGAATCTATATACTCTATTACGGCGTGCTCTAAGCTTATGTCTCTGTTAAGTACTAAAGCTTTTAATTCATCAATTGGTACGTCAAGAGGAAACATACTATTCTCCATTTTGTATTTTTGAGAGGTTTTGTTGAGTGTTCTCTACTATTACAGATTGTGTAGCTGCAATAGCTTTTTTTGCTCTTTTTGGTAATTTATCATATTCAATCTTTCTTAAAAGTTTAATATCCTTAATACGTTGTGGATATGCCACATAGGGAAATATATCTTCAATGAAAAATCCCATGTATTCTGGATGATGTGCATAAGTAAACCACCAACCCATTTGGGTTTCATAACAATCCATGTACTCTCCTTAGTAGTTTTCATCATACCAAGGCATTTTATGCTTAAACTTGGTTTCTTCCTCCAACTCTTCTAAAAGTAACTCTCTTTCTATATATAACTTATCTAATGTTAACAGTTTTAATTGATCTTGTCTACTCCAAGTAGCTGATCTTTGTTTATACTTTTCTAACTCTGTAATTTGTAGTTCAATATCGGTTAAATGTCTAATGTTCATCCAAGTTCCTGATAATCTCTTGGTTTATGGTATTTATCTCTCGTTTTAGTGCTATCATTCGTTTTTTATGTTTTGGTCCATTGATTATGGTAGCTTCTTCTCCTCTGAGAAAACGTATATAACTTTGACGTTGCATAAGTAATCTCTCTAATTTAGTCATAACACTCTCTTAAAAAGCCCCATTATTTTATTATAGCAAAATTTTTAAAAAACGTCAAGGATTATTTTTCTCTAGTTCAGTAAGAACATCACCTCTATCTGCTATAGCTAGGTAAACTTCAGCTTTGTTCATTATACTTCGTATCTCCATGGCTGTAGTTCTCCAAGTTAAATGATCCTTAATTGCTTTTTCCACTTCGTCTATAGATTTATACTCTTTTAAATTAATATCTATTTCAGCGAAACTTCGTATCTCTACTTGCATTTTCATATTAATCTTCCGTAATTAAAGCTTCTACTCTTGCTGTCATTTTTTTCACTTTCTTAACTGCAGCTTTTCTGGAAATAGTATGTGGCTCCTCTAAATCTCTTAATAGAGCATAAATCTCTACTAAAAAATTCCACATATTATCATTCTTTTCAGAAGTGACTTCTAATAGGTCTTCCATAACTGCCTTTAAATCTTTATAGTCTTTCTCTAATCGTTTGTATTTCGTCTTGCGGACAAACATCTTCACAATCCTCTATTCTATTTACTAAAGCATCATTATCAGCTATTAGTTCATCTATTAATAGGTATGCCTCTTCGTCTCCCTCTATAAATTCAGCTAAGCCTAGGCCCAATGCTACACCAATAATTGCTCCTGTTAATCTTCCCATAAATACCGCTCCACATAATTACAATTATCACACCTACACTCAATTGCTCCATCTGCTTCTGAATATGAAGCACGTATAGAGTGACTACATCTATTACAACTGGTATCATTAAGAATATCCAGCCATTTATTTAATCTTTTTTTACCAAGCCATTTATCAAGATAAACGACATTTCCTGTTTTGGCCATATATCCTCAATATCCTTTCTAGCTACACAGTTATACATCCAAAGCATATCTGGATTTTCTTCATCTTTAGGGTGTTGATGTATAAAATTATTATACGCCTCACATTCAGCAATGGTTGTATGTATTGCGATCTCAGCACCATCATCAATACCATCCTTATATCCAAATTGATAAACCGACAGAAGAATCAAACCTAATGCTATTCCTGTTAACATTGCTTTCACTATGTTGATTCCTTTCCATCAAACTTTTCACATTTAAATCTGTACTCCATAGCATCACTAGACTCTTCAGCCCAGTACTGTTTTGCTAGGCGTAAAGCATCTACAGTGCACTCTTGAATACTAGAATAGGGTTCGTGTATAACTATTTCGCATGTGGGTTCACCAGGTACACACATTAGTATATATAAAATAAATTCTGGTATCACTGTTCTTCCTTTAAAAATTTTCTAAGTTTAATTGATATAGACTTATTGGTTGAACGCAAATACTCCTCGCAGGTAACTAACCACGATTTCATTAATATTTGTTTCGCTATTAATCTATCTTTTTCAGCTTTAACGTTAACTAATTCTTGAGCTACTTGTTCAAATAACTCGCCTGCGGCTCTAACCATAGGATCTGAACTACCTTTGAGGTAGTCTTCTATTCTGATGTGTGTTTTCATTATCTTCCTTTTCTTCCTCACCTTCAAAACATTCCTGAAGAAGAAGTAGCCTAGTACTAATATAAAGGGCTACACCAACTACTACTCCAATAGGCCACATAATTACTTTTTTTACAGTCTTATTCATCATAAATAAATCCTGTAACATGCCAACTTTCAAACATGTCTATATCTTTTAATGCTTCATCCATAGTAGCCTTTAACATTTTATTGACTTCTGTGGTTGTAGGCATACTACTGCGCATATCTTCTTTGTACTTATCCTTGACAACCAAGGAAGCACTAAGTTTAATTTTCATTTTCTATAAAACTCCACTTTATGCTCGCCATTATCAAAACTGATAATAACACGTTCATCTCTTTCTTCTGTATACTCATAAATTGTTCTAAGAGTATTAGCTAATGCAAATAAATCTCTTTGATAGCCTGTTGCTACTATATAGTTAACTATAGAACCTACAAATCCTACAGCTAAAAGAGGAAGGTTTTGCTGCATTGCACCAAACAATGCAGAACTCAAGGTAAAACCACAAAGTATACCCCAAAGTATTGGATTATTAAACACGGCCTATATAACCTCTCTTCGCCAGCTTCTTAGCCCACCGTACAGCAAACCATCTAAATTGAAAGTGTTTAGTGTCATAGTCTACTGGAGCCTTAGCAGCACCAGCATAAAAATATCTTACTCTCCAACACCACTCAAAACGAGGTCCTGGAATATACTCAATATCAATATGAGTAATCTTTTTTGTATATGCTTTAGCCACGTAAATAGTAATCCCGTTAATTAAGTATTCATACTTTTTCATTATCCATAACCTCATTCCAAGGATTTACCTCGGAAGTTTTAATTACTCCATTGTTCTTAATATTTGCCCAAGACCAACTTTCTGCACCAACTACATGAAGATGAAATTCTACTTCTCCATCTGGTAGTTCTGGGTGGTTGGTATCTTGTAATATCTTTTGAACTGCGTCTGAAATTTCTCTTTTCTGTCTAACACTAAACATTTTATACCTCTACAACAAATGCTGGGTTAAAGGTTGATGCACACTCGTCGTAATAACCATGAGGGTTACAGACAAACCGACAACCTCTAATATTTAAATCAATGGGGTCATGAGTATGGCCGAAGTGCCACATTGGGATATCAAACTCCCTCAACATATTCTCAGCCCACGTATCATAGTTTGCAAAGCAAGAGTTCAAAGGATCTCCCACATAGCGTGGAGATATCACTTCCTGCATAGGCAAATGATGAGTTATCATTATAACTTGTTTATCTATTCCTCCAGCCCTGATTGACTGTGCAAGTAAGTCTTTAACCAAAAGGTTTCTGCTACATACTAATTCAGAGGTGAGACCTTTTGTACACCTAATATCATTTAGACTAGTAGCATATAAGCTACTATCACTACCATTCCGTAGATCAGTCCAAAGAGTATCACCCACAAATAAGTAACCCTTATCATGGTAGTAAGGCTTTCCTGCGCGTAGCATAATTACATTCTCACTTAGTGGGGCTTCGTTAAACCAGAAGTTTTCCACTTCAGCAACATTGCCATGGTAGTATTCATGATTACCAAGAATAAAGAAAACAAGCTCTCTATCTTCAGCCCACTCATTAAGAAGGTCAACCCCAGCATACTTAGAAATCCAAGTACAAAGGTCTCCCGCCACAACTAAAATTGGGGCTACATTATCTATATCGGGTATATTTCTACACTCAATATGTAAATCATTTACAATCTGAATTTTCATAATTCTTCCATATCTGCGGTAACTGTATAATAATCGGTAGAGCTAGCGTGCATACGCTGGCCACATTTAGCACACTCTAACGAATAAAAATTACCATCCTCAGAATACTCTCCATCATAAATACTACCAGCAAAATCAACTTGTGTCCCACAACGAGGACAAGGAAATTCTTTATGTTTTTCTATCTTTTTATTGTACTCAACTTCATCTGAGTAATTAGTCTTTTCCCAACCATCAGGTAAAGGAATAATAGGGAGTGTTAATTGTTTCATTATAATTCAATCACTTCTGTGTATCTTGGAGGTTCAAGCAGCAGTCGTCAGCCCACGGAACACGACAATCTCCGACTAGGCGATAGTCGTAAGGGGGCTTACGACGCTGCTTCATAATGCAGCCATACTTACATGGCTCACCATTTTGACCATTGTATGGCAAACAGTTCCATTCTTCGGGTAAAGGTTTCATTATAATTCAATTCCGTAGTGATCCAAGTTACCTTCTATTCGTTCTATCAGCTTCTCTTCGTTAATACCAAGATTAAATAGATGATTCATAGCGATAACCATTAGTTCTGCCTCTCGCTCCATTAGACCCGCAGTTTGCAGATCAGTGTGATTAGCATCCCATGCTTGCCACAATGGAGTGTTAAGAGTGTCTTGGCAAAAGTGAGCATATTCATGCACATAGTTTTGAAACCAGGTTTCCTTTCTGGTATCAACTATGATCTCTTCGCCAGGGCCATACTCTGCTAGAGTATACGCATTAGCACCTCTGATCTTACCATGCCGCAGTCGAATCTCAACTCCAGCTAAGGTCAGATGCTTGTGTGCAAACTCTAAAAATTCTCTACGTTCCTTTCTCATAATGCCTCAAAATTAATTTGTTTTTCCACTTTCTAAAATAATTATATCATATTAACAAGCATTATGTCAAGTTTAATTTTATATACTTATTCTTCATATTCACTTATCCTCCAGCGCGGCACGAAGGATTTTTGCGGCTTCAATCATCGGGGGAAGTGTCCATATACCGGTCATATTGCTATACGCCGGGGCGTATCCTTCTAATCGCGTGGCGGCTTCATTCATTGCCTCCCGAAGCCGCTGGTTCTCCTCTCGCAGCTCTTTGATGCGCTCCCACAATGCCAGAACTTTGTTTCGCTCAAACTCTGTCCATGCATGAGGAAGGTAACCCTTCTCCCAAAGGTCATCAGCAATACCCATCACTTATCCTCCATATCAAAACTGCGCATCACGATAAATCTCCCTGGCCTGCTGCCGTATGGTCTTGCGCATTTCGTAAATCCTATCTTGTAACTCCTCGATACGACAATGCGGGCAATCCGAACCCTCTGTCGTGCTGTGTAATTCACAGTCATCGTGACTCACAAATACTTTACCGTCAATTCGTTTGCCAGACATCACTTACCCTCCATCACACTTCCTCGACTCATTTAAATCATCAGCAGCTTTCGACAAATGACTAATATCTCCTAGTAGTCGTTCGCCTTCAGCATTAAACCATGCTAGTCCCATCTGCTTATATATTTCTCCATCTGAGGTTGTATAAACATGAACTTGTACATCTTTATAACTAGGTCCCAGACTAAGAATTTCTACTTTATGTTCTATAAAATACATTTGTTTCATCCTACAACTACTATATAGCCATTTTTTGGAAGCGTTTCTACATCAAAAACATAAACCTCTTCCCAGTTAAGACTATAGCATGTAATCTTTCCTAAGTCTTTAAATTTACCACTTTGATCTATACTATACACTTCCGTATCTAAAGGCATCTCACTTAATGCATTTATTAGTTCTTGCACTTTCATGATATTACTTCCCTTTCCAGACACTCATAAGCATCTGCAAATATTAAAATCTTTGATGCAGGCATAGTAGTAGTAACTGTAACTCTACACCCATCACGCACAACTTTTTCTACATAATCTAGTGGATTATGTATAGTTAGTTCTTCTACAAACCCCCACGCTAGGGAGTTAGTAGGGAATTTAAATACTTCTGTAAACATTATGATACTAACTCTTTTACATAGTCGTGTACTGCTTGTCCCTGTCTTATAGTTCTTGCGTGGAATACCACACCATTTGCTACAATTTGGGCGTTATGTATCCCTTCCATAGCATTAATCAATCGCAACGGGCTACGTGCAGGGATAGCTAAAGAGTATTCAGCCAGTAACTGTTTAAATACTCCATACTCATATTCATCGAGTTCAATATGAAACTCCATGCCAAGGTACTTAAGGTCTTTCATCACAGTCCGCCTCTGTATAATCTAACAATTCAAATGAATCAAGCATACAACTAGGATGCTCTATGCATATTTCATACCTTTCTTTTCTAAGGCATTGCCCGTCATCAACCACGTCATTAAACATTTTACTAAGCATTAGTACTAGAACACTAATGCCTAATACTGTGGGAAGTATTATCGCCCATATTTTACTAGTATACATTAGTCATTCCTTTCAAATTCACTCTTCATCTTGACTCATGCAAACTTCGTCCCACTTACCAGCAGCAAGAGTGATAACTTTTTCCAT
>Ga0316196_10001206_pt1 | contig 11215 bp, 11 predicted proteins | sample Eddsed2cm_MG_FD_204938 | JGI IMG/M metagenome (GOLD analysis project Ga0316196, IMG submission 204938) | Coastal sediment microbial communities from Maine, United States - Eddy sediment 2 cm | ecosystem: Environmental > Aquatic > Marine > Coastal > Sediment | place: USA: Maine | collected... | reverse complement strand
TCTATATGTCTAAAGGGCCTTTTCCATGGGCGCTGACTGTTCGAAATATCACTATATGCAAGACAATAAAGCCCCGATCCGCGAAAGCAGGTCGGGGCTTTCCTGTAAGTATTACTGCAAGTCCTTTTCGGAAGACCTTAAGGACATTTAATGCGCCAAATATTAACTTGGTCTCTTCAGAAATTAAGCGCTAACGACACATCCCCGCCCTAACAAAAGTCAAATCCAAATCCATATCAGGAACCTTGATCCGCACCACCTGGTCTCGGACATCACCGATATCAAGAACGAAAGCCTGATGTCCGCGCTACTGCATTTCCCTGGCAAATTCCTGTGGGGTACTGAAAGTCCCTATGTTTCCCGTCTTGCGATTGGTCCTGGAGAGAGGTGCACACTCTCCTTCACGGGAACCAAGCATCCAGCTGTTTTTATCGACTTGAGCTGACGCTTTGGGCTGAGCGGGAGCAGCGCTTCTGGCGGGCATACTTCGCTTCACAACAGCTTTCGGCGGGGGGACAACGGTCTGACGTGCTTTGCTGACAGCTGCAGAAGTTTGTGCAGGCGTCGTAGTCACTTTTTCAGCGACCTTTGGTTGCTGAGAAGCTTCTTCTCAGGGTGCGACGCCACCGGCCAGGGCCAGGGTTGCCAACATCAAGAGACTCAGCAAAGGGCAGAGGATCCGGCGCATCTTCGACATACTCTTCTCCATAATATAAACAAACACCTTCTTATCGGTTATTGCATCCAAGAACTTCTTACCTGATACCGGATTAAGGACAATCAAAAAATACCGACATTCACGGCCTCTGCCTGGCGTCGTAATGCTCGCAGAGTGTACCGAGGTAACGTGATCCAATCTGCTCACAAGCCAGCGCCCTTTTTATCGGCGGCAGCTTCAAGATGACACCAAGCAGCGCGGCCAGCGCTCGATGGCTCCAAAGCACTTGATTGTCGAAGATCAGATTCTGCAGTTTGCCGCGCTCAATCGCCATCAGCACACTCTTGTGAGTTGAATTGACCGGTGTGATCACACGACTGGTGCGGGAGACCATTGTCAGGGCGGAAAGTCGGCAGTTACGCACGCAGACTCCGCAGCCGAGGCAGAGGGCCTCTTCGATGACGGCTCGCTTACAACCAGAACCATCAGTCTGTTCGGCCTGTAGAGAGATGACCTTGACCGGACAGGAAGAGAGACAACGACCGCAACCGCTGCACTTATCCTCTACCCTCGCGATAAAGTTGCTGGTATGTACCGGGTGGTCGTAACCGAAGCGTTGCGCGGCAAGCAGGGCTTCGCAACAGCAGGAGCAGCAATTGCAAATGAAGCTGACCTTGTTCTGAACATTCTCGCCAAATTGAACCAGGTTCTGCTCCCAGGCTTTGTGCAGCAACTCTTTACACTCCGAAGGTTCGACGCGGCGGGCATAGTCGCTGCGAATGAGAGAGGAGGCCACGGAATTAAAGGTCATGCAGATATCCATCTCGGCGTCGCAGGCCCGGTCCTGATGTTGACGCTTGTGGCGGCAGTAGCAGAGACCAATCCCAATATCGGTCGCTGTCTCTATAACCTCTGTCGCCCTCTCATAATCGAGAACATGCAGAGCATTTTCACTGCTGAGGACTTCTTCCTGAACAAACACCCGGCCGAGCTGGGTGTTGCCTGTAAGAAACAGTTCGCGAATAAAATCTTCCTCAACAGTAATGTACTGCTCGTAGAGTTCACTTAATACCTTCTGATCAACATCATCGCGGGTTCGCATCAGGGCAAATTCAAAGAATCCGGCCATAGGGGGAGGGAGAAGATATTCGGTTTTACCATTGAGTTGAAAATCAATCAGCAGAGCCCTGCCAGACAGACGCTGCAAGGACTTTTCGGCAGTCACCTCGGTGACCTTCCAATTTTTTGCTGCCTGTGAAGCCGTAAAAGGTTTGATAGGCAGTGCTGCAACCAGCTCCGCCTCCTCGGCGCTGAAGAGGAGGTCGATAATGCGGTAAAGCAATTCTGAGGGAGGAGCGCCCTGGGGAGAAAGGTTCAGACGATTGGACAGTTTCTGATAAGAAGCGCGGGAAGTGTGATGGGCCACTGCTGCCTCCGCTTAGGAATCTATGGGACCCTCTTCAAGATCGTCCGAACGGCTTCTGAAAAGATTCAGACAGAAAGGACCGCGTCCCGGGTGGATTCTTTGACACGGTACATCGCCTGATCAGCCAAGCGAATCAAATCATCCTTGGAATCAGCATCGTCGGGGAAAGTGGCGATACCGAAGCTTGCTGTCATTTTAAAGGATGTGTCGTTGTCGTCGCGAAAATCATAAGCACGGAACAGCTCGCAGAGCTTGGTTGCCAAGGTCATGGCTCCGCTCTTGCCGGTGTTCGGCAGCACGATAACAAATTCGTCGCCGCCGTAGCGGGCCGATTTACAGATTTTGCGAACGTTATCTTTGATCAGCTTGCCGATCTCGGCAAGGGTGCGGCTACCGACCAGATGGCCACAGGTGTCGTTGATTTTTTTGAAGAAATCGAGGTCGATGAAGATCAGAGACAGCTTGCCGCCGAAACGACGAACCCGCTCAATCTCCTCTTCAATCAGGGTGTGCAGGTAACGGCCGTTGTAGAGACCGGTGAGGTCGTCCGTGATGACCAGCTCACTGATGCGCATGAAGTTGCGGGCGTTTTCGATGGCTATCGCCGCATAGTCGGCGATGGTCAGTAGAATCTGCAAGTCTGCGTCTTTGAAGATTTTTTCGTTGGGGCCGTTAACCAGTTCGATCACGCCGAGGACATGATCTTTACTGCGAACCGGGACACAGAGGACCGATTGGGTGATAAAAGAAGAGGCCATGTCAAACTGGTTGGAAAAACGTTCATCTCTGGTGACATCAGGGATGACCAGGGCTTCACCGTGCTCGGAGACCCAGCCCGCAATCCCTTCACCGGAAGCAACCTTCATTCCTTTGAGTTTCTCTGCTGCCGGGGAAACCGCGATTTCAAAAGTCAAGTCGCCGGTTTCCTCATCGCGCAGAAGCAATGACCAGGACTGGGTTTTCAACAAGCGCCCAACCTGATCCATGATCAGGGTCAGCACGTTCTCAATCTCTACGGTAGAGGTTAAAGCCTTACCGATCTCAATGAGAACTTCGAGCTCGCGGTTGCGTCTTTCCAGAGTTTTAAGCAGATGGGCGTCGGTAGACAAGGCGTTCCCCGCTTAACAAGTAAAAAATCATATGGACAAGGTTAAAAATATCTCGCGCAGAAATAACATATTCTTCAAAAAAGGTCACGAAATTACCTCAAGGACCCTTTCCTGCAAAGATGAGGCGCTCTGATATACTAAGATCATTAGCACAAACACATGGTTAGATTATGACTGATGGCTTGTTGGGCAATATTATTGAACTGGAGAAGCGCCTCCAGGCTGAAGTGTCTGCAGAGCAGGCACGTGCCGAGGAGTGGCAAGTCCGGGAGTTGTCTACTCTGCTGAGCGAGTGCGCTGATAGCAGAACGATCGAGGAGGCTCGCTGTCGAGGGTTGTTGGCTGAACAGGAGGAGCAGCTTAAGGGTGAAGGAGCTGCCCTTGAAGAAGCGGCTTGCGCCTGGTGCCAGCGGCTCTTGGCTTTGAATGACGAGGTATTACACGATGTTTTGAAACGGCATCTGGCAGCCATCCTGCCAGGGGGTGATTATGATCATCCGCATGGCCAAAGTTGAAATCGTCGGCCCCAAACAGGACCTTCTGAACACCCTCGACCTCCTGCACGACAGGGGCATTTTTCAACCCGATCCACAGCTGCTGGAACGGATTGAACTGGCACGTGAAGACCACCTCCAGGCCCTTGTTCTCGACGAGAACAATCTTCACGAGCGCAGTTTTTTTCAGGGTCTCTTTGAACGCATCAGCCAACTTCTTGCTCTTCTGCCTGAAGCCTCCGAAGACATTCCACCGATCCAACCTTTACCGGTTATGGATCTGCTCGATGAACTGGTCGACAAGCATCTTTTAAGCGCCCGTGAGGCGGCGTGCCAGCTCACTGACTGTCATAATGAAATCGATGATCTGCAACGCGATCTGGTTTTCTGGCAAGCCCTGGCACCACTCTTAGGTGACCTGCCCGAGGATTCAAATCTGGAAATTTTCGGTGTTACCATTCGCGATGCCCACCAACTGCAGGCCCTTGAAGATTTATTACAAAAGCTCACTCAAGGCCGTTGCCACATCAGCAGCGCCACAACGGCCGACGGTACGCTGGTAGGATTGATCGCCACCGATTGCGAGACCTCTGGCCCTTTACGCCAAGCCCTCACCGAGGAGCATGTGCCCGAGCTCTCTCTTCCCGAAGAGCTAGCTGATCTTCCTCTGCCTAAACGTATCCTCGCTCTCCAGGACCGGCTCGATTTACTTAAGGCAAACGCTCAAGGACTCGAAGCTGAACTGCGCAGCCTTGATGTGCAATGGCGACCAATCTATCGGCGCGCCCTGGACTGGTTGGCTGAACGCCTGACTCTGTACCGCGCGACAGCAACAGCCTATACGACCCAACGCTGTTTCCTCATTCAGGGCTGGATGGCCGAAAACGGGGTTTCCGAGCTGCGCAATGATCTCAACCAGGCCTTTCTTGGCCGTGTGGTTCTTGAGCAGCAGGCCATTCTCGATGAGGAGGTCGAGCGGGTTCCGGTCATGCTGCGCAACCCCGGTTATTTTGCGCCATTTGAAGTGCTTTCCCGCTTACTTCCTTTGCCGAAGTACTCCTCCTACGATCCGACCCCGTTGATCGGCATCTTCTTCCCGGTCTTCTTCGGTATGATCCTCGGTGACATCGGTTACGGTATGATCCTGCTGTTCATTGCTCTTTTTCTGGCCAAACATTACCAACCGCACCATTTGGCCAGCGATCTCGGCAAAATACTCGGTGTGGCCGCACTCTATACCCTCTTTTTCGGTGTCCTTTACGGCGAATTTTTCGGCGATCTCGGCGAAGCCTGGCTGGGTCTGCACCCTCTCTGGTTTGATCGCGGCAAGGATGTGTTGCCGATGGCTGTCTTTGCCCTGACCGTCGGCGTAGTCCATATCCTGCTTGGCATCACTCTCGGCGCCCTGGCCGACCTGCGCCGCCACAAACCACGCCTGGCGCTTGTCAAATTGGCCACCCTGCTGTCCGTTCTACTTCTGGTTCTTGCCGTGGTTGGTTACTTCTACCCCCAATCGTGGCTGAAGACCGGCCCACTTCTGATCGGTGTCGGTATCCTTTTGCCGGTGTTGATTGCAGCCGAGGGACTGCTTGCGCCCCTTGAACTGCTGAAAACCATGGGCAATATCATCTCGTACATTCGTATCATGGCGATCGGTTTCAGCTCCGTGCTCCTGGCTATGGTCGCCAACCGCCTGGGAGGCATGACCGGTGATGTCATGGCCGGAATTCTGGTCGCCGGCATCCTGCACGCATTCAACCTGTTGCTGGGAGTGTTCGCTCCAACGGTTCACTCTTTACGTCTGCATTACGTGGAGTTCTTCAGTAAGTTTCTCGACCTGGGGGGGCGTCACTTCAATCCCTGGCAGAAACGCTCCCCGTAAATGAGAACCCGGAAGGAGACGTCTTATGGAAAAAGTCTGGATTGCATTTGCCGCCGCGCTGGCGATCGGTCTGCCAGCCATCGCAACCGCCTGGGCCCAGTCGCGTATCGGCGCGGCTGGTGCCGGCACCCTGGCGGAGAAGCCGGAACTGACCGGGGTCATTATCATCCTGGTCGCCATTCCGGAAACCATGGTTATCCTCGGCTTTGTTGTCGCGGCCATGATTCTACTCATGTAGCAAGACAATGGGTGAATCAGAGCTGAAGATAGCCCTGCAACGCGAGGGTGAGGAACAGGTTCGCGCCTTCTGGCAAGCTGCCGAAAAGAAGGTCGCAAAGCGACGCCAAGAGCTCAAAGAAGAGCAGGAACAGCTGCGACTTGAAGCCGAACGGCAGCTGCAAGCCGAAGTCTCACGGCGACGCAACAGCCTGCTTGCTGAATCCCGGAAGCAAGTGATGGCAAGCCGTCTGCATGCCGAGGCTCTCCTCGACGAACGCCTGCAAGGTCTGGCGTCGCAACTACTGACAGAACTTGTAGAAAAGAACCATGAGGTGCTATGGCAGGCGTTATGTGCAGAACTGCCGCCTGCCGAGTGGGGCAAGATCACGGTGTCTCAAGCGAGTCAGGGTTTGGCGGAGCGGGATTTCCCGAGGGCTGAAATTGAGCTTGATGATGCCATCTCCGGTGGTCTGATCGCTACGAGTAGCAGCGGCGTGACGGTCGACAATTCACTGGCATGCCGCTTGCGCAGGGCCTGGCCCGACCTTCTGCCGCAGCTGATGAGTGAATTGCGTCGATTGGTGGATCGTAATGAAACTGCTTGATTCGACAAAACCTGCTGAATTGCCAACAGAAGCGCTACTGGCGCGTTTGCGCAGTCGACGTGCCGGGATCGACTTGCTTGATCCTTTAGCGGCAGAATCGACCGAGGCGACAGTCTGGGTTTACCAACGCCTTAACAAGCGTTTGCGTCTTCGGCTTGAGCCCTTCTTTGAACTGCTCGCAATGCGTAACCTGACTCTGCAGCTGAGATACCTCCTTGCAGGAGAGCTGCCGGCGACTATCTTAAACAATTCCCTGCTGGTGAAGCCCTTACGACAACTGCTTGCAAATAGTGGCGAAAACCAGGCCTTGATCGCACAGCTGGAAGCTGCTCTGGTCAGCGACTACCCGTTTACCTTTGGGTTGGCTGTGACTTACAGAGAGCAAGGCCCCGGTGGTGTGGAAAGGCAACTCGCTGATGGCATGCTTGTCGGCGCACTACAGAGGAGCAGGAACCTTCCTCTTAAAAGGACCTTAGGCTACCTGGTCGACATGCGTAATTGCCTGATGCTGAGCAGGCTCTGGCGATGGCAGGTCAAGCAACCGCCAGCCTTGATGGGCGGAGGCAACCTCGACCGAAACAACCTGCAGAGAATCTGGGCCAGGCACGACAGCGAGCGACTCACCAGTCTGGCGGAGCGCCTGACAGGAGAGTCCTTGAGGAACAGCAAGAGGGATGGCGGAGTCACAATCGGTATGGAGCAAGCCTTTTTGCGCGGTTTGACGCGCCTGCTGCGACGTTTAGGTCGCGACCCACTCGGACTGGCGGTGATCATCGAATACCTCTGGCGAGTCGAGCTTGCCGTGCACAACCAGTTCTTACGCAAGAACTTGTCCGATGATCGGGACTCATTGCTTGAGGAGGTTCTGCTGCTATGAAAGAAATTCTCTTTCTAACCTGTGCCGACAGCTCTCCAGGCTTTGCCCTTACCGGTGTTCGACAGCAGACGCTTATCCCTGAAGCCACCTGGGAGGCAATCCAGCAGGCTTGTAGCGATCCCGAGGTCGGTGTGATTGCTGCCGATAGCCGTCTACTTGAAACGCTTGACCCGATCAGGCTGCGGGAGTTGACGGATCGTTGGCCGGGGGTTCTGGTTACCTTGCCGGCTCCTGCCGACAGGCGCAAACCACCGAGCGACGAATTGCAGCGCCTGGTGCAGAGAGCCCTTGGTTATCATGTGAGATTGCAGCGATGAACGGTACTGTCACGAGCATCAGCGGCGCCACAGTCTGTGTCGATCTTGCAGATCTGAAGATTGGTGACCGTGTCTTTGTCGGCACAAGTCACCTGACCGGGGAAGTGGTACGCATTGATGACAAGATTGCCACGGTGCAGGTCTTTGAAGAGAACCGCGGCCTCGGTATCGGTGAGCCGGTGACAACCGCCGGTGGTCCGCTGACCGTGGCCCTCGGGCCGGGCCTGCTCGGAGGCATCTTCGATGGCTTGCAGCGCCCTCTGCCTCTTCTGCTTGAGAATAGCGGCGACTTTGTCAGCAGCGGTCAGAACCCTTTTCCACTTGATCGCAAAAAAACCTGGGCAGTCACCACAAACAATAAACCTGGTGACCACCTGCTTTCTGGCGAGGCCTTTGCCAAGGTTCGCGAAGGTCACATCGAACACCTGTTGCTGATGCCTCAAGAGGGCACGCTGCAGCACCTTGAAAAGGGCAGGCTGACTCTCGAGAACCCTGTCGCCACACTTGCAGACAAGCAACCCTTGTACGGCTGGCACAGTTGGCCGGTGCGCAAGGCACGGCCTTATCAAAGCAAATTGCCGCCGACCAGGCCGCTGGTAACCGGCCAGCGCTGCCTTGATTTCCTCTTTCCTTTACTGAAGGGGGGCGTCGCCATGGTGCCGGGTGGTTTCGGTACCGGCAAAACCGTGCTTGAGCAGACGATTGCCAAATTTGCCGATGTCGACGTGGTGGTTTATGTCGGCTGCGGAGAACGCGGCAACGAGATGGCCGGACTGCTTGACGAGTTTGGCGAGCTTGAGGATCCTCGCACCAAGCGACCGCTCAAGGAGCGCACCATCATCGTCGCCAATACCTCCAACATGCCGGTTGCCGCGCGCGAGTCCTCGATCTTCACCGCCGTGACCATGGCGGAGTATTACCGTGATATGGGGCTCGATGTCCTGTTTCTTGCCGACAGCCTGTCGCGATGGGCTGAAGCCTTGCGCGAAATCTCTTCGGCACTCGAAGAAATGCCCGGCGAAGATGGTTATCCGACCTACCTCGGCTCGCGTCTGTCAGGTTTTATCGAACGGGCCGGCGTCGTGAAAACCCTCTCGGGGGGACAGGGTTCTCTGAGCATGATTCTGGCGGTGTCGCCGCCGGGGGCCGACTTCGCCGAACCGGTCACCCAGGCCTGCCTGCGCGTGTCCGGCGCCCTCTATATGCTTGATACGCAATTGGCCCATAGACGCCATTTCCCAGCGATCAACTGGACCCAGAGTTTTTCCCTCTACAGCGACACCGCCATGGCTCATTTTGTTGAAGAGCATGCAGAATGGGCCAAGCTGCAAGCGCGCTGTCGCGATATTTTACAACGTGAAGATGCTTTGCGCGAGGTGGCAGAAGTGGTTGGCATGGAAGGCTTGCAGGATGGTGATCGCCTGTTGATGCGCACTGCCGAAAAAATTCGACTCGACTTTCTCTGTCAGAACAGTTTCACCGAAGACGCTTTTGCTGCTCCAAAAAGCACGATTGAGAGCATCACCACGCTGGTTGCTGAACATGATCAACTCTCAGCCGCCCTGGCTAACGGAGCCCTGCTCGACGACCTGCTCAAGGAGGCTGCTCATGCGCCTCGCTGAACATCAATATCATTCGGTCAGCGCTATCCGCGGACCTCTGCTTTTCCTGGAAAAGGTCTTTGCCGCACGGCTTGGGGAACTGGTGCGGATCGACGCTCCTGACGGCAGGACTCTTACGGGTGAGGTGCTGAAGATCTTTGGCGACCAGGTTCTGATCCAGGTCTTTGGCGGCACCCAGGGATTGGATACCAAAAGGACCAGCGTCAACTTCAGCGATGCGGTGATGCGTGCTCCGCTCGGCACCGGTGTGCTGGGCCGCGTTTTCGACGGCTCCTTCCGGCCGATTGATGATCTGCCCATGTTCATCCCGGAATTTCGTCAGCCGGTCATCGGCGCACCGATCAACCCGGTAGCACGGGCTCACCCGGAAGAATTTATCGAGACCGGTTTCTCAACCATCGACGGGCTGAATACTCTGGTCAAAGGCCAGAAATTGCCGATTTTCACCTGCGCCGGCCTGCCCGCGCGGGAGATGACGGAGCAGCTGCTGCACCAGGCTCGACTCCCCGATGGCGGCCCCTTCGTGCTGGTCTTTGTCGCTCTTGGTCTGACTCACTTCGAGTACCAGTTTTACCGTCAAACCCTTGAGCATATGCAGAGCCGATTTGTCGCCTTCGTCAACCTGGCCGACGATCCGGTGGTGGAACGTCTGCTGGCGCCGCGCCTGGCTTTAACTGTCGCAGAAGATCTGGCCTTTCGCCAGGAGATGGACGTGCTGGTGATCATCACTGACATGACCAACTACTGTGATGCCCTGCGTGAGATTTCGACCGCCCGCGAAGAGCTGCCCGGGCGGCGCGGCTATCCCGGTCATATGTATTCCGACCTGGCCTCCCTTTATGAGCGCGCTGGTCGAATCCACGGCCGTAAAGGTTCGGTCACGCTACTGCCCACCGTGACCATGCCGGAAGACGATATCACTCACCCGATCCCCGACCTCACCGGCTACATCACCGAAGGACAGCTGGTGCTCTCCCGCGAGCTGCACCAGAAAGGAATTTACCCACCGATCGATGTGCTGCCGAGCCTGTCGCGCCTGATGCAGCACGGCATCGGCAAGGGACAGACCCGTTCCGATCACCGTGACCTCTCCAATCAGCTTTACCGTACCTACGCCAAGGGTTGCGATCTACGCCGCCTCGAGGCAGTGGTGGGCCGCGATGGCATGCTGGCCGAAGATCGCAAACTTCTCGACTTCGCCGATCGCTTTGAAGCCGGCTTCGTCCACCAGGGGAGCAAGCGTCGAACCATCGATGAGACGCTCGACACAGCGCAGGCCCTGCTTGATGATTTCAGGGAGGTGGCACGATGATTCAACCGACCCGCACCAACCTGCTGCTCCTCAAGGATCGCCTGCACGCGGTGCTTAACTGCACCACGATTCTCAAAGGCCGGCGCCAGGCGCTGATCAAGGAATTCCTCAAAATCACCAAGCCGTTGATGCAGTCCCGTGAAGAGGTCAGCCAGGCTTATGCCCGGGCCATCGACGAACTGCAGATCAGCAAGGCCCGTGAAAGACCGGTTGCGGTCGATGCGCTCTCTGCCATCAGCCGCCGCAAGATCGCCGTGGAGGTGGCCGAGGGCAACCTGCTCGGCTTACGCTTTCGCGACCTGACCATGCACGAAACCGTGGCGCGCACATTCGATGAACGGCCCTACGATATGTACGGCAGCTCACCCTGGCTCGACGAGGCCATTCATGAATTTGAAGGCATTGTCGAAGAGATGCTGTCGTTAGCAAATTTCGAAGGCAAGTTCCGGCGCCTCGCCGAAGAGCTGGTGCGCCTGACTCGCCGCATCCGCATTCTCGAAGAGCGGGTTACACCGGAGCTACGTCTTGATATCCACGCCATGAGTCAATATCTGGCGGAAAGGGAGCGAGAGACTTATTTTCGACTGAAGCGTTTTAAGAGTTACGCGGAGCGATAAGGATTTAAGGGCAAAGGCATTAATTGGCCGCAGATAAAATCTGATGTACGCAGATAAAAACTTTAGGACAAAGCAAA
>Ga0316196_10001202_pt1 | contig 11226 bp, 6 predicted proteins | sample Eddsed2cm_MG_FD_204938 | JGI IMG/M metagenome (GOLD analysis project Ga0316196, IMG submission 204938) | Coastal sediment microbial communities from Maine, United States - Eddy sediment 2 cm | ecosystem: Environmental > Aquatic > Marine > Coastal > Sediment | place: USA: Maine | collected... | reverse complement strand
CTTGTAGAGGAAACAAACGTCGGTGAATTTCCGGCTGTCGTGCCGACCATCCGTGGCAGCGCCTATATCACGGGAATTCACCAATTCGTCGTTGATCCCAGGGACCCGTTTCCCGGTGGATTTCACCTTGGAAAAATCGAGAAACTGTATGGATTTGGATATCGGACTTAGGAGCTCGGAAGGCGGAATGCGGAAACGCAGAGCATAGGGCAAAGAGCAGAGCGCATAGTTTACTGTGCATGGCGTAAGGGCGACGAATGGCAGAGAACAAAGGATAGAAGAAAGCGGAAGTCTGACCCACCGTCGTCCCATAGGTCGGGACTATGGCGCGGCGAGGATGCGGATATAGCGCATAGGGCTTTGAGCAGAGAGAAAGAGATAGAAGACACCGAACAGATGAACTTAGATCTAGGTTGAGCAGTTCAGGGTTCAATGTTCAGGATTGAAAAATCCCCTAACCGCTCGTATCAAAGGGATCATGTCTTCATTTGGTTATAAATCCGTTTAACTCGATGGAGGCAAGACGGATATTCCGAATTTTGATTTATATTTGGTGCAGTATCCATCAGTTCTAACCTTTGAACTTTGAACCCTGAACCGGGAACCACTCAGTTATTACATCGTTTCTAGTTCTGCATGCGTTCAAATACATCTTTGAAACCGAGATGATGTTTTTCGAACACGCCCCAGATATCCTCACCATACCAATCGTAACCGCTGATTCCCAAGCGGTCGTCATCTGTCATCACGGCCAGGGTCTTCTCATGGGTATACGCTTCTTTGTAAGGTCGCCGGCTTCTCAGTGCATCGTAGCGATCCGCCAGCCCCACAATCAAAGCCTCGGTGGGAATGTCCGTCTCTGATAAAGGGGTATTATTCAGGTACCCCGCATAGTCTTTGTACAATGGTATGCATCTGCATTTTCAAACGTTGATCCCTGCTGTAGGCTTTGGGAAGTTTGATCAGATCGGAGATGGCGACTTTACCAATGTCATGCAAGGCCGCCACCCGCCCGATGGTTTCCACGAATTCCGAATCGAAACCAAGCTTCCCGGCAATAAAGCGGCTGTAAGTATTCACCCGCAGGATAGTTGATGAAATTTTGAATCGGCACATCGAGAAAGGACCGCACCCGTTCATCGAACCTATACTTTTGGTCGAATGTGCTTGCTGAAGAATAATTGATGTTGCTGATAGATACTTTCTGGAATAGCCGGTTTGTTTTGCCGACGGACAGGACGACCTTGCCGTCAAGATCCATGATAAATGCAGGATCTTCCCGGTGGGCCGGCAACAGCAAAAGGGTTTTGATATCGCTGTTTTTGAATTGCTGTATGGCATTGGCGGCGATCAGAACAATCCAGGACACCAGCAAGGGAATCATCGAAGGGGTCTGCATCAACCACGTCACCAAAAACCCGATCAACAGAGATGTCAGATAAACCATCGGGTTTCGCAATTCCTGACGCAGGTAAAATGAATACTCCCACATCAGATGGCTCAGGTACTTCAAATTCTGTGTTTTGGTGCTCGTAAGCGTCAGCATGAAAAACCCCCAATTTTTTCCCTCCTGATGCTTAGTCGGATTCGTCTGCCGAATATTACATTGTCACATGCTGTTCAACGTCCAAACCCTTGACGACCCGAATGGTCTCCTCAATGGCGATGAACACGTAAAGAGTAGAATCGCTCAAGTGGGAATAGAAACATTTCGAACGGATCTCAGACATCTCACTCGATAATTGGTTGAGATCATCTAATGTGTCATCCTAGACTAGACCTATATTGAGCAAGGGATACGGGCAGGCTAATTGGTTTCCATCCACAAATGGTCTTTTTGCCCAACCTCAGCGTCAATCTGCGCGCTTGCTTGTGCGGCGTAGTAAACTACGCCTCCGCACAAGCACTTGATTTCCTTGACTTTGGACAAAAATCCTCATTTCTGGATTGGAAACACCAAAAGGTGCCCTATCTTGGCAACGGTCTTTTATGGACGGGCACTAATTAAAATCGATTCCAGTCTATCCGGGTTTAGTGTCTTTGTGGCCGAATAATTACAATTACCCCAATATTTCGGCCAGTTCTCATCGAATAGCCATCTGCAAAAATTAGCTCCTTTCATCCAATAAATTTCTGTTCAATCGTGACAAATCTTAAATACTGCATTAGTTTTAATTGATGCAGACACATCGGTATAGATATATTTCCATTTAAATTCATATTCTTATAACATAGTTCTCATGGACGACACCCACCAAGTCATCGAAGAAGCGATTGAACTGGCGCGAAAATGGCAAGACAGGGCCAATGAATTGCAGACCCGTCAGGATCGGGCCCAACGACGCAAATTCGCACGCCTGTTTGAAAGCTCCACCGATAAAATAATTCTGACAAAACTGATCGACCAGGGTTTTCGATGCGCTGACAACCGGCGCACCGCCGAACAAATTCATTATTTGCTGACCGAGTATGGCATCCCCGGTTTTTTTTCATCGCTCGAGAAGTCACTAATGAAGGGTTTCATTTTCGCCGGACGTTTTTTGTCCGGTCTGACGGTACCGGCCATCATCGAAAAGATGAGACAAGACAGCGACCATTTGATCATTCCGGGTGAAGCAGATGCGTTTAATGCTTTCTTACAAAAGAGACGGGGTCAGGGCCTGCGGGTCAACATCAATTACATCGGCGAAGAGTTGATTGGAGAGCAGGAGGCATCATCCCGCCTTGCCATGTATCTCAAGGCCCTCGAAAACCCGGCAGTCGAATACATTTCGGTGAAAATATCGACAATATTTTCCCAAATTCAACCCCTGGCGTTCGAGCATACCGTCGACATCTTGAAAAAACGTCTTTCCGAGCTCTATCGATCTGCGGCCAAACACCAATTTGTGCGTCAGGACGGCAGCAAGGTAAACAAGTTTGTCAATCTCGACATGGAAGCTTATCGAGATTTGGCGATCACAGCTCAGGCCTTCATCCGCAGCCTCGATCAAGAGGAATTTAATAATCATCATGCCGGCATGGCCCTGCAAGCGTATTTGCCGGATTCCTACCATATCCTGCAGGAAATCACCCACTGGGCCCGCAAAAGGGTGGCCGCCGGCGGCAGCCCTGTCAAAATTCGAATTGTCAAAGGCGCCAATATGGAGATGGAACAATTAGAATCCGCCATTTTCGACTGGCCCCTGGCGCCGTTTGACAATAAACTGGAAGTCGATGCCAACTGGAAGCGGATGGTTGACTTCGGCATGCAGCCGGAGAATATCCGGGCCGTGCGGCTGGGAATCGCGTCCCACAATCTTTTTGATCAGGCCTATGCCCATCTGACGGCTCGCAGAAACCAGGTCTTGGATTTATATTCAATTGAAATGATCGAAGGCATGGCCAATTATTTACGCCGGGCAATCCAGGAAACCGGACAGGAAATGGTCCTGTATGCACCAGTTGCTACCCGGGGTCAGTTCATCAATGCCATCGGATATTTAATCCGGCGCCTGGATGAAAATACGGGCGAAAAAAATTTTCTGCGCCAAATAAACCGGCTGGAAACAAATTCCGGCGCCTGGCACTTCTTGACAGACCATTTCAAAGCCTCCGTCCGGCAAAAAGACCGGCCGGCCAAAAAACCGCACCGGATTCAGAACAGACTCACGGAGAAATTTCCGGAAAAGATGGGTACCTATTACCGGAACGAGTTTGAAAACGAACCCAATACGGATTGGTCTTTGGTCGCCAATCGGGATTGGGCCGCGAAAATCAGAAAAAAATGGCAAATAGGCCCTGAAGACAATCCCCTCGCAATACCATTGGTGGTCGCCGGAAAAGAAATATTTGACGAGCGCGAAATCAGGGAAGCCGCTGATCCGTCTCAATTCGATCCCAGAGTGGTTGTCGCCCGCACTGCCATGGCGGATGCCCAAGATATCGACAATGCCGTCACCACTGCCGGGACGGACCCGGATGGCTGGCGGCAAATGACTTCCCGGCAACGACACCGGGTTCTGGCCCGGGTCGCGGCTGAACTTCGCCGCAGCCGGGGAGATCTCATCGGCGCGGCCGCCGCCAATACCGGCAAATTGTTTACCGAAGCCGACCCGGAGGTATCCGAAGCCATTGATTTTGCCGAGTATTACCCTTTTTCCACCACAGCCTTTAGCGACATCGACCCGCTGCGTTGTCGCGGCAAAGGCGTCGGGGTGGTCATCTCCCCCTGGAATTTTCCCATCGCCATTCCCTGCGGGGGGATTGTCGCCGCACTCGCAGCCGGCAATACCGTCATCTTTAAGCCCTCCTCCGACGCGGTCCTGGTGGCCTGGGTGCTTTGCCAATGCTTCTGGCGCGCCGGTGTCTCGCAAAACACGCTACAATTGGTTCCCTGCTCCGGTGCCACCACCGCGACAAAGCTGACCCATCACTCCGCGGTTGATTTCATTATCCTGACCGGGGGCACCGCGACCGGTCTGTCTATTTTAAAGCAACGTCCGGACATCCTGCTGGCAGCAGAAACCGGCGGCAAAAATGCCACCATCGTCACTGCCATGTCGGATCGGGATCAGGCCATCAGCAACGTTATCTACTCAGCATTTGGCAACAGCGGTCAAAAATGCTCGGCCACCTCGCTGTTAATCCTGGAGACGGAGGTGTACGAAGATACCCATTTTAAAAGGCAGCTGGTAGATGCCGCCCGTAGTATCAACACAGGGTCTGCCTGGGATTTTTTCAATAAAATGGGCCCCCTGATTCAACCGCCCCAAGGAGATTTAAAAAAGGCCCTGACCGAGTTGGAACCCGGAGAGTCCTGGGCCCTGCAGCCTCAAAATGTGGACGGCAACCCCTATTTGTGGACGCCCGGTATCAAATGGGGGGTTCGGCCGGGAAGTTACACGCACATGACTGAATTCTTCGGCCCGCTGTTGGGAGTCATGCGCGCAGACAACCTCGATCATGCCATCGGACTCGTCAATGGCACCGAATATGGCCTGACTTCCGGTCTGGAGAGTCTGGACCCCCGTGAAACGAAATACTGGCAGGGCCGTATAAAGGCCGGTAATCTTTATATCAACCGCGGCACCACCGGGGCCGTCACTCTGCGCCAGCCTTTTGGCGGAATGGGAAAGTCGGCCCTGGGTGCCGGAATGAAGACAGGCAGCCCCAAATATGTAGCCCAGTTTATGGAATTTGAAGAGACTTGTCCGCCAACCGACAGTCCGATTCAAACCCACCATTCCATGCTGAACCTGGCCCGAGAATGGCAGCGATCGTTGGAAGAGGGCGGATTCCAGGGAATCGAATCGGATATACAGAAGACCATCGCAGCAATTCATAGTTACCTCTACCATGTCGAAAGGGAATTTTCCCGTCGGCTGGATTACTTTCACCTTCGCGGGCAGAACAATATCCTGCGTTATCTGTCGGTGGGCACCGTCGTAATTAGACTGCACCAAGACGACGGTCTATTCGAAACCCTGGCCAGGGTTGCCGCCGCAAAAATCACCGGCTGCATACCTCGGATCAGCAGCCCAAAAGATTTGGATACACCGGTTACCCGCTTTCTTCAAACAGAAGCGGGCCAACGATTCATCGAAGGAAATCCTGTTTTTTTCAAGCTTGAAAAGGAACTGATAAAAAGCTTTCCAACAATTGATCGCATTCGTTATGCTGCGCCCGAACGGGTACCCCCGGACGTTCTGCATGCAGCGGCTGAAATAGGATTTTATATCGCCCGCACCCCGGTCATGATGGACGGCCGCATCGAGCTTTTGCAGTACTACCGTCAGCAAAGTATCTGCGATAATTATCATCGATACGGCAATCTCGGTGAGCGTGCGCAGGAATTTGAGTCTTATTAACTGCTGGAGGGCTAACTAAGATTCCTGGCCCAGTTTCCATCTCGTAAGGCTGAAAGGGAGTAAAATAAATTGACATCACCTCGAGATTGTGCTTACTTTTAAGTATTAAGTATGATAGTGGGTAATGTCCTGATTTGAATCTCTGATGACTGCATCTGTATAAAAATTGATCTCCTTCCGCCAACCCATTACCACGCTAAAGCGTCATATAGTGTCCAATCTAAAAGCAATTGCTTATGGCAACGTCGGCTATCTTTGACCTGGATATAGTAATCGAAGATATATAGGAACCAGTTTCCAATTCTATAATCACGAGTCTGTTATGCAAAAAGATAAGACCACATTAGAAAAGCAGGCACAGGAATTTATCAGTAAAAACCCTTCGGCCATTGACAAAATCCCCCCCACGGATATCAAGCAATTGATTGAGGATCTTCAGGTTCACCAGATAGAACTGGAGATGCAGAATGACGAGCTGCGCCGACTACAGCAGGATCTGGAAAATGAAAGAGATAAGTACTCCGATTTATACGACTATTCTCCGGTATCTTATTTTACGATAAATGAGAAGGGAATCATTCTGGAGGCAAATTTGACCGCCGCTGCCACGGTAGGCGTGGAAAGAGGATTGCTGATAGGCAGCCCCTTCTCTGATTTCATTGTCGGGGATGATCAGGATATTTTCTGGGTTCACCGCAAAAAGCTTTTTGAGACGAAGACCAGGCAAACCTGCGAACTGAGACTCAGTCCGAAGCAGGGTTCTGAGTTCTATGCTCTTATGGAGTCCATCGTGGTGCAGGAGGACCACAAGAACGGCAACCTGATACGAACTGCCGTCACCGATATACACGCACGCCATCAGGCCGAGGATTCCCTACGGAAGTCTGAAGAACGTTATCGCGGGCTTGTAGAGACCATGCAGGAAGGATTGGGAGTGGCAGACCAATACTATCAATTTACTTTTGTCAACCAAAGATTCTGCGAAATGCTTGGATACCATCATGATGAAATGATAGGCCGTCATCTCCTTGATTTTGTCCATGATGATTACAGGGATTTGATGAAGGACCAAATGGCCCAACGGGAAAAGGGCTCTGAAGAAAGGTTCGAACTCGTCTGGATAACGAAAGATGGCAACAAGGTCCATACATTGGCATCTCCGAAGGCACTTTACGATGAAGAGGGACGCTTCATCGGCAGTATTGGTACCCTGACAGATATAACCTATCTAATCAAAGCCGAGGAGGCACTGCGGTTGTCAGAAGAAAAGTATCGCCTTTTGGTGGAAAATGCCGGTGATGCCATCTTTATCGTTCAAGACGGACAGATCAAATTTGCCAATCAGAGGGCAAAGCAAATGGGCAATGATTTAGGAGTTGAGTTGGACCGGGTTTCGTTTGCACAGTATATTCATCCGGATGACCGGGATAAGTTTCTTGACAGGCACGCGCAGCGAGTAAAAGGAGAAAAGTTGCCGAATAACTCCGCATTCAGACTGGTCGGCCCGAACGATCAGGAGATGTGGGTCGAACTCAAGGTGGTTCTAATCAATTGGAAAGGCAAGCCCGCATCCCTGAGTTTTTTAAGGGATATAACCTTGCAACGAAAACTGGGAATGCAACTTCAATTATCTCAAAAAATGGAAGCCGTCGGTACCTTGGCCGGCGGGGTTGCACATGACTTTAACAATCTTCTGATGGGCATCCAGGGCAGGACGTCGCTGATGTTGTTGGAAACGGATCCCGTCCACCCCCAATTTAATCATCTAAAGGAGATAGAGATTTATATTCAAAGGGCGACAAAGCTCACCAAACAATTGTTGGGATTTGCCAGAGGCGGAAAATATGAAGTCAAGCCAACGAATATGAATGATTTGATAGAAAAAAGCTCCCAGATGTTTGGCCGCACAAAAAAAGAAATCACAATTCATAAAACGTATCATGATCAGATTTGGTCGGTTGAAATCGATCGAAGCCAGATCGATCAGGTATTACTAAATATCTTTGTGAATGCCTGGCAGGCCATGCCCGCAGGAGGCGATCTTTATATTCAAACCAAAAATGAATTGCTTGATGAAGACGTTGCCGGCGTCTATAGTCTCCGTCCCGGGAAATATGTGGCGATTTCAATCACGGATACCGGTACGGGGATGGATGAAAACACTTTGAAAAGAATATTTGATCCCTTTTTTACCAGCAAGGATAAAGAATTGGGATCCGGGTTGGGCCTGGCGTCTGCATATGGCATCATACAAAATCACGAGGGGATAATACTCGCAGAAAGTAAAAAGGGACAGGGAGCGACTTTTCGTATATATTTGCCGGCAACTGAAAAACCGGTAATCGACGAGCTGCAGGCTAATCAGAATATCCTGGTAGGAACGGAAACGATTCTGCTGGTAGATGATGAAGAGATGATCATCGATGTCGGCGCTGAGATTTTGCAAAAATTGGGCTATGAGGTGTTGACGGCAAGTAACGGGATTGAGGCTATCGAGGTCTACCGACAAAACAGGCAAAAAGTAGCGATGGTAATTCTGGATTTGATTATGCCGCAGATGGGCGGAGGAGAGACATATGACAAACTCAAGGAAGTGGACCCGCAGGTGAAGGTTCTTCTTTCCAGTGGATACAGTCTCGATGGCCAGGCAACTGAAATTTTAAAACGTGGTTGCGACGGTTTTATCCAGAAGCCCTTTAGCATGGAAGATCTGTCACGAAAATTAAGGCAAATTATTACCAAATAAGTTCAATTTCGTATGCGGATAGACGGCCGTCACGGCTTAACAGTTGCAGATCTTCGGCCATGGTTTGAGCAATCAGCATTCGGTCAAAAGGATCCCGATGATGAAAAGGCAGTTTAGTCAATTCGACGCAATGCTGCATTTCAACAGGCAGCCACTGGACAGCATTGATCCTCATTTCCTCTTGAATCGTTTTAAACCATCCGCGTTTTAGAGAAAGCTTTCCCAAACTCATTTTTATACAGATCTCCCAAAAACTGGCGGCACTGAAAAATAAATTATTGTCTGGGTCCAAAAAGATTTCTTCGGCAGTTTTGCTGAGCCGGTCGTCGCCGGTGATTGACCACAAAAATGCATGGGTGTCCAGCAGCACTTTCATTCCATGTGTTCCTTGAAATCATCAAGGGGCTCATCGAAGTCATCGGCCATGGATAAGATTAATCCTTTTGCAAGGATCTTCTTCAATCTTGACATACTATCCAGTATTCGCCATACTCGCTTTAAAATAGCGAAACCGTTCAATAGTTCATAATTTGTATGATCATGATGCTGATTTCTGGATGCTTGTTGCACTTATGACATAATGCTTTTTTCCAAAAAACACTTTTTTTTTCGAATAGACAGCGAGGTTTGGAACCTATAAACCTTAAATGAAAAAGGAAATCCGATATGCCCAAACATTTGGATGCCCACGTCTTTGATTTGCCCGTCCAGGAATTACGCCGTGGCTACCGTAGCGACATCTATTTCTGGCGAGAAAAGATCGCACTCGAAAACCACGACCTGCACCCTGAGGTCACCATGCAGGTATTTCAAAAAAAAGACGCCGTGCTGTGTGGCATCGACGAGGTCCTGGCGGTGCTCAAAGTGGCGACCGGCAGGTACACGGATTACGACAAAGCGTATAAATTGTTCGATAAGATGATCGATCTCAAGAGTAAAGCCCGCCAGCAATTTATCGGTAACCACAAAGCCTATCTGGAGGCCATCGAGCAGAAGATGGAAGTGTCCGGGCAATTGGACGAACTATGGGAAAACGGCTTTCAGCAGCTAAAAGTTGAGACCTTGTATGACGGCGATCAAATCGCTCCCTGGGAGACAGTGATGCACATCACCGGTGACGCCAGCCTTTTTGCCCACCTGGAAACCGTCTATTTGGGAATTCTCGCCCGTCGAACGAAGATTGCCAGCAATGTCCGCGGCGTGGTCGATGCAGCCAACGGCAAAATCGTTCTCTATTTTCCGGCCCGCTTCGATCATTGGGCCGTCCAGGGCGGCGACGGATATGCAGCCCACATCGGCGGTGCCACCGGGGTCTCCACGGATGCCCAGGCTCAGTGGTGGGGTGCCAAGGCTTCCGGCACGGTACCCCATGCGCTGATTGCGGCGGTTGGCGGGGATACGGTAAAAGCTGTAACCCTTTTCGGTGAAACCTACCCCGATGTTGATCTGGTGGCATTGGTGGATTTTGACAATGACAGTGTCGGGACATCATTGAAATGCTGTGAGGCACTGGGCGAAAGACTTTGGGGAGTGAGACTGGATACATCCGAAACCCTGGTCGACAAGTCCATCATCCCTGTCATGCAGAATTTCAAACCGATAGGCGTCACCCCCAGACTGGTGGAAATGACCCGGCAAACCCTTGATAAACAAGGCTTTGGTCATGTCAAGATTATCGTATCAGGAGGATTTAGTCCGGACAGAATCGTCGAGTTCGAACGGCGCCAGGTACCCGTGGACGCCTATGGGGTCGGCAGTTATCTGATGCGCGGCGTCAATGCCTTTACCGCCGATGTTGTCAAGCTGAATGGCAAACCCTGCGCCAAAGTCGGTCGTCAATACACGCCCAATCCACGACTTGATTTAGTAAAATTCTAATAAGAGGTCGCCATTATGCCTGCCAAGAAAAAAGAAACCCAACCTCAAAAAAAGATCCGCAAGAAAGTAGCCAAAAAAGCTGTTTCCAAAAAAAATTCTTCAGTTGCAACAGCTAAAAAGTCTGTGGACGTATTAAAAGAAAGCATTAACTTTCCCATCGTCGGTATCGGTGCATCCGCCGGGGGCCTGGAAGCCCTTGAATTGTTTTTTTCCAATGTACCGCCTGAAACCAACATGGCCTTTGTCATCATCCAGCATTTAAGCCCCACGCATAAAAGCATCATGGCGGATATTTTAATGAAATATACCCAAATGAAGGTCTTGGCGATACAAGAAGATAAAGAGGTTAAGCCCAATTGCGTGTATCTCAATCCACCGGACAAGAATGTGGTCATTCTAAACCGCAGACTTTATTTAACGACACCGACGCAGGCGCATGGCGTCAATCTGCCCATTGATTGCTTCTTCAGATCGCTCTCGGAAGACCAGGGGGAAAAGGCAATCTGCATTATTTTGTCCGGCACCGCAACCGACGGCACCCTGGGCCTGAAGGCAATCAAGGGCGAAGGCGGCATGGCCATGGTTCAGGATCCGAATTCGGCCAAGTACTCAGGGATGCCGAATAGCGCCATTGCCACCGGGTTGGTCGATTTTATTTTGCCGGTGGAAAAGATACCCGCAGAACTTATAAAATATGTGCAGCATCCCTATATTGAAAGACCTGATAGATTCGAAACCGCCGAGCAGCAATTC